>Ga0164290_1001304_pt1 | contig 40648 bp, 40 predicted proteins | sample Micstemetagenome_FD_108782 | JGI IMG/M metagenome (GOLD analysis project Ga0164290, IMG submission 108782) | Contaminated culture microbial community from soil near Moab, Utah, USA - Microcoleus steenstrupii SON62 (Illumina Assembly) | ecosystem: Environmental > Terrestrial > Soil > Soil crust...
CTTTCTTCTCGGTGTCGATCTCGACGAACCATTGCGGCAGGGGAATCGCCGGCGCGGGCTGACCGGCCTGCTGCGCCTGGCCGCCCGGAGCGGGCGCGGGAGCGGGCGTCGCTGCGGCGGGTGGTGCGGCCGCTTGCGGCGGCTTGGCCGGCGGCGCCGCTTCGGGCGGACGGTTGGCCGGCCAGCCTTGCGTCGGCGGCGTCTGGGCGACGGCTGGCAACGCGATTGCGGCGGCAGTGACGAAGAGCGAACTGAAGAGGCGTTTCATCGGCGGTGAACCCGCGTGGAGAGGGGTAGTGGTCGTATCGGCGGCAACGCGCAGCGTGTCAATGTCCGCGCTGCGGATCGATCCTGCGGCGCAATCGCGCCCAAAGCATGGCGTGGGCGGCATTTGAGTTGCGTCCCCCAACGCAATAGGCCATCGTCGTTCGCCAGACGATTCCGCAGAAGGGTCGCAAGTGTTTGGGAGGCAAGGGTAATTTCGCGGCGCCGGAGCATTGAATGAGCCGGCCTTCGAAACCAGCGTGAACATGGCAGGACCGTCCTCATCCAGCGGCTCGCCGCTGCTTAGCGTGCGCGACGTCTCGGTCCGCTTCGGTGGAATCGTGGCGCTCGATGGCGTGACCTTCGATGTCTTTCCCGGCCAGATCGCTGGATTGATCGGTCCCAACGGCGCCGGCAAGACCACGCTCTTCAACTGCCTCAGCCGCCTCTACACACCCAATGGCGGCGACATCCAGTTCGAGGGCGTGACGATCCTGAATCGCCCGCGCCACGACATCCCGCGCATCGGCATCGGCCGCACCTTCCAGAACGTGGCGCTGTTCGACCGCATGTCGGTGCTCGACAACGTCAAGGTCGGTTGTCACAGCGTCAGCACCACGAGCTTCCTCGACAACGCCTTGCGCCTGCCCAAGGTCGCGCCGGAAGAGGCGCATGTCGCCGAGCGGGCGCACGAGCTGATCGCCTTCATGGATCTCGTGCCCTTCACCAACGCCGTGGCCGGCGGCCTGCCGTTCCCGATCCGCAAGCGCGTCGAGCTCGCCCGTGCGCTGGCTTCGAGCCCCAAGCTGCTGCTGCTCGACGAGCCGGCGGCTGGCCTGAACCACGACGAGATCGAGGTGCTGAAGGGCCAGATCCGCCGCGTGCGCGACACCCAGCACGTCACCGTGTTGCTGGTCGAGCATCACATGAGCCTGGTGATGTCGGTCTCGGACAAGGTGGTCGCCATCGACTTCGGCAAGAAGATCGCCGATGGCACGCCGGCGGAAGTGCAGCGCGATCCCGAGGTGATCCGCGCCTATCTGGGGACGTCGTAAATGGCCGCGTTGCTGGAAGTGAAGGGACTGAAGGCGTTCTACGGCCAGACCCAATCGCTTTACGACGTGGGCTTCGACATCGAGACGGGCGGCATCACCACCCTGCTGGGCGCCAACGGCGCCGGCAAGACGACGACGCTGCGCGCCATTTGCAACATGGTCCGCCGTGAGGGCCTGGTGCGCTTCGACGGAAAGGACATCAAGAACCTTCCGACCGAGGAAGTGGTGCGGCTGCGCATTGCCCACGTGCCCGAGGGCCGCGGCACTTTCACCACGCTCACCGTGGATGAGAACCTGCGCATCGCGGCCTATACGCGCAAGGACAAGCAGGCGGTCAATCGCGAGCTCGAGCGCGTGTTCGCCTATTTTCCGCGGCTGAAGGAGCGCATCCAGCAGCAGGCCGGGACGCTGTCGGGCGGCGAGCAGCAGATGCTGGCGATCGCCCGAGCCCTGATGCTGGGACCGCGCCTGATGCTGCTCGACGAGCCGTCATTCGGCCTGGCGCCGCTGATCGTGGTCGAGATCTTCCGCATCCTGCGGCGCATCAACGAGGAGGAGAAGGTGAGCATCCTGCTGGTCGAGCAGAATGCGGCGCTCGCCCTCGACCTCGCCGATCACGCCTATGTGCTGGAGACCGGGCGCGTCGTGATGTCCGGCCCCTCGACTGTCGTGAAGAACGACGAGAACATCCGCAAATCCTACCTCGGGTACTGAGGCAGAAGATGGAACAGTTCCTCCAGCAGATCGCATCGGGCCTGGCCAACGGCGCCATCTATGCCTGCGTCGCCCTGGCGCTGGTCATGATCTACGTGTCGACCGACCACATCAATTTCGCCCAGGGCGAGATGGCGATGTTCTCGACTTACATCAGCTGGCAGCTGATGAGCTGGGGCGTGAGCTTCTGGATCGCCTTCATCCTCGCGGTGCTGCTGTCGTTCGTGATGGGCGTGGTGATCGAACGGGTGATCCTGCGACCTCTGCACAACGCGCCGGTCCTGTCGATCGTCGTGGTCTTCATCGGCCTGCTGGCGATCTTCAACTCGGTGGCGGGCGCCATCTGGAGCTACCTGATCAAGGAATATCCCTCGCCCTTCCCCAAGAGCAGCTTCGGCATCGCGGGCGTGATCGGCCCGCATCAACTCGGCGTGGTGCTGGTGACCCTGATCGTGCTGGGCCTGCTGTTCGCCTTCTTCCGCTATACGCCGCTGGGGCTTGCCATGCGCGCCGCCGCGCAGAACCCGCAGATGGCCCGGCTGGTCGGCGTGCGCGTCGACTGGATGCTGGCGCTGGGCTGGGGCCTCGCCGCGGCGGTCGGCGCGGTCGCGGGCATCATGGTGGCGCATATCGTCTATCTCGATCCCAACATGATGGCGGGCATCCTGCTCTACGCCTTCGCCGGCGCCCTGGTGGGCGGCATTGGCAACCCGGGCGGCGCGGTGCTGGGCGGCTTCATCGTCGGCGTGCTCGAGAACATGGTGGCCTTCGCCGGCAACCAGCTCGAGAAGGCGACCGGCGTCTACATCATCGGTAATGGCGAGAAGCTCACCGTCGCGCTGATCATCGTGATCTTCGTGCTCACCGTGCGACCGGCGGGGATCTTCGGCCGCGTCGTCGTGAAGAGGGTCTGACCATGGCCGCATCGTCCAAGAAATGGCTGTGGGGGCTGCTGGCGGCGGCCTTCCTGGTGCCGCTGCTGCGGCCGGTGCTGCCCGACATCGTCTCCGACTATCGGCTGTTCCTGGTCAGCACGATGATGATCGCGGCCATCGCCGTGCTGGGACTGAACCTCCTGACCGGCTTCAACGGCCAGATCTCGCTGGGCCACGGCGCGTTCTATGCGGTCGGTGCCTACACCGCCGCGGTCCTGATGGACCAGGCCAACTGGCCCTACTGGGCAACCATCCCGGCGGCGGCGATCGTCTGCTTCATCGTCGGTTACCTGTTCGGCCTGCCGGCGCTGAAGCTCGAGGGGCACTACCTCGCGCTCGCCACCTTCGCGCTGGCGCTCGCCGTGCCGCAGATCCTGAAATACAAATGGCTCGAAGGCCTGACCGGCGGCGTGCAGGGCATCGTGCTCAACAAGCCCGAGGTGCCGTTCGGCCTGCCGATGAGCGAAGACCAGTGGCTCTACTACTACGTCCTGATCGTGATGGTGCTGCTCTACTGGGGCGCCGCCAACATGCTGAACAGCCGCAGCGGACGGGCCATGAAGGCGATCCGCGACTACGCCATCGCCGCCGACACAATGGGCATCGACACCGCGCTCTACAAGACGGTCACCTTCGGCATCAGCGCCGCCTACACCGGCATCGCGGGCGCGCTCTCGGCCTCGGCCATCGCCTTCGTGGCGCCCGACAGCTTCAACATCTTCCTGTCGATCAAGTTCCTGATCGGCCTGGTCGTGGGCGGCATCGGTTCGCTGGCAGGCTCGGTCGTGGGCGGCATCTTCTATGTGCTGGTCGACAACTCCGCCCAGGCGCTCTCGACCTTCGCGAAGAACGACCTCGGCCTGCAGTTCGACCTGTCGGCCTATACCGTGTTCGGCATCCTGCTGATCGTGCTGATGTACCTGATGCCGATGGGCATCGTCGGCGGTGTTTATTACCTGGTGCAGAGCATGCGCAGCAGCATGCGCGGCCCGCAGGCGCAGCAGCAGGCGGCGACGCAGAAGCAACACGCGACCCGGTAAGGCCGGCCCGCGGATCAACCGTTTCAACAGCGAGGAGTAGTTGATGGCGTAAACCCAACAGGGAGCAGCACCATGAAGACCAATAGGCGTACCTTCGTGGGCGGCCTTGCCGCCACGACGATGCTTTCGGGTTCCCGAGTAGCGTTCGCGCAGAAGAAGTACGATGACGGGGCGACCGACAAGGAGATCAAGATCGGTCATACCAACCCGTACAGTGGGCCGGCGTCTTCCTACGGTGTCATCGGCAAGTGTGAAGAGGCCTACTGGAAGAGCGTCAATGACAGGGGCGGCATCAATGGCCGCATGATCAAGTTCATCACGCTCGATGACGGCTACAATCCCGCCAAGACCGTTGAGTGCGTGCGCCAGCTGGTCGAGCAGGACAAGGTGCTGTGCACCTGCAATACGCTGGGCACGCCGACCAACACGGCGATCCACAAGTACATGAATCAGAAGAAGGTGCCGATGCTGTTCGTGGCGACCGGCGCCTCGAAGTGGGGCAAACCCAAGGAGTTCCCGTGGACGATGGGCTATCAGCCCGACTACCACACCGAGGCGGTGATCTACGCCAAGCACATCCTGGCCAACGTCAAGGATCCCAAGATCGGCGTGCTGATGCAGAACGACGACTACGGAAAGGACTATTGGGAAGGCTTCAAGGAAGGCCTGGGCAAGGAGGCCGACCGGGTGGTGAAGCACGTGACCTACGAGGTCACCGATCCCACGGTCGATTCGCAGACCATCCAGCTCAAGGATTCCGGCGCCAACGTCTTCTTCAACATCTCGATCCCGAAGTTCGCCGCGCAATCCATGCGTAAGGCGGCCGAGATCGGCTGGCGACCGGCACAGTACCTGAACAACGTGGCGGGGCAGGTGACCACGACGATGAAGCCCGCCGGCTTCGAGAACGTGCAGGGCGTCATCACCGCCGCCTGGCTGAAGGATCCGACCGACAAGCAGTGGGACGACGACGCCGAGATGAAGGCGTGGCGCGACTGGATGGCCAAGTACATGCCGAGCGCCAACCTGGGCGACGTCAACTTCGTCTATGCCTATTCGGTGTCGTACCTGATGGAGCAGACCCTGAAGAAGTGCGGCGATAACCTGACGCGCGAGAACCTGATGCGCCAGGCCGCGAACCACCAGAAGCTCAGGGTGCCGGGCCTCCTGCCGGGCATCACCGTTTCGACCAGCCCGACCGATTTCTACCCGGTGCAGGCCGTGCAATTGCAGCGCTTCAAGGGCGAGTCCTGGGAGCTGTTCGGCGACCTCATGCACGCGGAAAGCACCTAAGCTGCGACATCTTGGTCAGAAGGCCGCCGCTGGGCGGCCTTCTTTTTTGGCGGCATTTGGACGAAGCTCCCGCGCCTTTTCATGGGAGGAAACAAATGCGTACAAGCAGGCGGGGTTTCGTGGCGGGCGCTTCGGCGCTGGCCCTGGCGTCGGGCTCGACTTCGGCCTTCGCGCAGAAGAAGTACGACGACGGCGCGAGCGACACCGAGATCAAGATCGGCAACACCAATCCCTATAGCGGCCCGGCCTCGGCCTATGCCCAGATCGCCAAGACGATCGACGCCTATTTCAAGAGCGTCAACGACGCCGGCGGCGTCAACGGCCGCAAGATCAAGTTCATCTCGCTCGACGACGGCTACAGCCCGCCGAAGACGGTGGAGATGGTCCGCCAGCTGGTCGAGCAGGACAAGATCTTCGCCCTGTTCCAGTCGCTCGGCACGCCGTGCAACACGGCGATCCACAAATACATGAACCAGAAGAAGGTGCCGCAGCTCTACGTTGCTACCGGCGCGTCGAAGTGGGGCGATCCCAAGAACTTCCCTTGGACCATGGGCTTCCAGCCCGACTACCACACCGAAGCGGTGATCTATGCCAAGCACATCCTGGCCAACATCAAGGACGCCAAGATCGGGGTGCTGCATCAGAACGACGATTACGGCCGCGACTATCTCGGTGGCTTCAAGGAGGGCCTCGGCAACGAGGCGAGCCGCATCGTCAAGATCGTGACTTTCGAGGCGACGGATCCCACGGTCGATTCGCAGATCATCCAGCTCAAGGACTCTGGCGCCAACGTCTTCTTCAACGTCTCGGGGCCGAAGGCGGCAGCCCAGGGCATCCGCAAGGCGGCCGACATCGACTGGAAGCCTGCGCACTACCTCAACAACGTCTCGGCCTCGGTTGCGGCTGTCATGAAGCCCGCGGGCTTCGACAACGCCCAAGGCATCATCACCGCCGCCTACATCATGGATGCCACCGACAGGGCGTGGGACGACAACGCCGAGATGAAGGAATGGCGCGCCTGGATGGACAAGAACATGCCCGGCGCCAACAAGGCCGACGCCAATCACATCTACGGCTATGCCGTTGCCGTCCTGATGACCGAGACGCTCAAGCGTTGCGGCAATGAGCTGACGCGCGCCAACCTCATGAAGCAGGCGGCGAGCTTCCAGAAGTACCGCCTGCCGCTCCTTCTGCCAGGCATCACCATCAACACCAGCCCGACCGACTACTATCCGATTCAGGCGGTCCAGCTGCAGCGCTTCAAGGGCGAGACCTGGGAGCTGTTCGGCGAGGTCATGCACGCGGAAAGCACCTGATCAGGCGCCCCTCCCAGAGAAGTGAAGGCCGCCGGCTTCCGGCGGCCTTTTCTTTTGCGGCTTTCGCGTTGCAACATTGAAAAACTGTATATTGCTGCGCGAGCTTTCTCCTTTTCCGCGCAGGTAATCCGGGCGATTCTCGCCAGGCAAACAACAAAACACAGGAGGACGCGTTGAGGACCAACAGGCGTATGTTTCTCGGCGGTGCTTCGACCGCTGCCGTCTTGTCAGCGTCGGGCGTCTCGTTCGCACAGGGCGACAAGAAGTATTCGGATGGCGCCAGCGACACCGAGATCAAGATCGGCCACACCAATCCCTACAGCGGACCGGCCTCGGCCTATGGCGTGATCGGCAAGACGCTCCAGGCATACTGGAAATACGTCAACGAGACCCAGGGCGGCGTGAACGGCCGCAAGATCAACTTCATCAGCTACGACGACGGCTACACGCCGTCCAAGACCGTCGAGCTGGTCCGCCAGCTGGTCGAGCAGGACAAGGTGCTGTGCACCTTCAATACGCTCGGCACGCCGACTAATACGGCGATCCACAAGTACATGAATCAGAAGAAGGTGCCGATGCTGTTCGTGGCGACCGGCGCCTCGAAGTGGGGCAAGCCCAAGGAGTTCCCGTGGACGATGGGCTTCCAGCCCGATTACCACACCGAAGCCGTGATCTACGCCAAGCACATCCTGGCCAACGTCAAGGATTCCAAGATCGGCGTGCTGATGCAGAACGACGACTACGGCAAGGACTACTGGGAAGGCATGCGCGAGGGCCTCGGCAAGGAAGTCGGCCGTGTCGTCAAGCACGTCACCTACGAGGTGACGGATCCGACGGTCGATAGCCAGGTCATCCAGCTGAAGGACTCGGGCGCCAACGTCTTCTTCAACATCTCGACGCCGAAGTTCGCCGCCCAGGCGATGCGCAAGGCGGCCGACATCGGCTGGAAGCCGGCGCAGTACCTGAACAACGTCTCGGCCAGCGTCGCCACGGTCATGAAGCCTGCGGGCTTCGAGAACGTGCAGGGCGTGCTGACCGCTGCGTACCTGATGGATCCCACCGACAAGCAATGGGACGACAATGCCGACATGAAGATGTGGAAGGAGTGGATGGGCAAGTACAATGCCGGTGCCAGCCTGTCGGATGCCTCCAACGTCTTTGCCTATTCGGTGGTCAGCCTGATGCACGAGACGCTGAAGAAATGCGGCAACGACCTCACGCGCGAGAACCTCATGCGCCAAGCGGCGAACTTCCAGAAGTGGAAACTGCCGATGGCGCTGCCCGGCATTACGGTGAGCACCAGCCCGACCGACTACTACCCGATCCAGGCGGTCCAGCTGCAGCGCTTCAAGGGCGAGACCTGGGAGCTGTTCGGCGACGTCATGCACGCCGAAAGCACCTGATTGCTTTTTCACATGGTGGAAAAGGCCGCCCGCGAGGCGGCCTTTTTCGTTTTCAGACGCGGAATTTCAAGGGACCCTCGACGGAGAAATCCATACGAAGGAGGGAGCGTTGATTACCAGTAGGCGTGGTTTCGTGAGTGGTGTTTCCGCCGCCGCCTTGCTCAGCGTATCGCGGTCGGCATTCGCCCAGAAGAAGTATGACGACGGAGCGACCGACAAGGAGATCAAGATCGGTCACTTCTGTCCCTACAGCGGGCCGGCCTCGGCCTATGGCGTGATCGGCCAGGCGCACCAGGTGTTCTGGAAGATGGTGAACGACACTGGCGGCATCAACGGCCGCAAGGTCGTGTTCGTCACCCTCGACGACGGCTACTCGCCGCCGAAATCGGTCGAGGTGACGCGCCAGCTGGTCGAGCAGGACAAGGTGCTTTGCCTGTTCAACACGCTCGGCACGCCGACCAACACGGCGATCCACAAGTATGTCAACCAGAAGAAGGTGCCGCACCTCTTCGTCTCGACCGGCGCCTCGAAGTGGGGCAAGCCCAAGGAGTTCCCGTGGACGATGGGCTTCCAGCCCGACTACCACACCGAGGGCGTGATCTACGCCAAGCACGCACTGAAGAACACGCCCGACGCCAAGGTCGCGGTGCTGATGCAGAACGACGACTACGGCAAGGACTACTTCGAGGGCTTCAAGGACGGCCTCGGCAAGGAAGCCGGCCGCATCGTGAAGCACGTGACCTACGAGGTGACCGACCCGACGGTCGACAGCCAGGTCATCCAGATGAAGGATTCCGGCGCCAACGTGTTCTTCAACATCTCGACGCCGAAGTTCGCCGCGCAGTCGATCCGCAAGGCGGCCGAGATCGGCTGGAAGCCGGTGCAATACCTCAACAACGTCTCGGCCTCGGTAGCCTCGGTCATGAAGCCGGCGGGCTTCGACAACGGACAAGGCATCCTGACCGCCGCCTACCTGAAGGATCCCACCGATCACCAGTGGGACAACGACGACGAGATGAAGATGTGGCGCGAGTACATGACCAAGTTCATGCCGCAGGCCAACCAGGCCGATGCCAACTACATCTTCGCCTACGCCGTCGCCACCATGATGCGCGAGACCCTGAAGAAGTGCGGCGACAACCTGACGCGCGAGAACGTCATGCGGCAGGCCGCCAACTTCCAGAACTTCCGCATCCCCTTGCTGCTGCCGGGCATCAACGTCTCGACCAGCCCGACCGACTTCTACCCGATCCAGGCCGTCCAGCTCTCGCGCTTCAAGGGCGAGACTTGGGAACTGTTCGGCGAGGTCATGCACGCAGAGAGCAGCTGACGCCGTCCTCCGGTCGGAGTCGCGCACCGGCGACTCCGACCGGGCTGACGCGACCTTACTGCGCGGCTTGCGCCGGGCGATTGCGCTGCAGCGCCTGGCGGCACTCAGCGGTGTCGGTCTTGCCATCCTTGTTGACGTCGCAGCGCGCGAAGTTGCGATCGGCCTGGGCCATGAACTCGGCGAGGCTGATGAAGCCGTCCTTGTCGGTATCCATGCGCTGGAAATAGGACGACTGGCGGCCGGCCTGGCGGTCGCTCGGCAGCACGCTGTTGCCGATGGCGGGCGTGCGCGCGAACAGCTCCTCCTGGGAGAGCTTGCCGTCGCGGTTGGTGTCGAGCTGCTTGAAGCGCGCCTCTTGGCCCGCCCGCCATTCGGCGAGATCGACCACGCCGTCCTTGTTGGTGTCGTAGCGCATGATGCCGCTGTTGGTGCGGCTGGGCTTCTCGGGACCGGCGGCGGGGGCCGGCGCCGGCGGATCGCCGGGGGCGGCCAGGACGGGGCTGGCAACGGCCAGGGCAGCAAGCGGGATGACCAGGAACTTCAGCATGGGGCATATCCTTTAGGTTGTATCAGGCCATGGTTACACACGCTCCATTGCCCTTACCGCGCCGTTTAAGCGCCGATATAGTCCGACCCACGACCGAATTTGGGCGGTGTTTTGGTTTTGTTCTCAAGGTACTCCCATGGCCTATGACTATGATCTGTTCGTGATTGGCGCCGGCTCGGGCGGCGTGCGGGCCTCGCGCATCGCCGCGGGCCATGGCGCGCGCGTCGGCATCTGCGAGGATTTCCGCGTCGGCGGCACCTGCGTGATCCGCGGCTGTGTCCCCAAGAAGCTCCTGGTCTACGGCTCTAAGTTCGCGCACGAATTCGAGGATGCGGCGGCCTACGGCTGGACGCTTGCCGAGCCCAGCCATTCGTGGGCGACCCTGCGCGACAACGTCGCCAAGGAGGTCGATCGGCTGAACGGCGTCTACATCCGCCTGCTCGAGAGCGCGGGCGTGAAGCTGCACATGGGGCGCGGCCGGCTGATGGATCGTCATACCATTGAGATCGCCGGCAAGACGGTCACCGCTGACAAGATCCTGGTGGCGACCGGCGGCGCGCCCGTGGTGCCCGAGATCCCCGGCCGCGAGTTTGCCATCACCTCCAACGAGGCGTTCCACCTGCCGGAGCTGCCCAAGCGCATCACCATCGTCGGCGGCGGCTACATCGCGGTCGAGTTCGCCGGCATCTTCAACGGCTTGGGCAGCGAGGTCGATCTGGTGCTGCGGCGCGATCGCGTGCTGCGCGGCTTCGACGAGGAATGCCGCACCGCCGTGCATGACGCGCTGAAGGAGAGCGGCATCAAGATCCGCACCGAGATGCAGATCGCGCGCATCGAGGCCACCAATGGCAAAGCGCCGTTCACCGTGCACACGCAGTTGGGCGGCATGTTCGAGACCGAACTGGTGATGTATGCGACGGGCCGCGCGCCCAACACCAAGGGCATCGGGCTGGAGAAGGCGGGCGTGCAGCTCGACAAGGCGGGCGCGATCGCCGTCGACGAATGGTCCAAGACCACCGCCGACAACATCTGGGCGGTGGGCGACGTGACCGACCGCATCAACCTGACGCCGGTCGCGATCATGGAGGGCCACTGCTTCTCCGACACCGAGTTCGGGAGGAAGCCGCGCAAGCCCGACCATCGCGACGTGCCGTCGGCGGTGTTCTGCCAGCCCGAGCTCGCCAATGTCGGGCTGACGGAGGAGGAGGCCAAGATGCGCCTGGGCGAGGTGCGGGTCTTCACCTCGGCCTTCCGGCCGATGAAGTACACCTTGTCGGGTCGCCAGCAGCGCACCTTCATGAAGCTGATCGTCGAGGCGGCGACCGACAAGGTCGTGGGCGTGCACATGGTGGGCGACGATGCCGCCGAGCTGATCCAGGGGCTCGCCGTCGCCGTGAAGGCGGGTGCCACCAAGGCGACGTTCGATGCCACCGTGGGCATCCATCCCACGGCCGGCGAGGAGTTCGTCACCATGCGCACGGCCCGTGTCGAGCCGGCCCCCAGCCGCAAGGCCGCGGAGTAGGCTGCCGGCCGGCCGTTGGCTTTTATCCACGGCGCGTATAGGTTCACCGACCCCGGCGGCCCGCCGCCGGCCGGGTGCAGGAGGAAGGAAAATGACCGCGATTCAGGGCCCGTCGAAGACGGCCGCGAAAGCGCAGTCCCGCAGTTCGAGTGCCGCCGACTGGTCGCTGACCAGCTGGCGCAACCGGCCGGCCCAGCAGATGCCGGTGTATCCCGATGCCACGGTGCTGGCGGGCGCCGAGGCGCGCCTGCGCCGCTATCCGCCGCTGGTCTTTGCCGGCGAGGCGCGCAAGCTCAAGGCGGCGCTGGCCAAGGTGGCCGCGGGCGACGCCTTCCTGCTGCAGGGCGGCGACTGCGCCGAAAGCTTCGTCGATTTCAGCGCCAACAACATCCGCGACACGTTCCGCGTGCTGCTGCAGATGGCCGTCGTGCTGACCTATGGCGCCGGCGTGCCCGTGGTGAAGGTGGGCCGCATGGCCGGCCAGTTCGCCAAGCCGCGCTCCTCGGACGTCGAGAAGATCGGCGACGTCCAGCTGCCGTCCTACCGCGGCGACAACGTCAACGGCTTCGAGTTCACGCCGGAGGCGCGGCAGCCCGATCCGGAGCGCATGGTGCAGGCCTACAACCAGTCGGCCGCGACGCTCAATCTCCTGCGCGCCTTCGCCCAGGGTGGCTATGCCGACCTGCACGAGGTCAATCGCTGGAACCTCGACTTCGTCAGGAACTCGCCGGCGTCGGATCGCTATCACGACCTCGCCGCGCGCCTCGACGAGACGCTGAACTTCATGGCGGCCTGTGGCCTGAACTCGATGACCACGCCGCAGATCGCCGAGACGGATTTCTTCACCTGCCACGAGGGGCTGCTGCTGCAGTACGAGGAGGCGCTGACCCGCGTCGATTCGACCTCGGGCGACTGGTACGACTGCTCCGCTCATCTTCTGTGGATCGGCGATCGCACGCGCCAGCCCGACGGTGCGCATGTCGAATTCTTCCGCGGCGTGCGCAATCCTCTGGGCTTCAAGGCCGGACCCTCGCTGTCGGTCGACGACTTCCTGCGTCTAAACGAGAGCCTGAACCCGGCCAACGAGCCCGGGCGCATCGTCGTCATCAGCCGCATGGGCGCGGGCAAGGTCGGCGACAAGCTGCCGGCGCTCCTGCGCGCGGCCAAGAAAGAAGGCTGCTCGGTGGTCTGGACGTGCGATCCCATGCACGGCAACACCGTGACGGCGGCCAACGGCAAGAAGACCCGCCACTTCGACGCCATCCTGAGCGAGGTGAAGGACTTCTTCGCCGTGCACCGCGCCGAGGGCACCCATCCCGGCGGCGTGCATTTCGAGATGACCGGCCAGGAGGTCACCGAGTGCATCGGCGGCGCCACCGACATCACGGTCGACAATCTCAACGAGCGCTACGAGACGCAGTGCGATCCGCGCCTCAACGCCAGCCAGGCGCTGGAGCTCGCCTTCCTGCTCGCCGAGCAGTTGAAGTCCGAGCGCCTGTCAGTCGCCCGGGCGCGACCAGCCGTCTAGCCGCGGCATGGTCGGGCCAGGGGAGGACCGATGACGACGCATCCGACCGACCGCGAGATCGAGCGGTATACCGATCACTACTTCAATCGCTCGAAGCAGGTGATCGGCCGCTTCGGCGATGTCCGCGTGACCTACGCGATCTTCATGCGCCGGCCGGTGGTCTTCGCGCCGCGGCTCGCCTTGCAGTGGCTGGAGGAGCTCGGCCGCTCGCGCAACACCTCGGTCGATGTCGACCTGCGCTACGGCGAGGGCAAGTGGGTCGGCGCCGGCGAGCCGATGATGTACATCACCGGCTCCTTCTTCCATCTGGTCGATCTCGAGACCATCTTCCTGCAGAAGCTCGGGCCGGCCTGCGTCGCCGCCTACAACGCCTGGACGATGTGCGCCGACATGCCGAAGTCGGCCTTCCTCGCCATGGATGCGCGGCACTGCGCAGGCCAGGAGATGGCCGAGATGATGGCCTATGCCGCGTCGGTCGGCTCGGCGCGGGCCAAGCGCAAGGTGGGCGCGGTGGGCTTCATCGGCAACGCCACGCATGCCACGGCGCATTTCTTCGGTCGCGACCAGGGGCTCGGCACCATGCCGCACGCCCTGATCGGTTATGCCGGCTCGACGTTGCGCGCGGCCGAGATGTATCACGAGACCTTCCCGGGCGAACCGATGACCGTGCTGGTCGACTACTTCGCCCGCGAGATCTCCGATTCCCTCGAAGTCTGCCGACGTTTCCCCGACCTCGCCGCCAAGGGACTGCTCTCGTTCCGCCTCGACACCACCGGCGGCCGCTATGTCGAAGGGCTCGATCCGGCGTCGTCCTATGCGGTTCTGGAGCGCTTCTCGCCCGAATCGATCCGTGGCTATCGCAGCGAGGAGGAGCTCCGCTTCCTCGTCGGTACCGGCGTGTCGGCGGCGGCGATCTTCCATCTGCGCGCCGAACTCGACCGTGCCGGCTTCGACAAGGTGAAGATCGTGGCCTCCTCGGGCTTCGGCCCGGCCAAGTGCCGGGTGATGGCCGAGGCCAAGGCGCCGATCGACGTGGTCGGCTCGGGCTCGTTCCTGCCGTCGAATTGGACGGAGACCTATGCCACCGCCGACATCGTCGAGTACGATGGCGAGAGGCGGGTGAAGATCGGACGCGAATTCCTACATCGCGGCAAGCCGAACGGCGCCGCCACGCCGCTGTAGCCCGCCGATGGCCGACGACAGGGTGAAACGTCGGTTGACCACGGTCCTGTGCGCCGATGTGCACGGATATTCCCGCCTCATGGAGGCGGACGAGTCGGGAACGCTGGCGACGCTGCGCCGCCACCGCACCGCCATGGCGGGGTTGATCGAACGCCACGACGGGCGGGTCGTGAACACCTGGGGCGATGCCGTCATCGCCGAGTTCGCGAGCGTCGTCGAGGCCGTGCAGTGCGCGGTCGAGATCCAGCAGGAAGTGTCCAGCCAGGACCCGGGCGCCACCCCGGCGCCCCACATGCGTTTTCGCATCGGCATCAACCTCGGCGACGTGATGGTCGAGGGGGACGATATCTACGGCGATGGGGTCAACATCGCGGCGCGCCTGCAGGAGCTTGCCGAGCCCGGCGGCATCCTGGTCTCGGGTCCCGTCTACGACCAAGTGCACAACAAATTGTCCGTCGGCTTCGACCCTCTCGGTCAGCAGCAGATGAAGAACGTCGCTCCCGTGACCACCTATCGGGTCGCCATTGGCGGCGATCCTGTCGAGCGGCGCGCCGTCGCCGGGGGCGAAAGTCACGCCTCCAGGGGCGATATCAGCCCGCCGCCATCGACGCCGATGGGCGCGGTCTTGCAATGGTTCTCGAACCTGCCGCGCGACGTCACGACGTTGCTGGTGATTGCCGCCTTTCTGGTCCTGATCAATGTTTTCACCGGCCTGCGCAGCGTCTGGTTCCACTGGCCGGTCGCCGCCTTGCTATTCATCGCCATCCTGCGAACGCTGCGCCGGCGCCGGCCCGACTCGGGCCGAAAGGAAGACCGTTGAGGAGGAAATCATGCTGAAGCTTTATTACGCCCCCGGCGCGTGCTCGACCGCGTCTCATATCGGCCTGGAGGAAAGCGGTGCCAAGTATGATTCGCAGCCGCTGGCCTTCGCCAAGAACGAGCAGAAGACGCCGGACTATCTCAAGATCAACCCGCGCGGCCGCGTGCCGGCGCTGGTGATCGACGAGGGCACGATCGTGGAGAACACCGCCATCCTCGATTTCATCGCGTCGAAATATGCCCCGCAGCTGATGCCCAAGGATCCCGTACGGCGGGCGCGGGCGATCTCGCTGATGGCCTGGTTCTCCAACAACGTTCACCCGTCCTTCACCCACATCTCGCGGCCCGAGCGCTTCGCCACCGACACCAGGGTATTCGATCACCTGAAGGAAGTCGGCCGCAGCAACTTCCACAATTGCCTGAAGGAGATCGACGGGATCATCGGCACCAAGCAATGGATCCTGGGCGACGAGTTCAGTGTGGTCGACGGCTACGCGCTCGTCTTCTACGGCTGGGGCAAGCGCATCGGCCTGCCGGTCGAGGAGCTCAAGAACTACACCGCCTGGAAGGACCGCATGCTGGCCCGGCCGGCGGTGCGGCGGGTGCTGGAGCGCGAGAACAACGTGCTGGTGGCGGCCGCCTAGTAGGTCGTCGCTAGCCGACGACGAAGCTCTGATACATGAAGCGCAGGTCCTGGGTCTCCTGCGGCGTGATCTCGCCGTCGAGCACGCGGGCTTCCCAGGTCCTGAGCTTGCGCTTGATCTCGAGCGGCGTGCGCGGGCTCAGCAGCACCATGAAGAATTGCTCGTGCGGCGACAGCTCGCGGTCGCGGCGATAGCCGAACGGACCGGAACTGACGGCGCGGGTGGCAACCGCTGCCTGGCCGCGTATCTCCGGCGCCAGCACTTCGTCCCAGGTGAGACCGGCCTCGCGCACCATGGTCGAGGCGAGCTTGGCCGCGGCCAGCGCCTCACCGGCGTTGCTGCTGTCGAGGATTTCCAGCACCTTCACCAGCGTGGTGCGGTTGAATGTCGACATGTCCTTCCGCTCCACCGCCGCGCTTCCGGAGGGGCCGGGGAGGCGCAGCTTTCTTTGACTATTGGATGAGCAAGCGGCACTAAACCGTTACAAGATATAGTTGAACTACGATCTAGGCAAGATTGCGACCGTGCCCTCCCGCTCTTCCGCTTTTGCCCTTTACCTGACGGGTCTGGGCAGCTGGTTCGTGCCGCTGGGCATCCAGCAAGTGCTGTTCGCCTGGCTGGCGGCGATCGTCCTGCACATGGATGCCTTTGCCGTCGGTATCGCCCAGGTGGCCCTGATGGCGCCCGGCATCCTTTTCCTGCCGCTGGGCGGGCTGGTCGCCGATCGCGGCAATGCCCGGCGCCTGCTGTTGCGCTACCACTTCCTCTATGGCGTGCCGCCGCTCGTCCTGGCGGCCGTGCTGGCGATGGGAGGGCTCTCCTATCCGCTGCTGATCGCCTACGGGCTGGCGGCCGGCTCGATCGGCGCCTTCGCCGTCCCGACGCGCGATGCGCTGCTGCCCGCGGTGGCCGGCGCCAACCTGCCGCGCGCCGTGGCGCTGGCGACGGCACTGCAGTTCTTCGGCCAGCTGATCGGCATCGCCGCGGCGTCCCAGGCCGATCGCACCGGCGCGATACCGCTGCTTCTGGCGCAGGCGATCCTGGTGATCGTGGGCTCCGTCGCGGTGTGGCGATTCCCCGACCCGCCGCCGCATCCGCCCGCCCAGCATCCGAGCTTCTGGCGCAGCATCGGCGACGGCATCGTCGAGGCGGCGCGCTCGGAGCAGATGTGGCCGGTGCTGCTGCTCAACTTCGGCATCGGCGTGTTCTATGTCGGCCCGTTCATGGCCGTCCTGCCGCTGGTCGTACGCGACGTCTATCACGGCGGCGCGGCCGAGATCGCCTACATCAACCTGGCCTTCTGGGCCGGCACCATCGTCGCAGCCTTCGCCTTTGCCGGGCTGGCGCGCCGGCTGTTACGGCGCGGCCGGCTGGTGCTCTCGGCAGTGTCGGTCGGCGCGGTGATCCTGTTCGCCATGGCGCTGCATCCGCCGTTCCTGGTGTTCAACGCCCTTTGCTTCATCTGGGGCCTGGGGGCGGGCATCACGCTGACCCAAGGGCGCACCATCCTGCAGATCGTGGCGCCGGCCACGCATCGCGCGCGTCTGATGGCGCTGTTCCAGCTCGGGATCGGCGGTGGCGGTCCGATCGGCGCCTTCATTGCGGGCTCGCTGGCGGCCGTGCTGGGGCTGAAGCTCGCCATGGTCCTGCCGGCGATCGCCATGGCTGTAATGATCGCCATGGTCCTGGCCTTCTCCCGCATCTGGACGATGCGCACGGTGGAGTAGCTGGGGGCGCGTCCCCAGCGCTATTCAGCCGCCTGGCGCAAACCGAGGCCGAGCGTCTGCCAGACGTCCTGCAGCGCGGACACCAGCCGCGCCATGTCGTCGTCGCCGTGCAGCGGCGTCGGCGTGAGGCGCAGCCGTTCGGTACCGCGCGGCACGGTCGGGTAGTTGATTGGCTGGACGTAGATCGAATGGCGGTCCATCAGGAGGTCGGTCGCCTGCTTGGCGAGCGCAGCGTCGCCCACGAACACTGGCACGATGTGCGTGACCGACGGCATCACCGGCAGGCCGGCCGCCGCCAGGTGGCGCTTCAGCGTCGCCGCGCGCTCCTGGTGACGCACCCTGAGCTCGGGATGCGCGGTGACGTAGCGGATGCTGGCCAGCGCCGCGCCGGCGATGGCGGGCGGCATCGAGGTCGAGAAGATGAAGCCCGAGCCGCAGGAGCGCACGAAGTCGACGGTGGCCGCAGTCGAGGCGATGTAGCCGCCGACCACGCCGAACGCCTTGGCGAGCGTGCCCTGGACGATGTCGACCTTGTCGAGCGCCCCGTCGCGCTCGGCCACGCCGGCGCCGCGCGCGCCGTACATGCCGACCGCATGGACCTCGTCGAGATAGGCGAGCGCGCCGTAACGATGCGCGAGGTCGCAGAGCTCATCGATCGGCGAGACGTCGCCGTCCATCGAGTAGACCGATTCGAACGCCACGATCTTCGGCGTCGAGGGATCGGATGCCTTCAGGAGCTCCTCGAGATGGGCGAGGTCGTTGTGGCGGAAGATGCGTCGCACCGCGCCTGAGTGGCGGATGCCCGCGATCATCGAGGCGTGGTTGAAAGCATCGGAATAGAGCTCGCAGCCCGGCAGCATGGCGCCCAGCGTCTGCAGCGTCGTTTCGTTGGCGACGTAGCCCGAGGTGAAGACCAGCGCCGCTTCCTTGGCGTGCAGGGTCGCAAGCTCGCGCTCCAGCGCCACATGCAGCGTATTGGTGCCCGAGATGTTGCGCGTGCCGCCGGCGCCCGAGCCCTGCGCGCCGATCGCGGCCTGCATGGCCTCGATGACCACCGGATGCTGGCCCATGGCAAGGTAATCGTTGGAGCACCACACCGTGACGTCGCGCACCGTGCCGTCCTGGTGGAAGCGCGCCCGCGGGAACGCGCCGGCAATGCGCTCGAGCTCGGCGAAGACGCGATAGCGCCCCTCGTCGTGCAGCCGACGCAAATGACCGGCGAAGAATGCCTCGTAATCCATTGGTCCTGGGTTCTCCCGCAGCGGGAGTTTAATCGGCTTTAAGTGCGTCATGAGAAGCATTTTGGTCGCGGGCCTGCATTCGCGTCGTTGAGAGAGATCAAACACAACCGTGTGAGGCGTCTATTGCGAATGCATCGCAATCGCGAATAGTGATCGCGCCTGTCTCACCGAGGCGTGACGCACGGTGATCGATCCATCAGCGCCGGCGCACGCGTAGGTGGGGCACGAACGGAGCAAGCGCTCCTTCGCGGACAACACAAGGAGACCTCACGTGACCCAGATGATCGATCTTCGCCGCCGCGGCGTGCTGCTGTCGGCCTCGGCCGTGGCGCTGATGGCCGGTTACGAGAAGATGGCCTTTGCCCAAGGCAACGGCGCAGCCAGCGCCAACGACGTCGGCATTCTCAACACTGCGCTGGCGCTCGAGAACGAGGCGATCAGCGCCTATCAGCTCGGCGCCCAGAGCGGGCTCCTGCAGAAGCCGGTGCTCGAGGTGGCTGTCCTGTTCCAGAGCCATCACAAGGAGCATCGCGACGCGCTGATCGCCACCATCCGCAAGCTCGGCGGCACGCCGGTGGCGGCCAAGAGCGATGCGGAGGTGGCGAAAGCGCTGAACGCGTCGGCGCTCAAGACCCAGACCGACGTGCTGCGCCTGGCGCAGCGCCTCGAGAAGGGCGCGGCCAACGCCTATATCGGCGTCATCCCGTCCTTCGGTGACCGCAACCTCGCCCAGATCTCGGCGCGGCTCGCGGCCGACGAGGTCATGCATTGGACGGCGCTCAGCGGGGCGCTGCAGGATCCGTTGCCGGCCAAGGCGCTGAGCTTCGGGGCGTGAGGGTGCGTTCGGCATTGTCGCTCGCGGCAATGCTGGCGCGGGCCGCGGCGGTCGATACCGCCGCCGCGGCCGACGCCCAGCACGGCCAGGAGCTCTACGAATCGCGCTGCGGCGGCTGCCATTCACTCGATGCCAATCGCGTCGGCCCGGCGCATCGCGGCGTCTATGGCCGCAAGGCGGGTTCGGCGCCGAACTTTGCCTACTCGACGGCGGTGAAGAGCTCGACCGTGGTGTGGGAGGAGAAGACGCTCGATGCCTGGCTCACCAACCCGCAGGCGCTGATCCCGGGGCAACGCATGAATTTCCGCGTCGCCGCCGCCGGGGATCGCGCCGATATCATCGCCTACCTGCGCCAGCAGTCCGGCAAGTGAGTCACACGAGCAAGGCCGCGATCAATCCGACGGTGAGGAACAGCGACACCGACAACAACGGCAGGGCGCCCAGCCAGCGCGTCGTCGGCGGCAGGCCGTCCCAATAGCGCAAGGTCGGATAGGCGGCCCATAGCGCGCACACGAAGCCCAGCAACCAGAAGCCCAGGGCCAGCGGCAGGGCGACGTTGACCTTGTCTTCGGCAATGCCGCCGACTCCTGCCGCCACGAAGGCGGGCGGCAGGAAGGCGGTGAAGAAGGCCACCGCCCAGATCGCTCGATTTCTGATGCGCTGGGCGGTCCCAAACGGGGGAGTCCCGAAGGGGGCCGCGCCGGCCAAGGATCAGCCCTTGAAGTGGCCTTCCGACTTCAGCTCGGCCAGCGCCGCATCCATCGCCTGGCGCAGGCGGCCGAACAGGTCGGCGAGCTCGGTCTCGTTGATGATCAGCGGCGGGCAGATCGCGACGCGGTCGCCCATGTTGCGGATGAAGAGCCCGCGCGCCACGGCGTGGTTGTAGACGCGGTTGCCCGCGCCGACCGTCGCCAGGTCGAACGGCGTCTTGGTCTTCTTGTCGGCGACGACCTCCAGCGCGCCCATCATGCCGACGCCCATCGCCTCGCCGACCAGCGGATGGTCGGCGAACGACTGGATGTGATTCTGGAAGATCGGGCTCATGCGCTTGGCGTGACCGAACAGGTCGATCTCGTCGTAGATCTTCTGCGCCTCGAGCGCGACGGCCGCCGCGACCGGATGGCCGGAGTAGGTGAAGCCGTGGCCCCAGGTGCCGATCTTGCTGCTCTCGCTCGCCAGCGCCTGGTAGACCTTGTCGCTCACCATCACCGCCGAGATCGGCAGGAACGACGCCGACAGCGCCTTGGCGCAGGTCAGGATGTCGGGCTTGATGTTCATCGTCTGGCTGCCCCAGACATTGCCGGTGCGCCCGAAGCCGCAGATCACCTCGTCGGCGATGAACAGCATGTCGTACTTGCGGCACACCGCCTGGATCTTCTCGTAGTAGCCCTTGGGCGGCACGATGACGCCGCCCGCGCCCATCACCGGCTCGCTGATCATGGCGGCGACATGGTCGGCGCCGCCTTCCTTCAGGATCAGCTCCTCGAGCTCCTGGGCAAGCCGCGTCGTGAACTGGTCCTCGGTCTCGCCGTCCTTGGCGCCGCGATAGTAGTGCGGCGTGCCGGTGTGGACGACGCCCGCGATCGGCAAGTCGAACGAACGGTGGTTGTGCGGCAGGCCGGTCAGGCTGCCCGAGGCCACGGTGATGCCGTGGTAGCCCTTGAGCCGCGACACGATCTTCTTCTTGTTGGGCCGGTCCAGCGCATTGTTCATGTACCACACCATCTTCACGACGGTGTCGTTGGCCTCCGAGCCCGAGTTGGCGAAGAACACCTTCGACATCTCGACCGGCGCCATCTGCTTCAGCTTCTCGGCGAGGTTGATGGCGGGCTCATGGGAGCGCTGGTTGAAGGCGTGATAGAACGGCAGCTGCTTCATCTGCTCGTAGGCGACCGTCGCCAGCCGCTCGTTGCTGAAGCCCAGCGCCGCCGACCAAAGGCCGGCCATGCCCTCGATGTATTCCTTGCCGTCGTCGTCGGTGACGTAGATGCCGCGGCCGCGCACGATGGTGAGCGGGCCGGTTTCCTCGTGCTTCTTGAAGTTGGTGTAGGGGTGCAGGTGGTGCGCAATATCCCGCGCCGCGTTGGAATTGCCGCGGAAGCTGCGTGAAACGTCATTCATGGCCGCACCCTGAGAAAAAATAGTTGGAGCGGCACGATAGCGGCGCTGCACTGTGCATGTCCAACGTATGCACCCATGCAAAAAATTTGGGCAATTGACGCCAAAGCACTCCAGGTGCAACGTGTAGTAGGTATGCGCTTGCGCATAGCTTCAGGGAAATCCGGGGAGATCCGGTCGGCGCTGTGGGTGGCGCCCAAAAGGGGTTTTTAGACGATGACTTTCAGTTTCCGGCATACGGTTGCGCTGGCGGCCCTCGCTTGCGCCGGCTTCGGCATGACGTCGATGGCTGAGGCCAAGACCTTCAAGTGGGCCAATTCGGGGGACGTCAGCTCGATGGATCCCTACGCGCGGCAGGAGACCTTCCTGCTGACCTTCACCCAGAACATCTACGATCCGCTGATCCGGCGCGACAAGGACCTCAAGCTCGAGCCGGCGCTCGCCACCAAGTGGGGCCAGCTCGATCCGACGACCTGGTTCTTCGATATCCGACCCGACGTGAAGTTCCATGACGGCTCGCCGCTGACCGCCGACGACGTCGTGTTCTCGCTGAACCGCGCCAACGGCCCGGGCTCGAACCTGCAGAGCAACTTCGTGTCGGTGAAGGAGATCAAGAAGGACGGCGACATGCGCGTCCTCGTCACCACCAAGTATCCCGACCCGCTGCTGGCCGACAAATGGGCCGCCATCGTCATCATGTCCAAGGCCTGGGCCGAGAAGAACAACGCCGTCAACTCGGCGGACATGACCAAGAACGAGGAGAACTTCGCCACCCGCAACGCCATGGGCACCGGCCCCTTCATGCTGAAGGAACGCAAGGCGGGCGAGCGCACGGTGCTGGTCAACAATCCCAACTGGTGGGACAAGCCGCAACATAACCTCACCGAGGTGATCTTCACGCCGGTCGCCAATCCCTCGACCCGCGTCGCCGCGCTGAAGGCAGGCGACATCGACATGACCTACGAGGTGCCGCCGGCCGACACCGAGACGCTGAAGAAGGACGCCAACATCAAGGTGATGGAAGGTCCCGAGACCCGTGTCGTCTATCTCGGCATGGACCAGGAGCGGCCCGAGCTGCTCGAGTCCAACGTCAAGGGCAAGAACCCGTTCAAGGACAAGAAGGTCCGCGAGGCGATCCATCGCTCGATCGACGTCGAGGCGATCAAGCGCACCGTGATGCGCGGCCAGTCCTATCCGACCGACCTGATGGTGGCGCCGGGCATCAACGGCTACATGAAGGACCTCGACAAGCGGCCGCCGCTCCTGAAGCCGGACGAGGCCAAGAAGATGCTGGCCGATGCCGGCTACCCCAACGGCTTCGAGGTCGGCATGGACTGCCCCAACGACCGTTACGTCAACGACGAGAAGATCTGCCAGGCGGTCGTGGCGATGCTCGCCAAGATCGGCGTGAAGGTGAATCTCAAGGCGCAGACCCGCAACCTCTACTTCGCCAAGATCCTGCGCAAGAACGACCTGTCGCCGGGCGAGACCAGCTTCTACATGCTGGGCTGGTCGCCGGCCCAGACCTACGACGTGCACAACGTCTTCGAGGCGCTGATCCAGACGCCGAACAAGACCACCAAGAAGGGCCAGTTCAACGCCGGCGGCTACTCCAATCCCAAGATCGACGCGCTCGCCGACAAGATGGAGCAGGAGACCGACAAGGCCAAGCGCGACGCCATGATCGCCGAGGCGACCAAGCTCTATGTCGACGACTTCGCCTACATCCCGCTGCACCAGCAGGCGCTGGTCTGGGCGGCGCGCAAGAATATCGACCTGGTACAGCCGGCTGACAATTCCTTCCCGCTGCGCTTTGTGAACGTGAAGTAGCAAGGCTTGCCTCCCCACGCTCTGCGTGGGGAGGTGCCCCGAAGGGGCGGAGGGGTCATGGGCACCAGTCTTGATGTTGCCCATGACCCCTCCGGCCTTCGGCCACCTCCCCGCGCTGCGCGCAGGGAGGAAGAAAGAGCGCCAAACGCACATTCCGTTTTGGCGTCTTTCCTGCTAGGCCTGCGCCCGGGCCGACCGATCCATCATGATTGCCTTCATCCTGCGACGAATGCTGCAATCCATCGCTGTTCTGGTGGCGGTGGGCTTGGTCGCCTTCTCGCTGTTCCGCTATGTCGGCGACCCCATCAACGCCATGGTCGGCCAGGACACCTCGATGGAGGACCGGGCGGCCTTGCGCGAAAAGCTCGGGTTGAATGATTCGCCGCCCGTGCAGTTCCTGCGCTTCATCTCCAATGCGGCGCGCGGCAATTTCGGGCTCTCCTACCGTACCTCCGAGCCGGTCAGCCGTATGATCTTCGAGCGCGTGCCGGCCACCATCGAGCTCGCCTTTTGTGCCGCGATCTTCGTGCTGTTCGTCGGCGTGCCGATGGGCGTCTATACCGGCCTCTATCCCAAACACTGGTCGAGCCGGCTGCTGCAGACCGTATCGCTGCTCGGCGTCTCGCTGCCGCCGTTCCTGCTGGGCATCCTGCTGATCCTGGTCTTCGCCGTGTCGCTGCACTGGCTGCCGTCGTTCGGCCGCGGCGACACCGTGCAGATCGGCTGGTGGACCACCAACTTCCTCACCATCTCCGGCCTGAAGGCGCTGATCCTGCCCTCGATTACGCTCGGCCTCTTCCAGCTGACCTTGATCATGCGGCTGGTGCGCTCGGAGATGCTGGAGGTGATGCGCACCGACTACATCAAGTTCGGCCGCGCGCGCGGCCTCACCAATCGCGCCATCAATTTCGGCCATGCGCTCAAGAACACCCTGGTGCCGGTGATCACCGTGATGGGCCTGCAGCTCGGCACGCTGATCGCCTTCGCCATCGTCACCGAGACGGTGTTCGCCTGGCCGGGCGTCGGCCAGCTCTTCCTGCAATCGGTGCAGTTCTCCGACATCCCGGTGATGGCGGCGTACCTGCTGCTGATCGCGCTGCTGTTCGTGGTGATCAACCTCGTCGTCGATCTCCTGTACTTCGTCGTCGATCCGCGCCTGCGCAGCCAAGGCGTCGCCGCCCGAGTCGCGGGCCACTGACATGGCGATGCAGCAACCCGCCGCCACCAGCTGGCTGCACCGCCTGACCGACAGCGACATCTGGTGGAGCTTCAAGTCCTCTCCGACCACGGTGATCGCGGCGGCAGCCACGCTCTTCATCTTCGTCGTGGCCTTCGCCGCGCCGCTGCTGGCGCCGCACACGCCCTTCGATCCGGCTACCCTCAGCCTCAGCGACGGCCTGAAGCCGCCCGTGCTGTTCTCCGAGGAGGGCGACTGGACCTTCCCGCTGGGCACCGACGACCAAGGCAGGGACGTGCTGAGCTCGATCATGTACGGCACCCGCCTGTCGCTGATCGTGGGCTTCGCCTCGGTGATCGTCGCCATGGTGATCGGCATCGCGCTCGGCCTGGTCAGCGGCTATTTCGGCGGCGCGGTCGATGCCGTGATCATGCGCATCGCCGACGTGCAGCTCACCTTCCCCGCGATCCTGGTAGCGCTGCTGATCGACGGCGTCGTGCGCGGCATCATCTCGGTGCAGCGCCATGACGAGATCGCGATCTTCGTCATCGTCGGCGCCATTGGCCTTTCTTTCTGGGTGCAGTACGCGCGCACGGTGCGCGGCTCGGTGCTGGTCGAGAAGAACAAGGAGTACGTCCAGGCCGCCCGGGTGATCGGCCTGTCGCCCGTCCTCATCATGGTCCGTCACGTCCTGCCCAACGTCACCGGACCGGTGCTGGTGATCGCCACCATCAATCTCGGGCTGGCCATCATCACCGAGGCGACGCTCTCCTTCCTCGGCGTCGGCCTGCCGTCGACCCAGCCGTCGCTCGGCACGCTGATCCGCCTCGGCAACGAGGTCCTGCAGTCGGGGGACTGGTGGATCACCGTCTTCCCCGGCATCACGCTCGCCGCCCTGGTGCTGGCCGTGAACCTTTTGGGCGACTGGCTGCGCGACGCCCTCAACCCGAAGCTCCGCTGATGGCCGTTTCCAACAACCCGCCGCTCCTTGAAGTGAAGAACCTGCGGGTCGAGTTCCCGACGCGGCGCGGCACCTTGCTGGCGGTCGACGACGTCTCCTTCGACATCGCCCCTGGCGAAGTCCTGGGCGTCGTGGGCGAATCGGGCGCCGGCAAGTCGCTGACCGGCAACGCCATCATCGGCCTGCTCGAGCCGCCCGGCCGCATCGCCGGTGGCGAGATCCGCCTGGAAGGGCGGCGCATCGACAACCTGCCGTACGAGGAGATGCGCAAGGTCCGCGGGGCGCGCATCGGCGCCATCTTCCAGGACCCGCTGACCAGCCTGAACCCGCTCTATTCGGTCGGCCGCCAGCTGGTCGAGACCATCCAGACCCACAAGTCGATATCGGCGTCGGCGGCGCGCGCCCGCGCGCTGGCGCTCCTGAAGGAAGTCGGCATCCCCGGCGCCGAGAACCGCATCGATCATTATCCGCACCAGTTCTCCGGCGGCATGCGCCAGCGCGTCGTGATCGCTCTTGCCCTCTGCGCCGACCCGCGCCTGATCGTGGCCGACGAGCCCACCACCGCGCTCGACGTCTCGATCCAGGCGCAGATCATCGCGCTCTTGAAGCGCCTCTGCCGCGAGCACCAGACCGCGGTGATGCTGGTCACCCACGACATGGGTGTGATCGCCGAGACCGCCGATCGCGTGGCCGTCATGTATGCCGGCCGCATCGCCGAAATCGGCCCGGTGCGCGACGTGGTGAAGCACGCCAAGCACCCCTACACCAAGGGCCTGATGGGCTCGATCCCCAGCTTGGGCGTGCGCCACGACAAGCTGACCCAGATCGACGGCGCCATGCCGCGCCTGACCGAGATCCCGCCGGGCTGCGCCTTCAATCCGCGCTGCACCTTCGTCGGCACGCGCTGCCTTGTCGAGCGACCGGAGCTGATGTCGGCGGGGGCGAGTCGCGCCGCCTGCTGGCTGCATGATCGCGCCGGCGTCGGCGGCCCGGTTGCCAAGGTGATGGCCGATGCCTGACGGTTCGATGACTCAGTTCGTCAAGATCGAAAGCCTGAAGCGCTACTTCGACGTCTCCGCGCCGTGGCTGGTGCGGGCGCTGGAAGGCCGGCCGCGCCAGATCGTGCAGGCGGTTGACGGCATCGACATCGAGATCGCCAAGGGCGAGACCTTTTCTCTGGTGGGCGAATCGGGCTGCGGCAAGTCGACGGTGGCTCGCCTGGTGGTCGGCCTCTATCCGCCGACCGCGGGCTCGATCGCGTTCGACGGCAACGACATGGCGGGCTCGCGCAGCCGTGCCGAGATGGCGGCGCTGCGGCGGCGCATGCAGATGATCTTCCAGGACCCGTATGCCAGCCTCAATCCGCGCTGGCGCGTGTTCGACATTGTCGCCGAACCCATCCGGGCCTTTGGGCTCGCCAAGGACAAGGCCGACCTCGAGAGACAAGTCGGCGACCTGCTGCGCCAGGTCCGGCTGACGCCGGCGGACGGCCGCAAGTACCCGCACGAATTCTCCGGCGGCCAGCGCCAGCGCATCTCGATCGCCCGCGCGCTGGCGAGCCGGCCGGAGTTCCTGGTGTGCGACGAGCCGACCTCGGCGCTCGACGTCTCGGTGCAGGCGCAGATCCTGAACCTGATGGTCGACCTGCAGCGCCGCCTGCAGCTGACCTATCTGTTCATCAGCCACAACCTCGCGGTCGTCTATCACATCTCGACGCGCGTCGGCGTGATGTATCTCGGCCGGCTGGTCGAGGTGGCGCCGACCGACACGCTGTTCAAGCGGCCCAAGCACCCCTACACGCGCATGTTGCTCGACACGATTCCCGACCTCGACATGACCGGCCGGCAGCGCGCTCCGGTGGCGGGCGAGGTGCCGAGCCCCATCAACCCGCCCTCGGGCTGCACCTTCCATCCGCGCTGCCCTTTCGCCAACGACCGCTGCAAAGTCGAGCGGCCCAAGGCTCTGCCCATCGAAGGCGGCACCGTGGCCTGCCACGCCATCGAGGAAGGTCGCCTCGGCATCGAGGACCGGACGTACCAGTGATAACCTCACCCTGAGGAGCGCGCGTAGCGCGCGTCTCGAAGGGTGGCCACAGTCATGGTGTAGCCCACCCTTCGAGACGCGGCCTGCGGCCGCTCCTCAGGGTGAGGAGGTGTGGTGCGCGGGAATGCCATTCTCGCGCACGCGCTCACACCCGCATGTACCCCTCGAGCTCGTTGACTGCGAAGTCGAGCACCTTCTCCATCGGCTCGTTCTTGATGGCGTAGCGCACCACCATCTGGGTCTGCAGCCCGTGCCGGTAGATCTGGACGGCGATCCTGTGCGGCGCCGGCGCCGCGGCGATCGACAGGATCTGATGGTTGTACGGATTGGCGTAGTGATAGAGCGTGCCCTTGGGCGGGCCTTCCTCCGCCCACACTTTCAGGGTCGTGAGATTGGCGAACGCCGGGATGTCGTAGCCGGCGCTCGCCTTCACCATCGCCTCGATGGCGTCAGCCTGTGACAGCGCACTGAGCAGGCTCTTGGCGGCGCTCTGGTTCTTGCTGAAGTTCCAGATTCCCCAGAACGGCGTGGTGAACGGCCCGTAGCGTCCGGCGGGACCGGCCGCCATGCCGTGGTGCCACGTCTGCTCGGCCACTTCCGGCCGGTCGCGCCGCGCCACCGCCCAGGCGCTGGGCGGATTCATGATCAGCGCGGTCTTGCCGGCGACGAACATCTTGTTGTTGCTGGCGTCGTCCCACGACGGTGCGTCCGGCGGCAGGTAGGCCGTGAGCTGCTTCATGTACTCCAGCGCCTTGCGGACATTGTCGCTCTTGGCCGTGATGTCGCCCTTGGCGTTCACCAGCTCGGCGTCGAAGCTCTGGAAGATGCCGCCGCAGGTGTCGACCGAATCGGCGGTCGTGCCGAGCCCGATGCCGAACGGGAAGCCCGCCTTGTGGCAGGCCGCCGCCGCCTTGAGGAAGGCGTCGAGCGTCCAGTCGTCGGCCTTGGGCGGCGCGCCGGCCGGATACATCGCCTGGACGTCGATGCCCGCATGCTGCTTCAGGAGATCGATGCGCGAGGCCGGTCCCTTGAACTGGGCGCCCGGCGTCCCCGGCACGCCGAGCCACTTGCCGTCGATCACGCCGAGGTAGGTCGTGATCGAGCTGGCCTTGCCGTTCTGCTTGACCAGTTGCGCCATGACGTCGTCCACCGGCACGAGTTGGTCGGCGTAGCGCGCGCAATCCCAGCTGCCGAGCGCCAGGATGTCGTGGCCCGACCGCGCCTGCGCCTCGGCGGCGGCCGTAAGGATCAGCTTGTTGCCCTGCGAGGTGATGAAGTCGATCGTGAGATCGACTCTCTCCTTTTCCGCCCACGCCCGGGCGACGGCCTCGGCGCCGGCGTTGGCGCCCGGCACCCAATGGTCCCATAGACCGATCGCGAGCTTTCCCGCCGCATGGGCGCCGCGGACGAACGGTGCAGCCACGAGAGAGCGACTGTGTTTTTGACGAAGCGACGCCGACTGACTGTCCTCCAAGTCATGTGCGTTCCTCCTCTGTTGATGCTCGCGTTGTCCGCGACGCGCCGGTGTTTCAGACCTTGTGAGGAATGCTAGGGACGGCCGGACGTCCGATCAACGAAATTTCGCTCAGCGAGTCATTTTGCGGGGGATGGCAAATGCGCGCCAAGATGCCATATTATTCGCCATATTTTACGTGTTCTGGAGATGGCAAATGAGCACGAAAGCCAAAAAGAAGCGCGAAGGCTCTTCGGCGCAGCGCCTCAGGCTGGAACTCATCGGGCCCAAGGGCACAGTTGCGATCGATCGGGTCATCAAGTCGTTCGGCTTTTCCAAGGCCCAGCTCGCCGAGACAGCCGGCCTCAGCGTCGAGACACTCTACCGCCCCAACCGGCTGAAGGCGCCGAAGACCCAAGTGCGCCTGAAGGAGATGCTGGAAATCGTCGCCCGTGTCGCCGACTGGGCGGGCGGCAAGGATCAGGCCATGGCCTGGTATCGCGCTGAGCCGCTTCCAGCATTCGGCGGCCGCACAGCCGAATCGCTGGTAAAGGACGGCAAGGCGACAGCCGTTCGCGACTATCTCGATCACGTGGCGCTGGGCGGATTTGCCTGAGGCCGAACCTCTTGCGGTTTCAAGGCACGTGCTATCGGGCGCACGATCCCAGGTGGGCCTTCTCGCCGCTCTCCGGTGATGGCGCCAGGACATATGGCGGCCGCTCCAATCGCAAAGGCGTGCCGGCTCTCTACTTGGCTCTGACGATCGACGGCATGATCGTCGAGATGACGCATGGCTTTGCCCATCGACTCGATCCCCTGACCGTCTGCTCCTACCAGGTCGATGTCGATGACGTCGTCGATCTCAGGGACGATGCCGGTCGCAAGGCCAACGGTATCGCCCTCAATGCCTTGGCTTGTGCCTGGGCGGACGATGTTGCCAGCGGACGATATCCCGCGTCATGGAGCATTGCCGACCGGCTTATCGAGGAGGGCAATGCCGGTGTGCTCGTGCCGTCGTTTGCGGTCGGAGCGAAGCCGGACATGGCCAATCTTGTTCTGTGGAAATGGGGACCCGATTTTCCCCATCGTGTCGAGGTCCATGATCCGAGTGGCAGACTGCCGAAGGACCAGACGTCGTGGCCTCAGTCGTAGGACGTCGCGCAAACGTTTGCAGTAAACATCGGCGCAGCACCAACAACCTGCACGATCCCTGATGTGCATGAGCGCATGCTCACCGCGCTTGACCCGTTGCGGCGCTCCCGTACCATCCGCACCCATATTTTGGGAGTTTGCACCGAATGCCGGTCATCAATCGTATTGCCTCGTTTCACAAGGACATGACCGGCTGGCGCCACGACATCCACAGTCATCCCGAGACGGCGTTCGAGGAAGTACGGACCGCCGACATCGTCGCAGAAAGGCTGAAGTCCTTCGGCATCGAGGTCCATCGCGGCCTTGCCAAGACCGGCGTGGTGGGCGTGCTGCGCTCGGGCAATTCCAAGCGGGCGATCGGCTTGCGCGCCGACATGGATGCCCTCGACGTCCACGAGACCAACGACTTCGCCCACAAGTCGACGATCCCCGGCAAGATGCATGCCTGCGGCCATGACGGCCACACCGTGATGCTGCTGGGCGCCGCCAAGTACCTCGCCGAGACCAGGAACTTCGACGGCACCGTCTATTTCATCTTCCAGCCGGCCGAGGAGAACGAGGGCGGCGGCCGCGTCATGGTGGAGGAGGGGCTGTTCGACAAGTTCCCCTGCGAGGGCGTCTACGGCATGCACAACATCCCGGGCATCCCGGTCGGGCGCTTCGCCGTCCGCCCCGGCCCGATGATGGCGGCCTACGACATCTTCGAGGTGGTGGTGAAGGGCGTCGGCGCCCACGGCGCCATGCCCCATCACGGCATCGATCCGGTGGTGGTCGGTTCGCACATCGTGACGGCGCTTCAGTCGATCGTGGCGCGCAATATCGATCCGATGGACACCGCCGTCGTGTCGACCACCCAGATCCATGCCGGCGACACCTGGAACGTCATCCCGCAGGAATGCACCCTGCGCGGCACGGTCCGCACCTTCAAGAAGCCGGTGCAGGACATGATCGAGCGCCGCATCGAGCAGGTCGCGCGCAACGTCGCCGCGGGCTTCGGCGCCGAGGTCACCAAGTGGCGCTACGAGCGGCGCTATCCCGCCACCGTGAACAGCGAGCAGGAAACCGAGTTCGCCGCCAAGGCCGCCTCGGCGCTGGTCGGGCTGGAGAACGTCAACCGCAACCCGACGCCAGCCATGGGCAGCGAGGACTTCGCCTGGATGCTGCTGAAGAAGCCTGGCTGCTACATCTGGATCGGCAATGGCGACGGCCACGGCAGCTGCATGGTCCACAACCCGGGCTATGACTTCAACGACGAGATCCTGCCGATCGGCGCCTCCTACTGGGCGACCCTGGTCGAGCAGCAGCTCGCCCGCCAGGCCATGCCCCAGGCCGCCGAGTAACGCCCGCGGAGTAAGTCCCATCGATTCGGTCGTCGACCGTGGTGCTGTGGCACTGACAGGACATCATCCTTACACCGGCCAGCGCATCGCGCTCGCCACCATGCACGCCAAGGAGCTGGCCGTGGCGCCGCCGTTCCGCCGCGTGCTGGGGGCGGAGGTCGTGGTGGCGCCGCAGCTCGACACCGACGAGCTCGGCACCTTCTCCGGCGAGGTGCCGCGGCCCGACGCCCTGGTCGAGACCTGCGCCCTCAAGGCCGAGCTCGCCTTCCGCGCGCTCGACGTCGACTGCGCCATCGCCAACGAGGGCAGCTACGGGCCGATCGACGCCGTGCCCCTGGTGCCGAGCGGCGTCGAGATCATGGCCTTCCTCGACCGCAAGCGCGGCATCAGGATCATCGAGACCCTGCCGACGCATCGCACCAACTGGCGCCTGCTGCGCTTCAAGGCGGGCGATCCCAACATTCCCGTCGCAGTGAAGGCGATGGGCTTCCCGCGCTATGGCGTGTTCGTGCTGTGCAGCAGTGACATGGCGCACCCGATCAAGAGCGGTTTGGACACGCTGGACAACGTCGTCTCGGCGATGAACCAGGAAGCAAGGCGCTCCGAGGATGGCATGGCCGTGCTGATCGCCGACATGCGCGCCCATCGCAATCCGACGCGCATGCGCGTCCTGCGCGCGCTGTCCTGGCAACTGGCCAAGCGCCTCGAGCGGCTTTGCCCGAGCTGCCACACGCCGGGCTTCGGCCGCATCGGCAACCGCCGTGGGCTCCCCTGCGAGGCCTGCGGTGAGCCCACCCACTGGGTGCATTTCGAGATCGACGGCTGCTCGGTCTGCGGCCACGCCGAATCCCGTCCGCGCAAGGACGGCCGCACGACGGCGAAGAAGCTCTCCTGCGCGAGCTGCACTCCCAAGAGCTGAACGGCCCCGAAAAACAACAAAGCCGCCCGAAGGCGGCTTTGCGCCGACGACCGTCGATCTTACAGGCAGCGAGCCGCCAGCGCAGGAACGATCCCGGTGGCGATGGCTGCGAAGCCCGTCGGTGTCGCATTGGTGGACGTCACAGGATCACCTCCTTTCAAAGTTGATGGGACGGCGAGGGTCGCACGGCGCGGGCGCCGGAAGTCGACGCAATGTGTCGCAGGGCGTCTTTGCCGGGAGCGCGCCACTCCAGTGGCGCATCATGTTCTGTTTCAAGACCGTATGAGCGGCACTGGAGTGCCGCGCTCCCGGCAAAGACACCAAGGGGACACAGGGCGGTGCCTTGCAATCGACCTAGGCTGTCGAGCCTAAAGCAAGAACCACCAACAGAATGAAACCCGCCCCTCTGCTTCTCGGCCTGATCCTGGCCGTCTCCGGCTGCGCCCAGCTCGGTCTTGCCCCACAAGGCAGCGCGCTCTCCACGCCCATGACGCCTGGCGAGATCGAATGGTCGCGCAAGAGCGGCAGCAACTCCGTGAGCGGCACCGCCAGCTTCAAGTCCGGCAACGAGGTCCATACCTGCGCCGGCCAATCGGCCAACCTCATCCCCGACAGCGCCTATGCGCGGGCGCGCATGACGGCGATCTTCGGCAGCACGACCAAGGGCATGCGCGCCGCCAGCCTGCAGCCCGTGAAGTTTGAGCGCGACGACCAGGTCTACGTCTCGAGCCTGCGCGCCACGCGCTGCGACGCCTCGGGCAGCTTCTCCTTCGCGCGCGTGCCTGACGGCCTGTGGTTCGTCACCACCAGCGTGAAGTGGGACGGCGACGGCCGGACCGAGGGCGGCTCGGTGATGCGGCAGGTCGATGTGCGCGGCGGCAAGCTCGTCAAGGTGACGCTGCCCTAGCCCACGTGAGGAGAGCAAACGCCATATTCCTCTCCCCCGCTAGGGTAGGGCGATCGCATTTGGACAAAGACCCCGTCATCCCGACCGGAGCCTCGCGCAGCGAGGCGTAGCGGAGGGACCTTTCTTGTATCGGCAAAAACAGGTCCCTCGACTACGCCGTCCTTCGGGCGGCTCCGCTCGGGATGACGGGGAATTTGGCCATATGCAATCACCCTGCCCGCTAGGGGGAGAGGAGAGTTGAGGGGATGGCCTTTTCTAGGTGTTACGGCTCGCCACGACGTCCGGCCGGCGCCAGCAATAGCCGTGCGCCGCATGGTTCTCGATCTCGACGAACGCCGGATCGAGCGCCAGGAACTTCTTGCGGATGCGCTTGATGGCCGACCTGACATTGACCAGATAGCCGTCCGCGCCGTAACCGGCCATGAAGCCCGCATAGTGCATCGTGTCGTAGATCGCCCGATAGGTGTGCGGCGTGCCCGGCGTGCCGGCCAGCAGGCTCACGATCTTGTACTCGGTGAGCGTGAGATCGAGCATGGCGCCGCGCCATTCGATCAGGGGATTGCGCCGCCAGACGGTGAGGGGACCCACCACCGCGGGCTGCTCGCGCTCCTGGGGCGCCGTCGAGGCCTTGCGCCGGCCGGCGCTCAGCATGCGGCAGAGCCGCTGGGCGATGATGTCGGCGCCGCGCATCTTGTCGATGAAGTCGATGGCGCCGCGCTGAAGGGCGATGTGCTCGTAGTCGACCAGCGCCCGCCCGGTCAGGAAGGCGACCGGCACGTCTATGCCCCGGTCCCGTACCCCCGACAGCACGTCGATTCCCGACATGCTGGGCAGCGTCCAGTCGAGCAGCATGGCGTCTGCGTTGGCTGCATGGTCCAGCTCCTTGAACAGGGATGGACCGTCGGTATACCCGCGGACGGAGAAGCCTCGATCCTCAAGGTCCGCCGTCATGGTCTCAAGATAGAGCTCGTCGTCGTCGACGAGCAGAACGCGATTGTTCGAAGTCTCCCAGGTTGTTGTCGACATAAACCCCTTCTTCCCTTTCCACACGCCGCTTCTAACACCTGTGGTACGCACGAGGTTTCCGGACGTGCCCGAGTCCACGGGAAGGACACAAGGATGACGGGGTAATTACTCCAATCCCGCCCGGCGGAAGGCTTCCAGATAGTGGGCGCGTTCGGCCTCGTCCTTGACCAGCGCCTGGGTCTCGACCCAGGCGAGCGACATGGTGGGCTGGGCCCGCAGCAGAGCCTGCAGGGCCGAGCGCGCCAGCTCCATGTCCCCGGCCATGGCGGCGGCCGCCGTCAGGATGCGAAGGCCGGCGACGAAATCCGGCCGCTGGCGGACACACTCGCGCGCCAGGCGGACGGCCTCGGTGTAGTTGCGGCCCACGAACTCGGCGTAGGCCACGACACCGCTGAAGATCGATGAGAACGGATCGCGCGGCGAGAGCCGGAGCGCGCGGCGGGCGTACTCGGCGCCCTCGTTCCACCGTCCGACGGTGCTCAGCACCAGGCCGTAATAGCCCTGGGCCAGGGAGAAGTTCGGATTGAGGCGGATAGCCATCTCGAACGAGGCCAGGGAATCCTCGAAGCGCCCGCGATGCAGATGGACGGTCGCCAACGCGAGATGGACCCACGGATCGCCGCTGTCGGCGCGCACCGCAGCCAGGGCGGCGCGCTCGGCCGCCGGCACGGCGACCGTGACATCCTCCCAACCCATATGGGCGCCGAAGGCGTAGCTCACCGCGAACACGGCCAGCGCCTGGGCATAATTCGGGTCGATGGCGATCGCCTGCTCGAGCAGCTGGCGTGCCCAGCGATTGTCCTCCGGTGTGACGCGCCAGTAGTGCGACAGCGCCCGCACGACCAGGTCCCAGGCGTCGAGGCTGTCCGGCGGCTTCGCTGGGCGCGGAAGCTCTCGGCGGCATGCACCTGCGGCTCGATGGCGGCCACGATCGACTCGGCGATCTCGTCCTGGATGGCGAACACGTCGCTGAGCCGGCGGTCGTAGCGCTCGGCCCACAGCTGCTGGCCGGTGGCGACCTCGTTCAGCTGCGCCGTGATGCGCACGTGCTCGCCGCTGCGCCGCACGCTGCCCTCGACCACGTAGCTGACCCCGAGCTCCGCGCCGATCTCCTTCAACGGCGCCGATCTGCCCTTGTAGGCGAACGAGGAGTTGCGGGCGATCACCAGGAACCAGCGCTGTCGCGACAGTTCGGTGATGATGTCCTCGGCGATGCCGTCGGCGAAATAGTCCTGCTCCGGCTCGCCGCCGGCATTGATGAAGGGCAGCACGGCGATGGCGGGGCGCTCGGTGCGCACGGCCGCTTCCAGCTGGTGCCCCTCCAATGGGCCGGTAATGGCGCAGTCGCCGTCGGCGCGCGTCGATACCTCGCCGACGAAGCGCACGCCGCGACGGGCCAGGGTACGGATCAAGCGCTGCGCCTCGCCGTCGTCGCCGATCGCGCGCCGCGCGGCGTTGATGCGGCTGGCCAGCGTCGACTCCGACACGATGCGGCCGCGCCACACCGAGGCGATCAGGTCGTCCTTGCTGACGACGCGCTCGCGGTTCTCGACCAGGTAGAGCAGCAGGTCGAACACCTGCGGCTCGACGGCGATGGCGCTGTCGCCGCGATGCAGCTCGCGGCGGTCCGGATCGAGCACATGATTGTCGAAGACGAACTGCACGGAACTCGCCTCACGGCTGAAGGGTCGGGGACCATTAATCAAGCATCTCTCAAGGACAAATCAATCATCTGTCAAAGCTTCGGCTGGCGACTTGAGGCATGTACGCGGCCCTCTTCGAAAGGAAAAGCGTGTCGCTCCCTCTCCAACGGCCCCGCGACGGCGGGTCGACAATCCTTATCCGTCTCCTTGTCGGCCTTGTGGTCTTCCTGCCGGAAGGCATCCAAAAGCTCGCCTTTCCCGATGTTTTGGGCGCCGGCCGGTTTGCCAGGATCGGCATTCCGCTTCCCGACATGATGGGACCTTTCGTCGGCACTGTAGAAATACTCTGCGGCGCCCTGATCGTCCTCGGCCTGTTCACCCGGCTCGCCGCCATTCCCCTGGTTGTCGTCATGGTGGTGGCGATCGTGTCGACCAAGATCCCCATCCTGCTGGGGCACGATCTCTGGATCTTCCATCTCTCGGCCGACATGAAGCGCACCGGCCTGTGGAGCATGCTCCATGAGGCGCGCAACGACCTCACGATGCTGCTGGGATCGATCTACCTCGTGAGGGAAGGCAGCGGGCGCTGGTCGCTCGACGCCCATCTCGAAACTGGGTTCGCCTCCAAGCCTTCGCCCTCCACCGCCGTGGCGCCCTTGCCGAACCCGCTCGACCGCACCTTCCAGCGCATCCGCTGACATCAGCCAACAAGAGGAAAGCAATGAGTGTTGCCAAGTACGCGTGGGTCGTGACCATCGTGTCCCTCGCCTCGATCGCGAGCGGCGTCGTGGCGGAGCCGCAGCGCGGCGTGTCGCTGGTCGACAAGGTGCGCGGCGCCAACGACCGCTTCAAGGACGTCTCGGTCGCCGTCGCCGAAGGCTACGCGCCGATCCCGTGCGCCAGCGGCGTCGATGGCGGCGCCATGGGCGTGCACTACGTCAGCGAGAAGCTCCTCAAGGCCGACACGGTCGACATCGCCCATCCGCAGGCGGTGATGTACGAGCCCGGGGCCGACGGCAACATGCAGCTGATCGCGGTGGAGTACATCACCTCGAAGGGGCCGGCCCAGCTGCAGGGCCAGCTGTTCAACTTCATGGGCGCACCCAACCGCTACGGCCTCGGCCCGTTCTACGAGCTGCATGTGTGGGCGTGGAAACCGAACCCGCGCGGCGCCTTCGCCGACATGAACCCCAACGTCACCTGCGAGCACGCCCACTGAGCAGGAGCCAGCGATGAACCGTTCCGTGCTGTTGGCCGTCGCCGCCGCGTTCGCGGCTCTTCCCGTCGCCGCCCAGTCCTACCCTGAGGAGGCGATCCACATTGTCGTGCCGTTCACGCCGGGCAGCGCCACCGACGTCATCACCCGCACGGTCGGGGCGCAGATGGCCCGAACTCTGGGAGCGCCGATCATCGTCGAGAACAGGTCCGGCGCCGGCGGTACGATCGGTGCGGGCCAGGTCGCGCGGGCCCACCCCGACGGCTACACCTTGCTCGCCAATTCCTCGGGCCATACGGTCAACCCCGCGATCTATCCCGATCTCAACTACGACACGGCGTGGGACCTCCGCGGCATCACCTTGCTGGCGCAGCAGCCCAACATTCTGGTCGCGGCCCCGTCGAAGGGCTGGCAGACCGCCGGCGACTTCGTGGCGGCGGCGAAGGCCGCGCCCGGCAAGCTCACCTACGCCACGGCCGGCACGGGCAGCGGCACACACATGAACGCCGAGAAGTTCCGGCTGTCCGCCGGCATCGGCATCGTGCACGTGCCCTATCGCGGCACGCCCGAGGCGCTCAACGACACCATGAACGGCCTGACCGACATCTGCTTCTGCCCGATCGTGGCGGCGTTGCCGATGATCAAGGCGGGCCGTGTCGTCGCCCTGGCCAACGGCAGCCCACGGCGCTCGACGCTGTTGCCCGACCTCGCGACCACCGAGGAGCAGGGCTTCGCCGACAGCGGCTACAGCTTCTGGGTCGGCCTGTTCGCGCCAGCCGAGATGCCGACGGCGCTGGTCGAGCTGCTGAACGCGGCGACCCGGAAGGCGCTCGACTCACCCGAAGTCAGGGAGCGGCTGCAGGCCCTGGGCGCCGACCCGCTGCCCATGACGGCGCAGGAGCTCGACCGGATGGTGGATCGCGAGATCCGGGAGAACATCGAGCTGGCGCGTCAGGCCGACATAAGGCTGCAGTGAATGGCATTGCGCTAGTCGTACCGAAGTTTCGGACCATCGCCTTGCGGCCGACTGGGAGTGAACATGGGCATCGGCCGGCGGGCGCTCGCCAGGATGCCGAGCCGGCGCGCGAGTTGGGTTGGCCTGCTCGCCCGTCAGCAATATCGCGAGAGCACCGAGGGCCTGATCGTGATGGCTGCGGAATTCCGCGCCGGCCGAGCCATCGGCTTGCAGGTCGATATGCGCAAGCACCCGGCGCTTGCCGTCCTCGGCGACCTTGAGCGAAGCCAGTGTCACCAGACCGCTGCTTATTCTTCACTTTAGGTGCGAATTTGCCTGAGCGCGGCAAATATGTTGAAGTCAATGTAGCGACCGCAGATCGCGGTCAGCCCGGCTCGAGCGAAAGAAGCCACGACGATGCGCCTTCTCAGGTTGGTTCTGCTGGTGCTTGCGGCGCTTGTGCCGCTCGCCCAGCTGCAGCAGGCCGCGCAGGCCTGCTCGAGGGTCATGTGGAAGACGGATCGACAAGGTGTCTTTGCCGGCCGTTCGATGGACTGGGATCAGATTATCGATCCTCGCCTCGTCGTCTATCCGCGTGGCCTTGCCGTGCAGGGCGGCGTCGACAACGCGGCCACCTGGACGTCACGATTCGGCAGCGTCGTGGTGCTTGGCGCCAACTATGACGACGCTGCGGTCGACGGCATGAACGAGCAGGGGCTCACCGTACATCTGCTCTATCTGGGGGCCACCCAGTACGAGCAACGCGATGCGCGTCCGGGTGTTTCGGGCAGGGTGATGTTACGGTTCTTGCTCGACACCAGTGCGACCGTGGTCGAGGCGTTGCAGAGGTTCGCCGTCATCCAGGTCGTCCCGATCCCGACAGGGGGCCAGATCATCGGCGCGCATCTGGCTCTCGAGGATGCCAGCGGCGATTCAGCCATCATCGAATTCGTCGACGGCAAGATGGTCGTTCACCATGGGCCCCAGTACACGGTGATGACCAACGATCCACCCTACGACGTCGCGATCAAGGAACTCGCCCAATACCACGGCTTCGGCGGCAAGAAGCCCATTCCAGGCAACATCGAATCGATCGAACGCTTTGTGAGAGCGGCCTATTTCCTGAAATATCTTCCGCAGCCCAGGGATCCGGAGCAGGGCGTGGCGTTCATGTTCCAGGTCATCCACACGGTAGCCGTGCCTTTCGGTGCACCCTACAGCGGCGGACGTGGCGAAACCTATCCGACCTGGTGGATCACCGGCGCCGACCTCACCAACAGGATCTATTATTTCGCCATGGCCCAGAACCCCAACGTGATCTGGGTCAAGCTAGACAATCTCGATTTTTCGCCGTCACAGCCGGAGCTGATGCTCGATCCGACCAACCCCTCGTTGACCGGCGATGTAGGCCTCGGCTTTCGCCCGCGCCCGGGCAAGGGACGCTAAGCAGGACGAATCCTAGGATACGCGCGGGAGCGGACATCACGAGCCGGCAAGTTTTCCAGGGCCGGCTACGAACGAGATGATGTCGCGCGGCTGTTAGCCGAGAACGTCCGTCACCAGATGAAACAGGCAGTCGCCGCGCTCGCACCGCGCCGGCACGCGCTTGCAGATCACCAGACCGTCGCGCTTGAACGGCACGACCTCGGGCTCGCGCCACGGCGTGTGGTGGAAATGGATGCGCGCCGCCGGCTGGCCCGCCTTCACCTCGGCGCCGAGATCGACCAGCGGCTCGAACAGGCCGCTGTCGGTGGCGTAGACGTAGTAATCGTCGCCGCCGATCTCGGTCAGCCGCGTCTTGGTCTGTTCGGGAACGGCGCCCTGCAGCAGGCCGATATGCTTCAGCACGCGGCGCATGCCGTCCTCGGCGACCTTGAGCGAGGCCGGCGTCACCAGGCCGCCGCCGCCCAGCTCCGTGCCCATGGAGATCACGCCCTGGCGGTATGAGGCCGAGGTGAAGGTCTTGCCGCCCCCTTGCGGCGCCGAGGCGAGATAGCTCACCGGCGCGCCGAAGGCCTTCAGCATGCCGATCACCGCCTTCATCTGCTTGGCGTCCTCGTGCTTGGCCGCCAGCGCGCTCGGCATGTAGGTCAACGAGCTGCCGCCGGAGTGGAAGTCGAAGCTGTAGTCGAAGCCCGGCAGCAGATTGTGCTCGATGAAGTAGGCGATCTGCTGGGTGATGGTGCCGTCGGCGTCGCCGGGAAAGGAGCGGTTGAGGTTGCCCTCGTCGATCGGCGAGGTGCGGCGTCCCTCCATGGCCGCCGGGAAGTTGGCCGAGGGCAGGATCACCAGCCGGCCGGTGATGTCCTTGGGCTGCAATGAGCGGATGAGATTGCCGAGCCCGATCTGGCCCTCCCATTCGTCACCGTGGTTGCCGGCCTGCATCAGCACGTTCGGACCCTCGCCGTTCTTGATGCGCACGATGGGAATCGGGATCCAGCCGTAGGCCGAGCGATGGACGGAATGCGGCACGCGCACGAAGCCGGTGGCCTTGCCCTCGCCCATCAGGTCGA
>Ga0164290_1001305_pt1 | contig 40634 bp, 18 predicted proteins | sample Micstemetagenome_FD_108782 | JGI IMG/M metagenome (GOLD analysis project Ga0164290, IMG submission 108782) | Contaminated culture microbial community from soil near Moab, Utah, USA - Microcoleus steenstrupii SON62 (Illumina Assembly) | ecosystem: Environmental > Terrestrial > Soil > Soil crust...
CCTCACAAAAATCAGGTACTAACGAAATTAGCTTGAGAAAGAGAAAAAACGCACGAGCTGCTGGTACGATTTTCAATGAGGCAAAGAGGTTGTAAGGGTTAGAAAATTACGTGAGGCAACGCGTTCTGATAAGACTTTCCAGCATTAGTGAAACATATCGTCGGTTATCAGATCGTGGAAAACAGCAACTTTGCCTGCAATTATTCGGTTCGCAACCAGTCTTCAACCTTCAAATTTCTCACACGTGAAAACTCGCAGACGTTGTCTGTAACTAAAACGCATTCCAATGCAGTTGCCTGAGCCGCGATGAGCAAATCGTTCCCTCCAATCGGCGTACCTGACTGCTCGAGTTCGGTGCGAATTCGTGCATATTCGACATCAGCGGGCGTTTCGTACGGAAGAGTTATTAGAACTTTCAGAACCGCATCAAGCTGCGTAGATAGTCTTATTGAAAGCTTCTTACTTGCGCCGTAACGCAGTTCAGACACCACAATTATGCTCGTGCAAACATTCGCTTCACCAACACTACGAATTTTTTCCGCAACAATACCCTGCGGGTTGCGAATCAGGTCCGATAAGATGTTCGAATCGAGCAAATAACGCATCAAAAACCGAATTCATCAGGTGAAGGATCTGCAATGGTTGGAAATTGCTCCTTCAGCGGTTTCAGCGTAGCTAAAACAGCTAGCAGGGACTTAGGTGGAGCTGGTTCGATCACAAGTCGATCTCCGTCCTTTCGAATGATTGCATCCTCTCCGGGCAACTCGAATTCCCTAGGAATACGAATTGCTTGGTTTCGACCATTTCGAAAAACTTTGATGCGTCTCTCTTGCATTGCACACCTTCCGGCATATGTTTCAGCATATGCCAAGTTTCTGCGGGCGTCAAACTCCAGCTAGGCCTGAACTAAATCCTCGCGCCCTGCTGTTAGTCAAGGAAGACCAGAAAAACTACCGCTAGCTGAGCGAAGTAGTAATCTCGGATTTTTAACCAAAACCAAGTTCTTTAAGTGGCTTTGTGTTCTCAGGTTCTTTTCTACAAACCAGTTAAAGAAGCTTGAGTCTGTGAGCTTTTTGCACGCCCGCGAAGGTTACTAATAGGCAATTGGAGAACTTTGGACTCCCCGCCCGAGTTTGGTAAGGTATGACATCCCTTTTCAGCCCTTTTCCAACAGAACAAAAAACCTCAAAGCAACCCCTTGCGTGCTTTACCTGCAATTTCCGAACGCCTCGCGGCGCCGGATTTCGGCTGCGTCTTGAGAGTTTTCACTAGTATCTCGAAGTTGAAAGGCTAGCACCCGAGCACTAGCTTCGCGATTGGTCGCGTAGCTAAAGCTCATGACCGAGCGTCTTCTGACGTTCAGAAATATGGATGATAACGATATGGAAAAAACACGGACGTTTGCTCCAGAGAGTGGTCCTCCAGTGCAAGATGCCTGGCTCGATCGCTTGAGTTACAGACGCCTTCTCTCGGTGGCCGGTTCGATGCTCATCGCAATCAAGGCGCCGAATGCGGTTTTCCGGAAGGTGTACAACGCAGCGCGCATGATTCCCCACAACATGCGCCGAACCGAGACGGCGAAAATGGCTCGACAAGCGCTGGTGACTGAGATGAAGGGGTACCTGAACGTACACCGCTCGCTCGATCCCCTTCGCGTCGAGCACATCGAACGTCCTCATGAGCAGCGCTTTCCCGAGCTCTCAGAGTGGGGTACGTTGCCGCCTGGATTCTGGCACGTCAGCTTGGAAGAGTTCGCCGGCAGACTAGCTTTCAATCGGCATCGCAAGGCTCAGCTGCAGCTCCTCTACGAGGCGCTCATTCTGCTGAAGTCGGCGGGCTGCAAGAAAGTGACTATCGCCGGCAGCTTTACGAGCAACAAGCCGAAGCCTGGTGACATCGACCTTATCTGGGACACAGACGGTCTCGACAGCGAACAGCTTGGGCCCATGTTCGACGAAGACAACTCAATCGAGCGGCAGAAGCTGTTCGGTATCGATGCTTCGTGTGAGGAATGGAAGCTCAAGCTCTCCATTGTTCAGTCGCTGTGGGGTGGCGATGCGCCCACGCGCAAGGAGTTCATCGACAATGAGTTCGACCAGCTGCCGCGATTCCGCGCAGTCGGCGTTCTCGTTCTCGACCTCACGCAAGACCTCGCCGCTCTGCGGTTCTGAGCCTACGACTGCCCTGCAAGTGCGCTTCTCCAGGCGCTTCCAGGTGCAGTCGTTTTTCGACGAATTTCTCTTATATGCTTTAGTATGTAGAAAACAGACATGCAGATTACTAAGCACGCTTACAAAGTACTGACGTTGTAACCGTAGGGGCGACGCATGGCGTCGCCCCTACGGTTACCTTCGATCCTGCCAACTGTAGAACTTGGCGATAAGGATTTGGCCTAGTTTCAGATGCCGATCGCTTTTGAGAAAACCCTGGTTGCCGTCTTTCAGTATCCGGACTACAAAGCCACCGTCACGAAAACCGACAACTTCGCATTGAAGTTCTTCCTCTGCCTCGTACTGTTGGCTGCCACCGTCAGCCGCTCCTATTGCCGTTCGCGTAGGGGGATACTTCCCGTCACCTGACGATCTGGAAGTTTCCGTCTTAGTTTTCGGAGCATCTTCGTAGTCAGGTTCCTGGGTCATGCGCAAAACCTTATTTGCCGGGTTTTCTCTTTAGCTTCGCGTCGGCTTTTGCCTTAAGAATCATCGCACCCTGAGCCAACTTGGGATTGTTCTTTATCTTGGCCGCTTCAACGGAAGCTTCTTTAAACTTGCCCGATTCGAAGTTGGACATAGCTAAAATCAGCCTAGTCTGTTCATCGCCAGGATGCGATTTCAAAAGGTTGGTACTTTCAGAAATCACATCAGAGTGTCGTCCCAGTTTGTTCAAAGCCGTGATGCGCAGCTGCTGCACTTTGTCCCTGCTCGGGCAACCGCCTTTGTTCAAGTCTGCATCGCTGAGTTTGAGGACCTGGTCTACGTCGTCCAAAGCCTTTTGAGCTTTGCCCTGCAGTAAATTGGTTGCAGCGCGGTGCAACAGGTAAACCGGCTTGTGTACCGGGTCTTTCTTGATGATTTCGTCGAACTTCTCGATCGGCACGGAACTTAAATCGACAATATTTCCGCCCTTCACAGCAAGGAAGGATGTCTTCTGCTGTTGGTTGGTTCCGGCGATTTTGCCGCTCATTGCTTTCTTCGCCATATCGATATCACGCTTGGCGTTTTTCTTGTCACCTTTGCGCAGATAGCAAACAGCCCGATCTCGGTATGCAGCTGCTGACGCCGGATTCATGTTGATGATCTTCGTGTAGTCGGCAAGCGCCAAATCATACTTCTTCAGCTGCGTGTAGGCTGCGGCGCGGCGGTTGTACACATCTGACGAATCTTTTCGCAAAGAGATCGCTTTATTGCAATCTGCAACAGCTTCGCTGTATCTCTTCATCGCCAGCAGTGTCAATGCTCTGTCAGCATAGGCAATTCCGAGTTCCGGGTTTGCTTTGATCAGATTAGTGTATGCGCCATAGGCTTGCGGCCACTTGCGTGCCCTCGCCATCTTTGCGGCTTCTTGCAGGTTTCTCACAGAAGAAACCAGCGCCTTTTGCTGCGCTTGAGTAATCACAACCTTCGGAGGTCCAGAAGGCGCGGCGGTCTGAGGAGCAGGTTGCGGCCCTGACTTTGACGCTGGCTGGGCTGCGGCTTCTTTGACAGGTTGAACAGGTGTTGCGGTTTTGTTTTGCGCCTCGGCTTGCCAGCCAAGCAAAAGGAAACCAGCCAGAGAGCTAGCGAGGATTGCACAGTGTTTGGATTGAATCTTCATGCCTTTATACCTTTATACCGTTAACCTTTCCGGTCTCCTTCTGTTATATTGCAATCAAACCGCCACCGCTGGCGGTGCTACGGTAGATTCCAAAATTTCTCTGAGTTGAGGATATTTCAAAACTACTCTCGTCACTTCTGCAACTGACCAGGCTTGGGCAACGCAGCCCATGGGACGATGCGGCTCATCGCCGTCGAAAATTTCCGAGATGGAACCGATGCAGGCCTCTTCATTCATGTGCTGAATTAGAGGCAACAGACGTTCGGCAATAAGTTCAAAATTGCCCTGGTGTTGCCCGTGAACAGCCACGCGAGCATCTACCCAATGCCCGATGAGAAAAGGCCAAGATGTCCCCTGATGGTAGGTCATGTCGCGGTGATGCTGATCCGCCGCACCCATCGTGTCACCGTAGGTGCCCTTATAGGCAGGGTCTCTTGGCGCAAGAGTTCGCAAACCGAAATCAGTAAGTAAATCCTTTTCTACGACCGCTAGCACGCCGGCAGCCTGCTCCGGGCTGATCACCTTGAAAGGTAGACTGACAGCGAAGATTTGATTCGGGCGGATGCTTGGATCGACATATCCGTCCTTGCCGATGACGTCGAACAGACACCCCTCGCTTTCATTCCAAAACGCGGTAAAGCCGACACGAGCCTTCTCCGCCATGTCCGCATAGCGAATGGACAATCCCATATGCATATCGTATTCGGCTCCTTCAGAGCCGAGGACGGCAGAACCAAGAGTCGTATGCAACAGCTCCAGCGTTTTCAGAAGGTTGAACCAAAGCGCATTTATCTCTACCGGCTTGCCCTGGCGAGGAGTGACAACCAAGTCACCACATTTCGCATCCATCCAAGTCAGCTGAACATGAGGCTCCCCACCTTCCAGTAAGCCATCGACAGGGTCGACCTTGATACCGTGTCTGGTGCCCTGCAAATGCGCGATGACCACTTTATCCAAGAGCGGGACTTGTTCCAAAAGAAACGGGACATCGCCGGTGTTTCTGTAATACTCATCCAACGCAAACGCCCACCAAAGCGTAGCATCAATCGTGTTGTAGTGAGGCTCTTGCCCGGAATCAGGGAAGTGGTTGGGCAGCATTCCTTCGCTTATATATTTCGCGAAAGTGGAAAGAACACTGCGTGCAAGCGCATGCCTGCCGGTTTCAATCAAGAGCCCAGTGACGCTGATCATGGCATCCCTGCCCCAATCGGAAAACCAGTGATAACCAGCCAATATTGAAGCACCATCTGTAGAGGCACGGTTGACTACGAATTGATCGCCTGCAACCAGCAATTGGGCTGCGAGCCGTCCAGAAACACCTGCAATCGCGATCAGTTCCTGCTGTCTCTGCCATTCGGCCCGAACCACGTCATCAATGTCAAAACTACTGCTCACTGCCTCTAATCCAGCAGTCACCGTATGTGTTTTACCAGGGCTCAATGTCGCGGTGAGATAACCGATTCTATAAAGGTCTTCGCTGTCCGCAAGTCCACGCTCCCACTCAGCCGACCAGCTATAACCCCAGTACCAGTCGCCGTCTTCGCAATAACTGCCGGAAGAAAAGTCAAGGTACCATGGGGTCGCATCATCATAGGCTTTGATGGAAACACCGTTTTCGCGCATGTCCTGCTGGAACTTCCAGCTTGCATCGCCTCTCGTTTCGCTGTGAAAATCACGAAAATTCGCCAGAACAGCGGTTTTCAAAACCAGATCCGTAGAGTTTCCCTTATCCGGAATCCAGGTGTAACCGACAGCCACGCGCTGTTCCCCATGGATCATCGTCACTTCTTTGACGAGAGTGCCGCCTGGCAGGTCGAATTGCCAGGTTGGAACGGGCAAATTAGCGAATGCCCTCAAACGCTCATAACCGTTGGGCGCGACCGCATCGCCCTGCCAATAGGAAGTCGCAAGTTCAATCTTCTGGCCGCCTGCTGTTTGTGCAACTTCATCCAACCTGGAAAGAAGCACGGTTCGACGCACCGGCGGGTCCAAGGCAGCAATGAAGAGACCGTGATAACGGCGGGAGTTGGCTAGAGCGATAGTTTGGCTGGCGTATGAACCAAGCCCGTTAGTGCTCAACCATTCAAGGTCGCTGCGCTCGGCAAGCGAATCCGTCTCTTGCAAATCTTTGAAGTCAAGCACGGAAAGCGAGCAAGCTTCATCGCCGATTTGTTTTTTGAGGAAGCTTTCTAAGCAGAAGCCGGACACGCAAAACCCTCATCTGGGCGATGTTTCACCCTTAGCCCTTTTACCCCTTGACATCCTTGACCAAAAAAATATGTCCTGGTGAAGGTCACTAGTGTACCCGCACCAGAACATATTCAGGAGCCGAAGGAAGCCATGAGCGTCCATGGAGGGACAACCGAACCTATGCATTCGCATGCGTTTGCACGCGCATCAGCACAGGTTCGGCGCCCCTCCATGAAACATTCATTGCCTCTAGCGAGGGACGGTGACGACGATGTCGACCTTCTGCAGCCCCGATTTCTCGGGTTCTGCATCGGGCGCAGCGTCGATCACCTTGCCGAGGTCCGCACCGGAGCCGGGCACATCGCCAGCCGGAACCGGAGGACACTTGTCCACCGGAGGCTGAGGAGGTTGCGGAGGCTCGGGCGGCTGCGGCGGCTCAGGCGGCGGCGTGTTGCCGTCGCCCTTTTCGAGACCGGGCTTCGTGATCGAGAAGAACTCCCGGTTGCGCCGTTGCATCTCGTCGGGAGCAGCGCCTTTGAGGATCTCCAGGAGTTCCTGGATGATCTTCATTGCCGCTTCCTGATGCTTCTGGAAGGGAATCTTCTTGTAGCCGTACCGTCCGAAATACCGCTGCCAGACGAGCTGGGAAGCGATGCGGATGGTGATGAGCGTGTCGTGGTCACCGGTCTCTTTGTAGTTCCACGTGACGACGCCGATTTCGAAGAAGGTCTTCGCTCCCGGATCGTACTGCGGATCGCTCACCCACTCGTGCTTGCGCATCATGCGCAGCGAAGCAGCGATGCCCTTGTCCCAAATCGAGGGACGCCGGCCCACTTGCCAGATTTGCTTGACGAAGCGCGTCGAGCCGGTCGCCCCAGGATACCAACCAGCCGGAGGCTGATTTTCGACATCGAAGGGCGGCAGCCACGGCTGATCGTCAGCCAGTTGATACTCGACTCGATCTTCGCCGTTCATCGAAGGGCGGAAGGTGTCGAGACGAATGACGTCATATTTCTTGCAGATGCGCGGCAGGTGAGAAACGATGTCGACCTTGCCGTGAGCCACGACATGCGCCACGTACATCCGGTTTTCACCGTGGAAGTTGGGCACCACGGGCGCCACGTCGCAACGGTCCTGTTTGGACTGCGCCTGCTGGCTGCCAGCATGGCTGTGCGACGCGTGCGCGGAGCCAATCGGCCCCGTTGCGCAGTGATGACCATGAGCCATCGTCCCGAAGTTCGAGAAGTGGCCATGGGCGTGCCCCTGGTGGCTGAAGCCGATACTCAGCGCCTCGAAGGAGCTGTGTCCGGCACCGCCAGCGTTTGGACTGCCATATGCATCGTGACCCGTGTGCGAACCCATCGCACCATCATGACCGTCATGATCAGCGAAACCACCATCATGTCCGTCCATATTAGATCTCCTTTGGGCGTTTTGAAAACACCCGTTTACAGTTAGTCAGTTAGAACGAAACCCCGAAAGGCGCTTGCCAATCGGGGTTTCAGAGAAGAAGTTGAGCGAGGCAAAGTTCAGATGAACGCAGTCAATGCGCGCACCTAAATACCTTCGCGTTCAGGCAGGTATCGCCGCGAGCCTCTCGATGAGCTCGTCGACGATGGTCGCGATCAGTTTGTCCACCGGACCAACCGTCGTACCTGTGATGCCGCGCGAACGCCTCTCCACCAGCCAGTTGAGAAACAGCAGGCGGCTGAGCGTTTCGGCATGCGGCAAGACTCTTCGCACATCCTGAGCATCACGCCCGGCCTCGAAGCAGTAAGCGTCGATGATGTCTTCGCGATAACGAGATAGCGCACCGTTTTTTTGATGCACCATCGTCACCGTCGCCAAATCCATCAGTGGCACACCAAGCATGGTGAACCACGACCAGTCGATGAAGAACAAGCGCTGATCGCGCTTGATGATGTTTTCTGCGTAGAGATCACCGTGAACCAGGGAGAATGGCTCTCCGGCAAGCTTGGGAGCGAGTGTGGCGGCTAGCGTTTTCAGACTCTTCGCCTGATTACGGCTGACCAGCTTCCACCCGGACAGCTTGCGCGTCAGTTTCACGCTGAACTCTACGTAGTCGATGGGCAACAATGTGCTCAAGATGCCCATCTGCACCAACTCGTCGGTGCGGTAACAATAGGAGCGGTGCATCTTCGCCAGGTCTTCACCGAGGCGTTGAGCAATCTCCTTGGTGGCGAGGTCCTTCACCTGTACATTGCCCAGGTCTTCCATGAACATCGCCGTCACTTCACCGTAATGGGCAGCCATGTAGAGCTGCGCCGAATTGGTGATGGAGGGAATGAGAATGCGCTCGTGCAAATCCTGCTCGATATCCCAGGGCGGCAAGACTTGCTTGTAGATGAGTGATGCCGGCAGCGCGTCGCGGATTTTCAGCCGCTCTACGTAGCTCAAATCGCGGTGACGGAGCAGCTCTCGCTCCTCAATCTCCACTTTCTTGCCGTAAAACTCTTTCAACCACGCCTGCAGCTTCTCTTCCGGAACCGGCGTGAGAAGTGTGAGGCTGGCATCTTCAGGCATCGTTGTACCCTAATCGCTTTCTCTATCTTAGACTATGCCGCACGCGGAGTTTTTCTACCGCGCGCATGTGACACAGGCTAAAACTTCCAGTACGGCGCGTTGGTCAGGCGTTCGTTCCCACCTGCCGTCACCACCAGATCGTCCTCGATGCGCACGCCTCCGAAGCCGTCGATGTAGATGCCGGGCTCGTCTGTGACGACGGTGCCGACCTCGAATGCATCGTGTTCGTAGTCGAAGGGGTCATGAGCGACCAGCCCGAGGCTGTGCCCGAGACCATGCGTGAAGTATTGCCCATAACCGTTTTCGGCGATGTAATCGCGGGCAATTTTGTCGAACTGTTTGTAAGTGATGCCTGGCTTGAGACCACGGCGCGCTGCTTGATTGGCTTTGAGAACGATGTTGTAGATTTCTTGAATGCGCTTGCTTGGTTCTTTTCCGGGCACGAACGCTGTGCGCGTTATGTCCGAACAGTAACCGCCCGGGAACAAGCCGCCGAAATCCATGATGACAGGCTCGCCGGCACGCAGCTTGCGATCGCCTGTGGCATGATGCGGAATGGCCGAATTGGGACCGGCAGCGACAATCGACGTGAAACTGTTGCTGATAGCGCCGTAGCGTCTCAGCCGCATGTCCAGCTCGAAAGCCACTTCATTCTCGGTCATGCCGGGGCGAATGATTTCCGCCACTTCGTTGTAGACCTTGCTGGTGATTCGGCAGGCCTTGCGCAGAAGCTCCACTTCGGAAGCGTCTTTGTATTGCCTGAACCGCTCGACCACATGCTGCGTCGGAACCAGCTTGCCCTTCAGCTCGCTTTTCCAGATGTCAGCCAAAGACACTGGAACATGAGCTGCCTCGAAGCCGATGCGGCTTGTCTTGGTGAGCTTTGCCAGAGCCAATGCTTCGTTGATGTGGTCGGTGATTTTCTTGCCGCGAATGACCTTGACCAGCTTGTAGTCTTTCGCTTCGGCAACGGCGCGCGTGTAGTAACGCGCATCGGTGACGATGAAGGCGTGCTTCTTAGCGATCACGAGAACAGCGGTGGTGCCGCCGAAACCACTCAAGTAGAGCACGTTTTGGTTGTCGCCTTCGTTGACTCGCACGAGAAGCGCGTCAACTTTGTGCTTTGCAAGCGACTGCTGCAGTTTTTTCAATCGAGTATTCATGACCCAATACTGTAGCAGACCTTGCCACCCCTTTAGTAGGGGAGGCGCGGGCGCCTCCCCTACGTCGAGGTCCAGCTGGAGGCGGTATGCCTCCTTGTGCTTTCGATTACTTCTTCTTGGCGAACTCGGCAGCCAGCTCCACCAGGGTCTGCACGGAGAAGCCCGTGGAACCCTTGGGGTCGACGCCGAACTCACGGTCGCGGAACGCCACCGACGCAATGTCGAGGTGGATCCACGGCAGCTCTTCGCCGGCGAACTGGCGCACGAACCAGGCAGCCGTCGTGGCACCGGCACCGGCAGGACCGCCCGTGTTCTTGAGGTCGGACATTTCCGCCTTGTTGAAGTCACGCAGCTCCGGCCACATGGTCAGGTGCTCGTACTGCTCGCCGACACGCTCACCGGCAGCCTTCAGCTGACGCGCGAAGGCGTCGTTGTTGCTGAAGAGCCCGGCAGCCACGTCGGAGTTGACCTGGCGGATGGCGCCGGTCAGGGTAGCGACGTCGACGATGCGCGTCACGCCCGCTTCACGCGCGTAGGTGATCATGTCACCCAGCGTCAGCCGGCCCTCGGCGTCGGTGTTGTCCACCTCCACCGTGATGCCGCTCAGCATGCGGATGCGGTCGCCCGGCTTGAAGGCACGCCCGCTGACCATGTTCTCGACCGGAGCCATGTAGGCCTTGACCGAGATGGGCAGCTGCAGGTTGGCGATCGCCTGCATGGCAGACAGCACCGCGCCGCCGCCGGACATGTCGCGCTTCATGTGGCGCATGCCGTCAGCCGGCTTCAGGTCGTAGCCACCCGAGTCGAAGCAGACGGCCTTGCCGACGTAGCCGAGCACTTCCTTGGTGGCGCCGGTGGGCGGGGTGTAGACGAGCTCGATCAGGTAGTAAGGCTCGTCGGAGCCCTTGCCCACGTTGATGATGCCCTGAGCGCCGATGACGGCCAGCTCCTCCGGGTTCAGCACCTTGCAGGTGATGAGACCGCCGGACTCTTCGGCAACGCGCTTGGCCTCGTCGACGAACGCCGTCGGAGTGAGCTCGCCGGCCGGCAGGTTGGACAGGTCGCGCGCGTAGTTGACCGCCTGAGCGACGATGCGCCCCTTGGCCAGCGACTTGCGCACCTTCGTGCCCACCTTGTGCTCGGAGAGATAACGCAGCTCTTCCAGCTCCGGACGCGCCGTGTAGCCCAGAACGCCGATGGTCTTGTTGTGGTTGACCTCGTAGTCGATGAGGAGCGAAACGGTGGCCGCCAGCTCAGCGAACTGGGCTGCCGTCACCTTCGTGCCGGACAGGGTCGTCTCGGCAACGGTCACTTCGTTGATCTTCTGCGCACGCGCCAGCTTGAACGCGGCGGTGAGCGCCTTGCGAAGCTTGGCGGTGGTGAGTTCGCTGCGCTTGCCGACGCCGAAGAAGATGGCGCGCTTGGCGCTGATGGCGCCGAACGGATAGCTCAGCATCGTCTGCCCGACGGCACCAGTGAACTTTTCCAGCGCGGATTGCGCGGCGATGTTGCCACCAGCGGCGGTGTTGACGTGATTGAAGAGGCCGGATTCCGTCTCCCCTTCGAAAGTAGCGATCAGAAGCGCGTTCGTGTCGATCGTGGCGAAACCGCGCTGAGTTGTGTTGAACTTCATGATATGTACCTCACGGTCATGCTCGGCAGCGCCGCACCACGACAAGTGGTGAGGCGCTTAGAGCGGTCTGATGAAACTTGGTTACGGTTGAGAGGCTGCGGCAGCTGTCGCTGTTTCAGCCGTTGAACCTCGGATCCCCGGGCAAAATGAGCAGAGACTTCGGCGGCGCCGGCGGCGGGGGCGGAGGCACCAGCTTGACCGGGTTTTCCCAAATCTTCGAGTTGGGGATGATGATCGGTCCGGAAGCCGCTTCGACTTTCGTGGACAGATACTCGATATCGACGACTTTGCCCTTGGCGTCTGCGATGCCGACAACTTCGATGTGTTGACCCACTTCGAATTTCGGCATCAGCTGCAGGAGGGCGCCGCTGATCACCTCTTTCATCATGCCCTGAAGGGCAAGTGCGAGGGCGGCACCAAACAAGCTGACTCCAAGGAAAAGCTTGGCGAGCAAGTCGGGAGCGAGCATGGACGCGGCGATGAAGATGGCCACGCTCCAGTAGATTATCTGGAGCGAACGCGTGACCAAAGTCTTGCCGCGGTTACTGGCGCCCGAACGAGCCAGCGCTTTGCAGAGTCCGTTGGAAAGCGGCGCGTAGAGCAAGTGAGCAATGCTGAGAAACAGCGCGCCCACGAGCAAGTCGCCTACCATCGGCAGAAGTGCTGTGCCATAGCCTTTGAGAGTGTCGAGGATGCTCTTGTGCAAGCCGGCCGGCATCCAGTCGGTGAAGGATGCGATCACGACCAGGCTAAGCAAAATGAGAGTGGGTAAAGCTTTTCGGAGCCACCCAGGAAGTGCGTTGAGCATAGTTAACTCCCATCACTAGGTCCGCGAGCAGATGGAGCGAGTCAGATGAAAAGACTCCAAACCATAGGCTTCGCGCGGGTTGGCAAAACAAACCAGCCAGAAACACCAGTCAAATGCCATCACTTTTGCAGCGAGTGCATTTGCTAAAGTCCCTCTGCGAGCCTGTTTTGCACGGTGTTCGAGTCGATACTCGTGGCGAATGGTTGATTCGACACGGCGGATGGATATTCACTTTGGAAGAGCTGTCAAATCAGACGATTTGGACTTTTGCGGTCTTAAAGGCTCTCCTGAAGGTTGAACGAAAGAAATAAACAATTTAGGCTACTAATAAGGGTCTTGAAATCACAACAGTTCTTTCTGAGAAGCACTTCAGCATGGCCCGACGGCCTGCTTTATTGACTACATGTAATCAAAGCGCGCTAGCGCAACTCTGACAAGATTGAAGCAAACTCATTTTTCTCAATTCGAAAGTGCCACCACGGCCGGTGATTGCTTGCTGTCGCAGCTTGCGCTATCGAGTTGCCAAGAAGCAAAACTGGTGAGCCATTGCGCTAATTTCTATCTCATGAGCTTTAAAAGCGCTGAACTCTTTTGTTAGCGTCACAGAGCTTCTTGCATATTTTTCTTCAGCTCAATTTTTTATACCCACCTCAGAGAGTAGTCCCCATAACGATTTCCGCCTATTCACTTCCGTCTTGAAGTGAGCGAGGAAGGTCATCTTTGTGTTTGGGATTGCTTTGTGTTCAACGAACCAAGAGGAATACGACTATGAGCGAAACCCCTGAGGTTATCGGAACTGCAGAAAATGCAGCTTCCGCCGCTGAGCCCCGCAAGGAGCCGGCACCCCAGATGTTCGTGCTTGCCATGAGCAAGTTCTCGCAGGCATTCGATGCCGGCGATTTCGCAGAGTGTGTCAACTGGTTGAAGCAAGCCGACAGCCTCACGTCCGGACATCCCGATGCGGTCAACGCCCATCGCGAAGCTTGTGCCCGTGTCATCACTGCCTGCGCAACCAAGGGCATCACCCTCGCCCTGCATAGCGGCAACGTTCTGAAGCAGCATCGCGACCTGGCGGACATCATCGCCACTTGCGCTGCATCGCTTACCGAGAAGTATCCCGACAACCAGGGCAAGCAGGCGATGGCCACCGTCATTGTCGGCTACACCAGCCAGCTCTCCAACCGCCTCAACCGCGTCATGGCAGTGGAACACTATGTGACCAGTGCCGAGAAGCTGGACGGTGTCCTGGACAATCTGTTCGACATCATGAGCTTCTCTGTGAAGCTGGATAGTCTCTCGGAAGAAGCCCTCCCGGGTCTCTGCGATCGACTGGCGCTGGCCAACACCGCTGCCAGCAATGCCGATTGCAGCTTGAGCTGGCTCCTGCCGAAGCGGTTTTCCGACTGGGAAAAGGCTGAGCTCTACTGCCGGCGTGCCGCGCAGTGGCTCAAGCACAATGCCGAGTCTCCGGGCAAAGTCGACCCGGACTTTGACGAGTGCGACGCCTCCCATGTCGTCACCGCTCTCGAGCGTGCTGCCGATGCTCTCAAGCTGCGTCAGTACAAGCAGAGCAAGCAATTGCTCAAAGCTGCAGAAGCGGCGCTTGCCGAAACCACCTGCGTCTAGCGGCAAGAGCTAATTGCTCTGCCTGCCAGCGCACGCGGTTCTCTAAGCGCGTCATAACGAACTCGGAAGAGCGGCACCAATGGTGGTGCCCTCTTCCTTGCTCCAGATCGACGAAAGCAGTCTTGCCTTCGTCATAGCTAGAAACTCATTGGAGAACACCATGAAATTCTTCGGACTCTTTGCCCGTGGCGCCGCCGGCTCCGCGGTTGCCACCTTCTTGTTCAGCGCCCTGCTGTTCTTCCTCGCCGTCGGCGTTCTGCCTGTCGTTCCGCTGCTCATCCAGGCAGTGATCACGGGCGTGACCTTCGGCATCTTCTACTCGGTGGTGCACATGAACCGCACGCCTTCGTTCCTGTCGAGCTTCGGCACGGGCGTCGGCTACGGTGTCGTGAACCTGATCGTCAGCATCGTCCTCGGCACTGCCGCGGCGCTGTCGCTCGGCACGATCATCGGCGTGGCAGTCATGGGCTTGCTGCTCGGTGGTGGCGCCTTCCTGGCGACCAAAATCGGCGGCGGCGCTCGCTAAGGACTTTGAATGCCTTGCAAGTCGCATTAGACCTGCCCGGCATTTCAAAACCTTGCGAGAACCTGCGACAGGCGGCTCTAGCGTAAAGCTAGGGCTGCCTTGGCTGGTGGGTGAAGCTAACCCCTTCATCCACCAGTTTCCTATTTCAAAGCGCTCTACTATTTATTTTAGTATCTTGCGATGACGTTTTTACACCGTGCACAACAAAAAGCACGGCAGCCAGGTACAGCGAAAAACTCGAGTTTTTCGCTGTACCTGGCTGCAACTAAAACATCCACACAGTGGGGGTTTCCAGACTTTGCACCATTCGACAGATTGAGTACTCAAAAAACCCGACAAAGCGAAACACAGCCCCCGTGGATGTTTTGAAACCAAAGCAGGTACAGCGAAAAACTCGAGTTTTTCGCTGTACCTGACGAATCAATAAACCCGAAGTGACCACAAGCAAACTTCAAAGCTCCGGTTTCCAAGCGCCAAAATTCCCCCCAGCCTTGGGGGTTGTTAATGCTTGGTGAATTTAGAGCCAGATGTCAAGAGTTCACCCTATGATGGCAACATCAAATTGCAAGCCACTCCCAAATCAAAAGAAGCCCTCCTCACACGCTTTGAGACAACCCCTTTTCTGGAAGATGCAACCGCATTTTCCAAGGAGCTCAGCATGAAATTTGCCAGTCGTTCATCTCTTGTACGTTCGCAAATCGATTCTAAAAACCCGACTATAAGCAGCCGTTTCGCCTTCAGAGCCGCGGCATGCGCAATTTTGATTCCCCTCTTGTGCGGCAGTTTTCTCGCCGCTCAGGCAGTCCCACAGCGCCCTCCTCTTGCTGAAATTCAGCCGCTTCCGGAAGGCTCTTCCTCTAACTCTTCTTCTGAACTGACGGTCGAGGAACTGCTCTTGCAGGGAAATAAACAACTGGAAGAGAAGCTTTATTTCTCGGCAATTGAAACATTCACAACTTGTCTGGAAAAAGAACCTCAAAACACTCGCGCTTTATCAGGTCGCGCCCGCGCTTACAAAGAATCCGGCGAGACTGAAAAGGCCCAAGTAGACGAGAAACAGTTGCAGGCTCTGAATGCGGCTTCTTCTACAAATTCGGCTGCAACATCTGCTCCAAATTCGGCTGCGAGTTCTGCCGCAACTTCCGGCACCGCGACCGCCTCCGCGGTTTCCACCTCTGACAAAACGCCTTCAGCAAAAGAAGACGCAGCGGCACAATCGCCATCGATTCAAACGCCCGATGAATCAATTCCTCAAACCGCTGCCGAACTGGCGGCACAACTGATGGCTAGAGGAGACTTTCAAGCCGCTATCGTGCAATTCAATATCGCTCTGAAGGAAAATCCGAATCAAGCCGATCTAATTTCAGAAAGAGCGGGATGCTACCTGTTTTTGACTAAGTGGGACAAAGCAAAGGCTGATATTGCGCAAGCGTTGAAACTCAATCCAAATCTCGCCTCAGCTTATGCTCGTCAAGCTCAGCTCGAAAATCACAACAAGAATTACACCCAGGCAATTGTCAACGCCGGGCGCAGCACGACTTTGAACCCCAAGCAAAGCCTGGCCTACGCGGTGCGGGCTATGACTTTCAGTCAAATGAAACAGACTCAACAAGCAATAAAGGATGCCGAAACAGCTGTAGCAAACGACCCAACCTCGGCGGTTGCCTACTACACTCGCGCCTTATTGACACTCACTCAAAAGAACGACAAGGCTCTAAACGACCTGACCAAAGCAACCGAATTGGCACCGAAATTCCTCGAGCCTTACTTGCCGCTTGCTCAGCTTTATGCAGACAGACTCAAATGGGACAAGTGCGTCGACGTGCTCACCAAATGCGTAAGAGAAAATCCCAAGAACATCGAAGCCTACAGACTGAGGGCGGATCTCTACTTCCTTCTCACTCGTTATGGAGAAGCTTTGCGAGACGCGAACACGATGGTGGAGCTGCAGCCAAAGTCACCTGCTGTTTATGCGTTTAGAGTCAAGATGCTGATTGCTCTCAAGCGAGAGAGAGAAGCTTATCAGGACTGCATTAGAGGTTTGAGCATCGACCCGAAGTACGCTCCGCTTTACTCGGCACGCAGCTGCTTGTATATGTTCCGCGAGCAATATCAGTATGGTATCGCGGATGCCACCAAAGCGTTGACCCTCGATCCAAATTGCGCGTCGGCGTATGTAAACAGGGGCGCTTGTTACGCCGCTCTAGAGAAATATCCGCAAGCCCAAGCGGACTTGTTGAAAGCGACTGCATTGTCGCCCAAAGACAGAGACGCCTGGCGCAATTTAGGCTCCGTATACATGTATCTCTCTAAGTATCAGCAAGCGATCACCTGTTATACAAAGTCGATAAACATAGACCCCCGCTTTGCTTCGGTTTATTGGGATAGAGGATGCGCCTACAGGATGCTAGGGAAATTCGATTTGGCAACCCGAGATCTGGGCATTGCACAGGCACTGGGATATTCGAAACAGTAAAATCGGAAACCTAAAACCAAGGCGGGCGAAAACAATTGTCGCCCGCCTTTTCGTTGCAATCAAAATGCAACAAACAGTTCCTAGGATGTTTGCAGAACACTTCTATCCAGCCACGAAGTGTTCAATTACCAAAATGCCATAAGCGCCCGCCTAACTAGCGGGCGTCTTGTTTAGACGGCGAAGACGCTGAGTGCTTCCGCCAGTTGTGCAGACGATTCATAACCAGGATCGCGCACTATCTTGCCTTCGCTGTTAAGCGCCAGGCGCAAGCCCTTGAGTATTACCGCTTCTTGCTCCGGCGAACACCCTTTTTCGCGCGGAAGATAAAGAGCGCGCAAAGCGGAAACATAGAAGTTGCCCATATTTTCTTGCATGTCCAGCCATCTATAGAACTCGCGCGAAAGAAGCTGGTTGGTATCATCGCCAGAAAGATCGCGCGCTTCTCGCTCGATTAGCGGTTTTCCCATCGCAGCATGCCAGGCAATCAATCCGAGTGCCATTACATCATCCGGTCTGAGCAGAGGATAAAACTCAGGAGTGGTAACGAAGACGCCCTGAGCAGTTCGATCGTCTAATTTCAATTCACCAAAATGTCCCGGATCAAGAATTTTGATCTCATCTTTTACTAGAAAAACGTTTTCAGAGGTCAAATCACCGTGATACGGCAAGCCGCTACCAAGAAGAGAACTTACAGCCAATGCGGTTTTCCTAACTGCAGAAACAGCAAGAGAACGACTGCCGAATTGACCGGATTCAATTGCACGCGAAAGAGAAACTCCTTCTAGAAGCTCCATTTGCAAGTATGCGAGCCCTTCTCTGTTCACCTTGGAATAGTATTTCGGCAGACAAGGCAAGTTGCGCGCCGCCAGTTTTTCATACTCAAGCTCGAGCAATTCCTGGGTATCGGGCACTGCCTCGCCGATACCGTTAGTTCTGAACTTTATGGTTTTCGTACAAATGAGACCCGTGCCCATACCTTTCAAAACGAACTCATGAGGTTTAGCGACCTTGAATGCGCGCTTTTCGCCATCCTCATTCACACCGCGAAAAATCCAGGCAAATGAACCCTCGCCGATCAGCGCATCTATCGAATATTTCTCAACTGTGAGTCCAACCCAATGCATTCTGTTTCAGCCGCCTAATCCAAAAAGTCTTCTTTTGCAGGCTCTTCTCCAACCGCAGCCGCAAGCATTTCTTCAAAACGAAAAATATTGCTGCGATTGTCAGGGTCCTTGTCGAGCAGTTTTTCGATGATAAGCACAGTTGGCTTGGAAAGATTTTTATTGAATTCGAGAATAGATCGAGGAGATTCCTTCGCCAATTTTTCAATCACAATCATGGGCTCCGTCTCGCTCGGCATGCGGCACGGGGTTTCGCCAGTGAGCAAGTAATACATGAGCGCACCGAGGGCATAGAGGTCTGATTCGCGTTGCGGTGGAAATCCAAGCAAGACTTCCGGCGCAAAAAAGCGCAGTGCACTCAGAGAGACTCTCATCGGAAAGTATTGAAACAAGTCAGGGTCAAGAGTCTTTCCTGTCAGTGTATGAGCCCACCAGTACTCGCCAAGCTTGTACCGCCCATTGACTGCGTAGATCGCTTCCGGACAAATGGCACCATGTACGAATTCGTTTTTATGTAAATGCTTGAGCGCTCTTATCAGACTGAGTCCCAAGTTCAAAACCGCGTGCTCAGACAATTTATCGCTGTTCTTTGCCAGACAAACCGCATCTTTTTCGAGATCGAGCACCTGATAAAAATCGCCGTTTTCCAACCAGCCGGCATAAATAATTCCCACCGTAAACGGGCTTTCTCCCGCACCCTTGGTAAACATCGAATTTGTGCACACGCTGACGAGAAATTGATCGTCGTCCGGCGCAACAAAATCCGCCAGCCTTTCACCGTCATCAGGCTTCGTCACCAGCCAACGGTTACCGAAAAGACCGGCTTCTTTGTGTGAGGCGAAAGAATAGCCCGAAGGTGTGCGCGAAGTCGGTGGTGACAAAGTCAAACGGTGGGCCCTCATTACTTTGCGTGAATTATACCCACGCCGCCTCCGGTTCATCGGTTGCAACAAAACTGAAATAAACAAACACTAGGATTAAACTTGGACGCAACACCCACTCGAGCGCCCAAGCACCCCTCATGACCACGCCTCTGCAACCGTCTTCGGACGCGGGCCTGCTTCAGGCTGCGTTGAGGAAATTCACGGACTAACCGGCTGAAACCTTAGATCTCCTCGCCCGGTGATTGATTCGGTTGGTAAGTCGGGAATTGATTTAAAAGTGCTACCGGTATTGGTAAGTTTCTAAAAAATGACAGAACCAAAAACTGATCCCCAAGAAGACCTCAAGAAAAAACGCGCGCCACTCGAGACGGAATTAGAAGACGACTTAGGTCGCGATTCAGATCCGGACGAAGAATTCTACGGACTCGACGAATCAGTGGCGGAGGCAGAAGAAGAGTGGGAGAAGCGCGCCGGCGAGAGCAAGACCGGACTGTCGGAAGAAGCGAAATTGGCAGCAGTTTTCGGTTTGGCGCTGCCAACCTTAGAGGCTGAAAAGAATCCCGCCTCCACGCCTCCAGCTGTGGAGACTGACCGCAAGTACGTTAGTTTGCCGGGCGAACCGATGAGAGGGCCGCTCGCGGACGTTCCAGCTTCGAACTGGTCGGTGAATGTTCGTGATGTATTCGGTCCGGACGGCGACGAATTAAGCCACAAACCGCATCAGGAGCATTTCAAAGACTTCGGCGTTCACATGAATGGTCGCGAAGTGAACCTTCCTGGCACCGAAAACCCGGTCTTGCGATTGGGCAGAAATCCTATAAAAACCGACCTGAGTTTTGCCGACAACTACGTCAGCCGCGAACACGCCAATATTACTCGCGAAGGCGGCAAAGTATTCATCACCAACCTTCAAACCAGCAATGTCACTACCTTAATCCGCGACGGCAAAGAAATAACCGTTGCACAATCTCCTGCAAAAACAGAACTCTTGCCGGGCGACACAATCAGATTGGGCAGGTATCAAGAACTGCAATGGATGCGCGCCTCCGATCTGGCCAATATTGGCAAACCGGCGCTGTACAATCCCAAGCCTGGAGAAGCAGATCCCGCTGCCAGCGAGAACGCTCGCAGAGAATCAAATCAATACCTGCGCAATCACGAGTACGGCAAGCCGTTCCCCGATGGATTTCAGAACGTCGGCGGCATCAATCAAATTGACGAAAAGGGTTGGCACTACGACAACCAACGGCCGTCAGTCGTAATCGATCAAAGACCGGGCGCCGACCCTGCGCTCGAATCGTTCGTCAAAGACATGAAAGCGAAGTATTCGCACCTGGCAGGAGATCCAAGAGCCTTAGCCGAAGCACTTGCCAGAGAAGCGAAGACCGCGCTGGAACCAAAGGGCTGGAGCAGTGCAGCGGTAGATGACGGATACAGCAAGCTGCGCAGCGAAAATGCCGGTAAGCGCATGCTCTTAGGCGATTTCCTGAATGCAGCGAAATACTCCAAGGGTGCAGGCGTCTGCAATCACCAGGCGATGCTTACAAAAGTCGCATTCGACAATTTTTACCCTGCCGACATGCCCAACCGCCCTGAGATGAAGATGGTGCGCGGTTTTTATGGCGATTCGCCCGCCGGCCTGCCGCCCGAAATGGCCATGAATCACGCCTGGAACACACTGACAGTGCCCAATAAAGACGGCAGCAAGGGGCAGGAGTTGATCGTCGACCCGCGCAACAGAATCTATGGAGAAGCGCTGGCCGCCCACCCGCAGATACATCCGGGCAAAGACATACCGCAAATGCGCCCGAAAGACCAGATACCCAAAATGATTGACTTCAAAGAAGCGCCGCTCACCGCTTCTGAAGTGGAGCGCTTGAAAGGGCAAGAAGTACGTTTCGAGAACAAAGGCTGGAAACTCAAGAACATCGACGGGCAAATTGTTGAGCTCAGCTCCTATGGCGTAAAGAGCGCCGAGGAGATGCACCTTGCCGAAGCCAACCCCGAAGCGGCCAAAAGCGGCAAATGGGTAATTGGACAGGAGTACAAGATCAAACGCTCGAGCGGTGAGATTGACAGCGGATGGCAGCTGAATAATGTCGTCGAAGTCGAAGGCAAGAAAATGTTCGTGCTCGGCAAGCCGGATGCTCTAGTCCGGCGCGTGATGCTGGATGTGCTGCAAAGCCAAAACGGAGAAGTCTTCGAAAAAGTCGCACAAGAACGCGCAGCCCATAAGAAAGCCGCTGAAGTTCAAGCTCCGCGAGTCGTCAACCCTGAAAGTCACGGATTCGTAGCCGGTCGCGAAGTCTTTCACAACGGCAACAACTGGATAGTCCAGGGACAAGATGGAAAAAACATAGATTTAGTCAGAGCGGCCTCAAAAACGATGTCGCAAAGAAGCTTTCAAGAGCTCAATGGAACGGCTGAGCCAAAAGTTGGCAACGACTATCTCGTAAAGCGCTCTTCGGGCGAAGTCGAAACCTGGAAATTGACCAGCATCGATCACAATACCGGTGAATTGACCCTGCGCAGCCAGACTGGTTTTAGAGAGAAGGTCTCGCTGGAAAGACTGGCAGAACAGAATCGCAGCGTTGTCGGCCCGCTTGATATTTCGAAAGTAATCAATGATCCGAATTCGAAAGTACGCCTGATTGGCAGATGGACGGACGGCAACAGCGGCCACGACAAGTGGATCGGCGAAGTCGAAGGTCCCCGCGGCGAAAAAGTCAGTGTCATGGTGCATAAGCCGCCCCACGGCAATGCAAGAGAGTGGGTGCGTTTGCGCAACGACCTGGCCGCTCAAGAGCTGGCAAAAACAATGGGCGCTCCGGAGCTGTTTCCGCCGACCGCTTATAGAGATGGGATGATGGTGCAGGCTTTTGTCGGCCAACAGGGCGAAAACATCGCCACTTATTTACACCATCGCTCACGCCAAGACGCCGAGCTCAGAGCCGCAGAGCCGGATTTAGAAAAACGCGTCCAGAAAATGCTGGAGAAAGATACTGCTTTGAGACAACGCATAGCGGAGGGAGTCGCATTCTCCGTCTTGCTGGGCGACCACGATCAACATGGCCTTAATTTCGTCATCAATCGCGACGGCGCCGGACCAAACGATTTCCACCTCGCCCGCATTGATACGGATTACGCATTCTCTCGCGACAAAGTGCCGGTCATGGACCAGGCAGGCAATTACGGAAGCGTCATCAACGGCACATTTGCGCATCTCTCGGAAAAAGAGTTGCCGCCTGATGTGCGCGCCAAAATCAAAACAGTAAGCGATCAGCTGTCAACTCCGGCAGGTCGAGAAGCTTTCCAGCGTGCGACAAATTTGCCGAAGGAAAGTGTCGAAGCTCTGGCAGAGCGCGCAAGAGTGATGTCGGAAACAGGCAAATTCCCACGCGCGAAGACCATGGCTGAAATACGCGCGGAATTTGGATTTGGCTCTGCCCGAGCGAACATCGCGCCCGGCGACGTCATTGCGTCAGAGAAGGTCGGCACAGTCAAAGCAGGCACGCAAGCGCCGGACAACCTCAAGCAATCGGTCGAGCAGACCACCAAACTAATGCGCGAATTGCACGCAGAACTTGCCAAAGGCGGTCCATTGGAAGGTAAGCGCCTGGAAGATGTGCGCGCCAAGATGAAAGAGCTGACCAACCTGGACCCCACGCTTTTAACCACACTGCAAGACTTCAGAGATGCACTCAATCCATCGAAATTCTCGGGCCGCCCAGACGTAATTGTGGAAGGTTTGAATTCATCGGACAAGGGGACTCGTTGTGGAGCAATACAGAAAGAAATTTCTCGGTTGACGAACCTGTCAGCGCCAACCGGTGCCGAGCGATTTGAATTGACTCGCATGAAGCGCGAACTATTCAAAGAAATGAAGGAAGATTCAGTAGAAAGCAAAGAACTTGCGCGCCTATATGACAGACAAGATCGGGGTCAAAAGCTCAATGCCACGGAAGAGGCACGCATGCTGGAGCTTGAGAAAACAGCGCCGAGAGTCAACGCACGCTTAAGAGACAATATCGATTTCACGATCAAAATGCTTCAAGATGAAGCGAAGAAAAACTTGACCAGCGGCAGCACCAGGGGTGGTGACGCTACGCAGGGCTTAATCATGGGCATGTTCGAGAAGAAATTGCTCGAACCTCGTCCAGAACTGGGCGGCAAATCCTATGCCTCACTTGGTTATGAAGTAATTCCTTTGAAAGCAAGTGTGGCCATGGACGATGCCGGAGCTGATTTCATCCTCGCCAATAAAAAAACCGGCGACTTCATGTTTATCGATCCGACGCAAAAACCTCTAACCGATGAGTCTAAAGCGCGCCTGCCCGAAATCCGAAAACAAGGCATCATCTCCTCAGACCCTTACGCTGACAAATATACGGATGGGGAGAAGCGCAATGTGGGATCGCAGAGATACAACATGCTGCGAAACTCAGATATAAACGCGCAGATCGATAACATTTTGCACATGGCGAAAGAAGGCATGCCGCTCAATCTGGCAGACATGATAATCCCGCCAAGCACAAGAGAGGCGGAAGCCGTAAGAAAAGAAGGCAGGAGAGAGAGATTCGAGCGAATCAGTAAAATGTCTGCCCCAGAAAAGGCCTTAGAGATCAAACAATGGAGAACGGAATTGCTCGCTCGCCAGGAAGGTCTCAAGGAGATGATTCCCTTAGCCAGGGAGCAAAGCGAACAGTTGCGCGAGCAGGCAAAAGTGGAAACAGATCTGGCAGTGAAAGCAAAACTGACCAAGCAAGCGAAACTGATGCAAGACTGGTTCCAGCACACTGAGGGCACTTCACCGACTCTAAAATCAGGCTCACCTCTTATATTCATCGAAAGTACACTGAGAGAACTCGACGCCGTCGAGCGGCAAATGGTTGAAACAGTCGACGCAAAGCTTGCGCCAGACGTGCGTCAAGCAAGGCAAGATCATTTAAGGCGATTGGCTCGTCCCGAGACCTATGAAGGACAACCGGTGCAAGTTCCGCAAGAGCTGCTGAAAACGCTCCAGGATTCGGCAGTTCAGCTTCAAGAGTACGAAGAAATGGTCTCCGGCAAAAAGACTGCTGGTCCCAGAGAGCTGGCGGCTGCAGCCGATCGACTCTCGTCAATGTATGGAGTGGACAACAAGGAAGTAAAAGCACTCTTAGATCTCAAAGCTCAGTCCGAGTACAAAGCCACGTTAGTAGAAACTGGTGTCGAGCTGACAAACGAGTATCTCATCAATGGCAAAATGACAAAACCACAAGGCGGCAAAAACACAGCCGTCGAGCTGGCTCTGGATAACATGGTGGAGAAGCAGAATTTAAATCAAACCTGGAGCGATCAACAGCTCAAAGATTTCAAAGTTCTTGCCAAACGATACAAGGACGGCGAGCAAATAGCCGTCGACGAAGTGCACAAGCGCATCTCTAGTGGCATAGACTCGGCAACCGGCGGCACAGCGCGCGCTGCCATTTCCAAACCAATCGCCGAACAAACGAAAGAACAACAACGCGCTACATTCGAAGAAATCAGCCAGGCCAAAGACCACGCGAAGCTGAAGGAATTTGCGCTTAACACGACTGAGCCCGAGCTAGCGCGAAAGGCCGTACAAACTCTGCGTGATGCAAGTCCAGAAAATCTGATTCAGAGCTTAAAGGAAATTGCCGCGTCCAATTCGTATGCAACAGGAGCCGCACTAGAAGGTCTCTATATGGAGACCGAAGTCGGACCCGATCATGACGCATTCAAAAAACTACTCTTGGATCGCTCTAATAACGGCGAGTTTCTTGAAATGTTGAAGAGCGGCAAAATAACTCCGGAAGAGCTGGTCAGCGCTCTGGATGAAAACCCCACCGAGCTCGCCGGCAAAACAGTAGGCGAGTTGCTCGACAAACTTTCAGACAATCCGAAGCTCAAAGAGCAAGTGGCGCTGGCGGTTTTGAAAGAAGATGGTTTCATTTCGAAGTTTGATCCAAAGGTTGGAAGAACCTTCGAGAATTCGTCTATCACCAACGAAACGCGGCAAAAAGCCATCGATTTCCTTGCCAAACAAACCAGTCCGGAAAGCGCCAGGATGCTCCAGTCAGTCACTTTAGACCGTGAAAAATCGGTCGCCGAAGCGGCGCGCAAAGCACTGCTCGAACGCTGGACGACCCAACAACAACCGGCAACCGGAGAAACAATCAGCGAATTGGCTGTGGGCGATCGCCTGAAGCGCTACGCTGAAGAAGTCAGCAAAGTCAACTGGCCGGACGGAAAGGATCTCACCGATCTCAGAAAACGTCACGTGCAGGCAGAGGCGGAACTCTTCAATGCAAAATGGGATTTAGCCGCCAAAATCACAGAAGATCCGGACGCACAAGACAGAATCGCGGAAAAATTCGGCGACAAAGAATACATGGAGAAATTTCTCAAGGACAAACCCGCAGAACTTGCTCAGTACAGAGGGTACCTGAAGCAAGAAGCGGAAGCAAAAGCACTTGCCGCTGAGTACGAGGGCATCCTCAAAACAAGAATGGATGTCGTCGATGCGTACGTCAAAAAATACTGCAAAGAGCTGGGCATCACGCCACCGAAGCTCGAATTCTATGTGCCCATGGGCGAAGGAAAAGAGAACTACGGAGAATACACGACAGGCAAAGGCGAGATCGGCATCAATGACAAGTTAGTCACAAGCGGCAAAGGTCCCAGCCCCGAATTTCTCAGTACGCTTTTCCACGAACTCGGGCACCATGAACAAGACACCCTGGGAGTCAGAAGACTTGCTGACGAACTTAAGATTGGCAAAAATGCAAGCGCCGATGAAATTCAAAAACTGCGTGAGGTCTTCAGCAAACGCTACGGAAAAGAGGAACTCCCAGACGAAAAATTCATTACTGACACACTGGCCAAACGAGACGGGGTGGAACTCACAGAAGGACAAGCCCAACGAGCAGACAAGCTTATAGATGCTTTCCGTCAGCGCCAGGTGGAAGCGGATCAACAACATGAGCTGGAAAGATACGCCGAGAGGATGACCAAACTCGGTAAGTATCTCAAGGACAATGTTCCGATCGTAATTACGCTCAACGGCGACGATCCTATAGCGAAAGCAAAAGAGCTGCTACGAGTGAAGGAACTGCCGGCCGAACTCGAAGCGGCAATTAAAGAATGGAAAAATACTCCTTCCACAGAGCCGAATGCCAAAGACGTAGACGCCAACCTTCGCAAGTTGTTGGAGCGCTCGTTCAATCGCGCCGCACGCAACGCCTCCAGTGAAGCCCATTCACTCTATCGCAAACGCGCTCACGAAGTAGAGACCTGGGACATCGGAGCAAGAACCAGATTTCTCGGCAACGAAGCAGTTGCTCAAAACCTTGCGGACGTTGCACCTCCGGTTGAAACTGTGCAGCCCGTCAAGCCCGGCTCAATTCCTACTCCTACCGCCGTTCGCTCACCGATGAGTGACGAAAAATTGAAACTCTTCATCGACAAGGTCGAAAGCGCATTGCCTGCTGAAAATTTCCGAGAAGATTTACAGACTCGTGCTAAAGAGTTCTTTTCACAAGAAGGCTCAGAGGCATACCAACGCGCTGTCGGACGTTCGCTCATCAAACTCGATCCCGCTCTCAATGCAGGCGAGTCAAAACTTACGTTCACCCACAACGGAGAAACGTTTACACCAAAATCATTCGTCGCAGAGCCGGCTCCAGGTCGTTTTCAAACAGCAGACGGAAAGACTCTCGACCTTTCAGAATGCAAAATGGAGATTTCGATCAGCGCAAAAGCTACAGCCCAAGAGGCAGCAGCAGCAGTAGCGGCGGAATACAATCGCCTTGCTCTGGAGATTCAAAATGTCGGAAGCGACGCTTCGGTGGCAAAACTGGCAGAGGGAGAGGCTGCACTGAAGAGCTTGAAAGAACGTCTCAAAGTCGTCAGAAACGGCGGAGAAGCGCTTGCCTTGAGTCCCACTGGTGTGCAAGAGATGAAACTCGGCGAGGCAGTCGATCTTGGTGGGCGAGTCGTAGAAGTCTCGCTTACCAGCGAAGGCGTGCGCATCGGCAACGAAACGATTTCGAATAAAGAGCTCCTGAAAATGGCTATCGAGAGCAAGCAAAAACTGCTGGATAAAGAAAAAGTATTGGAAGAACGCAACAAGCTGGCCAAAGAAATCGAAAACTTGAAGGCAATTGCAGCAGACGTCGAGAAAGGTGATACACGCGGTATGCGCGAAGCCCTTGCAAAACACGTGCCGGAGGAAATAGCGGCGCGGCGGAATCCTGGAGTATCCGTAAAAGCACGAGTAGTCGAGGGAGTAGGAAAAGCAGGTGCATATCTGATGATCGCCGCTTTCGTCGCGTCTCTGGCTGTTTCCCACAAACCCAGCAACACGACCAATGATACATATGCACCATTAAAACCAAGATAAAGACTGGACTCCATGCAGTCGAACATCGCTTACAAAATGAACACCCAAATTCCGGTTACGCCCCAAAAAAAGCTCGCTAATCCAAGAGGAATATAAGATGACGGCGGACCCAACACTTAAGAGACGGGCAGCAGACGACGAAGAACAAAAGCCCAAAAATAACGATGTGCCCGGCATCGATGATATCGATGAAGAAGAGGAAGACGAGCCGGAAGATTTGATGTTTGACGACACCATGGACAATGGTGAGAACAAGACCGGCAAAAAAGAAGAAACAGAAGAGAACCTGGACAACGAAGAGACCGCGGACGTTGGGAAAGAACCGGTAGAGCCGGTTAAAGAAAAAAGAGAACCTGTATTTCAACCGGTCTCCGACTCATTGACCAGTCACGTAGTTACGCAACAATACCGTGATGGAATAAGCGACAAAATCACTGCCGATGTCGCAGAAGCGCTCACTTTGCCGCCCGGTCATCCGGCACGACAGCAATTGGTCAAAGATTTGACCGACCGATTCGATAAGCCGACTACCTACGCAGAAAAAATTGCGGCCGCCCGCTGCCTAATTACGCTTCAACGCGGAGCCGATGGAAGAGTTCCCGACGTAATCAGCCAACGCGATGTTCTGATTCCAGAAAAAACAAAGTGGGTCGGAGGCGGAGGCGGCCGGGGAGCACAACCGGCAAAACTCGTAGTAGACAAGCCTCAACATCACGAATTACAGCCGGTGAGGAGCAAGGAGATACTAGACTTTCTGGAGCGATCTGCTCCAGAGATTCAGACACGCACGCAAGCGCTACTCAAGATGCCCGCGGATAGCGAGGAAAGAAAGAGTTATGTAAAACATCTAGTCAATGTTTTCCAAACGTCATTGCAAGAGTCTGAGGAAAAACTTGCAGCCGCACAAGCTCTTGTTGCCTTATGCGGCAAACAGGACGGCAGCCTGCCGGATGTTCTCGGCACCCGCTCTATCAACCATCCAAAAGTCACTCGCCAGGAAGGCGGCGGACGTGGCGGCTACCGCACAGTTACTGTCAAAGAAGCATACACGGAAAACATCGACACAACCTCGAAGGATGTGCGCAGCTATCTCGACACTCGCGCCGAAGGTTATTTAAAACGCACAGAAGATGCGCTTAAAAAACCGGAAAATGACCCGGCAAGAAAACAACTTATCGATCACGCAATCAAAACCTTTCTCGACGCCACTGACGCGGAAGACAGAGCGGCTGCAGCAAATGCACTTTTGGCTTTAAACCGAAAACCGGACGGCTCCTACAACGATGTACTCGCATCGAGAGTTGTGCCGATTCCAGCGGTAACAAAGTACATACCTGCAGTCAGTGGTCGCGGTGGAAGACCGGCTCGCACTGAGATAGTCACACCGGCAACAACAAGAACAGATACCGTAAAACTCGACGACGCAATTCAGTTTCTCAAAAGGCGCTCTGAAGATGCATATGCAGGCAGCGGACGTTTGGTGGCTGCGGACAGCTTGGTTCGCGCCAATAAAATGCCCGAGGCCGAAAGAAAATCCGTTTACGAACGCACGCTTTCTGACGCAAAAACTCCAGAGCATGTAAAAGCGCATGTACGCGAACTTCTGGGACTGGACAAAAAGGACTCTGAGGCTCAAAAGATCGCCGATGGCAGGATTGAAAGACCGGAAGTCCCCCCGCAGACGATAAAGATCTCTAAGGACACTGCGCTCAAGCTGGCCACAACTATCGATCGCCTACTGCCGGCAGTCACCGCCGCCGGTGGCGAAGAAGGCAAGGAAGTCATACTTCCCGAGACGATTAAAGCTATGAAGGAAGAGCTGAAAAACGAACAATTCGGACCGGCCAGCCGTGCCGTCTACAACCGTTGCGCTGACTTCCTCAATCGAGCAACGACTGATATGGCTGCCGCATTGACTCACCGCAATATCGCATTGCCACCAGGATGCCCTATTCCGGTACCTCGCGACATTTCCGGCAGAGCAGAAAACGATCAGCTTTTCAAAGAGAAATTGAAAGCCGGCAGTGTCAAAATGGACCTCAAGCCGCTGGCCAACGATGAAGCACCCACACTGACAGACTCCGAGCGAGTAAAGAACACAGGCGAGTGGGTCACAAATGCAGCACGCCAGCTCGATAGCGGTCGTTTGCGCTGGCAGGTTAACGTATTCGATCAAAATATCGAGGAGTTCAATTCCAAGGACGACAAGCTCAAAGCCTGGAAGTCCAAAGACGGCATGTCGGACGCCCAACTCGAACAATTGCAAGCTTCACGCGCAGAATGGCTGGGAATGGCACTGCAAGTGCGCAACTATGCCCATACCATCGCCAACTACAACAAAGCTACAAAAGAGTCGGTTGATGCCCACCAGATGTTCTGGGATCCATCAGTGTTGGGAAGTGAAAACAATATCTTCCCCGACACAGGGCTTCTGGACGGCAACTTCCCCGGTAAAGTCACTCGCAAAGACGGAAAAATTACGGGCATCGAACTTGATCTACCTCGCACACTCGATCGCGATAATCCGGAAAATTTAGCGAAAATGGAGAAGATCAGGCAGTGGATGGAAAAATATGGTCCGAAGGTTGACCAAGCCACCGCCGAAATCAGCAAAGCCAACAACAAACCTGGAAGACAACTGATCTGGGCATACATGCCTGCCGAAGGCAAGACTGAAGACGGCAAGCACTTCAACAAACTCTTCTTTGATATTTCTGCCAAGCCCGTCTATACGCAAGATGAAAGCGGCAAATCTCAACAAATGATCCGTGTGGTCAATTCCAAGCATACCTGGTACTCAAACGACCTTTCCTATCTCGGTATTTTTGATTACGAAGTCGGCAAGGGTGAGCATCACGGAAAAGCGTCCATTAATGGACAGCCGCTGGAACAGCTCAATACCGATATTTCAGTCGGTAAGACCGGTAAAATCAAAATCGATCAACCGGGAGTCGAAGACAATCACTGCTTTGTAAAAACAGACTCCAACGGTCAGATTTTCATAAAAGACAATTCCGAAACTGGCACTTTCCTCAACGGAAAGAGGCTAACCAAAGGCGAATGGAAGCGCATCGATCCGGTAGAAGACACGATCACTCTTGCTCCGGAGCCTGTCCTGGACATTCAGTCCAAAGACGGAGTACTGACTGTAAAAGGACAAAAGGTCGAACAGAGTATTGAAGGAGTTGCCGTAGGCAAGAAAGGCCCCATCAAATTCGATGGTCCGACGGCTGAGGACAATCACGCTCTTATCCGTTATGACCAGGGCAAAGTCTATCTAAAAGACACTTCTAAGTCAGGCACATACGTCAATGGCCAGCGGATAAGTAAAGAGAATTGGACCGAAATTGACCCCGCCAAAGACAAGGTTTCGCTCGGGCAAGCTCCCAAAATGGAGGCCGATTCCGATGTCCGGCTCTACAAACCAGATGATTGGGTGACCATCCTTCTGGACGGCAAAATGCAGCTCTTGCAGGCCAAAGATCTTGAAAGCTGGGCGGACAATGCCAAAGCGTGGCACTACGGCGGCAACGTTGCCACTGCTGCAATGGACGTCGGCATGCTGGCAACCGGCACGATCGAGTTGAGAGCAGTCTATATGGCAGCGCAGAAAACCGCAGCCACACTAACTGCAAAAGAAATTGCAAAATTGACTTACAAAGAAGTCGGCAAAGCGATGCTCAAAACCGAGGGCTTCCGCCGTGGAGCGATCCACCTGGGCTTTGGTATCACCGGACTGACACACCAGTTTATGGAAAACCAGGGTGAATGGGGCAAAAACTTCAACACCGTGCGCGGTTACGCCATGATGATGGACATCAGCTGGAATACTCTGGCCAAGCCGGCCGGATCCTTTGGCGCAAGAATGTTCGGCGCAGGCAAGACGGCCGAAGCGATTAAAGAAGGCAGCACCATATCTGCATACCTCGAAAAAGCTCCAGCGGCAATCAAAACTATAAAGGGCACCACCGACAAAGTTTTCCTCGCCAGCAACGCCTACTTCATTCCGGAGATTGTCACCCATCAGTTTCCGACATTGTATAAAGCCATATCCGGCATGGATTCAGAAGGAGCCCTGCTGCAAGGACAAAGACAACGAGGTGGCGCATATGTAAGCGGCGACAAACGTCCGCCAGCGACAGAAGAACGCGCCTTGCAATTCGCGTCGCCGGAATTGAGAAAGCGGGCAGCAGAGGCAGCCGAGCTTGGCAAAACAACCGCAAAACTGAGTGATGACGACCCGAAGAAAGAAGAACTGAGAAGAAAACTCTGCAACGACTACATTACTTCCGCCGGCGACAATAAATTAGTCGCAGCGGTTGCGCTTCTAAACCTGGCTCGCAATGCCGACGGAGGATATCCGGAAAAGCTTGGAGATCGCTATAGAACGAAAGACTCTCTTCCTGAGAAAGTTACACTTGCAAATGTAAAACACTTTCTTGCCACAAGAGAATTAGAATCCATAAACGCCTTCGACAAGCAGGCCAGAGCAAGTATCGAAGCACTTCAGAAAGACATTCCCGCTCTCAAAAACGCCGCTGCAGATGATCCATTGCGTCAAACTGCAACAGCAAAATTTGTGGATGCTTTCCTCAACGGTAAGACGACGAACGATAAGCTGGCAGGCGCTCTGGCACTAACTTCCTTGAACGAACGGAACGGAGATTTACCGGATGTTCTGGCACGAGTGTCCGACGGGAAGGGCGGTACCATTGAGGTCAAAAAGGAGCAAGTAGAAGCGTTTCTCAAAGGGCTCAGCAACCAGTTCTCCATCGACCAATTCGATCGTTATTCCAAATGGATGGAAAAATCTCAGGGAGGAAAACACTCCGAAGCTACGGCAGCAGCCCTCAAACTAGCACCGAATGATCCCAAAAGACAGAAGCTCATGTCCGAACTTGCCGGACATGCGGCGAATTCGCCAGATCCCAAAATTAAGGCGGAAGCGGCAATCGGTTTGCTTATGCTTTCCAGAAATCCTGAAAATGGGTCGCTGCCCCAAATTTTAGGTGGTAGCCTTAAGACCGAAAAAGTATTCGCAGATCTAAAAGCGAACATTGCCGCCTTACCGCCAGGACTGCGGCTCGCGGCTGGAGACTTGCTTTATCGCGCCGGTCAATCGTCACTGCACGGGCAATCTGCGGCCAATGACCTGGGCGGCATTTTACTTTCTGTCTTAAAAGACAAAAATGCTTCAGACGAACTAAAAATGCAGGCTATCCTCAATTCCAATGGCATTGGACTAGCCGAAATCTTGGAAAAGCATCGCTTCGAAGACGAGCCTGCGATCGCCCGCATGAAGGGGCTAGAACGCCTTAAAGCTCAAGCCGACTTATCTGGAAGAGATTCGCTCGCCATTCAAGAAGCTCTCAAAGCTGTCGCATCACAGCCGATCAACAATAATCTGCCACCACAAGCACAGGCGCAACAACGCGATCTTAAGGCGCTGGCTCTCTCGACATTAATGGCCAACGCCGAGACAAATCCGGAGAATAGGTTGGCGCTGCTGCAAACTTTGCACGCAGAATACCAAGAGAATCAAAAAGAATCCGGAGCCTATGCTCGAAGATACTTTGAGCGGATGCGTGAGAACCTAGCCACTAAAGGTGATGACACGCAAGACCGGCTGACTCGCTTCCAGGCCGCATTAGTTCTAAAGACAAGTGGACAAGCCGAAACATTCGGAGTCAGCGAGAAGGACTTGCTGAAAGTTTTCACAGATTGCGTTCGTACAAACGAACCGGAATTAGCTCAGCAAGCCTTTGACCATGTTCTGCCGAACTTCGACAAATTGGATGCCAGCAAACAGGAAGAATTGCTGCGCCGTATTCAGATTGTTTTGAAAAGCAATGCATCCGATCCAACCGGCAGCGCAGATCTCCTGCGTCGAGAATGGATCGGACGCATAGCTGAAATAGCCAGAAAAACCGACTCTGAGAAAGTTTTGAACGGCTTCAAAAACGACTTGGGCGACAAGATTCTCGGCGCGCGCGAGATCTTCAAACTGATGCTTACGCCCGGCACAGCAGAGTTTAGAGGAGCCACGGCAGAGTCTCGCGCCGCCGCCGCAAAAGCACTTGCTTCGGTTGGATCAAACGACCTAGCCACTCGCACATTGTTGAAAAAGAGCCTGGGCTTGGAAGGTGGCACTGCAGATCCGTCCGCACTCGTGCGCAACGAATCCTTGAAGACTTTGGTAAAACTTAATCCACCCGGTTTGCGCGATGCAGCCCTGGAGTTGTTGAGCAAAGAAACCGACCCGGAAATTTTGCGTCGAGTAAAAGGACTGGAAGCAAGCGAAAGACGCTTAGATCCCAGCTCGCAAGAATACAAAGAAAGGTTCCGCGTAGCGTTGCGAGATCTGCTTGCCTCTAACAAACGTTCGCTTGTCGGTTCAGAAGAATACTTGAGAGATCAGTTTCCGCTGCTCGATGGACCCACCTTGCGCAAGCAAGAAATCGCCGGTCACGTAGAAAAATACTACAAAGACTTTGGCGGTTTTCTCAACTGGTCTTTCAGCAGTCAGAAAACAATCGATGCGCATCACAAGAGCGAGATAGAGCGCGTCGGAAAAGAAATGAACGCGCAGTTCGACGATTTGATCAATCGCGCCAAGACGGACGACGGCGATCAAGCGCGAAGAGCACTGGCGTGGATTGTCATGTCCAACGCAAAGAGCTTCAGTATGGCGGAAAAGGAAGAAGCAGTAAAGCGTGCTGCAGAAGGGCTTCGCAATGTAGCAGAGAATGGCAACCCAAAAGCCAAAGAAGGCGTTGCACCACTGATCACCATGTGTTTGACCACGCAAGATCGCATGCCGTTTGCCGCGCGCGTCAGTGTTTTGGATGGATTAGAAGCACTAAAACCAGGCACGCCGGGCAGCCCGATATCACAGCACGATGCAGGCATCGCATCACTGGCAGCCCTGCGACGTCAATTCCACAACACACCGGCACCCGACGGCAGCAAACGCTATGAAGAAAGCCACGAATTACAGCTTCGCCTGTTGGGTGCATGCGAGAAATACATGAAGGCAGAAGGCATTCCAATCATGGAAGCCATTGCTGAAGAGCGCACGAAATCCTCAATTACCCGAGATGCTCAAGAGCGTGTCACCACTGTCAATTATGCAGACAAGAGCGTCCGCAAAGTCGAATATGACGCTGATGGAAAAATCTGGAAAGATTCATTCACATCAGCTGACGGCAAAACCACAACATTGGTGAGGGAAGGTAAATCCGATATCTGGTATTCGTCTAGCGACACGGAAAAGAAAACTCCTTGGCGCGGACAGCCATACTTCGAACACGATACAGGCAACTTTGTAAGAAAAGATGCCTACGGCAACGAGACTGTGACCACGCCTGCCGGCGCGCGCGCAGAGCGCAAAGACGGAGTTGTATCGAAGGTACTGCGCTCAGATGGAACAACATACGAATTACTGCGATATGGCAACGAGCCCTATCGCTCGATAAGAACGGATGCAAACGGCAATAAGACTGTTTGGAATCGAGAAGGCAATACGGACAAATGGTTCCTGGACACTGACAAAGCGAAAAAGAATCCTTGGCATGGCAGCGGACATTTCGATCCGAAAACGCTCGACTATGTCTATTCAACTACCGACGGCAGCAAGACTACCATCATAAAAGCTGATGGCGGCATGCGAGTTTTGAAAAATGGTGAGCCCTTCTATTCCGGGCCAGGAACAGATGACGTCAGCGCACACTCTATGCCTGTTATCAGAGATAAAGCCAGAGAGATCCTATCTCGCTTGCGTGATGACACCGGCGCATTGAGAGCGGCTACACCAATCGATGCTCAAGCTGACGCAGCCAGTCTGGCAGCCAAGTTGAAGTCGGTCATCGAAGATAAGCAAAGCAACAGCGAAGATGTGGTGAAAGCGATTTTTGCAAGCGCCATGTCGAAACCGATAGCGGCGGCAGATGATCCACGCAGACCCATTTTGCAGGGACTGATGAACGATCCGCACGAGCGCATCCAATTAGCTGCTGCACGAATGCTATTCACAAGCTCGCTCAAAGAAGATCGAGAAAGAGCAGCAGAAGTGCTCGCCGATTTACAGAAGAACGCTTCTCGAATAGGATATCGAAAAGACGCTCAGGTCCTGGCTAACGATGTGAAGGCCAACCCAGCAAAATACCAGGCTGGTGACGACCAACTTCTCAAAGATGCATTTGACAGAGTTAAGACTCACGCTCAACCAAGAGCGGAAGTGGCGACACCACGCATTGGTAACGACCGACCAATCGAACACCAAGAAGCATATGAGATCGCAAAAGCCGAGATGCTGCGTGACTCACAACGCCCGCTGGGTAAATTTTCCGGACCGGATTGGTGGAAGAAAAACGGATATGAACTCTTAGACGAACGCAATCTGCCGGAAGCCGGAAAGGCAGCAATCAAGTCTGTAGAACCTGGTTTCTTCAAGTTTTGGACGACTTCTGAAGCCGACCTTAAGAAAGAGCGTGACAATGCCCTTAAAGGAGTGAATGATCGTTTCAATCAGCAATTCGATAATCTGTGCACGGCGGCAGAAAAGGAAGGCTCAGAGGGAGCTGAAGCGAGGGAGGCTCTTTCCTATATCGTGCTCAGCCAGGGCGAGCCGTTTGATCCACGCAATCGAAATGACGCAATGAGCGTCGCTGCGGCGAAGCTGGCACAAATCTATCAGAAAGGCGGCCCCGCCGCCGGTGATATCGAATGGACCATGAAAGCGGCACTAGTAGCAAATCCTAACATCCCGCGCAATGTAAGAGACGAGTTTGCATACGCGGCGATAAAACGCTATACGGATGAACTAGAAGGCAAAATGCCGCCTGGACGCATGACCAGACATGAAGTCAGCACACTCCTTGTTGCGTCGCTCGAATCCGAATACATGGCTATGCCACAGCCGGGACAGGCTGGGTATACACAAAGCGTCAATTTGCAAAAGGCCTTGCTTGGTATTACCGAAGCACTGGAAGATCGCGTCGCTATGCCGGTAGTGGAAGCGATTTCACAGGGGCATCCAGATCAAGGAATGCGAAACCAGGCTAAAGCATACTTCGAAAAGATGCGTGATTCGGTATCCTGGATCGCAGGCGGCGTGATACCAGACAAGACCACAGCGCCTCAAGCAAAAGCAGATATGTTGCGCCAGGTTCTCTCCGGCAAGAATGTAGACGACGAGTATGCTGTTCGCGAAATGTTCCGCCTCAGCGCGCCAAACTCTCTGCCATTGGGCAAAGACGCTCTGCAAAAGGATCCTAGAACTCCGGTTCTAACGGAAGCTCTCACGCATCCAAACGAACGCATTCGATTTGCTGCAGCCAGAATTCTGGCAAACAGACATGCCAGTGTCGAATCGTTGGCAATCGTTGCCGACATGGCGGAATACACTACTCGTCCTGGGATGAAGAGAGAAGCGAGAGCATTTCTCAATTCAGGTATCGACAAAGCAAATGAACCAACGGTAATCGCAATGGCACAAGCCATTCTCAAGCACAATGGCGATAGCAAAGAATTGATGCCGCTATTACAAGATCGCACCAAGACACCCAAACTGCCAATCACTTACGACTCAGGTGACGGACGCAGTTTGGTAGTTCGTCGGCAATTCTCGGGCACGATTGTAATTGAGCAATTCAAAGATGGGAAGCTGGAAAAGAATGCAGTTTCGCCCGGTAAAACATATTCGCAAGTTCTCTTAGATGACTCCGGCAATCCGAACCTCCCTGGAAAACAAAGAGCTCAGGCGGCTCGCGATGCATTGATGAATGAGTCTTACGGCAAATTAAGCGCTGACGAAAGAAACAGAGCGGTAAGAAATCTTGCTGCTGTGGTGGAAGATTCAAGAACCGACGAGAAGACCAGACTTGAAATGGCGAAATTCCTCGGTTCGGAAGCCAGCCTCAAAGACACTGATGCCGCTGCCGCTCGCGTAAAGGCATTCGACGCCATCGTCGATCTGGCAGCACACGGCAAAGATACAAAAGCAGAAGCACGAAAAATCATCACAGCTGATGCAACAGCTGAAGTTCAGGCAATTCGTTCGTTAAACCGAGCCCTGACCAACATCAACCCGAGAGCGGAAAAGGCAAACGAACGCGTTGCGGAAAATCTGAAGATGCAAGGCGACCTCTTCAAAGCTGGAAATGCTGAACGAGAAGCGCTCTTCTATTCTTCCATCACTACAGCTGAAAAGATCGTCGGCAGTGATAATGCATCGATCGCAGAAGCAGCAAAACTAATTGACAGAACAAATAAAGACAACAAGATGTCACCACTCGTTAGTGACGACATGAGATTGCCTGCGCTTCACATGGCGCTCTCGAGCGGCAACAGAACAATAAGTGCGAGTGCTGCGCTCGCGTTGCTCGATCCGACACTCAAGCCTGGCATTGTCCCAGAGGAGTTCAAAGAAGCTGCCCGTGAACCCATGTCACGGCACACAAGGGATTTGTTCCGCCAAGCCTCAGAAATACAAGAGAAGAAGGACGCCAAGGCCTCTCTAGCGGCTTGGTCTGCAGTGGAAGAAACATTGAAGAGAGCGGGTGAAGATCCCAACACTTTCAATTTCACATACGCAGCGTTAATGAGAATGAGTTCTGAATTGGGAGCAACCCATCGAGATCTGGCACCTTTGTACGAAAGACTCGCTAAGCATCTGGATGAAACTGACCCCGCACGTGCAGCCCTCTTCAGACAGAAGGGAAATGATTGTTTGGGTATGCCTGCAAAAGAAGCAGACAAACTTCAAGCAACTCCACCAACGACAGCGCTTCCAGCCAATTTCGATAAAAAGATGGAAGAAACTCTCTCTGCCTCGCAAGACGCTATAGCCGCTCGAGACACTGAAAAGATGAAGGCGGTGCAAGCCGACCTAAAAGAACTCGCTGCTACTCTGCGAAAGTCGGAAGGTCCATCAAGCCTTCGCCTGGCTACCGTTCTCAGTCAAATAGGAACAGTAGGCATGAATACCGATCAAGCCAAAGAAGGTGAGGCTGCACTCAAAGAAGCCGCTGCAATCTTTGAAAAATCGGGAGCCGAAAGATTGCCGCCGGCAGCAGTAGACTCGCTTTTGGGACTTGCGAAACATTATGTTGGAACCGGTAATACAGCCGCATTCAAAGAATATCAAGGAAAGATGATGAATCTCTCCAAGATGAAGGGCTATAAGACAATCGAGGTGCGAACAGCCGAAGCATTCACTCAATTGGCAGATATTTGCGCTCTTGAAGCGGTGGAAAAGGACTTGATGGGAGAGGCTGAAAGAATGCTTCAAGAAGCGGAGCGCCTCACAAAAGAGCGAACAGGTCCAATTTCTCCGGATTCGGCAATCGCTACACGCAAATTAGCTGATTTCTACGCAAAGCCAGGCAATCCCAAGGCCGATGGAGACAGAGCCGCCGCATTGTTCAAGGAAAGCTTGAATGCAATGGAAATGACCAGCCCGATGCGTGGAGAAGAGTGGGCAGTAACCAAAGCAAAATTGGCGAATTGCGCACGTATGAAAGGCGACTATAAAGGCGCAGTGGCAAACTATCAGCAGGCTTTAGACGTTATGTATAAAACGCCTGGCGTCAACCAGCAACATCTCAGAGAAGTTGAAAGTGCCTATGCCGACGCTATGGTTGGCTATCGTGCCATGTATCCCAACGAGCAGGGACCAAACGGCATGCCCGGACAAGGACCGGGACCGGGACCTAACCGGGGGCCAAATCCGGGTCCGGGTGGAAGATTCCCATAGGCTCAGCAAATCTAAAAGAAAGAAGGGTGGTGACAAACACCGCCCTTCTTTTTCGGCTACCTTTTTGATACTGCAATTGACCCAGCAAGTGCTATAGCGGCTCTGGACAAGACGATTCGCTATTAGCGCACCGTTGTCGGAGCGTAATCTGCACCACTTGTGCCACCACTAGACTTGCGATCTACCAAAAGCGATGCAACGAAAGCAGTAACCATCAAGTACGCTCCGGCGCGTCCTACGCCACCTTTAATGCGTCCACCAACTTCTCCAGGCTTGGTTTCGCCAGGACGCTCGCCAGCCTTAATTGCTTCGTAGCTGTGTTTAAGATTGCCAGCCAGACTCTCGTTAAGTTTGGCGATCTCAACCGGCTTGCCTTCACGAACGTCTTGATGCAGTTTTTTCAACTCCTCAAGACTATCTGCCAGAGCCTTTCTTTCCATCTCGGTCTTAGCTTCATTCATCTTCTTCTGGGTTTCCTTCATGGTCATTTCGACAACTTCGGTGCTGCTGAATTCCTTGCCGCCGATATTGATTCCGCGAACTGTGAGTGAAACCTCGAGAGTTTTGCCACCGACTTCGAAATCGCCCAGTTTGACCGCAATCGCTGCGGCTTCCGATGGTATTGCTCCACCAGGCGCAATCTTGCCGCGAGCAACATCAAGGGCTTCAGTAAGTTTCATTTCTACTGCTTCCCTTGTCGGCTTTAAATCAGCCGCTGTTCCGGCACCTTCACCAGTGCCAGCAACTTGCTCATTCAGGCGATTGTAGTTCAGTAACGACTCACGAACAGCTTGCTCAGGGGTTGTTCCTTTGCCCAATTGAATTTCAATACGGCAGTCATTGAGTTCGACTTTCTTACCGTCCGCAGTGACAAAACGACCCGGTGCAGGACTTGCTTCAAACGACTTCGGTTCAAAGGATTGATCGCCGACTTTGTAAACAGTCTTGGACTCACCGGCTTTTAATTCAGCGTTTTCTGCAAACTTTGTACGACCAACAACTTCACGGAACTGTTCGCTGCCTTCCTGACCAAAGAACTCTTTTGAACGAGTTTGCAACTCTTCAATCATGTTTTCTTGAGTCAGACCATTTTCAACACGATCAACGAAGAGCTTCAATTTTTCATTGCTCATCGGAGATTTCACTTTGGAAAGATCCGCCTTCGGTGGTTCTGCAGCTGGCTTCTCAACCGGCTTTGCAGCTGACTTGCCGTCACCGCGCAGAGCTTTTACGATTTCAGAACCAGCAGTTTTCGCCTCCAATCCACTAACAAGCAACAATGAAGGTTGACCGACAACTGGCTCTGCGCCGTTTACCGTGCTGTGCTTGTAAATCTTGTCGGTACCTTTACGTTGAAAGAAAACACCAGACTCTCCGGCGATTTCGACACGATTAAACTTTTCAGGCTCAAACTTTTGAGCCATAATTCCTGGTTCTATTGCACCTTCCTTACGAACAATTACTCGATCTTCGACCTTTCCTACGGCGCTCCATTTTGCACCTTCGACTTCAGCGACGTCGCCAACTTTAACGCCCTTTAGAATTTCTGTGCCCGTAGTTGGGCGGAAGCGCTCCGCTGCTGCTTTTTCTTCTGCTGCTTTCTTTTCTGCCTCTAGCTTCTCAGCGGCTGCCTTTTCTTCTGCTGCTTTCTTCTCTGCCTCTAGCTTCTCGGCTGCTGCCTTTTCTTCTGC
>Ga0164290_1001306_pt1 | contig 40619 bp, 40 predicted proteins | sample Micstemetagenome_FD_108782 | JGI IMG/M metagenome (GOLD analysis project Ga0164290, IMG submission 108782) | Contaminated culture microbial community from soil near Moab, Utah, USA - Microcoleus steenstrupii SON62 (Illumina Assembly) | ecosystem: Environmental > Terrestrial > Soil > Soil crust...
CGAAACCGCGTGGTGGGGGAAGCAGGACTCGAACCTGCGAAGCTTACGCAGGGGATTTACAGTCCCCCCCCTTTGCCGCTCGGGACATTCCCCCAGCGCGTTTTCGAACCGTCGGACCGATGCCTCGGCGACCTTTCGGTCGTCGAAACAACAAAAGCTCTCGGTGTCCCGCGTCGCCTGGTTTAGGAGGGGCGCCTGACCCGAAAGCCCTCAGGGCTCCAAATCGGAGGGCGTCTTATAGTGTCGAGAAATCCAGAACGCAACGACCGGAAATCGGGCAAAAAACCGGCCTTCGGCGACCGGTCCGCACCCCGCTCCGGCGGCCCCGGAGCGGGTGCCAAGGGTAAAGCCGAGGGCGGTCCCGACCGCGGCGGCTGGAACCCGAATCCCAGGCCGAAGCCCTTCTCTGATTCCGGCCCGCGCCCGTCGCGGGCCAAGGCGGATGCAGACAATTTCGTCTGGGGCCGTCATCCAGTCCTCGCCGCCCTCGCCAATCCGGCCCGCAAGGGCATGGGGCGTCTGCTGGCGACCGCCGACCGCGCCGCCGAGCTGGAGCGCGACAGGCTGACCCACGGCCACAGGATCGAGATCATCGAGGCCCAGGCGCTGGACCGCATGCTGCCGCCCGGCGCGGTGCACCAGGGCCTGGCCTTCAAGGTCCAGCCGCTGGAAGGCGTGGCGCTGGAGGACATCGCGGGCGAAGGCGGGGTCATCGTCATGCTGGACCAGCTGACCGATCCCCAGAACGTCGGCGCCATCTTCCGCTCGGCCCTGGCCTTCGGGGCGAAGGGCATCGTGGTTCAGGACCGCCACTCCCCCGCCCTCGCCGGCGCCCTGGCCAAGGCCTCGGCGGGCGCCACCGAGCGCCTGCCCTGCGCCCGCGTGACCAATCTCAGCCGCGCGCTGGAGACCCTGGCCGACATGGGCTGGCGGGCCGTGGGTCTGGACGGCTCCGCCGAGCTGACGCTGGAACAGGCGCTGGACGAGCGTCCGACGGTGCTGGTCATGGGCTCGGAAGGCGACGGCATCCGCCGCCTGGTGGCCGAGCATTGCGACGTGCTGGCGAAGATTCCCATGCCCGGCGGATTCGAGAGCCTGAACGTCTCCAATGCGGCGGCGGTGGCCCTGTACGAGGCCTCGCGCAAACAGACGGCCTGATCCCGCATTGATGCCCGGCTGATCCTGCCCTAGAGGCGGACCATGGAATTTCTCTCGTCTCCCGAACTCGCCTCCCAGCTCTCGGCGCTGGGCAAGGTGCTGATGATCGATCTGGTGCTGGCCGGCGACAACGCCGTGGCCGTGGGTCTGGCCGCGGCCGCCCTGGCGCCCGAACAGCGCAAGAAGGCGATTCTGATCGGCCTCGCCGCCGCCGTCGTCCTGCGCATCGGCTTCGCCCTGGTCACCGTGCAGCTGCTGGCCATCATCGGCCTGCTTCTGGCCGGCGGCGTCCTGCTGCTGTGGGTCTGCTGGAAGATGTGGCGCGAACTGCAGGAGCAGCGCACCCACGACCAGGCCGAGGCCGAAGCGGAACTTGAGGCCGCCCTGTCCGCCCACCACGGCGGCGGCCCGCCCCCCGAGGCCCTGGGCATCAAGCGCAAGACCTTCGCCGCCGCCCTGATCCAGATCATGATCGCCGACGTCACCATGTCGCTGGACAATGTGCTGGCGGTGGCCGGCGCGGCGCACGAACACCCCTGGATCATGGTCTTCGGCCTGGTCCTGTCGATCGCCCTGATGGGCGTCGCCGCCACCATGATCGCCAAGATCCTCACCAAGCACCGCTGGATCGGCTACATCGGCTTGGCCATCGTCCTCTATGTCGCCCTGCACATGGTCTGGGACGGCTATCGTTCGACCGTGGTCCGCGCGCTCTCGGTGACGCAGCACAACAGCTACGCCCCGGGCTTCCTCGACATCGGCGAGGAGGAGATCGGGAAATTCTGCAAGCCGGAGACGGGCGCCAAACTGGCCGCCTGCCGCGCCCAGTCCGGTCCGCCGCCCGTCGCGGTCAGTCCGCCGGCCGCGCCCGCCAGCACCGCTTCGCCGTCCTGAGCCGGTCCGACGCCCCGCCCGGATCGGGCGGGGCGTCGGTCAGGCGGCCTCGGCCCCGCCGAAGCGTTCCGACCACTCCGCCACCTGGGCGTCCTCGATCTTGGTGAACAGCACGCCCGCCGCCGCCACGGCCTGACCGCGCGGCAGGGCGTCCAGCAGGGGCTCGTCCGCCGACGGCCAGCTGAGGTCCGTCGCCCCGACCGCCGCCGCGATCTTCACCGCCGAGTCCGGCATGACCGGCGCGGCCAGACGGGCGAACAGGGCGACAAGGTTCAGACCGGTGCGCACCCCGACGGCCGACCGCTCGACGTCGGTCTTGAAGGCGGTCCAGGGGGCCGCTTCCTGCAGATACTCGTTGCCCAGCACCCAGACGGCGCGCAGGGCGACCGCGGCCTTGCGGAATTCCATGGCCTCGAACTGGGCCGTGGCCTCGGCGATGCCGGCGCGCAGATCGGCCTCCAGCTTCGCCTCCAGCGGGCCGGGTTCGCCCGCGTCCGGCACGACGCCGTCGAACTTAGACTCCGCGAACTTGACGATGCGGTTGACGAAATTGCCCAGCACGTCGGCCAGGTCCTTGTTGGTCGTCGACTGGAACTGCTCCCAGGTGAAGGCCGCGTCGGAATGCTCGGGCCCATAGGCCGTCAGGTGCCAGCGCCAGTAGTCGGCGGGCAGCAGCTCCAGCGCCTGGTCCATGAAGACGCCGCGCTTCTGGCTGGTCGAGAATTTCCCGCCGTACCAGTTCAGCCAGTTGAAGGCCTTCAGCGTGTCCACGGTCTTCCACGGCTCGCCCGAGCCCAGGATGGTCGCCGGGAAGCTGACGGTGTGGAAGGCGACATTGTCCTTGCCCATGAACTGGACGTAGCGGACGTCGTCGGCGCCCTCGTCCGTCCGCCACCAGTCGCGCCAGGTGCGGCCCGTCGCGTCGGCCCATTCCTCGGTCGCGCCGATATATTCGATCGGGGCGTCGAACCAGACGTAGAAGACCTTGCCCTCCATGCCGGGACGCGGCCCGCCGTCGGGACCGACCACCGGCACGCCCCACTTCAGGTCGCGGGTGATGCCCCGGTCGATCAGGCCTTCGTCGAGATGCTTCAGCGCGATGGACCTGGCCAGCGTCTGCCAGTCGCCTTTGGAGTTGATCCACGACCGGATGCGGTCGGCCAGTTTCGTCTGCAGAAGATAGAGGTGGCGGGTGTCCCGCACCTCCAGGTTCCGCGATCCCGACACCGCGGAATACGGGTCGATCAGGTCGGTCGGGTCCAGCAGTCGCCCGCAGTTGTCGCACTGGTCGCCCCGCGCGCCAACGTGGGCGCAGTGCGGGCAGGTGCCCTCGACATAGCGGTCGGGCAGGAAGCGGGCGTCGTCGACGGAATAGATCATCCGGTCGACCCGCTCCTCGATCAGGCCGTTCTGCTCCAGCACATGAGCGAAATGCTGGGTCAGGCGGTGGTTGGGCGCGTTCGAGGAGCGGCCGAACCAGTCATAGCTGAGGCCGAAGGCCTGGCCGGCGGCCTTCTGAACCTCGTGCTGCTCGTCGCAATAGGTGCGCACGTCCTGCCCGGCGGCCGCCGCCGCCAGCTCGGCCGGCGTGCCGTGCTCGTCGGTGGCGCAGATGTAGAGCACCTCGTGACCCTGCGCCCGCTTGAAGCGCGCCCAGACATCCGCCGGCAGCATGGAGCCCGCCAGATTCCCCAGATGCTTGATGCCGTTGATGTACGGCAGCGCCGAGGTGATGAGGATGCGGGCCATGGGAATCCGTGTTCAGCCCGCATCGGATCGAAAAGGCGGAGCCTTCTGACTGCGGGCCCAAAGAGAGCGAGGCGACGGATATAGAGGGCCGCGCCGCTGACGTCACCTCGGCTGTGCAATCGCGGCCTGACGGTGTAAATTGCGGACATGGCCATCATCCCCACGGTCAAATGCAGCGACATCCGGCGTTCGGTCGACTTCTACACCGGCGTTCTGGACTTCGAGGTGCGGCCCGAGTGGTCCGAACTGACGGATCCGGGGTTCGCATGGCTGACGCGGGACGGCCATGTGCTGAACCTGTCCAGCCATCGCGGCGACGGCGTCTTCGGTCAGGCGATCGTGGTCGAGGTGAAGGGCATCGACGCCCTGTTCGAGAGCTTCCTGTCCCGGGGCCTGAAGACGCCCGGCTCGCCGGACTCGCCCGTCCACGAGGGCCCGCTGGACCAGAGCTGGGGCACGCGCGAGTTCTACGTCAACGACCCGGACGGCAATACGCTGCGCTTCACCCAGCGCTGACCGGCAACCGCCTCGCCACCCGGATGAAGCGTCCCGTCAGCAGGGCCGAGGACACCAGGCTGGCGACGATCACGGCCCAGACCAGGCCGTCGACGCCGATCTCGTGCGCCCACCACCAGCCCAGCGGCATCATGATCAGGCTGTAGGCCGCGAAATGCATGACGGTCGGCCACCAGACGTCGCCCGCCGCGCGGTTGGCCGAGGCCGAGACCACCTGAATCCCGTCGGCGACGAAGAACAGGGTCGTCAGCACCAGCGCCGGTATGACCACCGCCAGCAGTTCGGGGTCGCGGTTGTAGGCGCTGGCGATCAGGGGCGCCCCCGGCCAGACGAACAGCGCCACCGCCAGCGTCAGGGCGATCACCACCCCGATTCCCACCAGTCCGGCGCGCAGCACGCCGCGTCCGTCCCGCGCCCCGTACGCCCGGCCCACCAGCACGGCCGTCGCCGCCGACAGCCCCATGGGGACCATGAAGACGATGGCCGAGACGTTCAGCACGATGGCCCAGGCCGCCGTCTCGATTGCGCCCAGTTGGCCGGCGATGAAGGTCATGGCGGCGAAGGCCCCGACCTCGATGAAGTAGGAACTGCCCGCGCCATAGCCGACCTTGCGCTGCTCGCGCTCGTCGGCCCGGTTGCGCGCGGGCCGGCGGAACACGCCCAGCGCCCGCGCCTCGGGCAGGCGGACGATATAGACCAGCAGGAACACCGCCAGCGACGTCCGGGCGAAGAAGGTCGCCCAGGCCGAGGCGATGGCCCCGTCCACGCCCAGACCGAGGATGTCGGGCACCAGCAGCAGGTTCAGCGCCAGGTTCAGGCCGTTGGCGATCCACATGGCCCACATGCCGGCGCGGGGCCGGTGCAGGGCCTCAAGGAAGAATTGCGCCGCCACGCTGACCAGATAGCCGGGCATGGACAGGGCGAAGACCACCAGCACGGGCGAGGCCCCCTCGCCCAGCCCGGGCGCCAGTCCCATGTGCTGCAGCGCCCATGGCCCGATCAGGATCAGACCGAACATGGAGGCGAAGCCGATCTGCATCGAATAAACCACGCCCCGGCGCAGCACCCCGCCGACCTCGCCGCGCCGGCCCTCGCCGATCAGGCGGGCGGTCATGACCTGCACCCCCATCATCAGGCCGACGGCGGTGGTGACGATGATGGAGGTGGGCGCCAGGGCCAGCGAACTGTAGGCTAGCTGCGTTCCCGAATAATTCCCGACCACGATCACATCGGTCAGGCCCATGGTCATGATGCCGATGCGCGCCAGCACCGCCGGCCACGCAAGGTGCAGCAGCTCGGTCAGGGTCGTCCGGGTCTGGGTGTTGAAGCCGATCATGGGACGCGCGACAGGCCACGGCGGCGATTGAAGGTCAACCCGGCTTTCCTTGCGCGCCCATAAGGAGAGTCGCTTCCCCCTGCCCGCGAAGCCGCTTAAACCGGCCTCATGCCCAAGCTGACTTCCGCGATCGATCCGAACAGCCCCGCCTTCAAGGCCCTGGACGCCCATAACCGGGCGCTGCGCGACGAACTCCACGCAAAGGTGGCCAGGGCCGCGCGCGGCGGCTCCGACGCATCGCGGGAACGCCATGTCTCGCGCGGCAAGCTTCTGCCCCGCGACCGGGTTGACCGCCTGCTGGACCCCGGTTCGCCCTTCCTGGAAGTCGGCCAGCTGGCCGCCAACGGCATGTACGGCGACGCCAGGGACCCGGACGGCGCGCCGGGTGCAGGCATGATCTGCGGCGTCGGCCGGGTGTCGGGCCGCGAGGTGATGATCGTCGCCAACGACCCGACGGTGAAGGGCGGCGCCTACTTCCCCCTGACCGTGAAAAAACACCTGAGGGCCCAGGAGATCGCCGAGCAGAACAACCTGCCCTGCGTCTATCTGGTCGATTCCGGCGGGGCCAACCTGCCCCACCAGGCCGAGGTCTTCCCCGACCGCGACCACTTCGGCCGCATCTTCTTCAACCAGGCGCGGATGAGCGCGAAGTCGATCCCCCAGATCGCCTGCGTCATGGGGTCGTGCACCGCCGGCGGCGCCTATGTCCCGGCCATGTCGGACGAGAGCGTCATCGTCCGCAACCAGGGCACCATCTTCCTGGCCGGTCCGCCGCTGGTGAAGGCCGCCACCGGCGAGGTCATCTCGGCCGAGGAACTGGGCGGGGCCGAGACCCACGGCCGCAAGTCCGGCGTGGTCGACTATGTCGCCGAGAACGACGAGCACGCGCTGGAGATCGTCCGCACCATCGTCGACAGCCTGAACACCATCAAGCGGGTGGAGCTGGACGTCCGCGAGCCCAGGGCGCCCGCCTTCGACCCCGAGGAGCTGTACGGCCTGATCCCCGACGATGTCCGCGCCCCCTATGACGTACGCGAGGTCATCGCCCGCCTGGTCGACGGCTCCGAGTTCGACGAGTTCAAGGCCCTGTACGGGACCACCCTGGTGTGCGGCTTCGCCCGCATCTGGGGCTATCCGGTCGCCATCCTGGCCAACAACGGCGTGCTGTTCTCGGAAAGCGCGCTCAAGGGCGCCCATTTCATCGAACTGGCCTGCAAGCGGAAGATCCCGCTGGTCTTCCTGCAGAACATCTCGGGCTTCATGGTCGGCGGCAAGTACGAGGCCGAGGGCATCGCCAAGAACGGGGCCAAGCTGGTCACCGCCGTCTCCTCCGCCGAAGTGCCCAAATTCACCATCCTGATCGGCGGCAGCTTCGGGGCGGGCAACTACGGCATGTGCGGCCGCGCCTTCGGCCCGCGCTTCCTCTTCACCTGGCCCAACAGCCGGATCAGCGTCATGGGCGGCGAACAGGCCGCCGCCGTGCTGGCCACCGTCCACCGCGACGCCGACAGCTGGACCCCGGAACAGGCCGAGGCCTTCAAGGCCCCGGTGCGTCAGAAGTACGAGGACGAGGGCAATCCGTACCACGCCACCGCCCGCCTGTGGGACGACGGCATCATCGACCCGGTCCAGACGCGCGACGTCCTGGGCCTCGCCATCTCGGCGAGTCTGAACGCGCCCATTCCGGAGACTACGTTCGGCGTGTTCAGGATGTGATCACGGCGTCCGGAGGATCTTCTCCATCGCCTTCCCCTTCGCCAGTTCGTCGATCAGCTTGTCGAGGTAGCGGACCTCCTGCATGAAGGGGTCCTCGATCTCCTCGACCCTGTAGCCGCAGATCAGGCCGGTGATCAGGGTGCGCGCCGGGTTCAGCCGCGGCGCCTCGGCGAAGAAGGTCTCGAAATCGGTCTTCGCCTCGAGAAGGGCCTTGAGCTGGTCGGCCGAATAGCCGGTCAGCCACAGGATGACCTGATCGACCTCGGCGGGCGTCCGGCCCTTCTTCGCCGCCTTGGTCAGATAGTGGGGATAGACGCTCGCCACGCTGATCCGGCGGACGCGGTCGCTCGCGCTGGTCGCCATCAGTTCAATGGCGGGCGGACGGTGCCGTCCAGGGCCCAGCGGTAGGAGTCCGGGCCGAAGGGGAGTTCGAACAGATGCGGGGCCCCGCATTCCCTGGCCGCATCGGCGTGCAGTTCGAAGGCGGACAGCAGGGCCCGCCGGGCGCGGTCGGCGGCCAGGCCGCTGAGGCCCTTGCGCTGCAGGATGCGGTTGATGATCACGTCGCGGTGGGCGGCGCCGCCCTGTTCCATCAGTTGTTGCCGGATTTCGGCGGCCAGCTTCGCCTTGACCGGCGTCAGCCGCGCAGGTTTCCGGGATCGCGTTGCATGCGGCATTGTCGTCCTCGCAGGCTCCTGACCTGACGACGATCAATTCCCTCGTTCCCCGACCTGTCAAGAAACGAGCCCGGCATCGCCCGCCATCGCTGCCATTCCCCCAGCCATGCGTTACACTGCGCCAGCCCCCGAAGGACCGATCATGACCGACAAGCCCACCGAAGCCGACCTCAACGCGCTGGACATCACCGACGCCGAGGCGGCGGAGATCAACGCCATCGCCCATCCGCTGCTGGCCGATCCGGCGCCCGACGCCAATGACGACCTGGTCCAGATCGACTCCACCGCCGATGGCGTGGTCTTCGTCACCATCAACCGGCCGGACAGGCGCAACGCCTTCGACGCCCCGACCATCGCCGCCCTGTACGAGGCCTTCGAGACCCTGCACGGCGCCGACAACGTCCGCCTGGTCTTCATCCGCGGCGCGGGCGGCACGTTCAGCGCCGGCGCCGACCTGGGCTGGATGAAGGACGCCGCCGGCTGGTCCGAGAGCGACAACCGCGACGACGCCATGGGCCTGGCCAAGATGCTGAAGGCCCTGCATGACGTCCCGGCCCTGACCTGCGCCATCGTCGAGGGCGCGGCCATGGGCGGCGGGGCCGGCATCGTCGCCGCCTGCGACATGGCCGTGGCCGTCGAGGGCAGCCGCTTCGCCTTCTCCGAGGTCAAGCTGGGCCTGATCCCGGCGACCATAGCCCCCTATGTCGTCGAGGCCGTCGGCGCCCGCCGCGCGCGCCAGCTGTTCCTGTCGGCCAACATTTTCGACGCCGACTACGCCGCCCACGCCGGCCTGATCGACATGGTCCTGCCCGAGGGGTCGGTCGACGAGTTCATCTCCATGCTGACCGACAGCATCAGCGCCAATGCGCCCGGCGCCATGGGCGACGCCAAGCGGCTGGTCAACGACGTGGTCGGCCACAGGATCGATCACGGCCTGATGGAAGACACCGCCAAACGCATCGCCCGCGCCCGCGTCTCGGTGGAAGGCCAGGAGGGGGTGCGCGCCTTCCTCGAAAAACGTAAACCAGCCTGGGCTCAGTAAGAATCGCGGGGGCGTTTGATGTCAGGGGAACTGGAAACGGCCGCGGCGGCCTCGGCCGGCGGCTGGCTGAAGTGGAAACGCGAGCACGCGGATATTCCGCCCGGCACACCCTGCGCCAACTGTCAGACGCCGCTGGCCGGCCCGCACTGCCATGAGTGCGGCCAGTTGGCCGAGGACTTCCACAAGTCCGTCTGGAAGCTGATCGTCGAGGCGGTCGAAAGCCTGCTGCACCTCGACGGCCGGCTGTTCAGCACCCTGCCCAACCTGATCCGCAATCCCGGCAAGCTGACCCGCGACTACATGGAGGGCAAGCGCGCCTCCCAGGTCGCGCCCTTCCGCATGTTCCTGGTCATCCTGCTGATCGCCTTCTTCGTCGGCCACGCCGCCATGAAGGCCGGCGAGAAGCACGAGCCCGCCGGCGGCGATCACGCCGCGGCGACCACGTCCCCCACGTTCAAATACAAGGGTCGCATCGCCACGCCGGGCAGCGCGGCCATGGCGGAGTTCGAACGCGAGGTCATGGCCGACCCCGAGCTGAGCGAGGCGGAAAAGCAGACCCAGCTCGCGGCCGCCCGCGGGGACTGGGCCGCCTTCAGCCGCAACCTGGCCGCCAACGTCTCGGAAGAGGCCCAGGCCAACGCCGCCACGGCGCCGAAGATGGCCGAGGGCGAGGACGCGGAGAAGCTGCGCAGCCTCGAGCACTGGTTCGAGGCCCGCGTCCAGGCCGTGCGCGACGACCCCGAGCGGTTCGCCCTGATCCTCGAGATCTGGGCCCACCGCGTCGCCATCCTGGCCCTGCCGGTCTCGGCCCTGATGCTGACCCTGCTGTTCGCCTTCAACCGGCGCTTCTACGTCTTCGACCACGTCATCTTCTCGATGCACTCGCTGTCGTTCCAGCTGCTGCTCCTGATCGTGATCATGGCGCTGGGCGTTCTGACGCCGCTGGCCTGGTGGCTGCTGTGGCTGGCTCCGGTGCACCTGTTCATGCACATGAAGGGCGCCTATCAGCGCAGCACCTTCGGCACCCTGGCGCGGATGCTCGTCCTGTTCACCCTGACGACGATCACCTTCAGCCTGCTGGCCATGCTGTGGCTCTACCTCGGCTTCAACGAGATGGCGGGGCACTGATGGCGGCGGCGGCCATCTGCGGCTAGAGAGACCGAATGTTCAAATCCGTCCTGGTCGCCAACCGCGGCGAGATCGCCTGCCGCGTCTTCCGCACCGCCCGGCGCATGGGCGTCCGCACCATCGCCGTCTATTCCGAGGCCGATGCGAAGGCCCTGCATGTGCGCGAGGCCGACGAAGCCGTGCTGATCGGCCCGGCCCCGGCGCGTGAGAGCTATCTGGACGCCGCCAAGGTCCTGGCCGCCGCGAAAGCCGCCGGCGCCGAGGCCATCCACCCCGGCTACGGCTTCCTGTCCGAGAACGCCGACTTCGCCGAGGCCGTCGCGGCCGCCGGCCTGGTCTGGATCGGCCCGCCGCCCGCCGCCATCCGGGCCATGGGCCTGAAGGACGCGGCCAAGACCCTGATGATCGAGGCCGGCGTCCCCGTCACCCCGGGCTATCTCGGCGAGGACCAGTCGCTGGAGCGCCTGCAGAAGGAGGCGGACGCCATCGGCTATCCGGTCCTGATCAAGGCGGTCGCCGGCGGCGGCGGCAAGGGCATGAAGAAGGTCGAGCGGGCGCAGGACTTCGCCGACGGCCTCGCCTCGGCCCAGCGCGAGGGCCAGTCCTCGTTCGGCGACCCTCGCGTCCTGATCGAGAAATACATCACGCGCCCGCGCCACATCGAGGTGCAGGTGTTCGGGGACAGCCACGGAAACGCCGTCCACCTGTACGAACGCGACTGCTCCCTGCAGCGCCGCCACCAGAAGGTGATCGAGGAGGCCCCGGCTCCCGGCATGGACGCCGCCACGCGCAAGGCCGTCACCGACGCCGCCGTCCGCGCCGCCCGCGCCGTGAACTACGAGGGCGCCGGCACCATCGAATTCATCGCCGACGCCTCGGACGGGCTGAAGCCCGACCGCATCTGGTTCATGGAGATGAACACCCGGCTGCAGGTCGAACATCCGGTCACCGAGGCCGTCACCGGCGTCGACCTGGTCGAATGGCAGTTCCGCGTCGCCGCCGGCGAACCCATCCCGCTGAAGCAGGAGGACATCCCCCTGAACGGCTGGGCCATGGAGGCGCGGCTGTACGCCGAGGATCCGGCCAACGGCTTCCTGCCCAGCATCGGCCGGCTGGAGCATTTCGTCATGCCCGACGGCATTCGCGTCGATACTGGCGTCGAGGAAGGCGGCGAGGTCAGCCAGTTCTACGACCCGATGATCGCCAAGCTGATCGTCCACGAAGAGACCCGCGTGGAGGCCGCAGCCGCCCTGGCGATCGCGGCCAGCGAGGTCGAGGTCTGGCCGGTGAAGACCAACGCCGCCTTCGTGATGAAATGCCTCGAGCATCCGCGCTTCATGTCCGGCGACGTCGATACGGGGTTCATCGCGGCCGAGGAGGTCGATCTGGCCGCGTCTCCCCTGTCGCCGCTGGGCCTGGAGGACGCGGCCCGCTTCCTGCGCGCCGCCAGCGCCGACCCGGCGGGCGACGATCACGGCAGTCCCTGGGACAGCTGGAACGGCGCCATCGGCTTCCGGGCCAACAGCGCGGCCGTCACGACGCAGCGCGTCGTCGTCAACGGCCGGCCGCACCATGTCCCCATGCTGACCAACGAGCATCCGGTCACAAGTTATGTCGCATTGTCGGCCGGCCATGGCGTCGTGTTCGAGGACGGCGCCGCCTTCGAAATTCGCGCCTTCGCCCCCGCCGGTTCGGCAGGCGGCGCGGCTTCCGACGGCTCCCTGCGCGCGCCCATGCCCGGCAAGATCGTGGCGACGCCCGCCAAACCCGGCGACACCGTCACCAAGGGCCAGCCCGTCGTGGTGCTGGAGGCCATGAAGATGGAGCACGCGCTCGTCGCGCCCTTCGACGGCGTCGTCGGCGAGATCGGCGTGGCGGTCGGGGATCAGGTGTCGGCGGACGCGGTGCTGGCGGTCGTCACGGTCGCGGACTAGGTCGCCAGACCCGCCCCGCCCACAGGCCTCGTCACCTTCACGTCGTCGAATGTCGCGATCAGCGGCATCCCGCGCCGGATCGCCTCCTTGACCTCGGGAATCTGCAGCGACGCGCGATGCGCCGCCTCGTCGTTCCAGACCTCCGTCACCCAGATGGCGGTCTCGTCGGCCGGGTCATGGGCCACGATGTAGCTGAGGCAGCCCGGCATGGTCCCGAGGCTTTCCAGCAGGATCGCGGTCAGGGCGTCCCGCTGGCCGGGCGTGGCCGTCATCTTGCCGATCAGTCCGTACATCGAGCCCTCTTTCCTGCTGGCGCGAACCGGCGGCGCGAGACCCAGGCTGGCCAGACCAGCCATCCCCGCCATCGCCGTTCTCCGAGTCATGCGCATGACGATAAATTAGCCCGGACGCCGGGCGGAGTCTCCCGCCCCGCGCGGATAATGCTAAAGCCCGGACATGCCTCTCCACATGATCAAGCTGTGCGTCGGCGTCGCCAAGGTGGAGACGCTGGAGCGTCGCGCCGCCAAGGGCGAATGGCTGACCGTCAACACCCGCATGACGCCCAAGCGCGCGGCGGAACTGGAGGACGGGGGCTCGCTGTTCTGGGTCATGAAGGGCTCGGTCACCTGCCGCATGCCCATCCTGGACATCACCACCAGGGGTGAGGGCAAGACCTCCCACTGCCTGATCAAACTGTCGCCCGAGGTGATCCGCACCGCGCCCCAGGCCCGCCGGCCCTTCCAGGGCTGGCGCTATCTGGAGCCGAAGGACGCCCCGATGGACCTGTCGACCCTCGACGCCGGAGAGGTGCCGGAGGAACTGGCCGTGCGGCTGCGCGAGATGGGGGCGTGGTGAATGAGCAGCCGCTGGCCGCCTGCTGCCAGCCGCCTGACGCCTGACCCCTCGCCACACCCCTCCGACTCTCTCTAACGTCCCCTCATGGCCCCTGCCCGCTCCGACCGGCTTGAAGACGCCCTGCACCGCATCTTCGAGGGCGGAAAGACCACGCGCGCCAGCTGGTTCGCCCTGACCGGCGGCGAGGTCCTGTTCGCCGAGGGCGACGGCGCCGACACCCTGTATCTGCTGCGCAGCGGCCGCCTGGGCGTCTTCCGGCGCGATCCGGACGAGGACCGCCCGCCCCAGTTCGTCGGCGTCATCCGGCCCGGAGAGCCCGCGGGCGAAATGGCCATGCTGGCCGGCACCGTCCACACCGCCGACGTCGTCGCCCTGCGCGACTGCGAGGTCCTGGCCCTGCCGCGCGAGGCCTTCTTCGAGGCCGCCCGCACCGAACCCGACCTGATGGTCGAACTGTCCCGGCTGATGATCCAGCGCGCCCGCGACCGCCGGTCCGGCGGCGGCGAGCCCAGCGTCTTCGGCTTCATCTCGGCCCGCCCCCGTCCGATCCGCGCCTTCATCGAGCGGATCGCCGCGGCGATCGAGGCCGACGGCTTCACCTGCCAGGTCATCGACCATTCGGCCCTGGCCTCGGCCGCCGAATGGTTCAGCCGGGTCGAAGACGCCCACGACTTCGTCCTCTATGTCGCCGAACAGGACGAGCCCGCCTGGGCCGCCCTGTGCGCGCGCCAGGTCGACCGGGTGTTCGTGGTCGGCAACGGTCTGCTGGCCCCGCCCAACCGGCCCATGCCCCACGCCGGGGTGCTGGACGCCCAGCGGCGGACCGATCTGATCCTGCTGCGCGACCCGCGCATGTCGCGGCCCGCCAACACCGCGGTCTGGCTGGACGCCGTCCAGCCCGGCCGCTGGTTCCAGTGCATCGAGGGCGATCAGGCCGATGCCGACCGGATGGCGCGGGTCGTCACCGGCTGCGCCGTCGGCGTGGTCATGTCGGGCGGCGGCGCCCGGGCCTATTCCCACATCGGCGCGCTGCGGGCCCTGAAGGAAGCGCGCGTGCCCATCGACTTCGTCGGCGGATCGTCCATGGGGGCGGTGATCGCCGCCGGCCCCGCCCTGGGCTGGACCCAGGAAGAGCTGGAGCAGCGCATCCGCAAGGCCTTCGTCGAAAGCGATCCCCTGTCGGACCTGGCCTTCCCCATGCTGGCCATGACGCGGGCGCACAAGGTCGACCGCCTGCTGCGCGAGGCCTATGGCGACATCGATCTGTCGGACCTTCACCGTCCCTTCTTCGCCGTTTCGACCAATCTGACCAGCGGCCGGATCGAGGTGCACCGGCGCGGCCTGATGCGTCAGGCCATCCGCGCCTCCATCGCCATCCCCGGCCTGCTGCCGCCGATCGTGATGGACGGTCAGGTGCTGGTCGACGGGGCGGTGCTGAAGAACCTGCCGACCGAAGTCATGCGCCAGATGAACGGCGGGCCGATCATCGGCATCGACATGTCGGAAGCGCGCGGCGTGGACCCGGCCCTGATCGAGCACCCGCCCTCGATCTGGCGGCTGATCGCCACCGGGGCGTGGCGGCGGGGACCGCCCATCGTCTCAATACTGATGCGGTCGGCGACCCTGACCACGGACGCGGATATCGAAAGCTCGCGCGCCGCGACCGACATCCTGATCCAGCCCACGCCCGACGGCCTGGATATCCGCGACTGGAAGGGTTTCGACGCCGGCGTGTCCGCCGGCTATCAGGCCACCCACGAGGTGCTGTCGCTGCTGGACCGGCCGGTCACCGCCCTGCGCCGCCGCCGGTCGATCAGCGACGACGCGCTACCAGAAACAGCCTCGGAAAAGGCAACAGCGCCGGTCCGTCCGGACGTGCTGGAAAAGCTTCGGCGAGGCGCGCGCCGAGGGCGGAAAGAAAAGCCTCGCGCATAGGCGCGTCGTCCTTCAGGGCCGACAGATAAGGGCGAAGGGCCGTCCCCTTCATCCACTCCAGCACCGGGTCCGCGCCCCGAAGGACATGCAGATAGCGCGTCGACCAGATGTCGATCCCGGCGCAGTCGCGGGCCAGCAGGTCGTAATAGGCCTCGGCGGACAGCAGCGGGGCGATCGTCGCCACCGCCGCCAGCCGTCCGGCCCACGGCCCCTGCCCCGCCGCCTCCCGCATCAGGCTGTGCTGCAGGCTCTCGTGGGCCATCGGCATCTGCACGGCGATGACGCCGCCCGGCGCGAGCGCCTCGATCAGGCGCGGAAACAGCGCCGCATGATCCGGGACCCATTGCAGGGAGGCGTTGGCGAAGATCAGGTCGGCCGGGACCTCGGGCCGCCATTCAGCCAGATCGGCCAGCCGCCAGTCGATGTCGGGCGCCGCCGCCCGCGCCTGATCCAGCATGGCCGCGCTGGAATCCAGCCCGTGGACGGCGGCGTCGGGATGGCGGCCTTGCAGCTGGATCGCGTGCTGGCCCGCGCCGCAGCCCAGGTCCCAGATCTCGCGCGGGTTCAGGTCCTGCGGCAGGCGCGCCAGAAGGTCCCGGGCGGCGCGGTCGCGCTCGGTCTCGAACCTCTGATACTGCCTGGGGTCCCAGCCCGTTTCGGGCCGCGGGCGGGGCGTGTCGGTCATGCCGGAAACGCCCTCCGTCACGGTGAGGATGGTACCGCCTCTCAGGCTTGAACTGAGGACCTCCGGTTCCACAAACCGGCGCTCTAACCAACTGAGCTAAGGCGGCGCAATCAGCGCGAGGGCGGTATCTACCGGGACAGTCCCGCCCGATCAAGCGACCGGACGGGAATAATCACATCCGGGCGTGTCAGCTCCAGCCGCGGCTGGCGATGTACTGCTCCAGGGCGGCGATCCGGGTGGTGTCGGACGGGTGGGTCGAGGCGAACTGGGGCACCGATCCCTGTCCCTGCTGCTGCGAGGCCATCAGCCGCCAGAGCGCCACCGCCTGCGACGGGCGGTATCCGGCGCGTTGCAGGTAGTCGACGCCCAGCCGGTCCGCCTCCAGCTCGTCGCGGCGCGAGAACGGCAGCAGCACGCCCAACTGCGCGCCCAGACCGCCAATGGCTCCCGCCGCCTGGGCGTAGTCGCCGGCGACTCCCTGCACGCCGCTCAGCACCATGCTGGTGGCCGCGCTGTTGGAATAACGCTCGGCCGCGTGCTGGGCGATGACATGTCCGACTTCGTGACCGAGGACGGTGGCCAGTTGATCGTCATTCTGGACCAGGGCCAGCAAACCCGTGGTCACCCCGATCTTTCCCGACGGAAGGACGAAGGCGTTGGGGCTGGTGCTGACAAACAGGGCGTAGTCCCAGGGTCGGTCGGTCAGGCCCGCGGCCTGGACGATCTTGTCGCCGACCCGGCGGATGCGGGCGTTGGCGGCGGCGTCGGTTGAAACGCGCTGCGTCCGCAGGGCCTCGGCCCATGCGGCCTCGGATTGTTGCGTCAGGGCGCTGTTGTCGACCAGCAGCAACTGGCTGCGGCCGAGGGTCTCGTTATAGGCGCAACCGCCCAGGGCGGCGACGGAACAGGCCAGCAGGGCCGCGGCGGCGAGGGATCTCATGGAATGTCTCCTGAACAGCGTCCCCCATAATGTCCAACGTCCCGAAAGGCTCCGCGCAACGAAAAACACCCCGGGGGCTCCCCCCGGGGTGTTCGTCTCGTCTGGTCTTGAGGTCCTACTCGTCCGCGAGGCGGAAGCGAACCGTGAACCGCGCCTGGCCGCCTTGAGCCACACCGTCGACGGTGCGAGGCGAGAACCGGGCCCGGGACATGGACCGCAGGGCGGCCTGGCCGAAGCCCGCGCCGGCCGGTTCTTCCGACACAACGCTGCAGTTCGTCGCCGAGCCGTTGGAGCCGACGGTGCAGAGCAGCGTCGCCGTACCGGACTCGATCCCGCGGCTTTGGGCCCGCTCCGGGAATTCCGGTTGAGGCTGACGGCCCCACGTCACGTTGTTGATGACGGCGGGACGCGGGGGAGCCGGCGGAGCCGGAGGCGGCGGCGGTCCGGGGACGATCACGGGCGGACCCGTATATTCGACCCGGTCCTCCTTCTTCGTCGGTTCGATCGGCAGCGTCACCGGGGGCGGCGGAGCGTTCGGAACGACGACCGGGGGACGCACCTGCAGCTTGGGCGGCGGGGGCGTGTCCGGCGGAGGCGGCGGCGGAGGCGGCGGCGGCGGCGGCGGGATCGGCTCGATGATCTCGACGTCGACGGCGTCGTCCGAATAGTTCACCTCGCGCAGCTTGAACTGGGCGTTGATGAAGTAGAACGCCAGGGCTGCGAACAGGATCGTGACGATCAGCAGGCTGATCAGCAGGACCCCGGGGGGCACGCCGAAGAGACCTTTGGTCCGCGGCGTGTCGTACCTGGAGCGATGATATTCGACGTCTGTCATGTGCCCGGCGCCTTCGTGTCTTCACCCACCAAGGCAACGCTGTAGAAGCCGTTGTCCTGGAGCGAGTTCATGACCTGCATGAAATCGCCGTAGCGGGTGGTCCGGTCCGCACGGATGAAGATCCGTTCGTCCGCGGGATTGCGACGGCCGATCTGCTCCGTCAGTTCCGTACCGATCTGGTCCAGCTCCACCGGGAAATCGCCCAGATAGGCCCGACCGCTGGGCGTGATCGAAATATAGATCGGCACCGGCGGGTTCGTCTGCAGAGGCGCGACAGCTCGCGGCAACTTCACTTCCACGGACGGGGTCGCCAGAGGCGCCGCGACCATGAAGATGATGAGCAGAACAAGCATGATGTCCACGAACGGCGTGACGTTGATCTCGCTGTTCTGCTCGACGTTGTACTTGCCGCCGCCGCCGCCTGAAAGTTTGGCGGCCATGGGGCTTACGCTCCCTTGTCGAGGTTACGCGAGATGGCGTTGGTCAGTTCGGCGGCGAAGCCGTCCGAACGGGTGCCGTACGCCGAGATGCGGGTGTTGAAGTAGTTGTAGAAGATAACGGCCGGGATAGCGGCGAACAGACCGATACCGGTGGCGAGCAGCGCTTCGGCGATGCCGGGGGCGACGACGGCCAGGTTGGTCGTGTTGGTGTTCGCGATGCCGATGAACGAGTTCATGATCCCGTAAACCGTACCGAACAGACCGATGAACGGACCGGTCGAACCCACCGAGGCGAGGAACTGCTGGCCGCCCGAGAGGCGCTTGGCCAGACCGGCCTGAACGGCGCCGACGGCTTGCTGGGCGCGCATCAGGGCCGAGTCGGCGTGATCGCCGGTGACCGAGAGGCCCGCCTGGCGGGACAGTTCGATTTCGTCGGTGGCCGCGGCGGCCATGTCGGCCAGCGGGTTGCCGTCGAACTCATCCGACGTGGCCACGCGGCGCATGTCGGCGATGGTGCGGGTCTGACGGAAGTTCTCGAGGAACACGTCCGTCTTGCGGTTCAGCGAGCTGAACTCGAACAGCTTGATGAGCAGCAGGATCCAGGTGAACACCGAAGCCAGAAGCAGGCCGATCATCACGACCTTAACGACCGGTTCGGCCGCCATGAACATGCGGGCCGGGGTCAGCTTGCCGTGGGCTTCGCCGCCGACGACGGCGGGATCAGCTTCGGCCGGAGCGGCGGCGGCGGGGGCGGCGGCCGGTGCGGCGGCGTCAGCGGCCGGAGCAGCTGCGGCGGCCGGAGCGGCGGCGGGGGCGGGAGCATCCTGCGCGAGAACCGGCGTGCCAGCCATAAGGACGGCGGCGCCGGCCATGGCCAGGAGGATGTTGGTCTTCTTGATATCGAACATAGTTCGCCAGTTCCTGCTGTTTGGTCTGACTTGTGGAACCCAAAAGAAACGGCCGCAGACGACGACCGCCCTCGATGAAATTCTCGTCCGCTGAGGCAGGGTTAAGAACCCCGATCATTGGAACGCCTGCTGACGCTTCCGGTTGCCAGGTGGCTTCCGGTGCGGCGCCGAACGACGAAGGAAACCGTTTTCCCTCTCCGCCGACTGCCCGCCAAGGAAAGCGGTCAAGCTCCTTTGGCGAACGCATACCAGAGCGTCAAGTGCGGGACGGCGCTTTTCCCCTCGCGGGGGAGCCAACGTCCCGATCACCGAAGATTGGACCCGAAAGCGACATTTTCATGAAGGGCGACGCGGCCAGGGCCGGCGTCGCGACCGGAGCGATGGTGCCTGGGGGCGGATTCGAACCACCGACACGTGGATTTTCAATCCACTGCTCTACCAACTGAGCTACCCAGGCGCACGCTTCGCGGCGCGGAGGCGGCGTCTATAGGCGAGCGGTTCGGGGGTGTCCAGCCGTCAGATCGGGTTACGACCAGACTTTCGCAAACCCCCGCCATTGCGAGGCCGGCGCCGTTCGAATACGTCGCGGCGAGCACCATGGGGAACCCGGTTCGATGACGCGCGACAGGCTGTTCATTCTGAAACCGGGCTTTGAGGATCCGGCCTTTCCGGGTCAGGCGTTCTATTGCTGGCACTGTGTTCTGATGGAGGGGCTGCTGGCGTCATTTCCCGCGGCCCTGGCCTCCCTTGATGTCGAACGCATTGAATGGCCGCGCCCGCGGCAGGCGGTGATCGACCTGATCGGGCCGGATCATCAGTCCGTGCCCGTGCTGGTCCTCGCTGACGACGCGCCCGCGGGACTGGAGACCGGAGCGCACGAGGGTCGCCGTTTCGTGGCGGGCAAGGATCCGATTCTGGCCGCGCTTTCAATACGATACGGGATACCGGTCCCTCACCCCTAGATCTCGTCCTCGTCCGGGTCGCCCGTCGGAACGTCGCCGCCGCTGTCGGGCAGGACGTATCCGCCCGTGAACCAGCGCTGCAGATCCACGTCCGCGCAGCGCTTGGAGCAGAAGGGTTTGTACTTCTCGTCCGCCGGATGGCGGCGGCAGATGGGACAGGTCGCCATGGTCATTCCGCCTCGATCACATGCTCGCCGATCCGCAAGCCGTCGTCGGCCCTCAGATGGGCCCGCGGACCCAGCCGGGCCACCAGGGGCGCGGCCAGCCTGGCCACCTCGTCCGGGCACCTCAGGGTGATCCGGGCGCGGGTCGTGTCAGATAATAGTTCGAATTTGATCCGCCTCGCTGCTTCCTGCGCGGCCTGACGGGGCCAGAAGGCCTGGAGATTCGGCTGGCGGTACAGCACCTCCTCCAGCGGCGTGAGCTCCCACGGCAGAACCAGTTGCAGCACCCCGAACCGGTTGACGGGCCCGAAGGCGATCCGCGGATCGTCGCCGAACGCCGCCTTCGCCGCCTTCAGCACGGCCGCCCCGTCGTGCCCCGCGCCGATCAGGTCGATCGCGACCAGCCCGCCCCAGCGCCGCAGCTGGATGGCGCGCGCCGCCTCCAGCAGACCCCGGCGATTCGCGGCGTCCCGCTCGCGCCCCCGGCCCATGTCATGGCTGTTCAGGTCGATATCGACCGTGACCATGGCCCGCGTCCGCTCGACCGCCACCGTGCCGCCGGGAATGGGGACCGGGGCGGACGACTCCTCCACCGCCTGCCAGCCGGCCTCGATCGCCGCCTTGCCCGTGACCGGGGCTGCGCCGGGGGCCAGCCGGGCCAGGGTCTCCATCAGGGTCGGCGCGGGGGCCAGCAGGCGCGGCTCGCCGCTCCCCGGTCCGATCCAGCGCACCGCCGGGGCCTTGCCCGCCCGCTGCTCGGCGACCACCTCGACCTCGACCTTGGCTCCCATCGGCGCGCTTGTCCCGCCGCGCAGGGACAGGAAGGCCTCTCCGCCCGCGCCCAGGTCGACGAAGGCGCCCTTCAGCCCCGGCGCCGACTGCCGCACGCGCGCCACGGACCGCGCGCCCAGCCGGGTCTGCGGGTCGTCGCCCTCGTTCTCGATCAGCAGATGTTGGAAATGGCCGTCCCGCCGGACGACGGCCCTCAGCTCGCCCGGGGTGTCGTCGAGGAAGACCTCGACGCTCACGCCCGCCAGCCCGCGCCGTTCAGCAGATTGACCGTCTCGAACAGCGGCAGGCCCATGACGGCGGGATAGCTGCCGACCAGACGGGTGACGAAGGCCCCTGCCCGGCCCTGGATGCCGTATCCGCCCGCCTTGCCCTGCCATTCGCCCGAGGCGACATAGGCGGCGATCTCGGCGTCCGACAGCACCTTGAACGAGACGCGGGTGTCGACCACCCGCTGCGTCGTGCGACCGGCCGCGGTCACGGCCACGCCGGTGAAGACGCGGTGGTTGCGGCCCGACAGCAGTTTCAGAAACTTCGTCGCCTCGGCCTCGTCGGAGGCCTTCTCCAGCAGACGCCGGCCCACGGCCACGACCGTGTCGGCGGCCAGGACCACGGCGTCGGGCGACCGGGCGGCGACAGCCTGCGACTTGGACACGGCCAGACGGGCGGCGAGGCGCGTCGGCGTCTCGTCCCTCAGCGGGGTCTCGTCGATGTCGGCGGGATCGACGCGGTCGGGCGCGATCCCGACCAGCGCCAGCAGTTCGATGCGGCGCGGGCTGGCCGAGGCCAGCACCAGTTCAGGACGGCTCACGCGAGCCCGCCCTTACTTGAAGCGGTAGGTGATGCGGCCCTTGGTCAGATCGTAGGGCGTCATCTCGACCAGGACCTTGTCGCCGGCCAGCACGCGGATGCGGTTCTTGCGCATCTTGCCGGCGGTGTGGGCGATGATCTCGTGGTCGTTCCCCTCGAGCAGCACGCGGAACGTCGCGTTCGGCAGCAGTTCGCTGACGACGCCGGGAAACTCGAGCAGTTCTTCCTTAGCCATGCGGCCTCTCGCGCCCGGTGAATAGAAGTCTGAACGCGCGCCGGGCGAAAGCGCGCGTCGAAAAGAGCGGGCCTAATGCCCGAAAACGCCGGGATAGTCGAGATCAACCGCGCCGGTACAGCGCCGTCACCAATGTGAACAGCCGCCGCGCCGTCTCGTGGTCGATTGCGATCTTGCCGTCCAGCCGGGCCTTCAGCACCTCGGCGCCTTCGTTGTGCAGCCCCCGGCGGCCCATGTCGACGGCCTCGATCTGGGACGGGGACGTGCCGCGCAGGGCCTCGTAATAGCTGTCGCAGATGGCGATATAGTCCTTCACCACCTTGTTCAGCGGCGTCAGCGACAGGCCGTGGACCCGGTGGAAATCCGGCCCGGTGATGTCAAACGCCAACCGGCCGTCCACCATCGCCAGCTTCAGCGCATAGGGGCCGCTCGCGGCGCCGGCCGGCTCGAAACTGTTCTTCTCGACCAGGTCGAAGATGGCGACGCGCCGCTCGTGCTCGATCTCGGCGGTCGCGGACGACAGGGTGGCGGCGTCCAGATCGATCGACGTCAGGCGGTGCTCGCTCACGCGGGATCCGCCTCTTCCGACAGATGGGCCGGCGCATTCTTCACGGGCCAGCGCTCGGACAGGTCCGTCAGCACCGCATCCAGGCATTCGACGTCGATGCGCAGATCGCCCCCGCCCGCGAACATCAGTATGACCCGGCCGCCCGGCGCCTCGCCCGGTTCGAAATCCATGGCCAGCAGCTCCAGGGCGCTTTCGGGCAGGCGCGGCAGGCGGCGGCTCTTGACCGCGACCACGTCGCCGAACTGCATCGCCGCCATCACCCGGGTGCCGCCGCATTCCCAGCAGAACCGGCTCAGCTTCAGCGTCACCCGCCGCGCGCCCGGCTCCCAGACGATGTCGACGGGGCGCATGATGGCGTCCTGCAGCGCCGCCGAGATGATGTGCAGGTCGTCGGCGTCCTCGGCCAGCAGGCGCAGCGGCTCGGGCGGCGTCGCCGCCGCATCGGCCTCGTGCTCCCGGACCTCAGTGCTCATTCCCGTCGTCCTTGATGCGGCGGATCTCGGCTCCGCAGGCGCTCAGCTTCTCTTCCAGTCGTTCGAAGCCGCGGTCCAGGTGATAGACGCGGCCCACCGTGGTCTCGCCCTCGGCCGCCAGGCCCGCGATCACCAGGCTGACCGAGGCCCGCAGGTCGGTGGCCATGACCGGCGCCCCGTGCAGCACGGGCACGCCCCGCACCACCGCCTCGCCGGCGTGGACGTGGATGTCCGCCCCCAGACGCGCCAGTTCGGGGGCGTGCATGAAGCGGTTCTCGAAGATGTTCTCGTGGATGACGCTGTCGCCCTCGGCCGTGGTCATCAGGGCCATGAACTGGGCCTGCAGGTCCGTGGCGAAGCCCGGATAGACCTCGGTCGCCACGTCTACCGCCTTCAGCCGGATTGAGGGATCGCGCTTCACGATCACGCCGTCGGCGGTCGGCGTCACCTCGACCCCGGCCTCGATCATCTTCTCGCTGAGCGCGGTCATCAGTTCGGGACGCGCCTTCGTCAGCCGCACCTCGCCCCCGGCCATGGCGGCGGCGACGGCGTAGGAGCCCATCTCGATCCGGTCGGGAATCACCGACCAGCTGGCCCCGCCCAGCGAGGACACGCCGGTGATGACCAGTTCATCGGTGTCGATGCCGCTGATCTTCGCCCCCATGGCGGTCAGGCAGTGGGCCAGATCGCCGATCTCGGGCTCGCGGGCGGCGCGCTTCAGCACCGTCACCCCGTCCGCCAGCACGGCGGCCAGCAGGGCGTGCTCGGTCGCGCCGACCGAGACGAACGGAAACTCGATCTCCGCGCCCTTCAGGCCGTGGGGCGCGCGGGCGGTGACATAGCCCTCGTCCAGCTCGATCTCGGCGCCCAGGGCGGTCAGGGCCTGCAGGTGCAGGTCGACGGGACGCGCGCCGATGGTGCAGCCGCCGGGCAGCGACACCTTGGCCTCGCCCGTACGCGCCAGCAGCGGACCCAGGACGTTGAACGAGGCCCGCATCTGGCGGACCAGATCATAGGGGGCGAAGGTCGAGGCGATCCGCGGCGCGTGGAACAGGGTCTCCTGCCCGTCGGCGCCGTCGCGTTCCGTGACCTCAACGCCCAGCTCGCGCAGCAGCCGGCCGAGGAATTTCGTGTCCGCCAGACGCGGCATGTTGGTCAGCAGCAGCGGCTGATCGGTCAGGATCGAGGCGGCCATCAGCTTGAGGGCGGAGTTCTTGGCGCCGCTGACCGGAATCGATCCGTTCAGGCGGGAGCCTCCGGTGATGGCGATACTGTCCATGTCGTCTCTTGCGGCCCCGTGCGGGGCGCAGGGGGGACCGGCTATCTAGCGCGGACGGTTGCGGTTGCGAAAGGCCGACGGTTGCGCCGACGATGACATTCAGTTGCGCGGCGCGGCCGGCTTGATCGCCTTGGCGGCCGCCTTGCGACGTCTGAGATTGTCGCGAAGCGCCGTCGACAGACGCTGGGCGCGCGCCGAGGCGGGCGTTTTCGCCGGGGCCAGCGGGTCCGGCAGGCTCGTCGGCAGCGGGGGCCGAGGCCCTGTGATCTTCGACTCATCCATGGGTCGAGGAGACCCCGCGTCGAACTTTTCCGCAAGCATTCGAAATCGGGGCTTCCCCCGTTGTCCACGGTTGGCTATAGGGCCGCTTCCTCAGATCAGGCCGCCGTAGCTCAGTGGTAGAGCGCATCCTTGGTAAGGCTGAGGTCGTGGGTTCGATTCCCCCCGGCGGCACCACTCTGAAACCCTTACGGGGCCTGACCTTCGCGGTCGGGCCCCGTTTGCGTTTCGGGCCCGGATGGCGCGACTCAACGAAAAAAGCCCCGCCGGCGTCGCCGGCGGGGCTTTCGTCATTTCCGAGCCAGGGCTCAGTCGCTTTCGGAATCGTCGTCCGTGGCGACGACGATGGTCGCGACGATCAGGGCGGCGCCGACGATCAGCACGGCGAGCGGCACGCCGGCGAACTCGCTGGATTCAGCGGTCGAGGCGCCGACGCGGTCGCCCACGCGGGCGGCGGCGGTGGTGTTGTTGGCCGCGGTCGCCTGACCGGCGATGAGCAGCAGGCCCGCCGTGACGGCGGCAATGGTTTTCTTCATGGGATGACTCCTGGCCGTGTTTGAGCGGGTGACTCACCTGACAGTGAATCGACGCGTGTCATGCCATACAACTGGCAGGATTGCGACGACGTTAAAGAATTAAGCTTGGCCGTGGCAAATGAGGCGCACCGGCCCTCTCATCCGAAGCATTCTCGTTAAACGGGCAGTCCGGATCAAAAAACCGGAGCCCCAATCAGGGCTCGACGCGATTCGGCTGCACCGGCGGCCGACGGTTCGGCGGGCCGTCCGGCCGCATCACGCGGGCCTCGAATTGCGCCGCGGCGCCGGGGCGATACCCGGGAAAGACATAGCCGCTGTCATCGAACGCCGCCCCGCCATAGGTCAGGCCGTAGCCGTGCCCATGGCCGCCATAACCGTAGCCATAGCCGCCGTACGGATAGCCGTTCTCGGTCTGGCGATAGCTCAGGCTCAGCCGGCCGTTCTCGCCAAGGGGCAGCGAGACCGCGGCGCCATAGTCGCGAAATCCGCCCGTGCCGACGCTGACGCTGACCTCGCCGTGCGGCAGGCCGTCGTCCAGCGGGAGACCCCGGGCATGGTCATAGGGCTTTTCGTCCACCGCCCGGGCGGCGATCCAGCGGTCGATCTGTTCGTCGGTGCTGAGATTGTGCGGCACGCCCGCCTGGGCGGCGCCCTCGACCGACGGCGCGACCGGCTGGCTGGCGGCGCCCAGATCGACGGAGGTGGCGGGCGCTGTGGCGACCACCCCGTCAGGGTCGCCGCTCGTCAGGGCTCCGGCCATCAGCAGTGCGGTGATCAGCATGCGCCCAACTCCAGTACGATCAGCACCCTAGCCTCAAATAAGGCCAAGGTCAGGCGTTTCCGTCTCCGCGTCCCAGAGGATCCGGCAAGGGCGATCCTTCCGGCACGAAGCTCAGCGCCACCGAGTTGATGCAGTAGCGCAGACCCGTCGGGCCGGGGCCGTCGGGAAACACATGGCCCTGATGGCTGTCGCAGCGCGCGCAGCGGGTCTCGGTCCGCGTCATGCCGTACGACCGGTCCGTGATCGCGACCACATGCGTCGGGTCCACCGGCTCGGTGAAGCTGGGCCAGCCCGTGCCGCTTTCGAACTTTGTCGCCGTCCGGAACAGCGGCAGGCCGCACTCCCGGCAGCAGAACACCCCCGCCCGCTTCTCGCCCAGCAAGGTCCCGCAGAACGGCGCCTCGGTGCCGTGCGCCAGCAGGACCCGCTTCTCCTCGGCCGACAGATCGGCTTCCAGCGCGACCCGCTGGCTCTCGCTGGGCGGCGTCAGATCATAGCCTGAGGGGGAACGCAGGGTCGGGGCGCTGTCGGTGTCGGTCATGGCGTTCAGGTAGGAGCCCTTCGGGCCGTCCGCAAACCGGGGCGAAAAAGAAAGGCCGGCCAGGGTCGCCCCTGGCCGGCCTCGCTGGTCTGGCGTCCGGATCGGATCAGCCGCCGAACAGGCTGCCCACCCAGGTCCGCACCGCGGTCTCGTCGGCGGGGTTGCCCGTGTAGACGAGGCCCTGGGCGGGGGTGAAGGGCTGGTTGTTGGGGCGCGGACGCGAGGTCCAGGCCTTGTGGCCGTAGCTGAGGTCCGAATAGTTCGACGGCAGGCGCATCACGGTCGGTTCGACGAAGATCGAGTCGGTGGCCGTGGTCGAGCCGGCGATGCGGACGTTGGGCAGCTTGGACAGCAGGTCCAGGGTGTCCAGGCAGCCGCCCGAGCAGCCGGCGTCCACCAGAACGACCACCGGGCCCTGCACGGGGTTGGCGGCGCCCGTATCGGCGACGGCGGCGCGGCCGGCGAGGGTGAAGGTCGGCTGGCCCGCCGCGATGGCGGCGTCGAAGGCCGTCACGATCTCGCGCGTCTGCTCGATCACGGGGCCGGCTTCCTGCACGAACTGCGGATCGGCCTCCATGCGGCCGAGGGCGGCGGCGTACCAGTCGCGGTTGCCCTGGGTGGCGCGATAGGTCAGCTCGCCGGCGGCCGGCTGGCGGCTGACGGTGAACTCGGGCGTCCAGATGCGGTTGGCCAGGCCATAGCCGCGGGCGGTCGAGGAGTTCTGGCCGGTGCCCGAGGCGGCGCGCAGGTCCAGCACGAAGCCTTGCGGCCCGCGCAGGGCGGCGGCCTGACCCTCGACGGCGGCGTTGAAGCCGCGCCAGTCGGCGCTGTCGGCGAAGGAATGGACATGAACCCAGGGGCGGCCGTTGACGGTTTCGACGCCCAGCGGGGTCGCCGGCGGCATGTAGACGGTGGCGCGGTAGGCGGCCTCGAGATCGCCGGCGACCACCGGCATCGGGCGGATCTGGATTTCACGCGGACGGCCGCGGCCCGACTGGAAGCTGCACAGCGAGGGCACGCCGGCGGCGAACGGGTTGTTGCGGTTCCACAGCAGATAGGGGGCCGAGGTCACACGGCCGGCCTCGGTGTCGAGGTTGCCTTCCCACAGGTCCAGCTTCTTGCGGGCGAATTCCTCGATCGGGGTCAGATTGCAGTCCACGACCGTGTCGCCGACCCGCGGCGCGCCGCGCGTGCCCGGCTTCACATAGGTGACGACGTATTTGCCGCCGCGCCAGCCGGTGGTGAAGCCCGGCCAGCTGGTGCCGAAATACGGGCCCATGCCCTCGAAGGTCGGGGTGATGGCGATGTTGGAGTCGCGGAAGCCCGCCGCATAGTAGCGCATCAGATAGGCGTGGGCGTCGCCGCTGTTGGCCTGGCCGGCGCGGCCGAGGGCGTCCTGCAGCCCGGTGTCCAGCCAGGCGCGGAACGTCTGGCTGGCGGCGCCCGACACGGCCGGCGCGGGGTGGTTGGCGGCCAGCTCGTCATGGGCCCGCTGCAGGTCCTGACGGGCCAGGGCGCGGAAGTCCTGCGCCGCGGCCGATCCGGCGGTCATCGCCACGGTCAGGGCCGCAGCGGCGGCGAAGGTAAGCATGCGGGACATCAGGTCAGGCTCCGGGCCAAGTAAGCGGGACGGGGGAGTGGACGAAAATGAACGGGCGTCGATGAACGCGACTGGAACGGCTTTAACCCCATCGGTACAGGTTTTGCCAAGCCCGAACGCCGACCGGTTGAAAGCCCCCTTGGTTTACTCCCGCCAGATCGCGGCCTAATCGGGGCAGCCGCTTCACGCCGCGATCACGTTCGCCTCAGATACAAAGACACATGTTCTCCAAAATCCTGATCGCCAACCGCGGCGAAATCGCCGTCCGCATCATCAAGACCTGCCGCCGCATGGGCATCAAGACGGTGCAGGTCTATTCCGAGGCCGACGCCGGTTCGCTGGCGGTCGAGATGGCCGACGAGACCGTGCTGATCGGCCCCGCCCCCGCCGCCCAGTCCTATCTGCTGCAGGACAGGATCGTCGACGCCGTGCGCCAGACCGGCGCCGAGGCGGTTCACCCCGGCTTCGGCTTCCTCAGCGAGAACGCCTCCTTCGCGCGCCGGCTCGAGGCCGAGGGCATCACCTTCATCGGCCCCAATCCCCACGCCATCGAGGCCATGGGCGACAAGATCACCTCGAAGAAATTCGCCGCGGAGGCCGGCGTCTCCACCGTGCCGGGCCACATGGGCCTGATCGAGACGACGGAAGAGGCGGTGAAGATCGCCCGCGAGATCGGCTATCCGGTCATGATCAAGGCCTCGGCCGGCGGCGGCGGCAAGGGGATCCGCGTCGCCCACGGCGACGACGACATGGCCGAGGGCTTCGCCGCGGTTAAGGCCGAGGCGCTGAACGCCTTCGGCGACGATCGCGTCTTCCTCGAGAAATTCATCATCGACCCGCGCCACATCGAGATCCAGGTGCTGGGCGACAAGCACGGCAACGTCGTCCACCTGTTCGAGCGCGAATGCTCGATCCAGCGCCGCAATCAGAAGGTCATCGAGGAGGCGCCCTCCCCCCTGCTGGACGAAGAGACCCGCGCCGCCATGGGCGCCCAGGCCGTGGCTCTGGCGAAGGCGGTGAACTACGACAGCGCCGGCACGGTCGAATTCGTCGCCGGCCAGGATAAATCCTTCTTCTTCCTCGAGATGAACACCCGTCTTCAGGTCGAACATCCGGTCACCGAACTGATCACCGGCGTCGATCTGGTCGAACAGATGATCCGTTCGGCCTGGGGCGAGAAGCTGGCGTTCGAGCAGAAGGACCTGGCCATCAACGGCTGGGCCATCGAGAGCCGTATCTATGCGGAGGATCCGTACCGGGGCTTCCTGCCGTCGATCGGGCGGCTGGTGCGGTATGAGCAGCCGGAGGAGGGCGAGCACGAGGACGGCTATGTCGTCCGCAACGATTCGGGCGTCCGCGAGGGCGACGAGATCAGCATGTTCTACGACCCCATGATCGCCAAGCTGTGCGCCTGGGGCCCGACCCGCGACGAGGCCCTGACCGGCATGGCCCGGGCGCTGGAGGACACCCACCTGCAGGGCGTCGGCCACAACATCCCCTTCCTGTCCGCCGTCATGGACCAGCCGCGCTTCCGCGGCGGGAACATCTCGACCAGCTACATCAAGGACGAATTCCCCGACGGCTTCCACGGCCTCAGGCCCGACGCGCGCCAGACCCGGATCATGATCGCCGCCGCCGTGGCCATGAACGAGATCGCCGCCGAACAGGCCGGCGACCCGTCCGACCGCACCGACTGGGTCGTGCTGATCGACAAGGCCCCGCACGGCGTCGACCTGGCCTATGACGCCGACGAGGCCCTGTTGCTGGCCTTCACCGGCGGCGGCCACGCCCGGCTGACCGAGATCGACTGGCGCCCCGGCCTCGCCCAGTTCCGCGCCGAACTGGACGGCGAGCCTTTCACCGCCGAGGTCGCCCGCGTCGCCGACGGCTTCGTCATCCGTCACCGCGCGGCGAAGGCCCGCGTCCGCGTCCTGACCCCGCACACGGCGGAGCTCTACGCCCGCCTGCCGGAAAAGGTCGCCGCCGACACCTCGAAACTGGTCGTCTCGCCCATGCCCGGCCTGGTCGTCTCCATTCCGGTGACCGTGGGCCAGGAGGTCAAGGCCGGCGAGACCGTCGCCATCATCGAAGCCATGAAGATGCAGAACATCCTCAAGGCCGAACGCGACGGCGTGGTGAAGGCCGTCAGCGCGGGGGCGGGAGATCCCGTAGCCGCCGATGACGTACTGGTGGAGTTCGCCTAGGCCGCGCCGGGCCGCGTGAACTGCTGGCTGCGCAGCAATGGATCGCTGTAGCTGAAGGCCACCACCTCCCCGGCCGCGTTCCGCTCGAACCGCGCCACCATCGATCCGCACCGGAAGACGTCCGGCGACACCCGCGCCAGTTCCAGCCGGCTCAGCGATCCCCGGCCGAAACGCACGGCCACCCCGCCGTTCGCCGCCATGACCTCGGCGGGCGAGCCCGTCTCACGGCTGTCGTAGCGGCCGGCATAGGCGCGCAGTTCGGGGGTGGGCATGGGGGAAGGCCTCGGTCCAGCGGAGCCCCCAGACTGACCGGCGCCCCGTGCGGTCGTCATGAGCGAACCCTGAGCAATCGCTGAAATCGCCGAAGGAATCGCCCCGCCCCCTCTGTGGTCATTCCGGGGCTGGACCGGCGCAGCCGGGAACAGAACCCGGAACCCAGGGGTCCGGACAGGGCCGCCGGCCGGGCGTCAAACAGGCGATCCAGTCTCCTGGGTTCCGGGTTCCGCTGCGCGGCCCCGGAATGACGGGGGTTGTAAAAGGGCGCGCTATCCCGCCGCCGCCTCCGGCTCCGGCGCCTTCGCATAGGTCGCCGACAGCCGGCGATAGTAGGTCGAGTTCCACGCCAGCACCGTCGCGATCAGGCCAAGCGCGCCCGCCACGGTGAACACCAGGGCGATGCCCCGCTCGGGCCCGCGGCCGTACCAGTCGCCGATCAGCTCCGCGCCCCGGCCGCTCGTCATGAACGGGATGAAGACGAACTGGGCCAGGGGGGCGATCATGAAGGCCGTCACGGGCGAGGCCGCCTGCTCCACCGACTGGGCGAAGCCGAACACCCGCCCCTGCCGCTCGAACGGCACCACCTTCTGCAGGGTCGTATGCTCGGCCGCCTCGGCGTAGGGCCCCATCAGCATCCAGATGAAACAGCCGGCGGCCAGCAACACGATCGACGACTGGATGGTGAACACCCCCGCCACGGACCAGCAGATCAGATTGACGATCATCAGCGTCCGCAGCGGATTCTTCCCCAGCCCCGTCCTGGCGATGACGATCCCGCTGAGGATGAAGGCGGTCGAGATGAAGGCCCACAACAGCCCCCAGGCCTGCACCGGCATCAGCGACAGGCCGTATGCGTCCATCAGCGCCATGAAGACGCCGCCGAGGAAGTTGTTGAACGTCGCGAACAGGATCAGGGCGAACAGGCCGGGCACGGCCCCGACCACCTTCATCGTCCCCTTCAGGTCCACCCGCTTGCGTTCGCCCGACGCCGCCCGCAGCGCCGCCGGATCGGGCTCGTCCACCGGCGTGAAGCGCAGATGCAGGAACACGGGCGCGGTCAGGCACAGGGCGAAGACCAGCGTCCCCTCCATCCCGCCCCAGGCGACCAGCAGGCCGCTGATCACCGAGGTGGTCAGGAAGCCGACCCCGGTCACCATGCCGACCAGGCCGTTGGCCCTGTCGCGCCGGTCCTCGGGGATCAGGGCGGTCACCAGCGTCGGCAGGGCGATGGCGCGGATGTTGCCGGCGATGACGCCCGACATGACCACGAGGATGAAGCCCCACAGCCACGGGCTCGCTGCCTGTTTCAGACTACCCTCCGGCGCCGCCTGATGCAGGGCCAGGGCGGCGGCGTAGAGGACCAGCGACACGAGGCTGGACCCCAGCATCACCCGCTTCTTGCGGTTATGGTCGACCAGACTGCCGAACCAGATCGCCAGCGACGCCGTCATCACAAGATACAGGCCCGCGATCATCCCGGTCGCGAACACCGACCGCGTCTCCAGGAACACCCAGAAGGTCACGGCGAACCAGACCGTGAAATTCGTGATGTTGGCGATCAGGTTGTTGGCGAGGAGGTGGTGGAAGACGGGCATGGGGGGGTGCGCGGAGAGGCGCGCGGGGAGGCGCGGGTGCGCTTTTATGGCAGGGATCGGGGCGGGAGGGCTAGGGTGGCAAGCTGGTCGAGCCTCCGCGATTCAAGCATCGGAAGCTCGCCCATTTCCTAGCGATGGTGTATGGCTCTCCTGTGGGAAAAAACACTGGCACAGGCAGTCGCAAGGGAGCGGTCAGGGACCGCGTTCAAGCACTTAACCCTGTGACAAAGCGGTACGTGAAGATCGACACGAATACCGGTCGCATCGTAGACCACAAGAAGACGGCTGGTCCCTATAAGGGGGTCCGCGAGGTAACCTCCCCGACGAAGAAATGAGCCGTGGCTCTCGTCTTCTCTCCCTTGTCCGAGGACACACTACTCAGCGCGCCACGAACTCTATACCCTAAACATGCCTTTCTCATGAGGCAGATCGGTCATCCGCCAGCACTTGATGAAGCGATGTCATTGATCGTGGAAGAGGTGTTCACCGGTCGCGGAATCGGCCTCAAAGATGCGGACGCCTCGACAGGATCCAAAGATTTTCTTGAGCGCATCTTGGGACTTATTCGCGGCACAGCCTTCACAGTTGCCATCTTCTCAGAAGACACCCGCGCAACGGCGATGGCCAACATCGCACTGGAACTTGGGTTCGCCTCCATGTGCGGCAAACCGCTCGTCATTGTAAAATCAGAGAAAGCAGCAGCGCCTTCTGATCTAACACGCACGGATTGGATAGATTACGATCCGGGGGACGAGACGCGTTTCAGGCGGAAGTTAGATCAGGCTCTTGATCAGTTGGATGAAATTGCGACCTTCACCGCCGACTTGCTTGACATCGCTCTTGCCGCTCCGTCTCCGGATTGCGCCATCGCGCTTGAGCGAGCTAGCAAAGCCTTCCTATTAACAGGCGACTCTCGATTTCTCGATAGTGCCGAGTTAGTCGCCCAGAAACTCGGAGATGCTCATTCGGATACGATCGCAGATCTTGAGCGGGTAAAGTCGGAGTGCGCTCTTTTTGTAAACCAAGGCCGTCGAGCTCACGCGGCTGCCGCAGCGGCGGTAGCGACCCCGGGGGCGGCAGTTCCCTAGCTCATCAGGACACCGCTCCCCTTGCTCCAACCCCGCTCACGGCGTGAGGTTCAAGAAGCGGAAAGCGGTCCCGTCGGCCATCTTGAGCGATGAACAGTCTGGGGTTGTCGAGAATTGCAACGGCACCGCTTGGTTTCATGGCATTTCCAGTTTCCAAATCGACGAAGGTCCTGACCAGTTTGCCCCAATGGTCAACATCTACTGCGACGCCAAGTCTGCCGTCCTTTCCAATGATAAAACCCTTTGTTGCCCCTGGTTTCTGAGGCGGCAGGAATGCATCTGCCGGGCCATCCGGTTCAATTTCTAAGCGGCCGTTGATGCGACCGACCGATCTTCGCGGATCAATGACATCCACCGCCCTCGGAACCTCACCTTCCCGGCTCGACCACAACACCACAAAGAACCGATCGTGTTCAGTGTCGTGGACCAGGCAGACTACTCGTTCGCCATCCTGCAGTTCGATGGTCAGGAGCATGCCGGACTGAAGGTCGTCCAATCCAATCGGAGTGGCGTAGCCGAAAGCCATAGGGGTCATTTGATCGCTCCGATCTGTACTCGATAGCTGCACATGCCGCCACGATCAGCAAGGCCAACGAGTATCGGGAAACTCACAACTGCCTGATCCTCGGCCCCTCCCCCTCCCGCGCGTCGATCAGCAGATCCGTCACCGCCCACACCAGCGCATCCGCCCGGTCCAGCGACCCCGCCCCCTCCATCTCGCCGCCGAAGGCCATCAGCTCCTCCTCCAGCGCCGACAGCGGGACGCCGTCGGCCGGGGCGTGGCGGACGCGGCCCTGTTCGTAGAGGGCGGCGACGGGCTCGGCGCGGACGCGCTTGCCCTTGGTGGCGCGGACCTCGCGGACCTTCAGCGTGCAGCCGGCGGTCTTGAGCACGGCCGCGACCATGTCGCCGCCCTGGTTGACCTCGGCCACCATGGCGGTCGCGCCGAACTGTTCCGCCGCGCGGACGGCGCGGCGGGCCCACTGGCCGGGGCTGAGGCCGTGGGCCGAGCGGTCGGCGAGGATCACCGCCTCGCGCACGCCGTCGGGGCGGCGGCGGGCGCCGGCGACGATGATGCCGCAGGCGTCGCCGGTGGTGGTGGTGGTGGGGTCGAGGGCGACGATGACTCTCTCCAGCTTTTCTCCGTCATTCCGGGGCGCTCGGAGAGCGAACCCGGAACCCAGGAGACTGGACCCGCCATTTGACGCGGCGTCCCCGTCAGTGCGGCCCTCCTGGGTTCCGGGTTCCGCTGCGCGGCCCCGGAATGACGGATCGGAAGGGAGCGGCTCCCTCGCCGCCATCATCATCTCGGCCGTGAACAGGGCCCCGTCCAGATCCACCACCCGGCCCTCGATCTCCTGCGCCTCGCGGCGGGTGCCGCCGTAGAGGGCGCGAAGGCCGTCGAGAAAGCCGGCTGACAGATGGTCGGCGTTGTCGGCCGTGCCGGCGTGGGTCAGGGCGCAGGAGGGCTCGTCGCGCAGGGAAATCAGGGCGCGGGTAGGGCGCGGGGTGGTCGTCACCACCAGCCGGGGCGCGGGCGAGCCGCGCAGCGGCAGGCGCAGCCCCATGCGCAGCAGGGCCAGGGTTTCGCCCGCGCCGCGCGCGCCGACGGCGGGCCAGGCGCAGAATTCGTCGGCCCAGGCGGCGCTGAACTGGGGGCCGCGCAGGCTGTCGGGGTCCTCGGCCGAGAAGGCGTGGGCGATGCAGCCGTTGGCGAAGACCAGGCGGCGGCGCGAGGGCTCGAACGCCGGGCGGGTCGCGCGGGTCCAGCGCGGCAGGGAGCGCAGGCCGGACGGGCCCTCGATCATCACCTCGCGCACATCGTGCAGGGTCGGGCCGACGAGGGCGAGGCGGCCGCCCTCGCCCAGCAGCTCCGCCTGATCGGCCAGCCAGCTGGCGCCCGCCAGGGTCTTGCCGGCGCCGCGCCCGCCGAGGAACAGCCAGGTCGACCAGTCGCGGCCGTCGGGGAAGAGGCCGGGCGGACGCTGGGCGGTGCGCAGCTTGATCGGCGGGCCGAAGGGAATGTGGTCGGCGGGATCGGGCTCGGGCTCGGGGGCCGGGCCGTTGGGCCGGGTGGTGCGGTAGACCGAGTTCGGATTGTCCTTCTTGCGCATGCTCATGTCGGTCGCCCGATTGTGAAGAGCGCCTGTGCTGACGCCGGCCTCGGCGGCGAGGGCCTTGTGGCATTCGCCGGCCTGATAGCGCTTGAGGAGCGCGCGCCAGTCGTCGAGCGACATGCCCACGGAGCTTTGCGGCAGGGGCTCGTTGTCGGGCCAGCCGCCGGGCGGGCGCATGCGGTGGTCGCGGGCGCCGGTCTGGCGCTTGGTCAGGCCGCGCTTTCCGGCCTGAACGTTGATGGCGCCGGTGGATACGCCCCATTTCGCGCTCAGCATGACGCGCGGGATTCCGGCCAGTTCGTCCGCGAACAGTTCCAGCCATTGATCGTTGTCGAGTTTGCTCTTCGCCATGCCGGCATTATCCGGCGGGCCCTTCCTATGGCGTGCAGATGACGCTGGTCCGCGGCGGAAAGGTCGGTGGATCAGGGGGTTGGCGCGCGCAGGTTGTCTGGCCGGGGCCGAACCCCTCGCAGACCTAGCTGGCCGCGGCCAGGGTCTCGACCGGCGACGGCACGGTCGCCTCGATGGCCTGCATCAGGGCGCCCGGGGTGATGGGCTTGGCCAGGTGGGCGTCGGCGCCGGCGTCTGCGGCGTCCTGGACGTGTCTGGCCATGGCGTTGGCGCTGAGCATGATCAGCGGCGTCCGGGCGCGGCCCTGCGCCTGTTCCAGCTCGCGGATGGCGCGGGTGGCGGTCAGGCCGTCCATGACCGGCATCTGCATGTCCATCAGGATCAGGTCGTACTCGCCGGCGGTGAAGGCCTCGACCGCCTGGGCGCCGTCGCCGACGGTGGTCACCTGCATGCCGCTTCCGGACAGTATGGCCTGGACCACGCGCTGGTTGACCGGATGATCCTCGGCCAGCAGCACGCGCAGGGGGACGTCGCCGATCCAGGGCGAAGGGCCGATCCCGGCGGAACCCGGGTCGGCGGCGCGGGCGCGGGCGGCGTCATTGGCCGCGTCGTGGGCCGCGACCGAGCGGGTGCGCGACAGGGGGAGGTTGACGGTGAAACAGCTGCCCTCGCCCGGCGTGGACTCGGCGGTGATGTCGCCGCTCATGATCTCGACCAGGGAGCGGCAGATGGACAGGCCCAGGCCCGTGCCGCCGAAGCGGCGGGTGATGGTGTTGTCCGCCTGGCTGAAACGCTGGAACAGGGCCTCGCCCGCCGCGGCGTCGAAGCCCACGCCGGTGTCGCGCACCGTCAGGGTCAGCTGGGCGACGCCCGGCTCGGGCATGTCGTCGGCGACCTCGATCGAGACCGAGACCTGGCCCTCGGGCGTGAACTTTATGGCGTTCGAGAGCAGGTTGGACAGCACCTGACGGATGCGGGTGGCGTCGCCCAGGAAGTCGCCGCGCGCGCCGGGGCCGCGTTCGACGTGGAACACCAGCCCCTTGGCCTCGGCCTTGATGCGGGCCGTGTCGATGACGCCGTCCAGCTCCCGCTCCAGATCCATGTCGCCGATGGCGAAGTCCAGATGGCCGGCCTCGATCTTGGCGACGTCGAGGATGTCCGAGACCAGCCGCTCCAGCGTCACCCCCGACTGTTCGATCAGCTCGACCAGTTCGCGCTGTTCCGGCTTCAGCTCGCCCTGGGCCAGGGCGCCGATCAGGCCGATGACGCCGTTCAGGGGCGTGCGGATCTCGTGGCTCATATTGGCCAGGAAGTCGGTCTTGGCCTGGTTGGCCACCTCGGCCGCGGCCTTGGCCTCCAGCAGTTCGCGTTCGGCGGCGACGCGGTCGGTGACGTCGCGGGCCACGCCGTAGACGCGGTCGCCGACCCGGCGGGCGCGCCATTCGATGGTGCGGTAGCTGCCGTCCTTGTGGCGATAGCGGTTCTTGAAATCGACCATCGGGTCCTTCGGACCGCGGTTCTCGACCTCGATGACGCTTTCCAGGGTGGCGATCTGGTCGTCGGGATGCAGCAGCCGCAGCAGCGGCAGGCCCACCATCTCGTCCGGCCGCCAGCCCAGGACGGTCTCCCACGACGGACTGGCCCGGACCACCCGTCCGTCCAGCTCGCGGATGACCAGCAGGTCCAGCGACACGTCGAAGAAGGTGCTGATGGCCAGCGCGTCGGCGTCCTGTTCCGGGCGTGTCGGCGGCGATGGCGTCAAGCGAAGCATCCTGATGGAACTGGTACGGGGCCGATTCTGCACGGCCAAGGTTAAGGCGGCCCTCCCAGGTGTCAAAGAACGGCCGGGCTGTATCCGGACCGGGACTTCCGTCGTAGGAAAGCGATGTTCGATCCCGGACGCGGTCCTGACCGCCGGGTGCGATCGTCGTTCGTGGGGGGCGGCGGAGATCACGACGCCGTCCAGCCGGACGTGCGGGGGACCGCTGACCATGGGCTCGCTCATCCGCGCCAAAGCCGCGCGCGCCGCGACGAAACCGACGGCCGCAAAGGTCTCGACCATCAAGGGACACGCCGGGGATGTGACCGTCGGCGAACGCCTGCGCTACGCCTTCGACAAGAGCATGGCCGCCGGGCCGGTCGCCCTGGCCGGCTGGCTGGCGCTGGTGTCGTTGGTGACGATCGCCCTGGCGGCGACGGTCCTGGCCCTGACCCGGATCGGCCCCGACGGCGGCTTCGACTTCGGCGAGGCGGCCTGGCAGTCGCTGATGCGCACCATGGACGCCGGGACCATGGGCGGGGACTCCGGCTGGGTCTTCCGCTTCGTCACCCTGGTCGTGACCCTGATGGGCATCCTGGTCTTCTCGGCCCTGATCTCGATCATCTCGGCGGGGCTGGATTCGGCGCTGGAAGGCCTGCGCAAGGGCCGGTCGCGGGTGTTGGAGACCGACCACACCGTCATCCTCAACTGGTCGCCCTCGATCTTCGACATCCTGTCCGAACTGGTCATCGCCAACGCCAGCCGGAAGAACCCCCGCATCGTCATCATGGCCGACAAGGACAAGGTCGAGATGGAGGACGAGATCGCCGACAAGGTCCCGGCCCTCGGCAACACCCGCATCATCTGCCGCAACGGCGACCCGACCGACCTGTTCGACCTCAGCCTGGTCAACGCCCAGTCCTGCCGCTCCATCATCGTCGTCTCGCCCGAGGGCGCCGCCGACCCCGACAGCCAGGTGATCAAGACCGTCCTGGCCCTGACCAACGACCCCCAGCGCCGCATCGAGCGCTATCGCATCGCCGCCGAACTGCGCAGCGCCGACAACGCCGAGGTGGCCCGCATCGTCGGCGGCGACGAGGTCCAGCTGGTCCTCGCCGACGACCTGATCTCGCGGATCGTGGTCCAGTCCAGCCGCCAGGCCGGCCTGTCCGCCGTCTATTCCGAACTGCTCGATTTCGACGGCTGCGAAATCTACACCACCGAGCTGGAGGAGCTGGTCGGCGTCACCTATGGCGACGCCGTCATGGGCTATGAGGATTCGGCCCTGATCGGCCTGCGCTACCCGGACGGCCGGGTGCGCATGAACCCGCCGATGGACGAGGTCATCGCCGCCGGCAGCCGCGCCGTCATCATCGCCGAGGACGACGCCGCCATCCGCCTGACCGCCATGCCCGAGGACGCGATCGACGCCGCCGCCATCCGCAAGCCGGCGACGGTCAGACGCGCCGCCGAGCGGGTGCTGATCATCGGCTGGAACCGGCGCGGCCCGATGATCGCCCAGGAGCTGTCGCGCTACGTCAGGGCGGGCTCGGTCCTGACCGTGGCCGGCGACGTGCCGGGCCTGGCCGAACAGGTCCGCGCCATGCCGCTGGGCTCGAAAAACATGAAGGTCGAGGCCCGGATCATCGACACCAGCCACGCCGCCTCCCTCGAGGCGCTGCAGCCCCTGAACTACGACAGCATCATGGTCCTGGGCTATTCGGACCACATGGAGGCCCAGTCGGCCGACACGCGGACGCTGATCACCCTTCTGCACCTGCGCAAACTGTCCGAGCGGCTGGGTCAGCACATCAGCGTGGTCTCGGAGATGATCGACATCCGCAACCGCGAGCTGGCCGAGGTCACCCGCGCCGACGACTTCGTGGTGTCCAACCGGCTGGTCAGCCTCATGCTGGCCCAGGCGTCCGAGAACGAATACCTGTCCGCCATCTTCGACGATCTGCTGGATGAGGACGGGTCGGAAATCTACATGCGGCCGGTCGGCGACTACGTCGATCTGGACCTGCCGGTCAGCTTCTACACCATCGCCGAGGCCGCCCGCCGCCGCGGCGAAACCGCCATCGGCTACCGCCGCCGCCGTCCGGACGACGCCGACGACGGCCGCAACATGGGCGGGGTGGTGGTCAATCCGCCGAAGTCGGAGCGCTTGTCCTACGAGCCGGAGGACCGGGTGATCGTGCTGGCGGAGGACTAGACCGGCGCCGTTCCCGCCGTCGTCGCCCCGAACACCCGTCCGAAGCTGGTCTTCAGCGCCGCGTCGGCCTCCTCCATCGTGGCCAACACGCCCAGATCGACCAGGCTGGTCACGCCGTGCTCGGCGATCCCGCACGGCACGATGCCGCCGAAATGGGTCAGGTCGGGCTCCACGTTCAGGCTGATCCCGTGGAAGCTGACCCATTTGCGGACCTTGACCCCGATGGCGGCGATCTTGTCCTCGCGCGACCACCCGGGCCCCTTGCGCCCGACCCAGACCCCGACCCGGCCCTCGCGCACGTCGGCCGGCACGCCGAACTCGCCCAGGGCGCCGATGATCCACTGCTCCAGCCCCCGGACGAAGGCCCGCACGTCCTTGCCGCGCGCATTCAGGTCCAGCATCACATAGGCCACCCGCTGACCCGGCCCGTGATAGGTGAACTGCCCGCCCCGCCCGGTCCGGTGCACCGGAAACCGTCCCGCATCCAGCAGGTCGGCGTCCTTCGACGACACCCCCGCGGTATAGAGCGCCGGATGCTCCAGCAGCCAGACCAGTTCGGGGGCCTCGCCCGCCGAAATGGCCGCCGCCCGGGCCTCCATGGCGGCCACCGCCGCATCATAACCCACGAGGCCGTCCGACACCGCCCATTCGGCCGCCCGGCCGTCTGCGCGGACCAGTTTGGAGACGCCGGAATTTAAGGCTTGGGAAAGCATGATGGACCCAATGTGGGGGTCGGGAGCGCCATGCAAGTCCAGACCGCGCCATCAGAGTTAGTAGACGAGTCCCCCATGAGCCAGATCGAAGCCGTCGAAGTCGAGATCTCGGTCGTCCTGGGGCGCTCCGTGCTGCCCATGAGCCAGCTCCTCCGCATGGGCCGGGGGGCGGTCATTCCCCTGGACGCATCCGAGTCCGACGAAGTCTGGATCCTGGCGAATAATCACCCGGTCGCCCGTGGTGAGATTGAGATCAGAGAAGATCGCATCGCGATAACGGTCACGCGGGCTGCGGACGTCTATGACTTCATGGCTGGAGCGGCCTGAGGCAGCGAGGGTCGGATATTAGCCCCATATTTCCTGTTGCCTGTTGCCTGTCGCCTAATCCCTCATCAGCCCCTTCCCTTCCGCCGATCTCTCCGCTATCAGCCCCCCTCCGATGCGAGCGGTCGTGGCGGAATTGGTAGACGCGCAGCGTTGAGGTCGCTGTTCCTTAACCGGAGTGGAAGTTCGAGTCTTCTCGACCGCACCATCGA
>Ga0164290_1001307_pt1 | contig 40614 bp, 37 predicted proteins | sample Micstemetagenome_FD_108782 | JGI IMG/M metagenome (GOLD analysis project Ga0164290, IMG submission 108782) | Contaminated culture microbial community from soil near Moab, Utah, USA - Microcoleus steenstrupii SON62 (Illumina Assembly) | ecosystem: Environmental > Terrestrial > Soil > Soil crust...
GGACCATCGCCGGATAGGGATGCGGCCCCGCCACCGTGCCGATGCAATAGAAGGTCGTGTCGCAGGTCGCCACCCAGTCGCGCAGCGCCTCGTTCATGGCGTCCTTCAGGGTCGACGAGCCCGAGGTCACCGGCCGCACCTCGGCGCCCAGCATCTTCATGCGGAAGACGTTGGGCGCCTGGCGGTCGACGTCGATCGAGCCCATGAAGACGACGCAGGGGATGTCGAACAGCGCGCACGCCGTCGCCGTAGCGACACCATGCTGGCCCGCGCCGGTCTCGGCGATCACCCGCGTCTTGCCCATCCGCTTGGCGAGAAGCACCTGGCCCAGCACGTTGTTGATCTTGTGGCTGCCGGTATGGTTCAGCTCGTCGCGCTTGAAGTAGACCTTGGCGCCGCCGAGATGCTTGGTCAGCCGCTCGGCGTAGTAGAGCGGGCTCGGCCGGCCGGCATACTGGGCCAGGAGATAGTTCAGCTCGCCCTGGAACTGCGGATCGGCCTTGGCCTCGTTGTACGCCTTCTCCAGATCGTGGATCAGCGGCATCAGGGTTTCGGCGACGTAGCGGCCGCCGAAAAGGCCGAAATGCCCGCGCTCGTCGGGGCCGGTGCGGAAACTGTTGGGTGCGATAGCCATGGCGCGCGGACTTAGCAGTCCGACCGGTGTCGGTCAAAAGGCCTATCTGGACTTGCGCTTGGCTGACTTACGCTTGGCCTTCTGCGCCGATTTCCGCGACGCGGCGGCGGCACTGGCGCGCGCCGGCCCGGCGTTGACCTCGACGATGACCTCGATCTCGACCGGGATGCCGCGCGGCAGCGAGCCCATGCCCACCGCCGACCGGGCATGGCGGCCGCGATCCCCGAACACCGAGACGAAGAGGTCGGAGCAGCCGTTGATCACCTCGGGCTGCTCGCCGAATTCGGGTGTGCAGTTGACCATGCCCAGAAGCTTGACGATGCGCCTGACGCGATCGAGGTCGCCCAGCTCGGCCTTCATCACGGCGATCAGGCTGAGGCCCGTCTGGCGGGCGTATTCGTAGCCCTGCTCCTTGGTGAAGTCGCGGCCGACCTTGCCGACCGGCAGCGGATGTCCGGGGAGTCCGGGACCCTTGCCCGCAAGATAGAGCAGGTTGCCGGTGCGCACGGCATTGACGTAGTTCGCCATCGGCGAGGTCGGCTTGGCGAGCTCGATGCCGAGCTCCTTGAGGCGCCGTTCGGTCTTCATGTCATCCCCCTCATGTCGTCCCCCTCGTCAGAGCGCCTTCACGCGGTCGAGGAAGGCGCGGATCAAGTCGACGGATTTCACACCGCGACTCGATTCGACGCCAGAGGAAACGTCGACGATGCGCGCGCCGGTGACGCGCACCGCCTCGGCGACATTGTCGGGCGTGAGGCCGCCCGCAAGCAGCCACGGCAGCGGAACCTTTCGTCCCGCGAGAAACGTCCAGTCGAACACCTTGGCGTTGCCGCCGGGCAGGAGATCCGCGGCGGCATCGAACATCAGCCGGTCGGCAACGGTCGCGTAAGCGGTGATGCCGCGTTCGATGTCGCTTGCCGCGCCCACGTTGAAAGCCTTCATCACGGACTTGCCCGTGCGCGCCTTGATGGCCGCGACGCGCTCGGGCGTCTCCTTGCCGTGGAGCTGCAGCAGGTCGATGGCGCCGGTCGCCAGGCGCTCGTCGAGCAGGGCGTCGTCGGGATCGACGAACAAGCCGACGCGGATCACGCTCTTGGGGACCCGCGCGCCCAGCGCCTTCAGGTTGTCGTTGGAACCGACAAAGCGCGGCGAGGGCCGATAGAAGTTGAAGCCGACGAGGCGGGCACCGCCGGCGACGGCGGCATCGACCGTCTCCGGCGTCGACAGACCGCAGATCTTGGCTTCGACGCTCATAGGTCGTTGACGCCGGCCTCGCGCGCGATCGCTTCGGCAGCGGCGCGCGGATCGGCGGCCTGGTAGATCGGCCGGCCGACCACGAGGTTTGTGGCGCCGAGGTCGACGGCCTGGCGCGGCGTCATCGCCCGCTTCTGGTCGTTGGCCGCGCTGCCCACGGGACGGATGCCCGGCACCATCAGCACGAAATCCGGTCCGCATTGCTTGCGCAGGGCCGCGATCTCGAGCGGCGAGCAGATCACGCCATCGAGGCCGCTGGCATGGGCCAGGGCGGCCAGCCGCAGCACCTGATCGGATGGATCGGCATTGACGCCGGTCGCCTCGAGATCCGAGCGGTCGAGCGAGGTCAGTACGGTGACGCCAAGCAGCTTGGGCCGAGGCACGTTGTGCTTGGCGGCCTGCGCGGCGGCCTCGTCGACCGCGGCTTTCATCATCTCGCGACCGCCGCCGGCATGGATGGTGATGAAGGTGGGCGCGAGCTCGACCACGGCGCGGATGCCACCTGCCACCGTGTTGGGAATGTCATGCAGCTTGAGGTCGAGGAAAAAGCCGACGCCCGTCGCCCGCACCGGCGTCGGGAAGGCGTAGCGAACGCCGGGCGCGCCGTGCGCCAGGAAGAATTCCAGCCCCAGCTTGATGCCGCCGACGGCGGGTTTGGGGCCGCCGGCGATGGACTGGATGAGCTTGGTGGCTTGCGCGAGATCGATCGTGTCGACGCCGCAATAGATGGGGTTGGCGCGGGTCCTCATGGCGGGCGCAACCTAAGGGCGGGCGTCCTGCCGAGCAAGCACTCGGTGTCACCCCGAAGCGAAGCGAGGGGCCGTTACTCATCTCCTCCCCCGTCATACGGGGGAGGATACAGGAGGGGGCGAGCACAGGCTTGGCGTTAGCTTATTTCAGATCATGATCTCTTCCGTGGAGAGATCGTCGTTGCGGCTTTCCCCCTCCTGTATCCTCCCCCGTATGACGGGGGAGGAGAATGAAGGGTCCCTCGCTGCGCTCGGGATGACAGCGAGGCGCTAGCTACTCCGCACCCGTCTCACGGCGTCCTTCCAGCCGGCATACCTGCGGTCGCGCGAGGCGGCGTCCTCGGCCGGCCGGAAGGCGCGGTCGAGCGCCCAGGTCTGAGACAGGGCGTCCAGCGAGGGCCACAGTCCGGCCTGCAGGCCGGCCAGAAAAGCGGCACCCAGCGCCGTGGTCTCGGTCACGACCGGCCGCTCGACCGGCACCGCCACGGTATCGGCCAGGCGCTGCATCAGCGGGTCGTTCACCACCATGCCGCCATCGACCCGAAGCTCGTCGATCTGCGCGCCGTCGCCGCGCATGGCCTCGACGAGATCACGCGTCTGGTAGCAGACAGAATCGAGGGTGGCGGCGGCGATCTCGGCCGGGCCGGTGTCGCGCGTGAGGCCGAGCAGGGCGCCGCGGGCGCCGGCATCCCAGTAAGGCGCGCCGAGACCGACGAAGGCCGGCACCATGTAGACGCCGTTGCCCGGCTTGGCGTTGCGCGCCACGGCCTCGACGTCGGCCGACTTGGCGATCAGATGCAGGCCATCGCGCAGCCACTGCACGGCGGCGCCGGCCACGAAGATGCTGCCCTCCAGCGCGTAGGTGCGCCGGCCCTTCAGCTGATAGGCAATGGTGGTGAGCAGGCGATTGTGCGACCGCACCGCCATGCTGCCGGTATTGAGGAGCGCAAAGCAGCCCGTGCCGTAGGTCGCCTTGACCATGCCGGGCTTGATGCAGGCCTGGCCGACGGTCGCCGCCTGCTGGTCGCCCGCCATGCCCAGCACCGGCACCGGCGCGCCCAGGATGTCGGCTGTGGCGACGCCGAGCTCGCCCGAGCAATCGACGACCTTGGGCAGCAGCGCCTTCGGCACGCCGATCAGCTTCAGCAGGGCGTCGTCCCAGGCGCCGGTATGGATGTCGAGCAGCAGGCTGCGGCTCGCGTTCGTGGCGTCGCTCGCATGAACCTTGCCGCCGGTGAGGCGCCACAGCAGGAAGCATTCGATGGTGCCGCAGGCGAGCGCGCCCTTGTCCGCCGCCGCGCGCGCGCCGGCGACATGATCGAGGATCCAGGCGATCTTGGTGCCGGCGAAATACGGATCGAGGATCAGGCCGGTCTTGGCCGTGACGATGGCCTCGTGACCGGCAGCCTTCAGCGCCTCGCAGCGATCGGCGGTGCGGCGATCCTGCCAGACGATGGCATTGTGGATCGGCTTGCCCGTGGCGCGGTCCCACACCACGGTCGTCTCGCGCTGGTTGGTGATGCCGATGCCGGCCACGGCCGTGGCGTCCAGCTTGGCCTTGGCCAGCGCGCCGCTGCAGACCTCGACCGTCGCCGCCCAGATCTCCTCGGCGTCGTGCTCGACCCAGCCCGGCTTGGGAAAGATCTGCGGCAGTTCCTTCTGCGTCGACGCCACCGGCCGGCCGTCGGCATCGAAGACGATGGCGCGGGTGCTGGTCGTACCCTGATCGATGGCAAGGATGTGCTTGGCAGCCATGCCGCGTTCTTACCGCACATTCCGGTCGGATGTACTCCCCTCGTGCTCCTCTCACCGCCGCTCATGTTCCTCTCCCCCTTGGGGGGAGAGGTTAGGTGAGGGGGTTCAACGCGACGCTTCTCGCCTGCATCACCCCCTCACCCAGCCTCTCCCCCCAAGGGGCAGGGTGATTGCATATGGCCAAATTCCCCGTCATCCCGAGCGGAGCCGCCCGAAGGGCGGCGTAGTCGAGGGACCTGTTTTTGTTGATGCATCGACAAAAAAGGTCCCTCTACTACGCCTCGCTATGCGAGGCTCCGGTCGGGATGACGGGGTTTGAACCCATATGCGATCGCCCTGCCCGCTAGGGGGAGAGGAGCATGAGCGCCAGCCTCAGTGCGCGCGGTCGATGGCGAAGTCGACGGCCTCGAGCAGCGCCGCCTTGAGCGGAGAATCGGCGAACAGGCCCAGCGCATCGCGCGCCATGGCGCCGTAGTGGCGGGCGCGCTCGAAGGTGTCGGTGATGGCGCCGTGGCGGTCGAGCAGGGCCTTGGCCTGCTCGAGGTCGCCGTCGCGCTGGTCGAGCTTCTCGATGGTGCGCCGCCAGAACTCGCGATCGACGGTGCGGCCGCGCAGGAAAGCCAGGATCACCGGCAGGGTGATCTTGCCTTCGCGGAAGTCGTCGCCGACCGACTTGCCGAGCTCGGCCTCGCGGCCGGCATAGTCGAGCGCATCGTCGACCAGCTGGAAGGCGATGCCGAGATTCATCCCGAAGCTTTCCAGCGCCACGCGCTCCGCTCCGTTGCGGCCGGCGACCATGGCGCCGACCTCGGCTGCCGCCGCGAACAACTTGGCGGTCTTGGCCTTGATGACCTCCAGGTAGGTCGCCTCGGGCGTGCTGATGTCGCGCTGGCTCACCAGCTGCAGCACCTCGCCTTCGGCGATCGTCGAGGAGGCGCGCGAGAGAACAGAGAGAATGTCGAGCGACCCGACATCGACCATCAATTCGAAGGAGCGCGTGAACAGGAAGTCGCCGACCAGCACCGACGCCTTGTCGCCCCACACCGCGTTGGCCGACGGCTTGCCGCGACGGAGCGCGCTGACATCGACCACGTCGTCGTGCAGCAAGGTGGCAGAATGGATGAACTCGACGCAGGTCGCGAGCTTGATGTGACGATCGTCGCCGCCGGCGTATCCGCAGAGTCGCGCCGCCGCCACCGTCAGCAGCGGCCGCATGCGCTTGCCGCCCGCGCCCACCAGGTGGCTGCCGAGCTCGGGGATCAGGGACACCGGAGAACGCATGCGCGCCACGATCTCGCGATCGACCTGCGCCATGTCGTCGGAGCAAAGCGCCAGGAGTGGCTCCAGGCTGGGCGCCTTGCGCTTGCCCTCGAGGGTGACGACGTTTGCCATGGGAACACAATAGTCGCCCAGCGAAGCCGGGTTGTTGCGACACGATGTCGTGACACGGCGGGGGTCGTGACATGATCGCGGCCATGGATGCCACCCTGACCGAGGATGCCCTGCTGGGAGGCCGCGTGCGCCTGTTGCAACCGGCCCGCGGCTACCGCGTGGCCGTCGATGCCGTTCTGCTGGCGGCAGCCGTCGATGCCGGCCCGACCGATCGCGTCCTCGATCTCGGCGCCGGCGTCGGCGCCGTCGGCCTTTGCCTGGCAGCACGCCTCCCCGGATGCGAGATCGTCGGCATCGAGTTGCAGCCGGGCCTGGCCGCCTTGGCCGAGCGAAACGCCGACCTGAACGGCATGACGCGACGTGTGCGAACCATCATTCATGACCTCGCCCGGCCGTTGCCGGCCGATATCGGACCCTTCGACCGTGTCGTAACCAATCCGCCCTATCTCGCGGCAGCGGTCGCCGATCCATCGCCCGACCAATCCAAGGCCCTGGCGACCGTCGAATCGAGCGCCGACCTCAAGCGCTGGCTCAGCGTGGCGACGGCGGCGGCAAAACCTGCAGGTGCCCTGCTCGTCATCCATCGCAGCGATCGGCTGGAGGAGCTGGTCGGACAACTCGCCCAGCTGGGCTGGGGCGACCTCACGATCAAGCGCCTGCCACCCGCCGCGCGCGCGCTGGTGCGCGCCCGCCGTGGCAAGGGCACGACGCGTCGCGAGGCTTCACCGCTGACGCTGCATCGGCCGGATGGTCGCTACACCGACGAGGCCGAAGCGATCCTGCGCCACGCCGCCCCGCTTGCCTTCTGACAGCGCCGCCGCGACAGTGCCGCCATGTTTGGTTGGCTAAAGGACCGCTTCCGTCGCGGGCCCGTCGTGCCGGTGGTCCGTCTGTCGGGAATCATTGCCTCGGCCGGCGGCATGCTGAGCAGTCGTGCTCTTTCCATCGAATCCGTGGCGCCGCTGCTCAAGCGCGCCTTCGACATGAAGGGCGCCAAGGCGGTGGCGCTCACCATCAACTCGCCGGGTGGCTCGCCCGTGCAATCGGCGCTGATCGGCCAGCGCATCCGCCTGCTGGCGAAGGAGAAGGACCTCAAGGTCATCGCCTTCGTCGAGGACGTGGCGGCCTCGGGCGGCTATTGGCTGGCCTGCGCCGCCGACGAGATCGTGGTCGACCCCAATTCGATCGTGGGCTCGATCGGCGTCATCAGCGCGGGCTTCGGCTTCCAGGACCTGCTCTCCCGCATCGGCGTCGAGCGGCGCGTGCACACGTCGGGCGAGCGCAAGGCGATGCTGGATCCGTTCCGGCCGGAGAAGTCCGACGACGTCGAGCGGCTTCACCGCCTACAGGGCGAGATCCACGAGGGCTTCAAGGACTGGGTGCGCGAGCGCCGAGGCGGCAAGCTGAAGGCCGATGAGGCGTCGTTGTTCAGCGGCGAGTTCTGGACCGGCCGGCGCGGGCTGGCGTTGGGGCTGGTCGATGGGCTCGGCGAATTGCGTAGCACCCTGCAGGCGCGCTATGGCGACAAGGTGCACCTGCCGGTGATCGGGCCGCGGCGCCGGCTGCTGTCGCGCTTCGGCCTGCAGGCACCCATCGACGGCATCGGCCCGGCAACGCTGGCGGCGATCGAGGAGCGTCTATACTGGCAACGCTTCGGACTATAGGAGACAGGCTGCGATGAAGCTTCTCAACCCCGTGCATCCCGACGACCTGGCAGCGGTCAAGACCTGGTTCGAGACGCTGGCCAAGCATTGCCGCAACGTCGACTACGAGGCGGCGCGTCCGATCTTCGCCGAGGACATGATCGCTTTCGGCACCTTCACCGATTTCATGACTGGCCGCGATCTCGCCGAGGCGAAGCAGTGGCGCAACGTCTGGGGCACCATCCGCAACTTCCGCTACGACCTCAACAAGATCGAGGCGATCGTGTCGGGTGACCGCCTGACCGCTGCCGGCATGGGCGTCTGGCAGTCCGACGGCTTCCATCCCAACGGCGACCGCTTCGACCGGCCCGGCCGCACCACCGTGACCCTGGCGCGCCGATCAATCGGCGATCCCTTCGTCGCCACCCACACCCACATGTCGCTGTTCCGCGGCACCCCCGAACGCAGCTACGGGAATTTCCAGAAGGCGGCGGAGTAGAAAGCGGCGGAGTAGAACAACACCTCACCCTGAGGAGCGGCCGGTAGGCCGCGTCTCGAAGGGTGGAACCAGTCGTGTTGTTGCCACCCTTCGAGACGCGCACTGCGTGCGCTCCTCAGGGCGAGGTGTGCCACTAAGGATCCATCGCCCCCGTGCGTTCGACGATCAGGCGGTACTGGTCGGGCTGGCGATGCATGGCGAAGTTGAAGGTCGTGCGCTTGTAGCTCTGGCCGGCATCGAGGTCGCAGCGGTGCACGATGAGCTCGTCGCCCTCGCCGCCCGCCCGCGCCACCACCTTGCCCGAGGGCGCCACGATCATCGAATCGGCCAGCGAGGGCACACCCTCCTCGTTGCCGCCCTTGGCGACGCCCACCACCCAGGTGCCGTTCTGGTAGGCGCCGGCCTGCATGGAGAGCTGGTTGTGGAACCAGGAGTGCTCGTCATGGTCGGGCGACGGCGCGTTGTGCAATGGCGTGTTGTAGCCCAGCAGCACCATCTCGACATTCTGCAGGCCCATGACGCGATAGGTCTCGGGCCAGCGCCTGTCGTTGCAGATGCACATGCCCATGTTGCCGCCAAAGGCCTTGAACACCGGGAATCCGAGATTGCCGACCTCGAAGTAACGCTTCTCCAGATGCTGGAAGGGCCGCTCAGGCTCGTGCTCGGCATGGCCCGGCAGGTGGACCTTGCGGTACTTGCCGACGATCCGGCCGTCGCGCTCGACCAGGATCGAGGTGTTGAAGCGCCTGGTGCCGCCGTTCTCGTTGGCAAGCTCGGCATAGCCCAGGCAGAAGCCCATCGAAAGCCGCTTCGCCTCAGTGAACAGCGGCGCCGTCTCGTTCGACGGCATCTCCTGCTCGAAGAACGCGTCGATCTCGGCCTGGTCGGTCATCCACCAGCGCGGAAAGAAGGTAGTGAGGGTGAGCTCGGGAAAGACCACCAGCTCGCAGCCCATGCGCTTGGCCTCGCGCAGATGCGCGATCAGCCGCTCGACCACGTCGCGGCGCGTATGGCTGCGCTGGATCGGCCCCATCTGCGCGGCGCCCACGGTCAGGAAACGAGACATTGCAAACCTCCGGCGGGAATTATCGCCGGTGGACATGCAAGGTCCAAGCCTTACGGCTTGGCGAGCGTGGCATGAAGCTGCGCGTTCAAGGCGCCCCACGCCTTGTTCCGGAAGCGCGCCTCGAGCGCACCGCTCTGCGAATTGCGCCAGAACATCAGGTTCGATCGGCCGGACAGCGTGCTCGCCCTGACGACGCTGCCATCCTCCAGCAGGATGCGCGAACCCGCCGTGATGTAGCAGCCCGCTTCGACGACGCAATCGTCACCAAGCGAAATGCCGATCCCGGCGTTGGCGCCGATCAGGCAGCGCTCGCCGACCGAGACCTGCACCTTTCCGCCGCCCGAGAGCGTGCCCATGATCGAAGCGCCGCCGCCCACATCGCTGCCGTTGCCGACCACGACACCGGCGCTGATGCGGCCTTCGACCATGCAGGTGCCGAGGGTGCCCGCATTGAAGTTGCAGAAACCCTCGTGCATCACCATCGTGCCGGCGGCGAGATGCGCGCCCAGCCGTACGCGGGCGGCATCGGCGATCCGCACACCGCTCGGCACGACGTAGTCGGTCATGCGCGGGATCTTGTCGATGCCGCGAACCTCCAGCGCCACGCCCTTCAGCCGGGCCCTGATGCGGGCGGCGTCAAGCGTGTCGAGAGGACAGGGACCCAAGGTCGTCCAGGCGACGCTGGGCAGCAGGGCGAACATGCCCTCAATGTTCACCGTATTGGGCTTCACCAGACGATGGCTGAGAAGATGAAGTCGGAGATAGACGTCGTGCACATCGACCGGCTTGTCGGCCAGGGACGCGATGACTGTCCGGACAGGAACGACCTCGACCTTCCGAAGGTCGTCCTTGTGGGCATAGCGGGCGATGTCATCGCCCGAGTGGCCAGGCAATGACAGCCCGGCCAGGCGCTCGGTGCCGGTTTTGCCGCCTGACGGCGTCAGCTTCAGGTTCAGGAACCAGGAATCGAGCACGCTGCCATCGTTTGCGATGGTGGCGAAACCCTCGCCTTGTGCGCCGGCTGTCTCAAACATGCGCCGACCCTAAGGTCCCGCGCGCTTCACGTCATTGGTGAACTCGGCCGCGCAGAACGTGCCGCCCTGGAAGACATCGCCCACCGGATCGGGGCCGATCTTGGCCTGCTCGGCCTCGGCGTGCGAGCGATGATCCTCGCCCTTCCCTTTCGGCCGATAACCCAGCGCATGGGCGCGCGAATTGTCCCACCACGCCGCCTGGTTGTCGGAGACGCCGTAGAGAATCTCGAAGCGTATGTCGGGATGGTTCAGGCCGATACCGATCAGCTGGACGATGTCCTCGGGCGAGACCCAGATCGAAAGCCGCCGCACGTCGAGCGGGCGCGGCCCGACATTGCCGATACGCAGGCAGGTCACGATCATGCCGTGCTTGTCGGAATAAAGCGCTCCCAGCGCCTCGCCGAAGACCTTGCTGACGCCGTAGCGGCTGTCGGGCCGCACCGTGACGTCGGTGCCGATCTTGCGCTTGCGTGGATAGAAGCCGACGGCGTGGTTGGACGAAGCGAAGATCACGCGCTTGACGCCGGCCTGGCGCGCCGCCTCGAAGAGATTGTAGCAACCGATGATGTTGGCCTGCAGGATCGTGTCCCACGGCCCTTCGACCGAATAGCCGCCGAGGTGGATGACGCTGTCGGCGCCCTTGACGGCGGCGGCGACCTCGTCGGGCTTGGTGAGGTCGGCGGCGACGAACGTTTCCGACGGCTTGAGGTCCTTCGGCCGCACCCTGTCGCTCAGCACCAGCCCCGGATAGAGCGGCGCCAGCAGAGGCCGGATCATGGTGCCGATGCCGCCAGCCGCCCCGGTGAAGACGATGCGCCGCCCGCTAGCCTCGGCCATGTTTTTCTCCCTCTGCCAATTTGCGATAGCGCTCGAGCGAGCGCGTGAGATGCTCGCGCATGGCACGCCGCGCCTCGGCAGGATCCCGATGGGAGATGCCGGCGACGATGCGCTCATGCTCGTGCTGGATGCGTTCGAGATAAGCCCGCCGCTCGGCCGACGTGTCAACGGAAAGCCGCACGCTCTGCCGCGGGATGACGTGGCTGCCGAGGAACGTGAGGAAGCGCGGGAACTGGCTGTTGCCGGTCGCCTCGGCGATGGCGCGATGGAAGGCGAAATCCTCGGCCACCGCACCCTCGCCTTTGCGCAAAGCGCCGTCGATGGCGCGCCAGGCGTTGCGGATGGCGCCGACCTCGGCGCGATTGGAGCGCTCGGCCGCGAGCGCCGCCGCCTCGACCTCGACGGCGAGGCGCAATTCCATGACGTCGAGGATGTCGCTCAGCACCGACGTCCGGGGCGCGGCGATGCGGAACGGCCCGGCCGGCTGCTCGGCGACATAGGCGCCCGAGCCGCGCCGCGTCACCACCAGGCCGTCGGCGCGCAAGGCGGCGACCGCCTCGCGCACGACGGTGCGGCTCACCCCGAGGGCTTCGGTCAGCGCCTGCTCGGTCGGCAGACGCGCGCCCGGCGCCAGGCGTCCGCTCGAGATGTCGGCGGCGAGGCGCGCCATGATCTGCTCGGCGAGATTGCCGGGCGGAGCGAGCGGACGAAGAATGGAAAGCTTATCGGACACTTGTCGCGTAGCCGGGGCTTGTCAGGTTGTCCGACAGATTTAGATGAACCTACTGCGGAGGGAAACCCATCGCCGGTTATCGTCCCTGTCACCCCGAGCGCAGCCAGGGGGCGCGGCGAGCAGATCTTCCGCCTAGCTCTCTGCGAGCTCCAGCATCAGGTTCGCCAGCACCTGCGCCCCCACGGCGAGGTCTGCGGCCTCGGTGTGCTCCTTGACGTTGTGGCTGAGGCCCGCCACCGAGGGCACGAAGATCATCGCCGTCGGGCAAATGCGTTGCATCATCTGCGCATCGTGGCCTGCGCCGGAAGGCATGCGACGCGTGGAGAGGTCCAGTGCCTTGGCGTGATGCTCGACGCGATCGACCAAGCGGGCATCGAAAATCACCGGCTCGAACCGCGCCAGCACCTTGGCCTCGACCTCGACACGCTCGGCCTTCGCCACTTCGGCGATGTGGTTGGCGACGCGCGCCTCGGCCTGTTTCAGTTTCTCCTCATCGGTGTTGCGCAGGTCGACGGTGAACACCGCGCGATTGGGCACGACGTTGATCAGGTTGGGCCTGAGCGACAGTGCGCCGACGGTGCCGACCTGGTTGCCGCCCATCTCCTGCGCCAAGCCGCGCACGAACACGTTGACCGAAGCCGCGAGGTAGCCCGCGTCGCGCCGCAGACGCATCGGCGTGGTGCCGGCATGGTTGGAAACGCCGGTCACGGTGTACTCGGTCCACGAGATGCCCTGCACGCTCTCGACCACGCCGATGCGCACCTTCTCCTCATCGAGGATCGGGCCCTGCTCGATGTGCAGCTCGACGAAGGCGTGCGGCCTGAGCGCTCCGGGCCGCGCCGGCCCGAGATAGCCGATGCGGCGCAGTTCGTCGCCGACCGAGACGCCGTCCTTGTCGACGGCGGCATAGGCCTCGTTGAGCCCGAGGCCGCCGGCATAGACCAGGCTGCCCATCATGTCGGGCTGGAAGCGCGCGCCCTCCTCGTTGGTGAAGAAGGCGACTGCGATCGGCCGGCGCGTGACGCGCTTCGCGTCGTTCAGCGCGCGCACCACCTCGAGGCCGGCCAGCACACCGTAGTTGCCGTCGTAGCGCCCGCCGGTGCGCACGGTGTCGATGTGGCTGCCGGTCATCACCGGGGCCAGGTTCTCGGTCCCGGCGCGCACGCCGATCACATTGCCGATGGCGTCGATGCGCACATCGAGGCCCGCCGCCCTCATCCAGCCGACGACGAGATCGCGGCCCGCCTTGTCCGCATCGCCGAGCGCCAGCCGCGCGCAGCCGCCGCCCTCGATGGCGCCGATCCCGGCCAGCTCGTCGAGCGCCGCCAGCAGCCGCTTGTCGTCGATGCGCAACATGATTTTCCCCAACCGCGCCAAGACCTTAGACTTGTGGCCTTGCGAGGGCAAAATATCACGCCGCGGTGATCTGGATTGCCTTGCATCGGCGTAGGCGGAGCGTCACTTACTAGGCTCTCATGAAGCGTCTGTTCGCCCTTCTCCTGGCGTTGATCGCGGCCCCGGCCTTCGCGCAATCCCCCTCGTCGGCCGTCGTGCAGACCGAGAACGTGCGCGCCGAGCTTCTGGCCGATGTTTCCGCCGTGAAACTGGGCGAGCCGTTCTGGGTCGCCCTGCGCCAGACCATCCGACCCAAATGGCACACCTACTGGAAGAACCCAGGTGAATCGGGGCTGCCGACCGAAATCGCCTGGAAGCTGCCCGAGGGCGCCAAGGCCGGACCGATCGTGTGGCCGCGTCCGCATCTCTTCGACATCGGCGGCATCATCAACTACGGCTTCAAGGACGAGGCGGTGCTGATGGTGCAGATCACGCCGTCCGCCAAGGCTGCCGGCGACTTCAAGCTCGCCGCCGAAGCCAACTGGCTGGTCTGCGAGGACGTCTGCATCCCCGAGGACGCCAAGCTCGCGCTGACCTTGCCGGTGACGGCGACCGGTGCGCCCGCATCGCCCGCTACACGCGCGATCTTCGACAAGGCGCGCCAGCAGGTGCCGATGCCCAGTCCGTGGCCGGCGAAGTACGGCGTGGCGAAGTCGGGCGATCCCACGGTGATCGTCGAGGCCAAGGGCCTGAAGGCCGACACCATCCGCGACGTCTACTTCTTTCCGGCCGACTGGGGTCCGGTCGCCAGCATGGCCAAGCAGAATGCGGTGATCGGCGCCGAAGGCATCCGCATCCCGCTGCGCCGTGGCGACGCCAAGGCGGCGATGCCCGCCGAGCTCATGGGCACGCTGGTGCTGACCGAGAAGGCCGCGGGCGGCGACGTCCAGCAGGCCTTCGACGTCGCGGCCAAGCTCGATCCTGCCTTCGTGCCCACGTCGTCATTGGCGGCGGCGGGCGGCGAACAGCTGTCGCTGGTCGAAGCCCTGCTGTTCGCGTTGCTGGGCGGCCTGATCCTGAACCTCATGCCCTGCGTGTTCCCCGTGCTCGCCATGAAGGCCGCAGCCTTCGCGCGCCTGGCCGGTCACGAGAGGAGCGCGATGCGGCGCGACGGCGTCGCCTATACGTTGGGCGTGCTGGTCTCCTTCGCCGCCATGGCCGCGCTGGTCATCGCCATCCGCGCCAGCGTCGGCGAGGTGACCTGGGGCTTCCAGTTCCAGTCGCCGGTCTTCTCGCTCCTGATCGCCTATCTCTTTTTCGTCGTCGGCCTCAACCTCTCCGGCGTGTTCGAGTTCAGCAGCCGCTTCGCCGGCATCGGCCAGGGTCTCGTCGCGCGCGGCGGCACGACCGGCGCCTTCTTCACCGGCGTGCTGGCCGTGATCGTGGCGACGCCCTGCACGGTGCCCTTCATGGCAGCCGCCGTGGGCTTTGCCCTCAGCCAGCCGGCGCCTGAAACCATGGCCGTACTGCTGGCGCTGGGGCTTGGCCTGGCGCTGCCTTATCTCCTGCTCGCAATCACGCCGGCGCTGCAGCGGTTGATGCCGCGGCCAGGCCCATGGATGGACCGGCTGCGCCAGTTCCTCGCCTTCCCGATGTACGCTTCGACGGTCTGGATGATCTGGGTGCTCACCCAGCAGACCGGCCCCGACGGCGTGATCTATGCACTGGGCGGCATGATCCTGATCGCCTTCGCCATCTGGCTGCTGAGACTTGGAAGCGGCGCATCGGCCGCGACCTGGATGCGCCGCGGCCTCGCCGCCGTGGCCGTGCTGCTGGCTTTCGCCGCCGCGCTCAAACTAGAGGACGGCTCGGCCACGGCGGCCTCGGCGTCCGGCGGTCCGGCGGGGGGCGTCACCTTCGACGGCTGGGAGCGCTTCTCGCGCGAGCGCATGAACCAGGCGGTGGCCGAGGGCAAGCCGGTGTTCGTCGATTTCACGGCGGCGTGGTGCATTACCTGTCTGGTGAACGAGCGCGTGGCGCTCGAGACGCCGGCGACGCGTCACGCCTTTGAACAGGCGGGCGTCGTGAAACTGAAGGGTGACTGGACCAACCGCGATCCCGAGATCACATCTTTGTTGAAGGAGCTGAGCCGCGCCGGCGTGCCGCTCTATCTTCTCTGGGTGCCCGGCGCCGCGCAGCCCAAGATCCTGCCGCAGGTGCTGACCGAGTCGTTGATTCTTTCCGAACTGGCCGAGATTCCGGCCAAGCGTTAGGAGACAACATGTCGAGCTTCATCGTTCCCCGCCGCACGCTGCTGCTGGGCAGCGCGGCCGCCGCCGTGATGCCCGCGATTGCCTTCGCCGATAGCCCCGACATCGGCAAGCCTGCGCCGCTCTTCACCGCCGTCGACAGCAACGGCAAGACATGGTCGCTGGCCGATCTCAAGGGCAAGGTCGTGGTGATCGAGACGACGAATGACGGCTGCCCCTACGTCCGCAAGCACTACAGCGCCAGGAACATGCAGGACCAGCAGCGCGAAGCCGCCGGCCAGGGCGTGGTGTGGCTGACCTCGGCGTCGTCGGCCAAGGGCGAGCAGGGCTATGTCACGGCCGCCCAGGCGAACGATCTCACCAAGAGCCGCGACGCCGCGCCCGCCGCCGTGCTGCTCGATCCTCAAAGCAAGATCGCGCGCGCCTACGGCGCCACCGTGACGCCGCACATGTACGTCATCGATGCCAACGGCACCCTGGTCTACAAGGGCGGCATCGATTCCATCCCATCGGCCGACGTCGCCGACATTCCCAAGGCTAAGCAGTATGTGCGCGTGGCCTTGCGCGAAGTGCTGGCGGGCAGGCAGGTGGCCGAAGCGTCGACCCGGCCCTACGGCTGCACGCTGAAGTACCCGCGCGCCTCGTCGTAGGCCGGTCGGGCGCGCCATGCCGCACGACGGCTGGCACTCGCACGTTCATCCGCATCCCCATCACCACCGGCATCAGTCGCCGACCCGGCGCTTCGTGCTGGCGGCAGCGACCTTCCTGCCTTTCGGCGGCGCCAGCGCCCAGAGTGCCGACGCCGCCCAGCGCATCGCCGACCAGGCCAGCCGCTTCCTCGCGTCGCTGGACGATGGCCAGCGTCGCAAGGTGTCGATCGCCTTCGATGCGCCCAACCGGCTCGACTGGCATTACATCCCGCGCAGCCGCGCGGGCCTGACGCTGGGCGAGATGACGCCGGTCCAGGCCGAGGCAGCGCGGTCGTTGTTCGCCACGGTGTTGAACGAGCAGGGCCTGAGCCTGCTCGACGGCGTGCGGCTGGTCGAGGGCGTGCTGCGCGAGCAGCAGGGCAGCTTCCGCGATCCCGACCGCTACTATGTCTCGATCTTCGGCACGCCCGGCCGCTTCCCCTGGGGCTGGCGCTTCGAGGGTCATCATCTGTCGCTGAACGTGGCGCTGCCGGCGGCGGCCAACATCGCGGTGACGCCGTTCTTCGTCGGCGCCCATCCGGCCACGGTGCGCGAGGGCCCGCACAAGGGGTTCCGCCTGCTCGGCGCGTCCGAGGATCTCGCCCGCGAGATCATGACCGGCCTCAGCGAGTCGCAGCAGCGCATTGCGCTCATCGCCAACCGCTCGTTCGGCGACATTGTCGCGAGCCCGCAGCGCGAGCAGGATCTCGGCCAGCCGCGCGGCTTGCAGCTCGGCGCCATGGACGGCGCGGCGCGGCAGCGCGTCGAGGCCTTGATGGATCGCTTTCTCGGCACGCTCGCGCCCGACCTGGTGACGGCGCAGAAGCGGCGAGTCATGGAGCAAGGCGTCGACCAGTTCCGTTTCGCCTGGGCGGGGTCGCTGCAGCGCGGCGAGGGCTACTACTTCCGCGTTCACGGACCGGTGACGTTGATCGAGTACGACAACACCCAGAACAGCGCCAACCACATCCATTCGGTATGGCGCGACCTCGCCGCCGACTTCGGCAACGACCCTTTGGGCGACCACTACCGCCGACAACTGCATCGTTAGGCAGGTCGACCAGAATCTGCACTCCGGTGATCAGACAGCTGCAGAAGTCCACATTTGCAGTGCAATTTGCATTAGGGCATGTCAAATTGAGGCATCTTCGTGGCAGTTCGGGGGAAGGCCGGCATGGGCGCGGCAAATAAGAACAAGGGAAGCTTTTGGATAAAGAGCTGGCAGCGTGGTCTTGGAATCGGGGCAAGCGTGGCGACGCTGCTAGCCGCAAGCGCTCCAGCACAGGCGCAGTGGAACTACTACAACAACGCCAGCACATCCTTTTTCGTGCCGTTCGTGTCGGCCAACGGCCAGAACGCGCTCAACCCCGCGGATTTCCGCTTGGTATCGCTGACGCTGCCCTTCGGCACCGGCACGAAAACGAGCAACTTCACGATGGATACCGGTTCACTGGGCATCAATGCCGGCCAGACGGCCTACCAACCCGGCCCGGGCGACGTCAATCTGGGGGCGGGCGGAATCACCTATTCGAGCAGCGGCACCAGCGGCAGCGGTACGCTCTATCTCACCACGGTGACGATCAATGGCCAGAACGGCCAGACGGCAACCGCGCGGGTGCCGATCCTGTGGTCGGCCGGCACCGCCGCGCAAATGGGTGTCGGCTTCGCGCGTGGCGGCCTGCAGCTGGCGAGCGGCATGCCTCTTCCCAACCTCAACCCCTTCCTGGGCTTGCTGACGATCAACGGCCAGCCGGTGACGAACATGAACCCCGGCTACATCGTCACGAACAGCAGCGCCAATCCATACGGAGCGCCCGGCGTCATCCTTGGCCTGACCCAGTCCAACACGAATAACTTTTCGTTCGTGCAGCTCACGCCGAGCGGCGCGGCACTGCCGGCCGGCTGCACCGTGGCCGGCATGGGATGCCCGGCAAGCTGGAACCCCGCTACGGCAACGATCAAGATGGGCACTCAGACAATTGGAAGCATCAACATGCTGCCCGACAGCGGCATCGGCTACATGATCGTTTCTCAGCCGGCCGGCGGCATCACGGGCACCCAGGCATGCGCGAATGCCAGCGCAAAATGCCTGCCCACCGGAACCCAGGTTTCGATCTTCCTGCCGGGCCAAAGCACGGCTGTGGCGTCGTACACGTTCTCGGCAGACAACACCGCTACCCCGACGCCGCTCAGCAATGGAGTCCAGCCCTCGTTCGTGGAGGTCGTCCAGGACTCGTCGGTCGCTGCCCAGCTCAATACCGGGCGCGCATTCTTCGCCGGCTACGACTACCTTTACGACCCGATCGGCGGGTTCGTCGGCTATCGGCTGAGCGGCCTGGCCACCGCCGCCGGCACCACCGTGACAATCGTCCCGTTGCTGGCCCTGCAGGGCAACCTGGTGCTGCAGAACGGATTCAACGCGATCTTTCCGACCTATCTGATGGCGGCAACGACGTTGCAGCAGACCGGTTCGGGCACTTTCAGCGGCTCGATCACGGGGCCGGGGAGTCTGGCCCTGAACAGCGGATCGGTGACGCTGGCGGGAACCGGCACATACACCGGCGGCACCATCGTGAACGGCGGCACGCTCACCGTCGCCAGCACCGGCTCGATCATCGGCGACCTCACCGTCAACAACGGTGGCAGCTTCATCAACAGCGGCACGGTCAGCGGTGGCGGCAACCTCACGGTCAATAGCGGCGGCAGCTTCACCAACACCGGCACCTACAACACGCCGGGCGTATGGCAGCTCAATCAGGGCAGCTTCAGCAACAGCGGCAGCTTCATCGGCAACCTCGCCAACACCGGCACGGCGACCAACACCGGCTCGATCACCGGATCGGTGATAAACGGGGGCACTGGCACGTTCGTCAACAACGGGTCGATCAGCGGCGACGTGGCCAACCTCGGCGCCTTCTCCGGCAACGGCAGCATCGGCGGCAGCCTGTTCAACGCCGGCGTCGTCGCTCCCGGCAACTCCGTGGGCACGATCACGGTCGGCGGCAACTTCTCGCAATCGTCGAGCGGCGTTTATGCCACGGAGGTGTTCGGCGGTGGATCGAGCGACCGCATCAACGTCGGCGGCACTGCGACGTTGGGGGGCGCCGTGCAAGTGAGTGTGGTGCCCGGCCTGCCGCTGGCGCCTGTCGCGACCTACACCATCCTCAATGCCCAGGGTGGACTCGGCGGCACCACCTTCGCGTCGGTGAACGAGCTCTATCCCTTCCTGCAGTCGTCGCTGAGCTATGACGCCAACAACGTCTATCTCACCCTGCAGGTCGGCGGCTTCGCCGCCCAGGCGCTCAACAACACCCAGTACGCCGTCGGCGCGGTGCTCGACGCCAGCGCCCCCTTCGCCACCGGCGACTACGCCACCGTGCTCGGCACCATGGCCACCGCCACCGTCCAGCAGGGCCAAGCCTTCATGCAGGCGCTGTCGGGCAACAACTACGCCGGCTTCTCGACCTCCATGGTGCAGGGCGCGCAGCTGTTCATGAACAACTTCGCCAACCAGACCGGCGGCGGCGGCTCGCCGGTCAGCAATCGCGTCGCCCTCGCCGAAGCCTGCGATGTCGCCTGCGATCCGACCGCACCGCCCAAGTGGGGTGCCTGGGGCGGGGCGCTGGGCGGCTTGGGCACCATCGGCACCCAACAGCCGGTCGGCGCGGTCACCTACAATGCGGGCGGCGTCGCCGTGGGCCTCGACCGGCTGATCACCGACAGCTTCCGCATGGGCATCACCACCGGCTACTCGACGGGCACGCAGTGGGTCTCGGGCTTCGATGGCCTGGGACGCTCCAACACCTTCCAGGTCGGCCTCTATGGCGGCTTCGCCCAGGACAAGGTCTATGCAGATGCCGTCGCGGGCTACGCCTACACGGGCAACCAGATGTGGCGCAACATTCCCATCCCCGGCCTGGCGCAGCGCACCGCCTACGGCCAGACCGGCGCCAACCAGTTCTATGGCCAGGTCGAGACCGGCTATCGCTTCGATCTTGGCGGCACGGCGCAGGCCTTCGTCACACCGTTCGCTCGGCTGCAGGCCTACACCGGCACCCAGAACGCCTTCACCGAGACCGGGGCGCAGTCCTTGAACCTCACGGTGGCGCAGCAGACCACCAACTCACTGCGCTCGGTGCTGGGGGCACAGCTCGGTGGCGCGATGGATCTCGGTTGGCGAGAGAAGCTGGCGATGCAGTTCCGGCTGGGCTGGAGCCATGAATATGCCGATGTCGGCCGGCCGGTGACGGCGACACTCGCGGGCGCACCCGCCATGCCGTTCACGACCTGGGGCGTCTCTCCGCAGCGTGACGGCGTGCTGATCGGCCTTTCAGCCAACACCGCCGTGGCCGACGCGACCTCGATCTATCTCCGCTACGAGGGCGACATCTCCGGACAGGACAACATGCACGCCATCACCGCCGGCGTGCGCATGACCTGGTGAGGCTCAAGCGTCGGCGAAACGCTTGCCGGTCTGGGAATCGAACAGGTGCAGATGGCCGGGTTCGGCCTTGAAATGCCGGCTCTCGCCGGGTCGGGCGAGGACATGGCCGCCCTGGCGCACCGTCACCAGCTCGTGCGCCGCGCCGAAGCGGCCATGCAGCAGCGTGTCGGCGCCCAGCGGCTCGGCCAGCTCGACCTCGAAGCGCAGCGGACCGTCGTTCACCGGCTGCAGGTGCTCGGGCCGCACGCCGAGCGCCACCGCCGTGCCGGCTGATGCCGAGGTCGTCCGCCCCAGCGGCAGGGTGATGGGGCTGCCCGTGCCGGCAAGATCGACCGACTGGCGATCCTGGCCGACCCGCGCCGCCAGGAAGTTCATCGCCGGCGAGCCGATGAAGCCCGCCACGAACACCGTGGCCGGCCGGTCATAGACATCCATCGGCGAGCCGATCTGCTCGGCGACGCCGCCATTCATGACGATCAGCCGGTCGGCCAGGGTCATCGCCTCGACCTGGTCGTGGGTGACGTAGATCGAGGTGACGCCGAGCTCGCGCTGCAGGCGCTTGATCTCGAGCCGCATCTGCACGCGCAGCTTGGCATCGAGGTTGGAGAGCGGCTCGTCGAACAGGAACACCGCGGGCTCGCGCACGATGGCGCGGCCCATGGCGACGCGCTGGCGCTGGCCGCCCGAGAGCTGGCGCGGCAGGCGCTGCAGGAAGGTGCCGAGCTCGAGGATCTTGGCCGCCTTCTGGACGCGCCGGTCGATCTCGTCCTTGGCCATGCCCTTGATCTTCAGGCCATAGGCCATGTTGGCGTACACGCTCATGTGCGGATAGAGCGCGTAGTTCTGGAACACCATGGCGATGTCGCGGTCCTTGGGCTCGAGCTCGTTGACCACGCGATCGCCGATCGCCACTTGGCCGCCGGTGATGCGCTCCAGCCCGGCGACCATGCGCAAGAGCGTGGACTTGCCGCAGCCCGAGGGGCCGACGATGACGATGAACTCGCCGTCGGCGATCTCCATGTCGATGCCGTGGATCACCTCGACCTTGTTGTCGTAGGTCTTCTTCACGCCGCGCAGATGGACTTGCGCCATGGCCTATTTCTCCGTCTCGACCAGACCGCGCACGAACTGGCGCTGCATGAACACCACGACCAGCACCGGCGGCAGCATGGCGAGCATCGCCATGGCCATCAGCAGGTTCCAGCTCGGCACCGCATCGACCACGTTGGCCTGGCGCGAGACGGTCATGACCACGGTGTAGAAATCCTGCTTGGTCGTGACGAGCAGCGGCCAGAGATACTGGTTCCAGCCGTAGATGAACTGGATCACGAACAGCGCCGCGATCGAGGTGCGGCTCATCGGCAACAGGATGTCCCAGAAAAAGCGCATCGGCGAGGCGCCGTCGACGCGGGCGGCCTCGGTGAGCTCGTCGGGGACGCTGAGGAAAAACTGGCGGAACAGAAAGGTCGCGGTGGCCGAGGCGATCAGCGGGATCACCAGGCCGGAATAGGAATCGAGCATGCCGAGGTTCGCGACCACGCCGTAGGTCGGTACGATGCGCACCTCGACCGGCAGCATCAGGGTGACGAAGATCGCCCAGAAGAACGTCATGCGCAGCGGGAAACGGAAATAGACGATGGCGAAGGCGGCGATGATCGAGATGGCGATCTTGCCGATCGCCACGCCGAGCGCCATCACCATGCTGTTGGTCAGCGTGACGTAGATCGGCACGGTGCCGCGCTTGGCGTTGTAGCCCTCGAACAGCACTTCCTTGTAGTTGTCGATCAGGTGCGAGCCCGGCCACAGCGGCACCGGCGAGCGCAGCATGGTCGCCTGGTCGTGCGTCGAGGCGACGAAGGTCATCCACACCGGAAAGGCGATCACCACGAGGCCGACGATCAGCACGATGTGGCTGAGCCAGGTGACGAAGGGCCGGTTCTCGACCATCAGTAATGCACTCGCCGCTCGATGAAGCGGAACTGCACGAAGGTGAGCGCGATCACCACGATCATCAGGATCACCGACTGCGCCGAAGAGCCGCCGAGATCCTGGCCGCGGAAGCCGTCGTTGTAGACCTTCCACACCAGGATGTTGGTGGCCTGGCCCGGCCCTCCCTGGGTCAGCGAGCCGATGATGCCGAAGGTGCCGAAGAAGGCGTAGATGATGTTGATCACCAGCAGGAAGAAGCCGGTGGGCGAGAGCAGCGGAAAGACGATGTCCCAGAAGCGCCGGCCGGGCCCGGCGCCGTCGATGGCGGCGGCCTCGATCAGCGACTTGGGGATCGACTGCAGGCCGGCCAGGAAGAACAGGAAGTTGTAGCTGACCTGGCTCCAGACCGCGGCGAACACGACCAGCAGCAGCGCCTGGTTGCCGTTCATGACGTAGTTGAAGTCGATGCTGATCTTGGCCAGCAGCCAGGCGACGACGCCGACCGAGGGATTGAACAGGAAGCCCCACAGCACGCCCGCCACCGCCGGCGCGACGGCATACGGCCAGACCAGGATCGTCTTGTAGACCTGCGCGCCGCGGATCACGCGGTCGGCCATAACTGCGAGCAGCAGCGAGACGGCGAGGCCAAGCGAAGCGACCAGGGCGCTGAAGACCAGCGTCACGCGCACCGAGGCGAAATAGTTGGGATCGCCGAGGAGGTGGCTGAAATTGTCGAACCAGACGAACTTGGTGTTGCCGCCGAAGGCGTCTTCCGTCACCACCGACTGCCAGATCGCCTCACCAGAGGGCCAGAAGAAGAACACCACGGTGATGACGATCTGCGGCGCCACCAAAAGGTAGGGCAGCCATCGCTCATTGAAGGTGACCCGCTTCTCCATCCCCCGATCACTGTCCCCCGTTCACCCTTGCCGGCTCCGCCGCCCCCGCGGCGGAGCCAGGCCCGGGTGATTACCTGTTCGCGGCTTCGAACTTCTTCAGCAGCTCGTTGCCGCGCTTGACCGCCTCGTCGAGCGCGGCCTTGGCGTCCTTCTTGCCCGACCACACGTTCTCCAGCTCCTCGTCGACGACGTCGCGGATCTGCACGAAGTTGCCGATGCGCAGGCCCTTGGAGTTCTCGGTCGGCGGGTTGAGGGTCAGCTCCTTGATGGCGATGTCGCGGCCAGGGAACTTCTTGTAGAAGCCCGACTGGTCGGTCGCCTCGTAGGCCGCCGTCGTGATCGGCACGTAGCCGGTGTCCTGATGCCACTTGGCCTGGACCGGCGTGCTCGACAGGTAGGTCATGAACTTGGCGACGCCCTTGTATTCATCCTTGGGCTTGCCCTGCAGCACCCACAGCGTGGCGCCGCCGATGATCGAGTTCTGCGGCTTGGAGACCACGTCGGGCGAGTACGGCATCATGCCCATGCCGACCTTGTCCTGGCCGAGCGCCTTGTCGGCGCCGGCGGCCGAGCCCGACGAGCCGATGCGGAAGGCGCATTCGCCGCCGTTGAACAGCGTGTCGGATTTGCCCTCGCGGCCGCCGTAGACGAAGGTCTTGTCCTTGGTCCAGTCGGCCATCATCTGGATCAGCTTGATGCGCGGCTCATCGTTGAACTTGAGCTCGATGTCGGTGCCGCCGAAGCCGTTTTCCTTGGTCGCGTAGGGCAAGTTGTGCCAAGCGCCGTAGTTTTCGATCAGGGTCCAGGTCTGCCATTGCGGCGTGAACCCGCACTTGGCGCCGGCGGCGACGGCTTTCTTGGCCATCTCGCCGAGCTCCGGCCAGGTCGTCGGGCCCTTGTTGGGATCGAGGCCGGCCTTGGCGAGCAGCTCCTTGTTCCAGTAGAGCACCGGTGTCGAGGAGTTGAACGGCATGGACAATAGCTTGCCGTCGGTCGTCGAATAGTAGCCGTAGACCGGCCCGATATAGGCCTTGGGATCGAACGGCTCCTTGGCGTCCGCCATCACCTGGTAGATCGGGTAGATCGCGCCCTTCGCCGCCATCATGTTGGCGGTGCCGACCTCGAAGACCTGGACGATGTGCGGCGCCTGCTTGGCGCGGAAGGCCGCGATCGCCGCCGTCAGGGTCTCGGTGTAGGAGCCCTTGTAGACCGGCACGACCTTGTATTCGCTCTGGCTCTTGTTGAAGCCGTCGGCGATCTCGTTGACCGTCTCGCCGAGATTGCCGCCCATCGCGTGCCAGAACTGAATCTCGGTCTGCGCCCAGGCCATCGGCGCGCTCGCCAGAACGGCCGCCGCGGCGACGGACGAGAAAAGTATCCGTGTCATAGCCAAAAACCTCCCTGAACCCCGCCGATCTATCGATGGCTGAAGAGACTGCGATATGTCTGTTTTGTTGCAGTCAGATGACAGTCCACCAAGGCTGTGTAAAGAAGGCAACCCCAATTTGGCCGCACATCCTCATCCTGAGGGGCCGTGCGAAGCACGGCGTCTCGAAGGATGGCCCCAGTCGTGGTGTTGCCCACCCACGCGCGGTTTACCGCGCGCATTCGAGACGCGCACTTCGTGCGCTCCTCAGGGTGAGGTGGTCACGCCAACGCCGCCAGAATCACGTCCGGCGCGTCGGTGATGATGCAGGCGACACCCATACCGATCAGGGCGCGTGCGACATCGCCATCGTCGATGGTGTAGACGCTGAGCGTGTAGCCCGCCTTGCGTACTTCGACGGCGCGGACCGCTGTCAGTTTCTCGCCGTCTGTGTTGATGCCCTGTGCCACCACGGCTTCAGCACGCGCACGCCAGTCGCCTTCGATCTTGTCCAGCAGAAGGGCGCGCGCGAACTCCGGCGCCACACGATGGGCCTCGGCCAAGGAGGCGTCCTTGAAGCTCGACAGCAGCGGCGGCGGCAACCTGTCCGGCCAACAGCGGCGCAGCGTCTCGACGACGACGCGGCCGGTCTCGACCTCGCGTCCCGGGCAAGGCTTGATCTCGACGTTGCAGCCGAGGCCCTCGGCGGCGAAGCAGGCGATCGCTTCCTCGAAGGTCGGCACGCCGGCCGGCAGCTCGGCGCGCGGCGTCCTGGCGACCAGGCGGTCGACGCCGGTCGTACGCTTCAGCGATTCGTCGTGCATCACGATGGGCACGCCGTCGCTCGTCAGCTTGATGTCGGTCTCGACCCAGGTGGCGCCGCGCCGCCGCGCCTCGCGGAACGAGTCCAGGGTGTTTTCCGGCGCATAGGCCGCGGCCCCGCGATGGCCGATGACTTTGGGCAGTTGCAGCATTCGCCAATACAAAGCTAACTCAGGTGCCCGCAATAGACGAATGTCACCGCCCGTGTCGATCTTTCCCGACCAGTTCCGGCTCAACGGCCGCACCGCCCTCGTCACCGGATCAGGCCGCGGCCTGGGCTGGGAGATCGCCCAGGCCCTGGCCCAGGCGGGCGCGCGCGTCCTGCTGCACGGCCGCTCGGCCGAGCGCCTGGCGCCGCGGATCGCCGAGCTGAAGCAGGCGGGCCATGCCGCCGGCGGGCTCGCCTTCGACATGGCCGACCGCGCGGCCATGCGCCAGGCGGTGGTTGCGGCCGGCCCCATCGACATCCTGATCCATAATGTCGGTGAGCGTGATCGCCGGCCCTTCGCCGAGATCGAGCCCGAGGATTTCGCCCGGCTGGTCGATGTCGACCTGATCGCCGCCCATGCGCTCGTCAAGCTGGTCGTGCCCGGCATGATCGAGCGCCGTTGGGGCCGGCTGATCCTGGTGACCTCGATCGTGGGCTCGCTCGCCGTGCCCGGCACGGTCTCCTACACCACGGCCAAGGGCGGGCTCGCCGCCCTCGCCCGCGCGCTCGCCGCCGAGTTCGGCGCCACCGGCATCACCGCCAATGCGCTGTCGCCCGGCTTCTTCGCCACCGAGACCAACGCTCAGCTGGCAGCCTCGCCCGCGGGCGAGCGCCAGCGCGAGCGCTGCCCGGCCAAGCGTTGGGCCGAGCCGCACGAGATCGCGGGCGCGGCGCTGTTCCTCGCCTCGCCGGCCGCCTCCTACGTCAACGGCCATACACTCATCGTCGACGGCGGCGTGTCGGCGACGTATTTGGCCTGACGTGTGCCCAAAGGATTGGCAGCAGTACCTCACCCTGAGGAGCGGCGCACAGCGGCGCGTCTCGAAGGGTGGGCAACCGACGTTGTCGTTGCCCACCCTTCGAGACGCCGTGCTGCGCACGGCTCCTCAGGATGAGGTGGTGCGGTAAGGGCGACTGGGTATGAAAGGATTTGAGTCCACGCAGGATGCGCTAAGCCAGGCGATCGTCGCCGCGATCCTGGTCGGCGTGTTCGTCATCCTGGCGGCCGATCGCGTGCATCGCGTGCTGGTGCCGATCGCGGCCGTGGCGCTGCTGTGGCTGGTCTCCTACTTCACGCCCTTCCGGCTGATCTCCTTCGAGGCCGCCAAGGAAGCCGTCGACCTCAACGTCATCCTGCTGCTGTTCTCCATGATGGCGCTGGTGGGCGTGCTCAAGACCACCAACGTCTTTCCCTGGGCCGTCGATCGCCTGCTCGAGCGCTCGCGCGGCAATCCCAGTCGCGCGGCGCGGCTGATCATCTGGTTCACCGGCGCTCTGTCGGCCATCCTCGACAACGTCACGACCGTGATCTTCACCTATCCCATGGCGTCGGAGATGGCGCGCCGGCTCAGGATCAACGGCTCGGCTTTCTTCCTACCCATGGTCATGGCGGCCAACATCGGCGGCACGGCGACCCTGATCGGCGATCCACCCAATGTGCTGATCGGCGCCGATCCGCGCAGCGGCCTTTCCTTCATGGATTTCATCTATCACCTCACGGTGCCCTGCACCTTCATGATGGTCGTGCTGGTCTGGTACAGCCGGCATTACTGGCCGCAGGACATCGGCCGCGCAGCCGACGCCAACCACGAAGCCGCCGCGCAGCCGACCGGCGCCCGACTGCAGAACCTTCCGCTGCTGCGCGTCACCTGCTGGATCACGGCGCTGATCTTTCTGGGCTTCATGACCCACACCTTCACGCACATGCCGGTCGCGGTGCCGGCGGTGATCGGCGTCGCGGCCATCCTGCTGGCCGAGGACTACTATTACCTCAAGGAGCATAAGCCGACGGAGGAGGAACGCCGCCACGGCGTGCTCGATATCCTGGAGAAGGATATCGAATGGCCGACCCTCGCCTTCTTCATCTTCCTGTTCATCCTGGTGGGCGCTGCGGTGGCGACCGGCCTCATCGAAAGCCTGGCCCAGGCGCTCAGCCAGATCATCGGCGGCGTCTCGCGGACGCTCGCTTTGTCGCCGCGCGCGACGCTGTTGGTGGCGGCGTTGCTGATCCTCTGGGTCTCAGGCTTCCTGTCGGCGGTGATCGACAACATCCCCTACACCGCCGTCACCATCCCGCTCGTGGCGAGCCTGCTCGGTCGCCTGAACGCTGGACCCGATGGCCAGGTCCTGTGGTGGGCCTTGGCGCTCGGCGCCTGTCTCGGCGGCAACGGCACGCTGATCGGCGCCTCGGCCAATGTCACGGTGACGGGCCTCGCCGAGAAGGAAGGCAAGCGCATCTCGTTCAACGAGTTCACCGCCTTCGGCTCGCGGGTGGCGGGCCTGACACTGCTGATGTCGTCGGTCTACTTGGCGATGTGGCTCTATATCGGCTCGACGATCGTGAACGTCTCGGGCGTCGTCTTGCTGACGATCTTCTTCGCGGCGCGGCTCAGACGCCCGGCCTGAACGCCTCGGCGAGCGTCCTCACCGCCTGGTCGGCTTCGGCGCGGTCGGGCGTCTCATTGGTCTCGCCATAGCCTTCCATCTCGCCGCCGGCAAAGGACTGCACAATCAGCCCATCGCTGCGCGGCACGGTCAGGATGTGGCGATAGACCAGGCCGTAGCGCACGTCGGGTTGCGGGATCAGCCGCTGGAGCTGCCCGCGAATCGGCACCAGTGTCTCATCCTTCCACAAGGCCTTGGCGCCGAGCCCGGTGCAGTCGATCACCACCTTGTGGCCGAGGGCCGCGATCTGTGCCGGTGCACGAAAATCGACCCGCCTGTACTGGCCGCCGGCGATCAGGAAATCGTTCATCAGCGTGTGGGCGTAGCCCGCGATGTTGAAGACCATGATCTCGCTGCGCGCCGCCGAGCTGCCCTTGAACGGCGTCGCACCGATCGGTACCTCGCGCCATCGCGGCGTCAGGTCCCGGATGCGCCGGCCGTAATGGACAAAATCAACGGCAGGACGAGCGACCGAGCTGCTGGCGGCGGCGCCTGTCTGCCCGGCGTCCGATACCGAATACTGATCGACCCACTCCACCGGCGTGCCGGGCAGCCCGAGATAGTCGCGATGCAGCTTGAACGCCGAGCGCGCCATCTCCTCCCAAACGATCCCAAAGTTCGCCGCTGCAGCACGAGCGTCGGCCACACGAGAGTCGGGTGTCCATTCGCCGGTGGCATGGGCCGAAGTGGTGAGCGGCAGTTGCTCGCGCGCATAGATCGTCACGCGCAGGCCGGCACGCTGCGCCAGCACCGCCGAGGTGAGCCCGAGTGCGCCGCAGCCTATCACCGCCACCTCGCGCGGGCCGGGCTGCAGGGCCAGCTGGATTGCCTTGGCACTCGAACCCCATGACAGCGACCAGCCGCTGCCGCCGTGGCCGTAGTTGTGCACGACCAGCATGTCGCCCAGGCGCTCGGTCTCGATGCGAGGTCCGGCCGGCCGGAACGGACGCAGGCAGACTGAGACATCCATGATGCGGTCAGTACGGGCACGAATGGGCACGAGCGGTGGCCCGTCGAGCGACGACCCCGATGGCGCGGCCGTACAGCCGACCACCAGGCCGCCCATCGAGACTTGCAGCAGGCCTCGCCGGTTCAGTTCCATGTCCTCATCCCGAACGTCGCTTCCCGCCGCAGTCTCAGCGCCGTTCCAGCATCCAGGCCGTGATCTTGCCGACCGTCTGCCTCTCGATGCCATAGAAGCCATGATACGAGTAGGCCTCGCAGGGTCGCGAAACCGCCGTCCCGCCCTCCATGACGATCAGAGGCGTGCCGTAGCTGCGATGCGCGGCGAGGGCGGCGGAGACGTTGGTGCCCATGCACGAATCCATCCCATGGGCCACGATCAGATGGCGGCTGCGGAAGCGACGCGTATCGTACGAGGCGATCGCGTTCAGGGAGGAGGTGTGGACGAAGCCTTCGACCTCGCCATCCATCCGCTCGCCCAAGGTCATGGTCGCATAGCTGCCCCTGCTGTTGCCCAGCACGTATATCGACAGCCGCCCGAACCGGCGCTCGAGGTCGGCGACGATCGCTCGCACGCGCCCCGGCGTCGTGGTGGCATCCATCGACACCGCCACGATGCGCGGGCCGGCGAACAGGTCACGCGTGCGGATGAGAAAGTTGCCGCCCAACGACATGACCAATTGGCCGTCCTGCAGGCGCGGCGACAGATTACCCGAGCCGCCGGGCATCAGCAGCGCAGCATGAGTGGGCGAGCCACCGTCCGTCGTCAGGACGAACGGGATCGCCTCCCCATCCGGCGACACGACCGAGGTCACCAGCTCATCGCGCGCTGCGGCCGCTGTTGCCGCGAAAGCGACGACTCCGGCCAGGAAAGCGAAAATTCGGCGCACGCCCGATATTAGGATGATGCTGCGGGGCAATACAGGTTTGAAATCATGCGGACAAGCGGAACGCCGCCTTCTGGCCGATCATGCCTCCAGGTTGGCCTGATCGATCAACCACCGGTGCGCCTTGATCGCCGCCTCGCGGGCGCCCTTTCGAAGAGGGACCAGCCAATAGGAGGTCGCGGGTGACCTCGCCTCTCGCAGTGGCGCGACGAGCTTGCCCGCCCGCACATGCTCCTCGGTGAGCACACTGCTTTCCAGGATGATACCAACCCCTTTGACCGCCGCCTCGATCGCGACATAGGAGGGATCGAGCTGGAGCGGACGCACCTGGGACGTGTCGAAGGCAATTCCCCGCTGGCCGAACCACGCCTCCCACGAGAGCGCATTCTCGCGGCTCTGGATCAGCGGCTGGGCGAGGAGCTGAGCCGCCGTGAGCGGCTTTCGGCCGCGGATGCGCCTGGGCGCGCAGTAGGGCTGTATGATCTCCTTCAACAGCGGTCTTGCCTCACCTTTCCATCGCGCGGCATCGCCATAGCGGATGGTGATGTCGAAGTCGTCGGCATTGCCGTCTGCCGTGCGCACCGCGAATACCCGCAAGTCGACCCCGGGATGGGCCTCGATGAAGGCCGGCAAGCGCGGCGTCAGCCAATGCGTGGCGAGCGACGGCGGGGTCATGATGCGGACGACATTGGTCGAAGGCTTGCTCCAGCCGGGCGCCGCCACGTCCACGGTCGCCCGGTGCATACGCTCGAACAGCTTGCCGAGGGTGTCGGCATACCGGGCGGCATCCGGGGTCAGCCTGATGCCACGGCTCACGCGCCTGCAGAGCTCGACGCCCAGCTCCTCCTCCAGCGCCCGGATCTGATGACTGACCGCCGAGGGCGAGAGGTTCAGCTCGCCCGCCGCCGCCTTGAAGCTGCCTAGGCGGGCGACCGCCGAGAACACGGCAATCCCTCGGAGCGGCAATCTCGATCGCGTCATCCGGTGCAAGATGCAGATAATTCACCTGACTGACAAATTCTTTGCGGTCGACCCGTTGGGCCGCCTGGGACGAAGCTAGCCGCGGGTATCTGAATGGAGGTGTTCAGGATGCGCGTCGACCGGCATCTTCTTCGTTTCGGCTGCGACTTCGCGCGCTTCGTGCCTGTCCGGGCCAGCGGTTGTTACCTCTACGACGCCAGCGGCGCACGCATGCTCGACTTCACGTCCGGCCAGATGAGCGCCATCCTCGGCCATTCCCATCCCGAGATCGTGGCCACCATTCGGCAAGCGGCCGGAACGCTCGACCATCTCTACTCCGCCATGATCTCCGAGCCCGTCGTCGGCCTCGCCACGGAGCTCGCCAAGCAGGCGCCGGAGCTGCCCAAGGTGATGCTGCTGTCGACCGGCGGCGAGGCCAATGAGGCGGCCATCAAGCTCGCCAAGACCGTCACCGGAAAATGGGAGATCGTGACCTTCACCCGCTCCTACCACGGCGTGACGGCCGGCTCGGCGGCCGCAACCTTCAAGGTCGGCCGACGGGGCGTGGGTCCGCTGGCGCCCGGCTACTTCGCCATCCCCGCTCCCAACGCCTACCGGCCGCGCTTTGCCGGCGTCGACTGGCGGCGCGAGCTCGACGATGCCTTCGACCAGGTCGACGCGCAGTGCACCGGCAACCTGGCGGCTTTCATCGCCGAGCCGATCCTGAGCAGTGGCGGCGTCATCGATCTACCGCTCGGCTACCTCGCCGCCCTCAAGGCGCTTTGCCAGGCCCGCGGCATGCTCCTGATCCTCGACGAGGCGCAGACCGGGCTCGGCCGCACGGGCACGATGTTCGCCTTCCAGAGGGATGGCGTCTCTCCCGACATCCTCACCCTGTCGAAGACTCTCGGTGCGGGCATGGCCCTGTCGGCCGTCATGACGACGGACCAGATCTCGGACATCGCCGACGAACGCAATTTCTTCTTCTACACCACGCATGTGAACGACCCACTGCCAGCCGCGGTCGGCCTGAAGGTGCTCGAGATCGTGCAGCGCGACCGGCTGGCCGAGCGCGCCACCGCGGCCGGCGAGCGTCTCGCGGCGGGCCTGCTGCGCCTCAAGCAGCGTCACCCCAGCGTCGGCGATGTCCGCGGCCGCGGCCTGCTGCGCGGCATGGAGTTCACCAACGTCGGATCGCGGGACGCGACCAGCATCTCCAATGCGGTCACGGAGGCGGCGATGGACATTGGCCTCGCCGCAAACCTCGTGCGGTCAGGCACGTCCGGCGGGACCATGCGGATCGCGCCGCCGCTCACCGTGACAGACGACGAGCTCGACGAGGGACTGGATCTCCTCGATCGCGCCATTGGCATGGTCGTCAACGCGTAGCAGGCGATGGACGAGGATTTCAGGCGAACGCTCGAACAGGCTGTCCGCCATCTCTGCACCGGCGCGGATGTGGTGTGCGACGGCTTGAAGGCCGGCGGTCGCGTCCCGCGCCTCAACTACATGACCGGCGGATACAGCTGGGACGATGATTACGTCTGGAACAGCTGGGCAGACTTCCAATGGGTCGGCTTTCTGGCCGGCCGCCTCTGGCTGCTGCACCTGCTGACGCGCGAGCAGCGCTATGCCGACGCCGCCCTGCAGCTTTGCCGGCGGATCGGGCCCGTTCTCGCAGGGCATCCGACCGTGTTCTCGTCGACCGGCATCGACATGTATTACGCCCTGACGGTCGGCCACCAGATCACCGGCGACGGCGACCTGAAGTCGTGGGCGCTGGCCGGCGGCGACAACTTCGCCAACATCTTCGATCGCGAGGCGGGCGCGTTCCTCCAGATCGCCGGCGCCGACCGCATCGTCATCGACACCGGCCTCAACCTGCCCTCGATGCTATGGGCGTCCCAATGGCAGCCGGAGCGCGCCACCCTCGCCTATCGCCATCTCGACCGGGTGCTGGAGATCGGCCTCATCCGGCCGGACGGCTCCAGTTGCCACGCGGCGGCGCTCGACCCCGAGACGCGCGCCGTCACGGGGCTGTTCAGCCTGCAGGGCTGGTCGAACGACAGCGTATGGGCGCGCGGGCAGGCCTGGGCGATGCTGGGCTATGCCCACGGCTTCGAGGCCAGCCGAAAGCCGCATTACTTGGAGGCAGCACGGTCGGCCGCGGATTGGTACGTCGCCCACGCGCCCAAGGGCTGGGTGCCGCGCTACGACTACGATGATCCCGAGCGCGACAAGCTTCCCTACGATTCCTGCGCCGCCTGCATCGCCACCGCCGTCCTGATGCGCCTGGCGCGCTGGTTGCCAGACCGGGCCGAACGCTATCGCCATGTCGCTCGCGAGACCCTCAAGGCACTCCTTGCCAACTTCCTGACGCCCGGCGGGGTCGTGCTACACGGCACGTGGGGCCGCATGCGGCACGTCGAAGCCGGCAAGCCCCGACTCGGCAGATTCCCCCAAGAGGATGTAATGCCGTACGGCAACTACTGGGTCGCCGAGTGCCTCTATCGCGAGCTGTCGTCGAACTGGTCGGTTCTGTCACTCCACGGCGCGGCCTGACACTGGCCTTCCACGGCCGCATCCATCAAGATCGCGCGATGCGTCGGCCTGACAAGCGCTTTGGACCACCTTCGACATCCAGACTATTGCAAAACTGGCGCAAGGCGCTTCCGACCGCGCAACGGGAAGACGAAGCCGTCGAAGCCATTTGCGACGTGATTCGCCGCATCCCTCGCGGCTGGGTGGCGACCTATGGTCAGGTCGCCACGATGGCCGGCATGCCGCGGCGTGCCCGCCTTGTCGGTCGCGTGCTTCAGCGCCTCGACCCGGCGATCAAGATCCCGTGGCACCGTGTCGTCAATGCCAAGGGCGAGATCTCCTACAGCCTGTCCCGCAACGGCGGTGACGCCCTGCAGCGGCGCTTGCTGGAAAAGGAAGGCATCAAATTCGACGCGAGGAATCGCCTGGACCTGGAACGATGCCGGTGGCTCGACTAGGAGGAACGCGGCATGAAAGCCTCTTTCGCAATCGGTGCAATTGCAATTGCTGTCGCCATCCCCGTTGGGTCGAGCATGGCGCAGGACCGTGAGCGACTGGAGGGCTGGGGGCCTTTCAAGTTCTCGATGTCACGGGCACAGGCCATCGAGGCCATCAAGCCGAGCGCCCACTTCTACGGCAGCCCGTTCATCGGCTACGACACGGAAATCGACGGTGCAAGTTGGCACGCTGTAGTCGAGTTCTCGGACGACCAAAGCACGATCAACAAGATAAGATTGCAGCAAGGGACCGTCACAGCGCTGATGACCCAGAACACCCCGCGCAAGGAAATCGTGACCAAAGAGCAGTGTCTCTCTCGCGTTGGCCGACTGGAGCCTCAGGTGACCAAAAGGTATGGCGCCCCCGACCGCACGTTTGATCGCTCCGAGATCCAGGATGCCAACAGGCATACGAGTTACGATGGAGCCCCTGACCGCTTTGATCACTCCGAAGGGCCCCCCTATTTCTACAGGCACGTGCGTTACGACTTCAAAGACGGTGCCCGCATAGAAATCATTGCGGCCTATAGTCCTCCCGGCCCGAACCAAAAAAAGGACGATAACTTCTGTGACCTGACCGTCCAGTACTTCCCGTTCAGGGCAATTCCGAAATCGACATTCTAGTCTGCGCGATGAAAAGAACCGGTCTTGTACTGCTGTCCATCATCCTCGCCGGGCAGGCGCACGCTCAGACAGCCGTCGCGCCGGCGCCGACTTCGTTGGCCTGCGGTAATCTGAAGGGCGAGTCCTCGCGCACTGCCGCGACGTCGCAATGGACGATCTCCGGACCTTCGGGAAAAACCACGGAAACCGGCGTGCTGCGCGGTGGTCCACGCTTCGAGTGCATCGACGGCGCCATCCTCGTCGTCGAAACCACATCCACGGCAGGGCACTCCGTCTTCGTGGCTTACTTCCCCGACGGCAGCGACATCAGCTATGGCCGCCAGCAGGTCGACCGTCGCGGCAATCGCTGGATTCTTCCTATCCAGGCGAAGACCAGGATCGCCGCACCATTCCGCAGTGCCTTCGACTATCATTGCAAGCTCAGCATGCCGGCCGACCCCATCGATCCCGCGACGCGCATGGACTGCGTCAAGTAACGGCAGATTGGCAGGTCGGTCGGGCGCTACCGCCAGTCGTCCATGACGAACAGGTCGGGCCGGCTGTAGCCCGGCTCGTTGGGCCGGTGCATCGTCACTCCCTGAAGCTGCGTGCGAAACCCGCGCTGTCGCATGGCGCGATACGCCGCCTCGCGAGCCGTGTTCACGCCGGCGACGACGTTGGCCATTCCGACGGCAGCGCCAAAGGCGATGCAGGCATCGAGGAGTGCCGCGAATCTCCGTTCGGCGCCTTGATCCGGCATCACCGCACCGAACTTCACGAAGAGATTGCCTTCGCCGGCTTCGGTTCCAAAGCCGAAATGGCAAACGGCAAATCCGGCAACGCGACTGTCACCCTCGATCAGCAGCAGCGCATCGCCAAGCTTGCGTGCAAAGACGGTCCGGATCTCGCCGCCAAGATCGAGACCGGGATAGAGCTGCTCGGTCAGCGCGCGGACGGACGCTTCGACCTCGGGACGTTGTCCTTCCGGCAGCTCGCTGTAGCGCAGCCAGCGACGCGTCGAGTCGGGCGTGACGGACGCGACGGGAATTGCCATCACGGGTGTCAGGAAGCGTGGATGGAAACCGAACTTGCCGTAGGTCCAGACGTGCTTGGCGCTGTGGGGAAAGGTAAACAGGCCGGCGTGGCTCACGCCCCAGGCGTCGAAGGCATCGCAGGCCTCGCGGACGAGCCGTTGGCCGACGCCAGCGTCCCAGATGTCGGGCCGGATGGTGATCGGCCCGAAGAAGCCGACGCTTCCCCAGCGTGTCGCAAAGTTCGATCCGACGAGCTGTCCCTTGTCCTCGGCCGCGAACGCCTTGACGTGTTCGGCGCCGAAGCGGCCCTTGGCATAGTCGAGGTCATCCCAGAATGTCTCCGGATCGGGTGCGCCAAGGAACGTTCCAAAGGCGATACGGATGATGCGTTGTGCCTCTGGCACGTCACGGTCTTCGAGGAGACGAATGACGGTCATTCCACCACCTCGTCGGCGCGTTGCAACATCGACGCCGGCACCGCGAGACCGATCTCCCGGGCAAGCTTCAGGTTGATGCCGAGCTTGACCGCCGTCGGTTGCTCCACGGGCAGCTCCGCGGCCTTGACCCCGCGCAGGATCTTGGCAGCCTGGCGAGCGCGTTGCCGAAACGTCTCTTCGAGACCGGGGCCATAGGCGGCGAAAGCGCCTTCCCGGATGCCGTCGATCCACTGGTACATCGTGGCAAGCTTGAGCGCGGCAGCCGCGGCGAAGATCTTCTGGCGGTTGGCGAAAAGCAGCGGGCTCGCCAGGATGTTGACGGCAGCCGCGCCGTGCGCCTTGGCCTGCTCGAGCGCGGGCTGGAGGTCATCGGGTCTCGCGATCGAGAGGATGTCGATATCCACGCCACTCGCCCGCGCGCGGGCCTGCAACGCGGTGAGCCTCTCCCCGTCGGCAATAGTGGCATCGGCCAGCATGGCCATATGCCTGACCTCCGGCAGGAGCTCGATCAGGATGTCCTGGCGCTTGCCGTTGAGCTCGGTGGCGAGGATGCTGATGCCGGTGGTGTTGCCACCCTTGTTGGCCAGCGAGCCGACCAGGCCTTCTCCCACCATGTCGTCGCTGATGGCGAGGATGGGGATCGTGCTCGAAGCGGCTTGCGCCGCCCTGGTCGCCAGAGGGCCACCGGTCAGGAACAGATCGACCTTGGCTGCCGCGAGCTCGCGCGACGGCGGCCATGCGGTCGGGGAGCAGGCTGAGGCCGCGCGTATCGACAACGAGGTTCTTGCCTTGGACGAAGCCCAGGCGCCCGAGCTCGTCGAGGACCGTGGCGATGCTGGCGTCGGTCAGCGGCACCGTGACTACGGGCCCGAGCCGATAGGTCCGCCCCGGTTCCTGGCCACGTGCAGCAGCAGAGATCAGCCCGGCGGCGCTGGCACCGACGAGGAGCCCGCGCCGTCTCAGGCTCGCGGCTCCACGGCGGCGGCCACGACAATGACTGACAATTTGCACTGCTCCCCCAAGACTCTTCCCTACGCCCCGTGCTGGATCGTATTGACCCGTCGAGGGGGCAGCAATAGACCCGATCCTGGAGCACGCGCCCGCCAAGGGAGAGAAAGCATGGCATCACCGATCCGCATTTCTCACATCGTGTTGCAGACGAACAATCCCAAGGCGCTGCAGGACTGGTACTGCACCGTGCTCGAGGGAGAGATGGTGCACGACGCGGGCCTGATCTCCTTCATGAGCTATGACGACGAGCACCATCGTGTCGCCTTCATCAATCCCGGCGCGCTGGACAAGCGGACGCCGGGTGCTGAGGGCCCGCACGATCTGCGCGCCGGCCGCGAAAGTGGCCTGCACCACATCGCCTTCACCCTGGCGAGCCTGCGCGACCTGCTGGAGACCTACGCGCGGCTCAAGGCCAAGGGCATCGTGCCGTTCTGGTGCATCAACCACGGCGTGACGACGTCGATGTACTTCCGCGACCCCGACAACAACCAGGTCGAGCTGCAGACCGACAATTTCACCAACCGTCAGGACTGCAAGGCCTTCATGAAGTCCGAGACCTTCGCCAAGAACCCCATCGGCATCGAATACGATCCCGACGATCTGCTGGCGCGCCTGCGCGGCGGCGCGAAAGCCGAAGAGCTGGTTCGCGTCTCCTAGCCGACGACAAGGCGGAAGCGACGGCCGGGCGGTTGAACCGCCCGGCGCGGACGAACTCGTCGGATTCGTACATCGCTGGAAGACGATAGTGGGCTGCGAGATCGACCAGGCGTCTACGGTTGGCGTTGAAGAAGGGCGAGGCAAGGACATTCATCGCCTGGCCGCTTGGGGTCAAGAGCGGACATTCCAGAGCCGCCGCCGCTTGTCCGGTTCAAGAGCGGACGCGGCAGTGCTAGGGTCTGGCGCGGATGAAGCGGCGGACCTCCATGTCTTCGACCTTGAAGTCTCTGGCCACGCCGATCGGAGCGGTGCTCTGCGCGGCCGCAGTCCTCTGGCAGGCGGCACCGACCATGGCGCAATCGGCGCCCAGGCTGCCGAGGATTTGCTTCCTGACCGTCGATCCCGTGGCAACCGGCAACAATCGCTACACGCCGTTCTTCGACCGCCTGCGTGAGTTGGGCTTTGTCGATGGTCAAACGATCTCGCTCGACTGGCTGTCGGCCGGCGACGACAGCGCCTTCGACCGGCCCGCCGCCGAGTGCGTCCGGCGCGGAGCCAACGTGATCGTGACCGGATCGACGCCCGCCACCCAGGCCGCGAAGCGGGCCACGACGACCATTCCGATCGTCATGCTGGTCCTGGGCGATCCGGTCGGCACAGGCCTGGTCGCAAGCCTCGCCAAGCCTGGTGGCAACGTGACGGGCACCACAAATCTTGCCCCCCAGATGATGGTCAAGGGGCTGGAACTGCTGCACGACACGGTTCCCCGCCTGGCCCGTGTGCTGGTCATCACCTACCCGCGCGATCCGATCTCGCGCGGCCAGGTTGCGGCGCTGGAGCAGGCCTCGAAACCTCTCGGTATCGAACTGCTCGTCCGCGGCATCGATGGCGCACAGGACCTGGCGGCGGCCTTCGCCGCCGGGGAACAGGCGCACGTCCAAGGTGTAATCGTCACCGTGGAGTCGATCTTCTCCGTTCATCGCCAGGCCCTGGTCGATCTGGTGCACCAACACCGATTGCCGGCCGTGTTCAGCCAGAACCTCTTTGTGCGGGCCGGCGGCCTGATGAGCTACGACGCCAACCGCGAAGTGCTGGCAGCGCGGACGGCCGACTACGTCGACAAGGTGTTGAAAGGGATGTCGCCCGGCGATCTGCCGATCGAGCAACCATCTGTCTTCAACATTGCAATCAATAAGCGGACCGCGCGCGAGCTCGGGATCACATTCACGCCGTCACTGCTTGCCCTCGCCGACGAAGTGATCGAATAGCCGATCCCTTCGCCGGCATAGGCGAGAGCCGCTTACACCACGCGAAAGTTCTTGAATTTTCGTCGGCACAAGATCAGCCATTCGATTTCAACGACTTAGAAAGTCGAAGCGGCAAAAATCGACCTACACAAAACCTGTACGCGTTTCAGATTGCCGCTCAGACCCAGGCAAAACCTCGGCAAACATACTGCGTCGGGTTACCGCGAGTGTCGCAAAAGTCTTTGCGATTCTGTGATGCAGTGATGCCGCCCGCTTTACGTATCCGAACCCTAGTGGTCCCGCTTATCCTGGCCGTTTTTCCCACTTGCTATGTAGATGTGCTGGTCTGGGAGTATCCAGAAGAAATTCGAATAGCTCATTCTTGGATCATAAGACGCATGCGTGTTCACGGCCCGGTGGCTTAGGACATCAGCCCAGCCCGATGGAAGCAGTTGCCGTCCTTCCCATTCACCGTGGTGCAAATACAGATAGCCGATCTTTGCCATATCACGTGGCAACAGAAACAGCATCCCATCTCCTATCGTGAGACCTTGAGGATCGCGATCCCAGTGCCAGTTGGTAATACCCAAAGTGGTGAACAGCTTTTCCCGCGCGTAATCCTCGGCAGGCATACCCGTAAGCCGCGTGATAATCGCCGAGATGAGGTTTGGATCGCCGTTGCTGTAGTTGAAGACCTCTCCCGGTGGATAGGCCATCGGGCGGTCGAGAATGAACTGAATCCGATTGGAGGCACGATACATATCCTGCATCGTTTGTTGTTTGCCCCCTTCAAAGCCTTGATCCCAGCTAAATCCCGATGTCATGTCCAAGAGATTTTGGATCGTGATGGCTCGCTTGCGATCATCGATATTCGCAATGTTTCGATCGCTGAAGAAATCCAGCATGGGATGATCGAAACGGTCAAGCAAGCCATCCTTGTAAACCATCGCCAGAAGAGTGCCGGTGACGGCCTTCGTGGCGGAGAATATCTCGTGCGGAGTATTCCCCGGATAGAGAGCGTAGGATGCCTCCACGACTATTCGTCCGTGGCGCACGATAAGCAAGCTGTCAAAGCGATGGCCCTCGCCATAAGCGACGAGCTTGGCGAGTGCCGCTGAATCCATGCCTTGTGCTTCGGGCGTAGATATAAGCCATTCTTTCGTAGGCCAGACCGGCGCGTTGGCGTTCTGCGCTAACGAAGAATCGAGAGACCCCGCGACCAAAAGAGCACAAAAGCTCAAGGCACCTAAAACAGATCGTTTCCGTCGCTGCATCGCCACTCTCTTTAGGGCCACCACACTTGGACTGTCTCCCAAGTTCGCCAATGTTGAGCCGCGCACCCAGTTGGCACAATGGCTCGCCACCGCTTCGATGCACCTTCTGGTGCCGCTCGAGAACGAACCGGAAAAGCCGGTGTCCCACCTTCAAACGACTTCAACGGGTTGAGAAGGTAGATGGTGCCCGAGACGGAATCGAAATGGCGATCCGATGGCCGATTTTGCTGGCCTTTTGGTCGCCCGAACACGTCAAAATACCAACAGCGATACCAACAGCATAGGCTCATGAGGCGATTTGCTTATTGCCGTCGCGCACATTGTCGCAGATATAAGAGGGCAATCCTCCCCTATGCGGGCCGAATATAGCCCAGTATGGCGCAGCTGGATGCGCGCAGTTCCGCGATGTTGCTCACAATCTTGAACGACCGTCGTTTTCCTCTGACGTCGCTTGATGGTTGAGCAAGTCTTGCCCATGCGTAGGCTCTTGCTGCGTGTAA
>Ga0164290_1001308_pt1 | contig 40568 bp, 41 predicted proteins | sample Micstemetagenome_FD_108782 | JGI IMG/M metagenome (GOLD analysis project Ga0164290, IMG submission 108782) | Contaminated culture microbial community from soil near Moab, Utah, USA - Microcoleus steenstrupii SON62 (Illumina Assembly) | ecosystem: Environmental > Terrestrial > Soil > Soil crust...
GAACCACTTCGCGAACGCTCTGCGGCTGCTGTCGAATAGGGGCCGATTACTCGCTATGAAGGAGAGATGGAAATGGCGAAAACTTCGAAAATCAGGGAGCCAAATAGGAAGGCAAGATAAAAGACCTGCCAGCTCGCCAGCAGATTGTGGTTGGATTACAGCGCCTTATGCGTATGGCACCCCCCTACGGCTGCCATATCGACCTCAGGTTTTCCGAGGCAGAACAAGCGCTTACGATATGGCACCGGCGCTGTGAGCGGCGACGAGCATGATTTTCGGGTGCGACCGGGAAGAGGGCGCGACGCTGGTTCGGGATCCGCGCGGCGCGGGAAACGGCTCGCCGCGCAGGTACGAAAGGCAGCAGCCCGCTCGGGCTACACTCGCTCCCGCCAGGGTGGCGGCGGCCGCAGCGGAACCGGGCGGCATGGCCGCGGCCGCGCCGCGCTTGCGACGATCCGGCGCGGCCCAGCGCAGCGACGCGTGACGGTCATGGCGCGTATCGTCCGGCACAAGGGCGCGCAATTTCGGGCGGCTCCGCTCACACGGCATATCGCCTATCTCGAACGCGACGGCGTCACTCGCGATGGCCGGGAAGCCATGATGTTCGATACGTCTGGAGACGCCGCCGACCGCGAGGCCTTCGCCGATCGATGCGCCGATGATCGCCACCATTTCCGCTTCATCGTCAGTCCGGAAGATGCCGAGCGGCTTCAGGACCTTCGTACCTTCACCCGTGATCTCATGAGCCAGATGGAAAAGGATCTCGAGACCCGGCTCGACTGGGTGGCAGTCGATCACTGGAACACCGACAATCCGCATATCCATGTGCTCGTGCGAGGCGTGGCCGAGGACGGAAGCGACCTGGTCGTCGACCGCGCCTATATGTCGGAAGGCGTGCGTGGTCGGGCATCGGAGATCGCGACCCTCGAACTCGGTCCGCGCAACGAACAGGAGATCGACGCCAGCCTTGCGCGGGAGACGGGCGCGGAGCGTTGGACCGGGCTCGACGCGCGCCTGCGCGAGCGCGGCGGCGAAACGGGGATCGTCGATCTTCGCCCCGACCCGGCTAGTCCGCCCGGGCGCGACAGGCATCTCATCGGACGGGCGGCAAAGCTTGAGGCGCTTGGGCTCGCGAAGCGTCTCGGACCCGGGATATTCGAGCTCGATCCACGCGCCGAAACCATATTGCGCGACCTTGGCGAGCGCGGCGACATCGTCAAGACCGTTCACCGTGCCATGCGCATGCAGGGCCTTTCCTTCGACGCTTCCTCGCTCGCCCGTCACACCGAGGCGGAACAATCGGGCGTCGTCGGGCGACTCGTCGCCCGCGGCCTCGACGACGAGCTTGCCGGCTCGGCCTTCGCCATTATCGACGGGACCGACGGGCGGACCCACCATATCAAATTCTCCGATCTCCAATGGACCGGGGACGCGAAGCCCGGCGCGATCGTCGAGCTGCGCCGCTGGGAAGGTCGCGATGGCGGCGAGCATCTTTCGCTTGCTGTCCGATCGGACCTCGCCATCGCAGATCAGATATCCGCGCGCGGGGCGACCTGGCTCGACCGCGAGCTGGTCGCCGCGAGACCCACGGCAGCAACAACCGGCTTCGGCACAGAGGTTCGCCGCGCCATGGCCGCGCGCGCCGAGTTTCTCGCGAGCGAAGGCTTCGCGAGGCGGCAGGATGACAGGCTCATACTGGCGCCCGATCTCATCGAAAAATTGAAGCGGCGCGACCTCGAGGCGGCTTGCGGGGCGATCGCGGCGCGCACCGGGCTGGCGCACCGCCCACCCGCCAGCGGCGACGCGGTAAGCGGAACCTACCGCGAGCGCGTGTCGCTGGCTTCGGGGCGCTTCGCGATGATCGATGACGGGCTTGGCTTCCAGCTCGTGCCCTGGCGCCCGGCGCTCGACCGGCATCTCGGGCAGCATGTCGCCGGGACCGCCACCGCGGGCGGCATCGACTGGAGCCTTGGCCGCAATCGCGGGATCGCAATCTGAGAAAGGATCAATGATGAGCGACAGGATATTATGGGGTCAGATCTTCGCGGTGCTGCTGATCGTCCTCGCGGCGGTCTGGACCGCGACCCAGTCGACGGCGGAAGCGCTCGGATTTCAGGCGGCGCTCGGTGCTCCCTGGTTCCGCGTCGGTGACTATCCCGTCTATCCGCCACCCGCCTTCTTCTGGTGGTGGTTTGCCTTCGACGCCTATGCGCCGCCGATCTTCTACCGTGGTGCCGCGATTGCCGCATCGGGCGGGCTTCTGTCCGTCGTCGTCGCGATCAGCATGTCGGTGTGGCGTGCGCGCGAGCGCCGGCGGGCCGAGACCTATGGATCGGCGCGCTGGGCGCAGGAGCGCGAGATACGGGCTGCCAACATGCTCGGCCCCGATGGCGTCATTCTCGGTCGCATGGCCGGAACCTACCTACGCCACGATGGCGCCGAGCATGTGCTCTGCTTCGCGCCGACACGGTCGGGGAAGGGCGTCGGCCTCGTGGTGCCGACCCTGCTGACCTGGCCGGGGAGCTGCATCGTCCATGACATCAAGGGCGAGAACTGGCAGCTCACCGCGGGCTTTCGCGCAAAGCATGGCCGGGTGCTGCTCTTCGATCCCACAAATCCGGCATCGGCTGCCTATAATCCGCTTCTCGAAGTCCGGCGCGGCGCATGGGAAGTTCGCGACGTGCAGAATGTCGCCGACGTGCTGGTCGACCCCGAAGGAAGCCTCGAGCGTAGAAACCACTGGGAGAAGACAAGCCACGCCCTGCTCGTCGGCGCGATCCTCCATGTCCTCTATGCCGAAGAGGAAAAGAGCCTCGCCGGTGTCGCGGCCTTTCTGTCGAACCCCGAGCGCAAGATCGAGGCGACCCTTCACCGGATGAAGACCACCCGCCATCTGGGAGATCGCGTCCATCCCGTCGTCGCCGCGGCGGCGCAGGAACTGCTCAACAAGAGCGAGAATGAGCGGTCGGGCGTGCTATCGACCGCCATGTCCTTCCTCGGCCTTTATCGCGACCCGGTGATCGCCAAGGTGACGGGACATTCCGAGTGGCGTATCGCCGACCTGATCGGAAGCGGACGGCCCATGTCGCTCTATCTGGTGGTGCCGCCCGGCGACATCAGCCGGACCAAGCCGCTCATTCGCCTAATTCTCAACCAGATCGGGCGCCGCCTGACCGAGGAGCTCAACCCCAAGGCGCGGTCGCAGCGGCTCTTGTTCATGCTCGACGAGTTTCCGGCGCTCGGACGCCTCGATTTCTTCGAAAGTGCGCTAGCCTTCATGGCGGGCTATGGCATCAAGGCCTTCCTGATCGCCCAATCGCTCAACCAGATCGAAAAGGCCTATGGCCAGAGCAACGCGATCCTGGACAATTGCCATGTCCGGGTCAGTTTCGCGACGAACGATGAGCGGACCGCCAAACGGATATCCGATGCGCTTGGCACCGCGACCGAGCAACGCGCGATGAAGAATTATGCCGGCCACCGGCTCTCGCCTTGGCTCGGTCATCTGATGGTGTCGCGCACCGAAACCGCCCGGCCGCTCCTCACCCCAGGCGAAGTGATGCAGCTCCCCCCGGACGACGAGATCGTGATGGCCGCCGGCCTCGCGCCGATCAGGGCCAAGAAGGCGCGCTACTATAGCGACCGGCGCTTGGCGGGCCGCGTCATACCGCCCCCGGCGCCGAGCCGCAGCGTTCCCGCCCCCCACGACTGGATCTCCGACCGGGCACTGCCACTGGTGGAGGCGAAAGCGAAGGCAGCGGAGGGCGATGACCCGGCCAATGGCGGCATCCGGCAGGAACCCGAACTTCCCGTGCATGAAGATATCGCGCCGCCGCCGCAGCGCAGCGTCAACGGCGAGTTTGATTTCAGCGAAGACGGAGCACAGGCCGATGCGGCGAGGCTCCGCGCTGCGGCCGATCGGCAGATGGCGCGCGGAGCCCGGGCCGCAGCACTCGATCCCGACGATGGGATTCAGCTGTGATCCGATCGCATGTCAAACAGACGTTCCGGATCGAAACGGCGCTGTCGCGCGATCTGACCGACCTTGCCCGCCGACGTGGCCTGACCCGGACCGAAGTGCTGGAGGCTGCGCTGCGCTCCTTTCTCTGTCCCGACCAGGAGGAGCGGATTGAAGCCCTCCTAACCCGACGCCTCGACCGCATCGGCCGCCAGCTCGATCGCATCGAATGGCATGGCGAGATGTCGGGAGAAGCGCTGGCACTGTTCGTTCGGCACTGGCTGACGAGCACGACGCCTTTGCCCGATGATGCGTTGCCGGCCGCGCAAGCCAGCGGGAAGCGGCGGTGGGAGGCATTCGTTGACGCCCTTTCACGCAGGATGGAAGCTGGACCCAAGCTCGCGGCGGAGTTGATGCGCGACGTCCGCGGTTCCGATTGAAGCCTTCAAGCGGCTCACCCAGCCTGAAGTTTTGCGAGAAAGCTGATGGCCTCGGCGGGAACACCGCACAGGGCAGCCGCGAGCAGCAGTATAGTGAAAGCCAAATATTTGGCCAAAGGAGTCCGGGCCAGCTCGAGGAGCAACGCCGATTTGTGGCGATCCTTTTGTACGAGCGCCATAAACTGGGCGAGCTCGGCCTCACGGTCAGTCATCGGACGATCGCCTACGGGCGGGAGAGGGGGCATGTCGGTCATCACAAACCTCACGGATTCATCGCAAAAATGGCGCGCTGTTACAGATGCGCGTGCGGGTTACCGTGAGGGATAAGCCCTCCGGGCTGGAGTGCCCCTCAGGCGAGTCGCTTGTCAACAGGGTGAATCGCAATTTTATCCACTGCCGGGGGTGCGCCTGGGGATATCTCCGCGCATTTCCGGGAAACCCGGACCTCGATCAGTCCCCTTCCGCCTGCTGCTGGCGCTCACGCAGTCTTTCGGCGTAGCGGTAGCTCGCTTCCATTGAATGATAGGTGTCTGCGTAGCGATCGATGTCGCCGAGCGCGCATTCGACCTCATACTCCACCGAATGGGGCGACGAGCCCGGACGCTTTCGGGCAAGCCAACGCTCCAGCTTGTCGAAGCGGCTCTGCATCCCCGGCACGCTGCATGCGATGCGCAGATCGTCGAGATTGCTACTCGTTCGATTGCGGCTCCACGTCCGGCAAGCGAACTCCAGCTCCTCGCCGCGCGTCGGAGGGCGGTCGGTGAGATCGGCCCCGCCATCTTTCGCGAGGGTCGGGTCGGCCTGTACACGGGCAAGTCCTGCACTAAGCGCCTCACAGAGCTCGCTATGATATTCTTCCCGCCGCGCGGCATCCCAATCATGGGGGCGAGCGCCGACGAAAAGATTTGGCAGCTCGAAATGCACCCGCACGGCCTTCGGGAGCATCTTCTCGATACGGATCACGCCGCGAATGATGTCGAGGAGCTGCTCGGCGTCGACTCCGGCCCACGGGCGCGCGAGATTCTCCATCGAGGCGAGGTTCGAATTGGTGGGCGTGTCCCCCGTATTCCAATGCCGCATGGTCAGTTCTTCCGTTTCTCTTTCGACTTGATCTCGAGAATAGCCTTCGCCTCAACGCTCGCGCTCTTAGCAATCTGATCGAGGCGAGCTTTGAAAATGGGGTCGGCGAGAAGTTGGGCCTTTGGCCGTTCGCCGGAATCGCACACAATGGCGTAAAAGAGCCGATAGAGCGTTTGCGCTCGCTCCGCTTCCTCGATCGCTGCATCGAAGTCAGGCCGGCGATAGACCAGGATTTCCCTTTCATCGATCGGCATGGGCCGGATCACGCCGCGGCCGTCGGGAAGCTCCTCCACGCGCTGGCGATGGCTGATGTTATATTTCACAATCGTCTTGGGGTGGGTGAGCAGGATCGCTTCCGTGAGTTCGGAGCAATGTCCCCAGATGCGATGGGCAAAATGATTGCGGGTCTTGCGCGAGTCCTCTGCGATCGAGCCGATCGCCTTGAACAGAAGTTGCTGCCACTCGGGAAGCGCTTCCTGCGCTGCCGCATCGAGGGCGCCACGCTGCGCTCCTGCCCCGACCAGCGAAAGATACATTGCAGTCCCGACCGCAATATCACTTTTCAGCATGCGGCTGAGAATCGAGGCAATATCGCCATCGATGTGCGCCCACAGCGCAATGACATAGGCAACATCACTAGCGAACGGCGAATGGCGTAGAATGCCCGGCGCGAAAAAGACGCGACCATCGGGCGATTCCTCAGCGAGCGTCTTGGGCACCGTTCCTCCTCTTCCGCGCGGTCAAATCCATTGGCCACATCATATGGCGACATCGTCGCTGCTCCTAATTTTGTGTTGCCACTGGCGCTTTGCCCCAGGACGGGAAAGATGCCACATCCAAGAGTCCCAGTTCTGCGGTCCGCAAATTGCTGGATGTTAAAGGAGCTTATCATGGATGAAGACGCGCTTTTTGCGGTTGGTTCAATATTGGCAGCGCTCGGCGGCGTGCTGGAGCGAAAAGGCGTCTGCACGACTAATGAGTTTGCCGAAACGCTCGGCAGCGTGGCGCTAATGACGGCCGAGTCCGGCGATCAATATAAGAACCGCGCTGCCTATATCGGGAGCTGGGCGCAGATGGTGCGCGCGGCCGCCGAACATTCGGGGAGCGCGCGCGATCATTGACGATGCGACCTCGGCATCGCTCATTCGGCACCGGCTTCGAAATAGGCGCGCATCCGGTGGGCAATGACGGGATCGAGCCGGATAAAGGTCCGGCGCCCGTCGATCGGATCGGGAACACGACGGGTGATTCCGGCATCGCAAAGCCTTTGGGCCAGCCGTAGCGCGCTGCTCATAGGTATCGAAGATGTGACGCAAAGCGCGCTGATCGACAGGCGCTTGCGCTCGCATTCGTGAACGAAAAGATCGACCAGCATTTCCCAGGCTGGATCGCCGAAGAGTTCGGGCGTGCCTATCAACTGCTGGCGCAGTAAGCGCCGGCGCATCGCGGCCCTTGCATTGGCGAGCGCAAGGTCCCCTCGATCGACGGGCGTTGACCCCTCCCGGCTGCGCAAAGTGAAAGACGCGGACGGAATCGGCTTACCCGCAAGGGTGTCATTGCTCATGACATGATGGCAGTGGCTTGAGGTCACTACGATGTGATCGATGACCTCCACATTGAGCGACCGCCCGATCATTTCTAGCTTTCGCGTGGCTTCGATGTCCTCGGTGCTGGGCCGATGGTCACCACTCGGATGATTGTGAACGAGAATCACTCCGGCGGAATTCAGTTCGAGCGCGCGCCGGAAGATCGTCCGCGGATAGATGGCGAGCTGAGCAAGCGTGCCGCTTTGCAAGACCTCGTCGGCCAGAAGCCGACGACCTCCGTCGAGAAAAAGGATGCGCAGGCGCTCGTCGGCAAGCGAGCCCATCGACATGATGAGATAGGAGCGAAGCCTTTGGTCGAAGGGATCGATGCTGATACCTCGAAGGTCACCCGACAGGCATTCGGTTGCGAGGTCGCGCGCCGCGACGATGGTCTTTGCAACCTGCGGCGCGTCACCGATAACAAGAGCGAGCGCTTCCGCCGACTGCGCCCAAATGCGGCGGATCGACTGAAACGCGTCAAGAAGCCGGTCCGCTAGTGCTTCGCAGCGTTCGGGCTCCATGGTCGCAATGAAATGTACCAGGACCGATCGCTGCCGACCCGAGCCAATCGCTTTTGATGTTGCCAGGTTGCGGCTACGAGGAGCGGGGGCAGAAGCCAGGATGCAGCAACCTGCATCGTCAGATACGCTATCGGGTGGAGGTCCATGTCGATCGCGCGGGTCGTGTGAGCGAGCAGAGGAAGGCATTGCAGGACCGCCGCCAACATGGGCCAAAAGCGATAGGCCGTCAGCGCTACGGTCATCGTCGCGGCCGCAGCTATCAGATCGATCAGCAAGTGACCCGTATCGACCGACAGGAAGTTCACCGCGAATATCAGGTGCAGAGCCTGGTCGGAAATCAGCATGAATAGGAGGATGGCCGCCACCACCTTCTCCGGTCCCCCGCCCTTCCGGAAGGCGTAGACGAGAGCCACCAGCAGCAATGTCACGAAGATTGCGATCCGCAGCATCGCGTTCATTCACCATGCCAGTGGCCCATCGTCAATGTCGCTCAGCTCACCAGGGCGAGCTTTGCTGGGCCAGCTTCGGCGACTGCCGGGCATTCGTGAAGGTCGAGCCCGGACGTTTCACGGCCGATGTCGGCAAGCTCGCCATGAACGCGAAGAATGTCGCCGCTCACGCCGACCAGCGCCAGTTGCGCTTCGGCGATGCGGCGGATCGTCGCATGACCCTTGGCAGCAGGGACACCGGCCGTATCGCGACGGGCAGTGACGACCTCCGCCATGAGCGACGAAACGGCGATGAGCGCGCCATCGATCTGTGCCTCGGCGGCAGGCACCACCTGCTGCAACCGCTCAGCGGCAACGCTGTTCAAATTTTGCATAGACTCTCCTCTCCGGGGAAGCGCGCTGCGCTCCCGGACCATGGTTCGACACGATATGGGATCAGGCCGAGGCGAGCCGGGTCAGTGTCTGACCGATCGACAGGCCTGCGATGACCATGAGCAAGACCGCAATGAGCAAGCTCACGACGATCATGACCCGGGCCTGAGGCCTGTAATTCGGCCTCAGCAAATCCCTGAACGGAGAGCCTTCGCTCCTAGACCCGGCTCGCCTCGCCAAATTATCGTTCAGATGCAGCAAGCTAGCGGGGTCACCGTCCGGGAAATCGGATGGCACCAGTTCGGGGGCTGGCGGTAGTATGACCGGATCACATGGTATCCGATCATAGGTCTGCCGCAGCCGCGCATAGATGATCGCGGTCTCGTCGCGGTTGGTCGCGCCCAGCGTGTCGCGTGCGGTGGTGAGCCGCAAATCCACCGCCTGCTTCGATATGTCGAGGTCGCGCGCGATCTGTTTCGAGGTCTTTCGTTCCAGCAGCAAATCGAGACAGGCCCGCTGCTTTTCTGTCAACCGCGTCCACCGCGAGAACTCGTCCGAATGCTGCGACCCCGAATCACTCATGCTTACACTGTTGTCAAAATTGCGCTCAACACAACCCGCCGCTCTCCATTTAATCGCTGCTGAGGCGGAAGTGATCGCATCGCGGCCTACGCCATTCCCTGTCTTTCTTACCCACAGTACGACGCGCGCAAAACTCTATTGAAAATAGTGAATCTCTGCGTCTCTTACTCGTCCCCGTCGAGCCGGGCGCCTTTGCCCGGACCATCCAACGGGTACTATCATGGGCGCAGAACCGGTCCGTTTCGAGGCACAGGGACGAGGCGCACGCATGCTGCGGACAGCGCTTGGCGGCGCGATTGCCGAGTGGCTTGCCGACCCCGCGGTCATCGAAATCATGCTCAATCCCGACGGCCGGCTTTGGGTCGATCGCCTCGGCGTAGGGATCACCGATAGCGGCATCCTGCTCGCGGCCAGCGACGGTGAGCGCATCATCCGGCTCGTGGCGCATCATGTCGGCGCCGAGGTCCATGCCGGGTCGCCGCGCGTGTCGGCCGAGCTTCCCGAAACCGGCGAGCGCTTCGAGGGTCTGCTTCCGCCTGTCGTCGCGGCGCCGACCTTCGCGATCCGGAAGCCCGCGGTCGCGGTCTTCTCGCTCGGCGACTATGTCGCCGCTGGCATCATGTCCGCGCCAGCGGCCGAGGCGCTGCGATCGGGGGTGACCGACCGGCTCAACATCCTCGTCGCCGGCGGCACGGGGACAGGCAAGACCACGCTTACCAATGCGCTTTTGGCCGAGGTCGCCAAGACCAGCGAGCGTGTCGTCCTGATCGAGGACACCCGGGAACTGCAATGCGCCGCCCCTAATCTGGTCGCGATGCGCACGAAGGACGGGGTCGCGTCGCTGTCCGATCTCGTCCGCTCGTCGCTGCGCCTGCGGCCGGACCGCATTCCGATCGGCGAAGTGCGCGGTGCTGAGGCGCTCGATCTTCTGAAGGCGTGGGGCACCGGCCATCCCGGCGGCATCGGCACGATCCACGCGGGCAGCGCAATGGGCGCGCTCCGCCGCATGGAGCAGCTTATCCAGGAAGCCGTGATCACGGTGCCCCGCGCCCTTCTTGCGGAGACGATCGATCTCGTCGCGGTCCTCGTGCGCGACGGCGCCGGCCGCCGCCTCGCCGAACTGGCGCGCGTCGACGGTCTCGATGTGTCGACCGGCGACTATCGCATCACCCCCCTGTTCACCCCCGAAGGAGACTGACCATGACGCATGCCGCCCGGCAGGAAGCACCGCGCTTCCTGCTCGCCTCGACCGCTCTCTATGTCGCGCTTGTGACCGCCATTCCCGCTCGTGCGGGTGGGTCGTCCATGCCGTGGGAAGCGCCGCTGCAGTCGATCCTCGAAAGCGTCGAAGGACCGGTCGCCAAGGTGATCTCGCTGATCATCATCATCATCACCGGGCTGACGATCTCGTTCGGCGATACTTCGGGCGGTTTTCGCCGCATGGTCCAGATCGTGTTCGGGCTGTCGATCGCCTTCGCGGCGTCGAGCTTCTTCCTCACCTTCTTTTCCTTCGGCGGCGGAGCCGTCGTCTGATGGATGCCCCGGCCGAAGTCACCGGCTTCTTCGCGCCCGTGCACCGCGCGCTCGCCGAGCCGATCCTGCTCGGCGGCGCACCGCGAGCACTCGCGATCGCCAATGGCACGCTCGCAGCCGGGATCGGCCTTGGCCTCCGCCTCTGGATCGCGGGGCTCCTACTCTGGATCGTTGGCCATGCGCTCTCGGTCTGGGCGGCGCGCCGCGACCCGCAGTTCGTCGACGTCGCCAAACGTCACCTCAAATATCCTGTCTGGATGCGGCCATGATGAACCTCGCTGAATATCGCTCGAAGTCGGCATGCCTTGCTGATTATCTCCCCTGGGTCGCGCTGGTCGCCGAAGGCGCCGTGCTGAACAAGGATGGCTCGTTCCAGCGAACCGCATCCTTCCGCGGTCCCGATCTCGACAGCGCCACTCCCGCCGAACTCGTCGCGGTCACCGCGCGGCTCAACAATGCGATCCGGCGCCTCGGCTCGGGCTGGGCCTTGTTCGTGGAGGCGCAGCGGCTGCCGCCGAGCGATTATCCTGAATCGCATTTTCCCGATCCGGCATCCGCTCTGATCGACATGGAGCGCCGCGAGCAGTTCCGGGAGGAAGGGGCGCATTTCGAGAGCCGCTATTATCTGACCCTCCTGTGGATGCCGCCGGCCGAAGATGCATCCCGGGCGGAAGGCTGGCTCTACGAGGGCATGGAGCGCTCGGGCGTCGATCCGAAGGAACATCTCGCGAGCTTCATCGACCGGTCGAACCGCATCCTTCATCTCGTCGAAGGCTTCATGCCCGAGGCCGAATGGCTGGGCGACGGCGAGACGTTGACCTATCTGCATTCGACGGTATCGACGAATCGCCGGCGCGTCCGGGTACCCGAGACGCCATTCTATCTCGACGCGCTGCTGACCGACCAGCCGCTCATCGGCGGGCTCGAGCCGCGGCTCGGCGAGCAGCATCTACGGACCCTCACCATCACGGGTTTCCCGACGGCGACCTGGCCCGGCCTGCTCGACGATCTCAACCGGCTGGCCTTTGCCTATCGCTGGTCGACCCGCGCGATCATGCTCGACAAGACCGATGCGACCAAGTTGCTGACGAAAATCCGGCGGCAGTGGTTCGCCAAGCGCAAGTCGATCGCGGCGATCCTCAAGGAGGTGATGACTAACGAGCAATCGGCGCTCGTAGATAGCGACGCCTCGAACAAGGCCGCCGATGCCGACTTGGCCTTGCAGGAGCTCGGCGCCGATCATGCCGGCGTCGCCTATGTGACCGCAACCGTTACCGTGTGGGATAGCGACGCGGCGCTCGCGGCGGAGAAGCTCCGGCTGGTCGAGAAGGTCATCCAGGGGCGTGACTTCACCTGCACGATCGAGGGAATGAATGCGATCGAGGCCTGGCTCGGGAGCCTGCCAGGTCATGCCTACGCCAATGTCCGCCAGCCGCCGATCTCCACCCTCAACCTCGCGCACATGATCCCCCTGTCCGCCGTGTGGGCGGGGGCGGAACGGGACGAGCATTTCGGAGACGCCCCCTTGCTCTACGGCAAGACCGAAGGTTCGACCCCGTTCCGCCTTTCCCTGCATGTCGGCGATGTCGGCCATTGCCTCGTCGTCGGTCCGACGGGGGCGGGCAAGTCGGTGCTGCTCGCGACGATGGCCATGCAGTTTCGCCGGTACCCGCACGCGCAGATTTTCGCCTTCGACTTCGGCGGCTCCATCCGCGCCGCGGCGCTCGCGATGGGCGGTGACTGGCAGGATCTCGGCGGCGCGCTGCATGACGGCGAGGCCGGTGTGGCGCTCCAACCGCTCGCGCGCATCGACGAGGCGGCCGAACGGAGCTGGGCCGCCGAATGGCTCGCTGCGCTGTTCGCGGGTGAAGGGATCGCGATCGACCCGGCGGCGAAGGATCATCTCTGGTCGGCCCTCACTTCGCTGGCGACGGCCCCCGTCGCCGAGCGCACGCTCACCGGCCTCGTCGTCCTTCTCCAGTCGCGCGAACTCAAACAGGCCCTCGCACCCTATTGCATCGGCGGACCCTGGGGCCGCTTGCTCGACGCCGACGAGGAGCGGATCGGTGCCGCGCGCGTGCAAGCCTTCGAGACCGAAGGGCTTGTCGGGGCCGCATCGGCAGGGCCCGTCCTCTCCTATCTGTTCCACCGGATCGCCGGACGGCTCGACGGCTCGCCGACGCTCATCATTATCGACGAGGGCTGGCTCGTCCTCGACAGCCCTGCCTTTGCCGCGCAGCTGCGCGAATGGCTGAAGACGCTGCGCAAGAAGAATGCGAGCGTTGTCTTCGCGACGCAGAGCCTTGCTGACATCGAAACGTCGAGCATCGCGCCTGCGATCATTGAAAGCTGCCCGACACGCATATTTCTGCCGAACGAGCGTGCGCTCGAGCCGCAGATTGCCCGCATCTACGAGCGCTTCGGCCTCAATGACCGGCAGATCGAGATATTGAGCCGAGCGACCCCGAAGCGCGACTATTATTGCCAGTCGCGGCGCGGCAATCGCCTCTTCGACTTGGGACTGGGCGAGGTTGCGCTCGCCTTCACCGCCGCTTCCTCGAAGACCGACCAGACGCGCATCGCCGAACTTTTCGCGGCGCATGGTCCCGATGGCTTCGCTGCCGCCTGGCTTTCCCACCGCAAGCTCGAATGGGCGGCCGAGCTGCTCCCAACCCATGTCGCCCCCAATGAGGAGTCCCCCCGATGAAGAAGAATATCGTCCGCACTGTCTTTGCTGCGGCGCTTGTGGCCCTGACAGTCTCGGGACCAATGCTGGCCGTCCCGGCGAGCGCGCAGATCGGCGGCATCGTCCACGATCCGCGTAACTATTCCCAGAATATCCTGACCGCCGCGCGCACGCTCGAGCAGATCAACAACCAGATCAAGCAGCTGCAGAACCAGGCCACCTCGCTGCTCAACGAGGCGCGCAATCTGCAGAGCCTTCCGGTCTCGACGCTGGGCACGCTCGAGGCGCAGGTCGACCAGACGCGCCAGCTCCTCGCGCAGGCCGAGGGCATCGCGTTCAACGTGTCGGATATCCAGAAGGGGTTCGAGGCACGGTATAAGGGCGGAGCGCTGACGGGCTCGGCCGCCGAGATGGTCGCCAATGCCGAGGCGCGCTGGAAGGACAGCGTCGGCGCGTTCGAAGACGCAATGAAGGTGCAGGCCGGCATCGTCTCGAACATGGGCGGCACGCGGACATCGATCTCGACCATCGTCGGCGCCAGCCAAGGCGCGACCGGCGCGCTGCAGGCGGCGCAGGCAGGCAACCAGCTGCTCGCGATCCAGTCGCAGCAGATCGCGGACCTCGCCGCCGTCATGACGGCGCAGGGCCGCGCCGAGATGCTCGATGCCGCACGTGCGGCCGCCGCCGAGGCCGAAGGCCGCGAACGCTTCCGCCGCTTCCGCAAGGGCAATTGAGATGGGCCGGGCGGGCGGGCTGGTGATGGGGGCAATCGTCCTGGGTCTCGCGCTGACCCTTGCCCTTGTCGCCGCGCTCGATCCGCCCGCGCCCCGTGCGTCCGCTCCCGCGATCTCCGGAGCGGACGCACCCCCCGACTATGGCGACACGCTTCGTCGCTGCCGAACCGCGACCGAGGCCGATCCCGAATGCGAGGCGGCCTGGGAAGCGAAGCGGCGCCATTTCTTCCGGACCGAAAAGAGCAAGCCATGAATGACACCGGCGTTATCGACAATTTCCTGGCGGTCTTTTCGACCTATATCGACAGCGGGTTCGGACTGCTCGGCGGCGAGGTCGGCTTCCTGTCCTCGACGCTGATCGTGATCGACATAACGATCGCGGCGCTCTTCTGGGCGTGGGGCACCGACGAGGATGTGCTGCAGCGGCTCGTCAAGAAGACGCTCTATATCGGCGTCTTCGCCTTCATCATCGGCAATTTCCAGGCGCTGGCGACGATATTGCTCGAAAGCTTCGCCGGCCTTGGCCTGAAGGCGGCGGGAAGTGCGATGGCAATCGGCGATTTCATGCGCCCCGGCATGATCGCCTCCACCGGCCTCGACGCTGCCGAGCCCTTGCTCGACGCGACCGCCGATCTTGTCGGCCCGGTGGGGCTCTTCACCAACTTCGTCCAGATCCTGATCCTGCTGATCGCCTGGGTGATCGTCGTGATCGCTTTCTTCATTCTCGCGGTGCAGGTCTTCGTCACGATCCTCGAGTTCAAGTTGGTGACGCTCGCAGGCTTCGTCCTGCTACCCTTCGCCTTCTTCGGACGCACGGCCTTCATGGCCGAGCGCGTCCTCGGTCATATCATCTCGTCCGGTATCAAGCTGCTCGTCCTCGCGGTCATCACCGGCATCGGCACGACCCTCTTTCAGCGCTTCATGGACGCGGGGCTCGGGACCGAGCCCGACATCCGCGAGGTGATGGCGATCGCCCTCGGTGCCTTGACGCTGCTTGGTCTCGGCATCTTCGGTCCGAGCGTTGCCAACGGCATCGTGGCGGGTGGCCCGCAGCTCGGCGCCGGCGCCGCCGCCGGCACCACCCTCGCGGCCGGCGCGACGATCGCCGCCGGGGCGGCTGGCGCGACGCTGGCGGCGGGCGCGGCGAGCAGCGCGGTCGGTCGCACTGCGCTTGGCGCCTCGCGCGCGTCCGGCAGTGCATCGGCATCCTATGCCCGGGGCGCGGCTGGAAAGAGCGGGATGCGGGCGTTCGGTGCGGGTCTTGCCAATGTGGCGCGCGATGCCACGCGGGGAGCGGGGTCGCCCCTCCGTGCCGCGTCCGCACGGCTGCGCCAGAGCTTTGCGGACGGCCAGGCCGGAAAGTCCGCGGCCGCCACCGCCAGCGACGGCGCGGCGTCTCCGCCGACCTGGGCCGCCGCGATGAAACGGCGCCAAGCCGTCACGTCGGGCGCCACCATCGCCTCGCAGACTCTCAAGGCCGGCGACAGCCACGGCGCCGGCTCCGCTCCCGACATCAGCCAGAAGGATTGAACCCATGTTTCGACGTCCGTTCCAACATTATGGCAAGTCCCCGGTCCCGATCACGCCCTATCAGCGGGCGGCGCAGGTCTGGGACGACCGCATCGGCTCGGCCCGCGTCCAGGCGAGGAGCTGGCGGCTTGCCTTCTTCGGTTGCCTCGCGCTGTCGGGTGGGCTGGCCTCGGCTCTTGTCTGGCAGTCGCTCCGCGGAACGATCACGCCTTGGGTGGTCGAAGTCGACAAGCTCGGCGAAGCGCGCTCGGTGGCGCCGGCCGATGCCGACTATTCGCCCACCGATCCCCAGATCGCATTCCACCTCGCGCGCTTCATCGAACATGTCCGCTCGATCCCGGCCGATCCGGTGGTACTGCGCAAGGACTGGCTCAGTGCCTATGACTTCACCACGCCCAAGGGCGCACAGGCGCTGAGCGACCATGCCCGCGCCAACGACCCGTTCGCCGAGGTCGGCAAGATGCAGGTCGCCGTCGATGTGTCGAGCGTGATCCGAGCGTCGCGCGACAGCTTCCGCATCGCCTGGACCGAGCGCCGCTATCAGGACGGCAGCCTCGTCGAGACGTCGCGCTGGTCGGCGATCCTGACCACGTCGATCCAGCCGCCCCGCACCCCGGACGCCCTGCGCCGGAACCCGCTCGGCGTCTTTGTCACCGCTATTTCTTGGTCGAAGGAGCTCAGTCAATGATCCGCCTTACCCTTTTTCTCGGCGCCGCCGCCCTCGCGCTGCCGGCGCTGGCGGCGCCCGCCGATCCGCGCGCGCAGGTCGGCCGCGCGAACGACGCGGCGCGCGTCCAGCCCGACCGCGCGACCTTTCTCAACGCCATCCAGAAATATGCCTGGGCCGATGGCGCGCTGTTCCAGATCTATACCGCGCCCGGACAGGTCACCGACATCGCGCTGCAGGAAGGCGAGGAGCTTGTCGGTCCGGGGCCTGTCGCGGCCGGCGACACGGTGCGCTGGGTCATCGGCGATACGGTGAGCGGCACTGGCGCGTCGCGCCGCGTCCATATTTTGGTGAAGCCCACGCGCCCAGACATCATGACGAATCTGGTCATAAATACCAGCCGTCGGACCTATCACATCGAGCTGCGCGCGACCCCCGCCACCTATATGGCAGCGGTCTCCTGGTCCTATCCCCAGGACGAGCTGATCGCGCTTCGCGCCGCCGAGACCGAACAGGCGCGGCTCGCCCCGGTTGCGGGCGGGATAGATTTTGCGGCCTTGAGCTTTGCCTATCGCATCTCCGGCGCGAAGGTCCCGTGGCGGCCGGTGCGCGTCTTCGACGACGGGCGCCAGCTCTTCGTCGAGTTCGGCGCTGCCATCGCTACCTCGGACATGCCCCCGCTGTTCGCGATCGGCGAGAAAGGCACCGCGGAGTTGCTCAACTACCGCGTCGATGGACGCTATATGATCGTCGACCGGCTCTTCGATCGCGCCGAACTCCGGCTGGGGAGCGGCCGCGGCGCCAAGGCCGTGCGGATCGACCGCGAAACGCCGCGCCCGCGAGGCCGGTCGTGACGGCGCCCGAACAGCCGGGCACAGAAGCTCTGCCGGCCGAGGCCGAGTCAGCGCCGGTGGCCCCCTCGAGCCCCGAGGCCTTCCGCCTCGCGGGCGAGACGCCGCGGGTCATGCGTCTGTCGCGGAAAACGCTGGCGGTTATCGGCGGGGCTGGCGGCATCGCGATCGCGGCATCGCTCATGTGGGCGCTGCGCACGCCCGCCCCGGCCGAGCGGCAGGAGCTCTACGAAGCGAGCAACAATGCGAGGCCCGACGCGGTCACAGGAGCACCCGCCGATTATGGCGCCGTGCCGAAGCTCGGTCCGCCGCTCCCCGGCGACCTTGGCCGACCGATCGTTGCGGCGCAGGGCAGCGGCGAAGCCATCCCCGTCCCGCCGATCGGCGCGGAGGGGGGCAATCCACCCGATCCGCGCGAGGCGGCTGCCGAACAGGCGCGGCAGCGCGCCATGCAGGAGCGCGAGAGCGCCCAGACGAGCCGGCTCTTTCTGGCAGGTGGAACCACGGGCGCCGCGTCAGTCGACGTTCCGGCCGGTGAAACGGCCGCACCTGAGCAGGTGGCGGAACCTCGGACAGCCAATGAGGGACGGCGTCAGTTTCTGGCCTCGGGATCGAAAAGGCCCCTCGAAAGCGACGAGCGGCTCATCGCCCCGACGTCCGCGCTGATCGTTCAGGCCGGGACTGTCATTCCGGCAGCGCTCATCACGGGCATACGCTCCGACCTGCCGGGCCAGATCAGCGCCCAAGTGACGCAAAATATCTATGACAGTCCGACCGGGCGTATCCTGCTCATCCCGCAAGGGTCGCGGCTGATCGGTGAATATGACAGCGAGATCGCGGCGGGACAGAGCCGGGTGCTCCTCGCGTGGGACCGGCTGATCCTTCCCGGCGGACGATCGATCCGCCTCGAGAGGCAGCCCGGCGCCGACGCCGCGGGTATGTCGGGGCTGGAGGATCGGGTGAACAATCATTGGGGCCGCATGCTCCGCGCGGCGCTCGTCTCGACCCTGCTCGGGGTTGGAAGCGAACTCAGCGTTGGCGGCGAGGGCGAACTCGCTCGGGCGCTCCGGTACGGAATGCAGGACAGCACGAGCCAGGCCGGACGACGCATCGTCGAGCGTGAGCTCGCCGTTCGCCCGACGCTCACCATTCGCCCGGGCTTCGCGCTCCGCGTGATCGTCACCCGCGACCTCATTCTCGAACCTCAGGCGGATCGGCGATGAGCCGGCTACGCCTCGGGCCAATCGTCGAAGAGAAGCCGGTCAAGACTACAGTCGAACTCACGGGCAAGCAGGCGCGGGATCTCGCCGACTACGCCGCGGCACATGCGAAGGAAAATGGCCTGTCCGAGCCGCTGCCGATCGAACGGCTGATACCGCCGATGCTCGAACGGTTCATCGCGACTGATCGCGGTTTTGCTAGGGCGCGGCGTTAGGCGGTAAAGTGTCTTTTGTATGCGGGCACGGGGTCGATTATGATCGGCCTGTGGACGAGCATTTTGCTCCTGAGTGGCCGGTACAACCGTCGCGGCCTTGCACGACGAAGCCCGATCCCTCGGGTTTGCGGGTGCCTTTCGCCGCATGCAGCGACGGTATCGTCCGGCACGTCGAGCAGATCGTGTCGCATCGGCAAGGCCCCTTCACCTGCCTTGGGTGCGAGGAGCGGCTGACCCTTCGGCTCCCGACAAAGAAGCGGAAGCATTTCGCACATCGGCCCGACAGCCGATGCTCCGGGGAAACGGCGCTTCATATCTACGCGAAGCTACTGCTCGCGGCTGTTAGACGGCTCACCCTGCCAAGCCTTGTCCTGCGGGAGGAAGGTCTGGAGGAGGTCGTGTTCGAGGGCGGTGAGTTCGCCCTCGACGATGTGAGGCTTGAAGTGCCGGAGGGCGATTTCCAGCCGGACGCCATGGTGTGGGTCGGTGGGGCCCGGCGAGCGGTGGAATTCAAGGTGGCGCACGCGGTCGATGCGGAGAAGCAGCAGAAAGTCGCGCGGGCCGAGTGCCCGATGATCGAGATAGATCTTTCAGGAGTGCGTTGGCGCCAGCTTGATGGCGCCGAACTTGACGAGCAGATATTGCACGACGCGCCGCGGCACTGGATCCATCATCCGGATCGCGAGCGTTCCGCGCAGCGCTTGTCCGAGCGGGTCACGGCTGAAGCGACGCGCAAGGGCGAGCGGCTGCGCTGGCATATCCGGGAGCGGCCGCAGAAGGCTCCGGTCGACACCGAATGGGTCGCCGAGATCATGGCGGACCTGCAATATGCGGAGCTCGACTATCTGCTCGGGGCCAGGAGCCGGATGGGTCATTGGTTCACGGTGCGGCCGCAACTGTGGCAGGCTGCGCTCGTGCATGCGCTGATCTACAAGCCGAGCATCAAATATTCGGCGGGATCGTACATCCATATCCGCGAATGGCCGAACGAGACCAACCTCGAGAGCGTGCTGCCGACATGGATGCTACGCACCGACCTTAGCAATTACAAACCCAAGGCGCTCGCAGCTGCCGGCTACTCGCGCGAAAGCTTCGGGTCGCCCAGCAGGGCCGTGACTGAATATCTCTTCAACCTCTTCACCGATCGGCAGGCTGTGGTTTGGGAACGCGACGAGCAGCGCTTCTATGTCGATCCCGATCTTCACGCCCGCGTTCACAACCGCCATGATCTCGAGAACACCGTTGCCTGCATCGCCAAGGATGCCGGCCATCCCGATCCCGATGGCTTCAGCCGGCGCTGGATGCGGCGATATAATGTCGACGGCCGAAATCCCTGGAAGGTGGCTGCCGAGGGCGGCGATGACTTTCGCGCGCTGGACAAGCGGGTCCGGGCGATCCTCGACATGTCGCGCAGCTACCGCGATCTTCCGATCGTCGACGATCTTTGCGGCTTGCCCTTTCAGGAGTGGCGCGACGGGATCCGACAGAAGCGCGAGGCGAAGGAAGCCGCCGAGCGCAAGCGAATCGAAGACGCCAAGGAGAGCCGTCGGCGGAACTTCGCTATCGCCGCGAAAAGCGCGCTCAAGGACGAGGCCGAGACCTGGCTCGCATCGACGGCCGTCGACGGGGTGCCGATCACCGAGTGGGCGTGTGGCAGCGACGATCTCTATTGGCGCGCCTTCAGCCATATCGAGCGGGCCGAGGCCGCGAGAAAGCGGCGGGTGTTGGCGGCGGAAGCGGCTGAGGAACTGCGTAAGCGGCTCACGACCGCTTCCAACAAGGCTTTCCGCGATCCCGATCGCGCACGCCTCTTCCTCAATAGCGCACATCCGAAGCTTGCCGGTCGCCGCCCGATCGAGGCTTGCGAGACCGATGCGGATCTAAGAGTCGCGCTGGCCCTTCTTCCGAAAGCGTAACGGAGCCGGTCGGAGGGAATTCCCGCTCGCGTGTGAAATCACGATGTTCTAGACTTGTTCTATGGACCAGCCCGACGATTCGGCCGATCAGCTTGCGGCCACACGCGCCATCCTTCCTTCGGAATTCATGCGCCAGCTGAGACCCGACGAGTTTTCCGATAGCGGGTCCGAGCCCGTCTTCATTCTCGAAGCCTATGAGCTGGAACAGCGCCTCGAATATGTCACAGCGCGCAACGAGACCCATGATTTCGAGATTTTTTGTCGGAAGCTTTGCGAGCGCATCGTCTGCAAGAATCTGAAGCCTGCGACGGGCCCGGAGGGCGGTGGTGACAGCAAGGCCGACAGTGAGACCTTTGCGGTCTCCGACGAGATTACGACACTTCATTATGTCGGCGAGGCCAATGCGGGAAGCGAACGCTGGGCGTTTGCTTTCAGCGCGAAGAAGCAGTGGCAGCAGAAGGCGCGATCGGACATCGAGGGAATCGCGGCGACGGGACGTCCCTATACGAAGGTATTCGTCGTCACTTCGCGTTACGGCCGCTCCAAAGACGTCGCCAAGATTCAGGATGAGCTGTCCGAGAAATTCGGCTTTCGCGTCGAGATATTCGACCGAAGCTGGATCATCGATCGGGTTCTGGCGCACGGAAATCAGGATATCGCTGTCGACTATCTCGGGGTCGGGAAGCGAAATGAGAAGGCGCGTGTCGGGCCAGCTGACTATGCGCGGTCGCAGCAGCTCGAAGATCTGGAGAAGGCAATCCAGGACCCTGCCGCTTATGCCGGCATCGAGGCACAGCGCGTGACCGACGCCCTGCTCGCCGCGACGCTTTCGAAGGAGTTGGAGCGGCCGCCTTTCGAGACCCATGGGCGATTTGATCGGGCGATCCGCATCGCCGATCAACATGGTGTGCTCAGCCAGCAGATCGAAGCACGCTATCAGCGGCTATGGACCGCCTTCTACTGGTTCGACGACTTTGACCTCCTGGACCGGGAATTTGACGCGTTCGCCGAACTCGCGCTTGGCTCGCCCGCGGCGCGACACGCGGAACGCCTTGCAAACCTTCTGCAATGCCTGATCACGGCGGTAGCACAGGGCTATCGTTCAGCCGAACAGGTTCGCCTAGCGGAACGCCGTGCCGCGCTGGTCGCTCGCCTCGAATTTTTTGCGGGTCAGAAGGACCGTCCCAATAATGCGCTCGAAGCGCGCACGACCACGCTTATGCTCGAGATCACCTCCCTTGCGTTCGACCGACGCGACGAAATCTCCCCCTTTTGGCAGGAAGCCGAAGGAATCCTCGAAGCCGCGTCGGGGCTCGCTGAATATGATGCCGAGCGGCTCTCGAAGCTGATCGAGGAGGTGGGGCCGCTTGCCGGTAACGATCCGGCCTATGGCGAACTGGTCGACAAGCTCGCAGACTACATGGGCAAACGCGTCGGCGAAGGAGAGAGTGGACGTATTCTGCTTCGAAGGGCGCGGCGGCTCGACACAAGTGCCGACCGCCTTGAGATAATTCGTCTGCTCGGACGGGCCACGCATCAGCTCACCAAGCGCGAATATGCAGAAGAGCTTATCGAAGCGAGCTACATGCTCGCCGTCGCTTATAGGGGCACCGGTACGCTCTGGGCTGCGCGCGCCGCGGCGCTGTTTGCTGTCGCATCGATAATTGCGGATTCGGAGCACGATAGCCACCCGTCGGTTACCCTCGTTCCCGCGTTGATGCTCCTCATTTGGATCGACATCGAGTTGCGGCTGCTGCCCGAGGCGCTCGACGCGATCCGGATGGTGAATGGTTGCCGGAAATTGCTGCCGCTCGACGACGCTTCGAAGGTCCGCGTCGACGAGAGGTTGAAGGAGTTTGATGGCGTCCTCACTTGCCAATTTCTCAACAGCTCGGCCGATGACTTCGAGGCGATGGCGGGCCTCCCGACCGCTCTGGAACGCCTCGGTCTGCCCATGTCCTGCGGCGCGCTTCTCTACGCCTTGGGCTATGCGGAGCGCCTTGGCGAGCGTCAGCCCGAGGAGGAACCGGAAGGGGGACTGGAAGGAATGTTCGCGCGTGCGGCCAACCAGCCCGCGGGGGACCTCGGTGGTCGCCCGCTGGTTACCGGCAGCCGGCAGCCGCACAGCATCGAGACCCGCGTGATCGGTATGCGCGTCGCGGTGCATTTATCGGGCAGCGACACAGCGCTTCTCGCCGGCCAAACCCTGCTGGCGGTCATCGACACCCTGTTTGCTACGGTTATCGGTCTGCGGATCGGAGCATTTGTCGAGCGCTTTGATATCGATCTTGTGGAAAGCGATATTGCCACGGCACCGAGCGTTGATTTCGATGGCAATAACATGCGCGCGAAACTTCATTGGCCTGCCGGATCGACACCCGCCGACCATCTCGGTGAGAGCGGAACCCATAGCCAATTCCTGCTTCTCTCGACGCTGATGCTCGTCACAACCTCGCTTGCCGACCGGCAAAAAATTTCGCTGGAGAAGCTTTTTCGGGAAGAATCACTCCTTGAGCGCGTCAGCGCCGCAGTCGCGAGTTCCAACAGCCGTATTCGGGCGATGAACAGTCCAGTGTCGCGACTGACGGACTGGGACGAGCTATCGCTCGAGCGATTTCCGCCGAAGGCCGACCGGCCGGTCATTGTACGGGTGCCAGAGGCTGATCCCGAAGAAGAAGCGATCGGCGAGCGATACGCGACTGGCGATCACCGCAGCGTCGAAGTGCGCTCGGTCTTGGACATTCCGCAGTGGGAGCAGGCGCGCTGGATCGGCGTGATGCTCGGTCTGCAGCATGATCTTCCCATCGTCGGGTTGCACTTTGAGGATCGCGAGGCGGGACGCCAAATTTTCGAGCGTTGGCGCGAGCGGTTCGGCGCACGAGATTCCGAAGGGGCCATCCACATCGCGATCTTGCGCGAACTACCTGGTCGGCCCCTATCCCACTATGCGGTGCTCTTGATGGCGGGAACCGAGCCCGGGGATTTCGCTGGAACGCTGGTGAGCATGCCGAGCCGCCTCAAGCTGCTCGAGCCTGCCACCGACAAGAATCTGAGGTTCTTCCTCGACAACTATCCCGCGGGTGGCTCCTTCATTCTGGTTCCCACTTACGTGAAGGAGACTGGCGAGCCCGATCTGATGATGGATCTCGCCATACTGAAGCATGACCTCTCGATCCGGAGGGTTGCCGATATCGGCAAGTCCGATTTGGAGATTATTGGAGTGCAGCTTCTCGAGCAAATGGAAGCGCGCGACGGTTCGCCGCCCTGATCAGGCGGCGAACTTCATTTTTGAGGCCTTCCGCACACCAGTCTCGAGATGCTTCGCGATCTCGTCCGAGGTGCGGCTGACCGCCAGCTTCACCGCTTCATCGATATGAACATAGTCCTGCGTCACGCTTTGCGACGCGTGGCCTAGCATCGCGCGGATCGTGAGCTCGGAGAAGCCGAGTTCGCCCGCCATGCTCCCGAAGGTGTGGCGCAGCGTATGCGGGGTTACACCCTCAATACCTGCCGCGCGGCACAGGCGGGCCAGGCAGTCGCTGACGGCGGTAAACGGGCCTTCGCCATTCGACGCCGGAAAGACGTAAGGGCAGCCGGCAATTTCGGGCTGTGCGACGACGATCTTGATCGCCTCGGGTCCGATCGCCCGATATTGCGCGTCGCTCTTCGTGTCGGGGAACGCGACGTAACCGCCCATGGGGTTGACCCACTGTCGCTGCAGTGCCTGCGCTTCTTCCCGCCGATAGCCGGTCAGAAGGAGCGTCCTGACAATTGCAAGCGCAACGGGGTTCTCGGAACCCAGTTCAGCCCGGCCGATCGCCCGACCCAGCAGCTCGATCTCGGCAATGCTGAGACGCCGGGTCTTTTTCTTGGTCGCGAGCTTCTTCGCGCCCTTCGTGGGATGTTCCGCTATCAGTCCCTTATGCTTTGCATGGCCGAGAATGGCCTGGAGCGTGCCGAGGCTTCTTCCGGCAACGCCGGAACCGCCCGTCGGGCGGCCGCCGCGCCCGCCCGAGGGAGGCTTTCGGGTCTGCCCGGTGGCGATGTCATTCTGCATTGCCTCGACGTCGGCAATTGTCAGTTTCCGTACGAGGCGTTTGCCTATCAGCGGGATGATATGTGTCCGGATACGGCTTTCATCCATGTTGAGCGAGGTATCCTTGATCGGGCGGTTCTTCCGCCCAAGAATGCGGCCGGCCCGCGCTTCGACGAGATACCATTCGCACATCTCGGCGACGTTCAGATCCTTGCGGACCCGACGCGACTCTTCGGCCGGGTCTTCGCCAGAGGCCACCTTGCCCAACTGAATTTTTGCGATCTCACGGGCCTGCTCGACAGTCATCACGCCGAAGCGCCCGATCTTCACCCGGCGAACCCGGCCTTCCTCATTCATATACTGAATGACGAACGTCTTGGTCCCGGTTGCGCCGACACGGATGCCGAAGCCCTTGATCTCGGTATCCCACAGAAATGCCTGTCCGGACGCTGGCGCAGCCAGCGCATCGACCGCCCGCTTGTTGAGCTTTGCAAGCGCCACGACTTCCTCCATTATATTACGCGAGGGTCGCAGAATCGAAAAGTAATAAGGACGTAATGGAAAGCGACCGCTTCGCAGGGTGTTTCTAGGATAGAATATCGTAGACCGAAGTCAATAAATGATTGATTTTTCGTACCTTGGCGTAGAAAAAGAAGCTCTGGAGTATTTGCAGTAATTTTTTGCCAAGGTTGGGGTCGAGGGTTCGAATCCCTTCGCCCGCTCCAGTTTTCCTACATTTTCCAGTGACTTAGACCTCCAGGCGCACTGCGACGTTTGGTGACAAAGCGGCCTTTGATGGGTTTTGTCCCCATAATGTCACCACTTGGGATCGTGGCATCGGAATGAATCTGCAAGGTCGACCATAAGCCGTCTACGAATGGGAAGCGGCTGCGGCTATCGCAGGCCCTGTCTTGGAGACCTGTCCATCGAACCTCGATGCAGTTCGCAGAAACATCCAATTTCGGTTCCAGTTGTCATTGCTAATTGTTCCGTTGATCGGGGATGAAATCGCGCACTTCGCAATTGTTGAAGTGTGTGACCGGGTTCCGCTACGGATGTCCAGGCGAAAGCTAAAGGTAGTGGTGCGCGCCCCGACGTGCGTTTCCTTGGCTCGGTCACTTTTTTGGGAGATTGATGGGTATCCGATTATTATTGGATTATAAAATGGATGCCACTCTGCCCGAGGCATAACTTCCTGAATGCGACTCATTCTGGTCGCGAATTGGGAAGGAAGAAGCAATGAAAGACTTCAACGAACTGATCGACCTCGGCGCCATCAGCGTCGAAACCCGCGGTATCGAGCCGCTCGGACCGGTCGACGAGGATCAGGGCGAACATTATCTGTTCGCCGGCGGCATCACGGCCGACGACTGAAAGCGGTGGCGTGCCGCTCGCATGCGGCACGCCATTCGCATTGCCCCGCGCAATTATCGAAATGTCCGCCATGCTGCGATCGGGCCTGCACTACTGTCAGTTTGACAGTGGCTTCGTCTTGTTCGATCTCTCCGCCGACCGCTATTTTCTTCTCACCGATCAATCAGCGGAACAGTTTGGCCGAGTGCTGAGCGGTGGCGGGACGTCTGCGGATGAACATCATCTGCGTGACCTCGGCCTTCTTGCCGACGATGAAACCGGTAAACCTGCGCCTGCAATCCTTCCACCGCTGGCTGCGCGCAGTCTCGTTGATGAGCCGACCGCCAAGGCTTCGATGGCGGCGACAATATCCTGTATCTGGGAGCAGCGGAGAGCCCGCCGCGATCTTCAAAACAATTCTCTTAGCGATATTGTAACCGGCCTGGGACGCAGGTCTGATCGACTGGCGCCATCCGGTGCGGACGATTGCCGCGATATTACCGCCGCATTCGTGCGCGCCAAGCGCTATATGTCATCAGATGACCGATGCCTGGTGCGCGGCATTGCCATGACACGGATGCTTGCGCGCCGCGGCGTGGCAGCCTCGCTGGTGTTTGGCGTCACCATGCCCTTCGCCGCCCATAGCTGGGTTCAGGTCGGTGATACCGTGCTGACCGACTCCTTGGACGTTGTTCTCCACTATCGACCGATCTTTGCCGTTTGATGGCCGGCGGGTTTCGAATTGAGGTCGAGATGTCGACCAACCGTCCGGCTCCGGAGCAACAGGGCCCGCCGACTTTCGAAATCTCTGGCGTGAGGATATGGACCGCCGAACCGGCGATCGCGATACCTCCACGGACCGTCATTATCGGTCATCTCTTTACGAGAGGCCCACCCAGCCGCCGGGTCGAGGCCTTTGAAGTCGGCGAGGGCGATGGTCTTGCGGCCAATGATGCGCAACGGCTGCTGAGACAATACTGGGGCGGTTACGTCATGGTCCATGCCGACCCAGCGGGTGCGGTACGGATATTTCGCGATCCATCGGGACTTCTTCCTTGCTATGTCCGCCGCGATCGCGGCCGCGTGACGCTTGCAGGATCGATTACTGACCTCGCGAACCCCGCCCCTGGTTCGGCAAATCTCGATGAGATCGCTCGCATCCTGGCGGGTGGCGATCTTCGAGGGCGACGGACATGTGTATCGGACGTTGAAGAACTGATCGCCGGCGAATGCCTGGTCATCGACCAGGATGATTTGCGGACCGAGCAATATTGGTCGCCTTGGGATCATGTCGCCCGTTCCGGCGCTGGCGCCGACGAAGTGACTGACGAATTGAGGCGCACGATAGCGGACTGCGTCGGAGCATGGGCTACCTGCTTCCCCTCAATCATGGTCGGCGTGTCGGGCGGGCTCGACTCCTCCATCGTTGCGGCGTCGGCAGCGACTATGGCCAAAAGTCTGACCTGTCTGAATCTGGTGAGCCCCGATTTCGATGGAGACGAGCGCCGGTACGCCCGGGCGCTTGCAGAGTCGATCGGCACCCTGCTGATCGAGGAGTATCGCGAGCTGCAAGATATCGACGTCACCGTCTCGGCAGCGCCACATCATCCTTGGCCTGTTGCTCCGCTCTACAAGCAGACCAATGAGGTAATCCATCGTCGCTTGCTCAGCGAACTACCCGTTGATGCCTTTTTTTCCGGCAATGGCGGCGACGGCATCCTTTGTGGCGTACGAAGCGCCGTGCCCTTCATCGATCGGCTTCTGGCCGAAGGTCCGCGACCATCCCTGGCTTCCACCCTGTATGATCTTACCCTGCTGACCGGAGCGGACGCCAAGACCGTGCTGAAGCACGGCTGGCAGCGCTATCGACGCAATCGTGGGCGTCATCGCCCTCTCATCAATCTTGCGGGTCTGGGAAAAGAGATTGGGCGAACGATCAGGGCGGAGGGCGCCTCCCACCCCTGGCTCGATGCGCCCGACGATATTCTTCCGGGGAAAACTGTCCACGCGGCCTATCTGATGCGAGCGCAGAAGGGCGTCGAACTCTATCCGCGCGCAACGATGCCTCCCCATATTGCCCCGCTGATGTCGCAGCCGATCGTCGAGGCCTGTCTCGCTATACCGACATGGGAGTGGATCGCCGGCGGTGAGAACAGAGCCGTGGCCCGAAAGGCATTCGAAGGATATTTGCCCGAGATGATTACCGCGCGGAGGCAAAAGGGCGGACCCGGGGACTTCCACCTGTCAATCTATCGGACTCACCGTGCTGCGCTGCACGATCGCCTGCGCGGCGGGATACTTGCGGCGTCGGGCGTGCTGGATCTCGGACTACTCGACGTGCCCGAAGATCCGACATGGCGCGGTGCCGAGCGCATCGACAGGATTCTGACCTTCGTCGCCGCTGAAAATTGGGCCCGATATTGGGCGGGAAGTTGAATATGCCGAAGGAGACTGTGATGCGCCCTCATTCCGAATTGCCAATTGGAGGAACAGAAATGGAAGGCAGAGACTGCGAGTTGGAGCTTGTGGAACTTGGCGCGATCAGAGATCAGACACGCGGCATTGACCCGCTCGGTGCGGTCGAGGAAGACACCGGGGAGCGCTACATATTCTTTGCAGGAATTGCCGAGACCGATTGAACATGGGTCATGGCTCGGCGGGGCATCGAGCTTGGCGGTTCTGCTTCAATCGATCCCAGTTCGCCATCTGATCGGGGAAAGGCGCGTCGGCATCGCGTTGGCCGAGCAGCCAATAGTCGAACCAGGCGATATTCTCGCGCATCGCGCGCAGTCGGTTGGACGTCAGATAGAAGACATGCGTCTCGTCCGACGCTGCCGTTGCTCCGGGATAATAGCTGATCTGGGTTGCGACGCCCGCCGCACGCAAGGCCTCGAACAGTTCGATCTGTGACGGCGATGCCGAAGCCACTTGCTGCAGCACTGCCGCACAGACCTTGCCGGCATTCAGCGACGGTGCAAAGCGGCGCCAGCGTTCGATGTTTTCCCCGAGCGGCGCACCCCCATAAACCGCATCATAGCTCGATCGCCCGGTTGCATAGCCGGCAGGCTCCAGAAAGCCGCCGTCCCCGCTCGACGCCGCTCGAAACATGTTGGAGTTCGTGACGGTGACGTTGACCATTTGGGAGCCGCGACTGTAGCCGGCTATTCCGACGCGGGCCGGATCGATCAGCCCCTCAGCGGCAAGTTCCGTCACGGCATCCTCGAAGCTGTGCACGCCGGTCAGCCAGAGTTTTTGTTGAACCGTTTCAGGATCGGGGGGACCTTTACCGCGTAGCCAGGCGTGCATGGCGTCCATCAAATCCTTCGACTGGCCGGGTGAGGGGTCGTTCAGGAGAAGAACCACATAACCGCGTTCAGCAAGCAGCTGGACTGGATAGTTCCACTGGTTTGCGGGCTCGGCAAAGCGGTCGTCTGCATCGGTGCCGTGGGTCACGACCACCGCTGGGTGTCGGTCGCCGGCGCGGTGGCCGCGCGGGAGCAAGACATAGCCGCTCGACCAATAGCCATCGCGATTGACAAAGGTGCGTGCGATGGCCTGAAGAGGTTCGATCTCCTCATGTCTTGGTGAGATGGGACCAAGGTCCGCGATCTTATCTGTGTAAAGGCTCACACGAACGAGGCGCGGCGGCCGGGACATGCCTTCCTCGACGCATATGGCAGCCCGGAGCATGCCGTCGAAGCCGCATCGCGTCAGGCTCGCGTCCCCGCGGAGTTCACGCACCCCTCTTTTGTCGATGAGCGCGAGACCATAGCGCGCATCGCCGAGCCCCCTGGTCCCGATCACCACCCGTCTACCGTCGCGGCTGCTTTTCCAGCCGACAGAACGCGAATCGCCGATGTCGAATGCGACACGACCATAGCTGTGCGAACGGCCTTCCGCCGAAGTCTCGAGCAACTCCCGATCTCTGCCCACACCGCTTGTCGAAAGCTGCCCACCGCGCGGGCCGCCGAGAATCGACATGCTGAGCAAGTCGCGTTGCTTCGCGAGCGTGCGCACCGTCTTGTTCACGCGGTTCCACGCCAGGAACTCGAAGGCACCACCCAAAGTGCCGTCGCTCGTCTCAATCCGAAACTGGATCTCGTCGCCTCGCCACAGAATGCGACCCCCACCGCGGGTGGCGACGCGATCGGTCGACGGCCGCGTCATGATCTTCGTCGTGTTTCCTTCAGGTCCCCGCAGGAAATAGTCGACCTCGACGTCGATCGTCGAGCGTCGCCGGCCAAGTAGCGCAGTAACTTCCCGATCGAACCGGACGCGAGGTCCGTCGGTCTTGGCCCTGAGCTGTGAATACCAAAGCCATTTGCCATCGGGTGACCAGTCATAGTCGAGGATACCGATATGCGAGGGGCGTATGCCGCCGCCGAGCGGGAAAGACATGTCGGCCTTTCCCACCGGCACGGGGTTGGGGTTCACGATCAGTGGCAGCAGCTTGCCCTCGGTGTCGATCCGGTAGAGTTGCTGGCCTTCGCCAAGGTCTACCAAAGCGCTCCAGTCTTGTGTCCCGGGGACGGATCGCAGCGACTTGATGGTATCGACCGTCAGCAATTCCTTCGTCCGACCAGTTTCGACGTCCACGATGCGAATATGCGATCTCGGCTTTCCGGCATCGAGGTCGGCAATCTCGGCAGCGTAAATCGCGAGGCGGCCATTGTCCGACAGCGCGATTTCATTCACTTCGGGAACTGTGAGGATATCCTCGAGCGTCCAGGGCCTGCCCTTGCTCTCCCCTGCCTGCGCGGCAGGGGAGAGCGCCGCGGCGGCAAGGAGCGCCACGGCCGGGAGGCCGGATCGGAGTGCGATTTTCATATCGGCGCTCCTCACCAGTCGCGGCTGATCGTGACGCCGAGGAAACGCCCGACAGCCGAATAGTTGGTTGAATCGAAAGGCGTGTCGCTAGCGGATGCGACTGCCGTCATATCCGGCTTGGCATTGAGGATATTGAGCGCATTGACCGATATCTCGGCGAGGCGTCCCAGCTTCGCGCGTGCGGAAAGATCGAGCGTCGTGACGGGCGAGACACTCACCGGAACGGCGCGCCGCCGATCGGTTACGCCGCCCGTGAAATTGGCGAAGGCGGCCAGTGTGAAGCGCTCGCCGCCGAAGGTCGCGCCGCCACGGGCGCGAAAGTGCGGCGAATTGAATATCGTGCCCGCCAGATCGATGTTCGGAAGACCGTGCAGCAAGCGCTGCCGGCTGTCGAGCCAGGTGGCGTTGGCGGTAAGCGTCAGCGTCTGCTTGCCAATCGGAGCCCGGTAGCGGATCGCCAGATCGGCGCCTTCATAGCGCTGCGCGGCGATATTCCGGTCGCGACCGTCGATGATCGCAATCACCGTGGCGGGATTATAGGGCCCGCTCGTTCCATTGCCGAGCGGATCGGCGGCGCCGGCGATTGCCTCGGCCTGCGACGCGGCCGACGGGTTGAAGGTAATAAAATCAGCGTAGAGCGGATTGGTCAGCGTTCCGAGCGGTGAGCCGAAGGGTGGCGCAACCCTGTCGCGATAATCGATCCGGAACAGGCTGGTGACGATCTGGAGTCGCGGCGACGGCCGAAATGTCGCGCTTAAGGTGATATTCTCGGACCGCTCGGGACCGACGTCGGGATTCCGGCCGCCGATGTAGATGTAGGTCGAACCCGCTGGGAACATTGTACCGTAGCCAGTGACGGGCAGCAGCACCGGCGTGTAGCCGCTGAATTGCTGGTTGAGCGTCGGCATCTTGAACGACCGGCCCCATGATAAACCAATGCTTAGTTCTTCGGCCGGCGCATAAACGAAGCCCAGCTTGGGAACCACGATGCTCCCGGCATCGGAGTAATCTTCGAAGCGAAGCGCCGCAGTGATCGACGCGCGGTGGGCAAAGGAGAGGTCTTGAGCAGGACTTGCCAACGGCAGGAAGAACTCCCCATAGGCATAGAGATTGTCGCGGCGTCCGGCGAAACCACGGCCGTTGACCTCCGCGACGAGCCGGTTGCGACGCCAGCCGCCGCCGGCGGCGAGCCGCACATCGCCGGCGGGTAGCGCGAAGATCGCGCCCTCCACACCGGCTTCGACGCTGACACTGCGATTGTTGAATATGCGAATGGGGCGCGTCGCCACCCCGTTGGTGAAATTCTGCGTCTCGCCATAGGTGTTATCGCTGCCGTAGAAGGCGGAGATGCGCGCGGTCCAACTGCCACCGATCTCGGCCTCGAGCGTCGGGGCGATTCCGAAGGTTTCGAACTCATTGGTGACAATCGTACCGCGCGTCGTGATCGGACGGTCCACGATAAGACCGCGCACCGAAGTCATATCGCCGCGCTTGTAGATCGCGTCGGTCTTCAACTGTACGCCGGCAACCACCTGCTGATGAGCGCTCAGCAGAAAACTATGCCGCTTGAGCTCCGGGTAGAGTGTCGAGGCGGGGTTGCTGCTCGCTGCATAGCTGCGATTGCGCGCAAGGATCGCGCTATTCTCGAAATAGTCATAGGCCGCAAGGAAGCCGCCACCGGACCATTTTGCGCCCCCGAGCAGCCCATATTGCTGCTGAAAATTGCCCCCGTCGGTCGATCCGCCGAGCCGGGCACTCGTCGTGATTCCTTCATAATCCTTGCGCAGCAGGATATTGACCACGCCCGCCACCGCGTCGGCGCCGTAGATCGCCGACGCGCCGTCGGTGACGATCTCGATCCGTTCGACCGCCGCTGCCGGAATCGCACTCACGTCGATGGCGCTTTGCGTGCCGCTGTAGGCAAAGCGATTGCCATTGAGCAGCGTCAGCGTTGCACTCGGCCCTATCCCCCTGAGGTTGAAGGTCGAGGCCCCATTGACGTTTCCATTCTCGTTCGCGACGCCCTGACCCGACCCGATCCCGGGATTCTGCCCGCCGCCGAAATTCTGGGGCAGGCTTCGCGCCACCTCGCCGAGGTCGGCATGACCCGCGTTGCGAATATCCTCGGCACTGATGTCGATAACCGGCGCGGCGGCAGGAGCGCCCGCGATGCGCGACCCGGTGACGATGATGACTTCGGGCTCGCCCGCGGGGATGGCCGGAACGGCGGCGTCGCTCAGGATAATGACCGACCGGCTCTCGAAACGCGCCGTGAGGCCGCTGCCGGCGAGAAGCGCCTCGATGGCTTCGCGCGGCGTGAGCTGACCCCGCACGGCGGGCGCCCTCTTCCCTTCGATGTCCTGCGCGCTGACATAGAGCTCGATATCGGCGAGCGCGGCGGCACGGCGCAGTGCATCGCCCAGATCCTGCGCCGGAATATCATAGGATTGGCGCGGCGCCTGCATGGCCTGCGCGCCTTCGGGCGAAAGCAAGGCTGCAGCGCCGACGAGCAGCGCGGCCAGCGAACGGGATTTAATCGACATTTTCACTCCCCCAATATTCTCGGCCGTGCATCAGGCAGACGGCCAGTGGGGGTGCGTTGACGGGAAGATAGGAGCGACCTTAGTCGCTCGGTGAAAAAATTATCGTCGGCGGAGGTGGTTGCCGTCAGCCCTCCGTTCGACCGCGAGATCGAACAATATGGCGATCCGATCGGCGAAAGCGTCGGTCTGGCTGATATGGAAGCGGCCCGACACTTCGCGCGCGGCTATGTCGGTGTCGTCGATCACGATCGGCACCGCGGCGTAGCGATTGGCTTCGGCAACGAGCGCGCCGAGTTTGATCGACCGATACTCTGCCCACCCTTCGGTCCAGTCTGGCTGAATGACGGCCGCCGACGCCGCGACAGGCTCCAACCGGCTACCGGGTCCATAGGCGAGGGCAGTTCCCGCCTTGAGGGGCATGGTCTGACCGACGTTTGCATCGGCGCGCACCTCTGCTGCGCCGCGGCGCAGCGATGCGACCACCCTCCCCGATGCGGCGAGACTCAGATCGATTTCCGCATCATTTGCCGTCGCCCCTCCGTGCCCAGCCTCAATCCGGAGTGGGACATCGCCCGGCGCGACAGACAGTCTAACCCGCCCCCTCACGAGACGAACGCTTCGTTCGCCATGCGAAAAGGCCACGTCGAGCCGGCTGTCGGTGTCGAGCGTCGCGCGCGAACCGTCGACGAGCCGGAAGGTGCGGATCTCGCCGCGCTGCGTCTCGAGAGGTTCGGCGGCAAAAGCCGTCGCGCCGTCGCCTGGCTGGCCGGGAAAGGGAGCGCCCGCGGCCCCGATGGCGATGATCAGGAGCGCGAGCGCGGTGGCGGCCGCTCCCCATGGGAACCAGCCGCGCATTCGACCACGGCGCGCCTCGGCATGCGTCGTTCCGTGGCGCTGTGAAGTCTTGAGGATCGCAAGCGCAGCCATCCGCTTTTCGGCGCGCCGATAGGCTTCGCGATGCTCGGTTGAGGCCTGCAACCACGCGTCGAACTCGTCGCGCAGCGCCTCCGCATCCTCGCCGCGCATCTTGACGAGCCACGCGCGCGCGACCTCGTCGGCCGGATAATCGTCGTCGACGGCCTTGGTCATTTCCCGCTGTCCACCACCTTCGCGATCTGACCGAGCGCCTTCATCATATGATATTCCACCGTCGCAATGCTGATGCCGAGCTGTTCATGTATCTCGCGATAGGAAAGTTCGTCCACCCGGTGCATCAGAAAGACGCGGCGCGTCTTGAGCGGCATTGCGTCAACGGCCTTCTCGTAAAGCTCCAGAAGGTCCGCCGCTTCGAGGTTCCATTCCTGCGTGGCCGGGGTCACGGCATCGCTCTCTTCGCGCAGCGAAAATAGAGCGATCGGCGCAGACTTGCGGCGTCGCGCCCGGTCGATCAGCAGATTCTGAGCAATACGGCGAAGAAAGCCGCCCGGGTTGACGAGGTGATGCCGTTGCTCGCTTCCCGCTGCCCGCGCGAAGACTTCTTGAACCAGGTCGGGTGCTTCCTCGGGGCCCGCCTTGCGGCGCAGGAAATGAAAGAGCGACGAGCGGTGCGTGCGATACATTGTCTCCAGATCCTGTCCGGTGACGGGCCGATGTTCGACCGGTGCCGGGCGATCGTCGGGATGCACATGACAGGCCGACGACACCGAAAAGGGGTGACGCAGCGGAGCGTCGTCGCAGCAGGTACAGGAAGACACAGCAATTGTTCCGAGGGCACGAGCAGAGCCATCCCGCCGTAGCCGGATGCCCGTCTCCCAGTGCTGTGCCGCCGTTCGGTCGCTTGTGCGATCCAGGGTCCGGTTCGGCCGCCGGTCCGGTCAAGGACTGGCGCATATAATGCCTGGCGAAATAGTCCGCGCGAAAGCTGCCAGCAATGCTCCAGCGCACCCGAATCATGTCAATTGCGGGCGGCTGTGACAAGCAAAAGCGTCGATCCGGCAATATTGGCCGCTCAGGACTGGCGGCCGGGATGCGCAGCAAGCGTCCGTGCATAGGAAGTGGCCGCGCGCGCGCGCCGCTCATGATAGCCAAGCAGCAGGCTCCGCATCTCGGTCAGCGGCGCGGCATCGACAATGGCGGCCTCGAGCAATTTATATTCGGCCTCGACATCGCCAAGGATCGCGGCGTCGAAATGGCGCGAGAACTGGAGCCGGTCGCCGATTGCGGCGATGCTCGCCACGATCTCGGCATTCGAAGATCGATCCGCGACCGCGAGGAATAGATCGGCGATGCGTTCGGGATAGGGCTGATCGGCGCTCACCGGGATTGCCAGCCGATTTGGCGCCGTTGCGAGCGCGGCGAGTTGCAGGATCAGATGCAGCTCGAGCAGATCGCGAAACTCGGTCTCGGTAGGGCGGTGAACATGAAAGCCTTCGCCCGGCATGAAGTCGACCATGCGCTCGCCATTGAGGCGGTAGAGACTGTCGCGTACCGGCGTCATGCTGACGCCGAGGTCATCCGCGAGACGCGCCGCCTCGATCCGGGAGCCGGTCGCCCATTCGCCTGTCATCAACCGGCGCTTGATCGCTTCATAGGTCGGCTCGAACACATGCGCGGGACTCATGCGCCTGCCCTTTCGGCGGCGGCGAAGGCGGCGACCGCCTCGGCCTGGTCAGGGCGTAGCGCGTCGATCGCGCCAAGATGTGACGGCCTTTCATCCGTCAGCAAGACCGAAGGGCATTGGCCTTCATAATTGCCAAGATTGGGACGATGCTGGGCATAGCCCGCAAGCGCTGCCAGCTCGGGCGGAAAATGCCGCGCGACCTCGGGGGGATAGGCGAGCCACAGATTCTCATAGGGCTTGAGCCAGCCAAGGCTGTAGCTGACCAGCACGCCGCGCCTCACCTCCTTGCTGAGGTTCGTGCCCGCACCGTGTGCGGTCGATCCGAGAAAGCAGATCGCCGACCCCGGCTCACATTCGGCGAATATCGGCTGGCCGAGATCGGTCTTTGCCATTCCCGCCGCCCCATGGCTGTTCGGAAAGATACGCGTCGCGCCATTTTCCTCCGTGAAGGGCGTGAGCGGCCAGAGGACATTGACCAGATATTCCTGGGTGCCGTCGGCGCCGCGCCACATATCCTGGTCGCGGTGCGGAAACTGCCGGACTTCGCCCGGATGGATCTCGATCGCCTGGGTGAGGTTGAGCTGTATCCGGTCGCACCCAGTTCCGAGGATCGTCTCGACCGCGGGGAGGATGATCGGATTGAGCACCAGTGCGGCCATATGCTCCGATCGCTTGAGCAGGCTGCCGCAGCGCTTCGTGCGGCGACCATAGAAATTGCCATCGCAGAAGGGTGTCGCGTCGAAGATCGGATCGAGATCCTTCGCCAAGGCGCGGACGCGGGCGATCGCCTCGTTGCGGAGGATGCAATAGCCGGTGCGGCGCAATTCCTCGACCAGCATCGCGCTGACATCGGCTTCGGTGAGATCCTTTTTCATAGCGCCGGCTCCCCGCCTTCCTCAAATTTGAGCATGAGAGGCGCGTAGGTCCCCGTTCGTTTCAGGCCGGGGATCGTGTCGTCGTCGATCGCGATCCTGAGCGCGACGATCCGGCAGTTTCTATCCCGGTGGACGGGCCCCAGCGTGCGACACGCCCAGCCGAATTTGCTGATACTATGGTACCAGCCCGCCTCCGCAATCCCGACATAGTCGCTGATGCCATTGTGCAGGGCATGGTCGGCGAGCGCGGTCACGAGCTGGTTGCGGGCGTCGCGGCGCTCTGCGGGCGTCTGCGCGGGGTCGAGGCAGAAGCGGCTGATCTCCCAGATACGGGTGCCGGTCGGCGGGCCATCGGCGCAGAGGTGCGGATAGATGTCGCCGAGAAGGTGCGGCGCCGTGGTCGGCAGGAGGCGCGCCGAAGCGCGATGACGCAGATCGTCGGGGTCGAGCAGGATCAGATAGCGGGCGTCGGGCGTGTCGAACTGATCCAGCTCGAAACGGCCGTCGAGGACGGGCAAATCCCATTTGAGCTGGTCGATGAAGACCTGCTTTCGTGCGACAAACATGCCGCGCAGCGCGGCATCCCCGGGCGCGTCGGGCGCCCGCGTCGATTGTTCGATCATGATGATTCCTTGGCTGTGGAGCCGGAATCAGACCATCGATCCTGCGCGGCGGCTATGCCCATTTCTGGGCAAGGATTCTGCGATTATGCGCGGCGCGTCAGTTCGGGCGCCACCAGTCGTAGATGTCCGAGAAGCCGATCAGCCCGTCGAACAGCGCGCACAGGATCAGCATCGAGCGGCAATGCACCGAATAGCGGTCGCGCGCCATCTTCAGGTGGCGCACGACCGTCTCTTCGCTGATCCCGAGAATATCGGCGATCTCGCCGGCGGTCTTGCCGCGCGCCGACCAGAGCACGCATTCGCGTTGCCGCTCGGTAAGTATCGGGCGTGGCCGTAAAGGAGAGGAGCCGATCAACTCGCGCGCCGAAGCGATCGCGATCGCGCCGAGGATTTCGGCGGCGTGGAGCATCTCTGCCGGAATGTCCGCGTGCGGACGGACGGCGAAGGAGCAGGTCCCCGATGCCTCGCCGGGCAAATGGCGGGGAACCGTGAAGCCGTCACCGACGCCGCTCTCGCGCGCCACCGACAGCAATTGGCGGTCGCCGCGGCTCAGCGGAATATAGCGATCGACATGGCGCCATTCGAAGCCGGTCAGCGACCGCTCGCTGGCGCGGCGGATCGGATCGGTTCCGCTGAGATCGAAGCCAACATAGACCTTGGCCCAGGCGTCGGGATAATTGTGCACGAGGATCGACGCCGGTTCGCCGGTTCCGCGCCGATCGAAGGCAAGCGCGAAATGGTCGAACCCCATTCGGCCCGCAGCCTTGGTCAGTGCGGCAAAGAGCTGCTCTTCTCGGTCTGCTCCTGTAAATTCCTGTGCGAGTTCCTCTGTCAGATAATAATGCTTCACGTCGTTCATCGGCCGCCGGCGCGTTCCCGACCCGCTCGCCTGCGGTCCGCTCCAACTATCGCCGCGGGCCTCTTCCTTTCGGCGCGGGCGAACGGGGGAATTTCCGACGGGTCCTCACGCCATGTCCGGCCGCTGTTCCCGCAGCCTGGCGCACGGCGATCGATCGGTGAGCAAGATGTAACAGGCTGATAATCCGGGTAAAGGGCCCGGACCCGACAATCGGACCCGCTTCTGGATCTATTCCTGTCGGATATGACGGCTTGTCAGAGCAGCGACGGCGCATCTGCAGGCGGCGCCTTGCGGCTGAACCAGGGCACTTCGGTGCGCTCGACGGCGAGGCGATCGGCAGGATATTTTGCGACCAGGGCCATCGCCTCTTCGGCAGGCGCGTGAAGCCAGGCATCATGATCCTCGGGGTGCAGGATAACGGGCATGCGATCATGGATGTGGAACAGTTCCTCGGTCGCATCGACCATCACGCCCGTATAGCAATCGCCCCATTCGTCGGTCGGCCGCCAGAGACCCGCCCAGGCCGCAAGCGGCTGGTCGGCGACGCTGATCCAGGTTCGCGTCATCTTGCCCTTCTCGCCTTCGGCTTCGGCGAAGGAGGTGAAAGGGATGAGGCAGCGATGGACCGGGTTGGTGAACCAGGGCCGCCAGAAGGACATCAGCTTGTCGTCGCGCGCATTGTTGACCGGCTTCGGCTTGCTGGTCGGTTTCATATGTTTGAGGCGCACCGGGAAGCCCCAGGTCATCGCCTGAAGAACGCGTTCGCCGCCGTCCTGCCGCACCACGAAACCCTGTCCGCCGGGATAGACATCGCCGGGCGAGGCGTTGGTGGCCTGCGGCCGGCGCGATTTGAAATAGGATGCTACCTCGTCGACCGTCGAATTCAGCGTCACCAGGTTGCACATCGGGCGGCCCTCCGTCAGGCCGCTCCGAGCAGGTCGTCGAAATTCTGCTGGATCGGCGGCATGATCCTGAAGCTATCCTTGGGGAAGGGGCGCAACAAGTCCAGCGGCGGTCGCCTTCCCATCAGCCAGTCGAAAAGATTGTCAGGATGAACCACCCCGACATGGCGGTCCTTATGATGGGCAAGATCGGCATAGGCGGGGACGGTGAGCGCCGCGAAACTGTCGGGCCAATCGCGGTTCCCGGGACGCCATGTTGCCGCGATGCATAGGAAGGGTTCGCCGATGAGGCTTGCCGAATAGACCGTCTTGCCGCGCTTCACCAGGCCGAACTCGTTGGCAAGCAGCAGGCACGGACGGTCGATGATCGCGGTCTCGGACTTGAGCAGCGGGATCTGGAAGATGTCGGGATCACGCGACGGCAGGCCCCAGTGAAGCTCCTTCTCGCGTTCCTGATTGCCGTCCCAGATCATGACCCGGTGCGGCTTTCCGATCCCCACCAGGGCGTCGTCATTCTCGATGTCCATCGGACAGTCTCCTAGGCCCGGAAGCGGCTCAGCGCGCGCTTCCATTCGCGTTCGTCGGGCATGGGCAATTGGATATCGTCCTTGCTCGGCGCGACCAGTTCGAGCCGGATCGGCCGAATACGTTTGCCGGTCCGTGCCTTGCAGCGCGCGCACCAGAATTTTTCGCGCGCCTTGCCAAGATCATCGTCCCACATCTTGCGCTGGAACTTCCACCACAGACCATAAGGATCGAAGGTCGCGCTATGGCCGCAGCGGCACACCGGCCTGACCGCCTGATACCATGCCGCGGCCTCGAACAGATGCGTTGCGCGCCGCCCACCTTCTCTGGTCCAGCCGCCCACGTCACAGCGAAAGCCCGAGCTGGTCGATATGCGCGGGCTCGGGGCTTCCACCCACGCTTTCGGCGATGACGCGGGCAAGCTCGAACGCCGCTTCGACGCGCATGTGACTTGTAGGTGCGGTGAGGCCCACGCGCGCCCAGCCGGGAGCGGCAAGCAGGGTTTCTGCGACTCGGGCGGTATCGATTCTGTCCATGCCCATATGAGAACATAGGAAGAACAACATGGCAAGCCCGCTGCGCACGGCTGGGCCCGCCCATGATCCTCGGTCCCGCGGCGGCAGGCCGCCGCGAGCGAGCGCGGGGGTTGCCGGGCCGCGTGGCGGACGGAGTGCGGCGAGAGAGGCTTGCTGCCGGTCCCCCGCGGAGAACCGAAATGACGCATTATGCAAAGCCCCACCGCCACGGCGGCAAATTCACCGGAAGGATCGCAGCATGAAACTGCTCACTGCGGAAATCGCAGCCGCGCTCGCCGCCAATGCTGCCGCGCGGCACGACGCGATCGCGCGCGGCGCGCGCGAGCCCGATCCCAGACCTGTCGTGCGCTTCTTCAGCCCCGTCGGCGCCGCGACCTGGCTTGCAACCGAGGTCGATGCCGACGGCATCCTGTTCGGCCTCGCGGACTTGGGGTTCGGATGCCCCGAACTCGGAAGTTTCTCGCTTTGATCTGCCCCCTTCTGAGTGGTCCAAAATTGATGATATTTTGGATGACGAAGGAGAATATGAATGCCGGCCAAGAAGCATCGCCCGGAAGAGATTATCGGCAAGCTGCGTGAAGCGGAGGTC
>Ga0164290_1001309_pt1 | contig 40561 bp, 38 predicted proteins | sample Micstemetagenome_FD_108782 | JGI IMG/M metagenome (GOLD analysis project Ga0164290, IMG submission 108782) | Contaminated culture microbial community from soil near Moab, Utah, USA - Microcoleus steenstrupii SON62 (Illumina Assembly) | ecosystem: Environmental > Terrestrial > Soil > Soil crust...
CCGGACCGGCAAGCTGTGGGCCCATGAATGGGCCGGCATGACGCCCGACATCATGGCCGTCGCCAAGGCCCTCGGCGGCGGCTTCCCGATCGGCGCCTGCCTGGCCACGACCGAGGCGGCCCGGGGGATGGTCGTCGGCGTGCACGGCTCGACCTTCGGCGGCAATCCGCTGGCCATGGCCGTCGGCCGGGCCGCTTTCGGCGAGATCTCGAGGCCGGAGACCCTGGCCCATGTCAACGAGATCGCCGGCTATCTGAAGCAGCAGCTGCACGGCCTCGCCCAACGCTTCCCGGACGTGATCGTCGAGGTGCGCGGCAAGGGCCTTTTGCTCGGCGTCAAACTGGTCCCCAACAACCGGGAATTCATGGGCTGGGCGCGCGATGAAGCGCAGCTGCTGGTGGCCGGCGGCGGCGACAATCTGGTCCGCATCCTGCCGCCGCTGAACCTGACCCTGGAAGAGGCCCGCGAGGCGGTCGAGCGGTTCGAAAAAACCTGCGAACTCGCCCGCACGAAGATGGCGGGCTGATGTTGTTTTCATCCGCTCATCCCCGCGAAGGCGGGGACCCGGTTCTGTCCAGCTTGACTCAGTCGGACCGGGATAAGCGGCGCTGTCTGCCTTTCAACACCTGCCGCCCAAGGCACTGGGTCCCCGCTTTCGCGGGGATGAGCGGAGTATTTGAATGATCCGCCATTTCCTCGACATCCACCGCCTGTCCCCCGAGGACCTTCGCGCCATCCTCGACGACGCGCACGCCCGCAAGGCCGCCCGCAAGGGCTGGCCGAAGGGCCGCCCCGACGCCGACGCCCCGGCGAAGGATCGCGTGCTGGCGATGATCTTCGAGAAGAATTCGACCCGCACCCGCTTCAGCTTCGACGCCGCCATCCGCCAGCTCGGCGGGGCCTCGATCATCGCCAACGCCGGCGACATGCAACTGGGGCGCGGCGAGCCGGTCGAGGACACCGCCCGCGTCCTGTCGCGCATGGTCGACGCCGTGATGATCCGCGCCAACAGCCACGAGGACGTCGAACGCTTCGCCCGCGTCTCCACCGTGCCGGTGATCAACGGCCTGACCGACCGCTCGCACCCGTGCCAGATCCTCGCCGATCTGATGACGATCGAGGAGCATCGCGGCCCCATCTCGGGCAAGACCATCGCCTGGGTCGGCGACGGCAACAACGTCTGCCACAGCTTCATGCATGCGGCGCCGAAACTGGGATTCCATTTCAACGTCGCCTGTCCCGCCGACTACCACCCGGACCTCCACGACCTGGCCCGCGGCGGCAACCACGTCACCCTGACCAGCGACCCGCGCGAGGCCGTCGCCGGCGTGGACGTGGTCGTCACCGACACCTGGGTGTCGATGGGCGACGGCGACTATGAAGCGCGGCTGGAGGCGTTCGAGGGTTATGGCGTCGACGACGCCCTGATGGGCGCCGCCGCCTCCGACGCGGTCTTCCTGCACTGCCTCCCGGCCCATCGCGGCGAGGAGGTGACGGACGCGGTGATCGACGGGCCGAAGTCGCTGGTCTGGGACGAGGCGGAGAACCGCATCCATGCCCAGAAGGCCGTGCTGGCGTGGTGCTTCGCGGCCCAGGACCCGGGCCCTGGATCATCCGTCAGATAGCGACGCATGTGGGCCGCGAAGCTGTGGGCTCCAAGCCCTGGCCCTGAAGCCTGCGCCCTACTGCAGGTGCACGTCCGCCACGCCGCCCGCATCCGGCAGGGTCTTGGTGATGTTGGCCTTGGCGATCTCGAAGGCGAAGTTCAGGAGGCCGCCGTCACTGACCCAGACGCGGCCGTGGTCCGCGTCGAAGCGCAGGATGGTCAGTTTCGGATCGTCCTTGCCTTCCGGGTACCAGGCGGCGAGGACCGGGTTCCAGTGGCGGTCGATGATCGCCCGTTCCTGCCCGTGGACAGACAGGGCGCCGTGGATGCAGGCCCACACCCTCTGGTCTTTTGAACCGTAGTGGAACATGGCGCTCTGGCCGCCTCCGAGCGCGGCGTCCTTCGCCAGATCGGTGTCGTCGCGGGTGAAGAACCAGATCGTGCCGGTCTCTTCTTCGCGGTACGCGGTCATCGGCTGGGCGTGATAGCCGGGCTGGTCGAGGCCCAGCATGCCTGTGTTGGACTTCTTGAGGTGATCCCAGAATTCCTTCTCGGCCTCGGCGGCGGTGAGGGTCTTGTCGCCCATGGGTGCTCTCCTGATCGGGGGGGTCGTTCAGGAATGGCCGTGTGGCGGGCGGGTTCCGGCCGTGCGCCTAATAGCTCCGCTGCGGTAGGCCCATCAGGGTTCCGAGGTGGATGGCCAGAACGAGGATCGCGGCGCCGGAAAGCAGCATGATGAAGCGCCACGGGACCATGCGAACGCCGCGCCGCAGATCCCAGGGGCGCGACCCCCGCCAGCCGGCGAAGACCGTCAGGGCGAGTGCGGCGGCGAGCAGGATCAGCGTCAGGGTCAGGCTCATGTCCGGCGACGTGGCCCCCCGATTGTCCCAATGCAAGGGCGAACTCCTTGCCGGGAGGTTAATCTTCACGCCCCGTTAACCACGTTGGAGCGAGATATTCATCGGGTCACGACGCTTTCCACAGGAAGTTGGGGATACCGCTACATCTTGGGGTTAACCACGCGTTTACACCCATCATCTTGGCGTCTAGCGTTCGGCAGTAGGGTGGAGACGAATCAGTGAGCGCAGCCGCGGCGCCTTGGAGCGTGAAGGGCATCGAGCCCAAGGCGCGCGAGATCGCCAAGGACCTTGCGCGTCGATCCGGCATGACGCTGGGCGAGTGGCTGAATACGATCATCATGGAAGACGGTGATGACGACGAGGGCGGCTTCACGCCGCTGTCGCGCCGTCCCCACGCCGCCGAAACCATCGACCGCCGCGGTCGCAGCCGCCGGGTCGATGACGCCTATGGTCTGGGCGTCAATGACGATCAGATCCAGCGCCTGGGCGCTTCCATCGACGCCATCGCCGCCCGACTCGAGGCCGCGGAGCGTCGCTCGACCATCGCCATCCAGGGCGTCGACCAGGCTGTCTCGGGCCTGGTCCGGCGGCTGGAAGGGCAGGACGAGGCCGGCAAGACCTACAGCCGCCGCATCGACGACATCGCCGAGGAACTGCGGGAAGGCCACAAGCGGCTGCGTCGTTTCGAACAGGAGATCGCCCCCCAGACCGCCGAGACCTTCGGCAAGGTCGAGAGCACCATGGGGGCGCTGGCCGGCCGGCTGTACGACATCGAGGAACGCCAGCGGGCCAGCGTGAACGAGCTGCGCCAGCGGATGGACACGGTCGAGAAGGTCGCCGGTCCGGGTGTCGGTTCGGACCTGCTGGCCCAGGTCGGTCAACGGCTGGACGAGGCCCAGGGCCGCACCGCCGAGGCCCTGCGCAACCTGCAGAGCTCCTTCGCCGGCCTCGATCAGCGTCTGCGCGCCGCCGAAGCCCGGGTCGAACCCGAGAGCTCCCGCGAGGCGGCCCGGTTCGAGAAGCTCGCCGAGACCCTCAGTCGTCAGGTCGAGGGCAACCGCGCCGAAATGATGCGGCGGCTCGACACCGCCGAGACCGAAGGCCGGATGGAGCGCATCGAGCGCGCGGTGCTGGCCATCGGCGACCAGGTCAAGACGTCCGAAGAACGGTCGGCCAAGGCCGTGGAGACCATGGGCCGGGAAGTCCTGCGCATTGCGCAGAACCTGAACGGACGGGTCGAGTCGATCGAGGCCGAGGGGCCGGAACGGTTCGAACAGCTGAGCCGCAAGGTTGAGTCCGACATGGGGCGGTTCGCCCAGGGCGTCGAGCGCCGGCTGACTGCCACCGACGACCGGCACGCCATGGCGCTGGAGAAGCTGGGCGGCGAGATCACGCGCATCTCCGACAGACTGAGCGAGCGTATCGCCCAGTCGGAACGGCGCTCGCAGCAGGCGCTCGAGGACATCGGGCGCCGACTGGCCGACAGCTCCGCGAAGATCGAGCAAGGCTATGATCGCGCCTCCGGCGAACTGGCCGAGCGGATGCGGCTTTCGGAGGAGCGCACGGCGGCCCTGATCGCCGAGGCGCGCAGCAATATCGAGCGACGCGCCGAACCCGAAGCCGCCGCGCCGGCTCCCGTCGTAGAGCCCGACTGGCGGGCCGCGGCCTTCCCGGATTCGGCCTTCCCGGACTCGGCCTTCCCGGGAAAGCCGTTCCCGGACACTACATTCGATGATCCGATTTACGCCGAACAGCAGGCCTGGTCTGCGGACCTGGCGCCGCCGGAGCCCGAGCCTGCATCGTCGGCCAGCGAAGTCCTGACCGCCGATGCGGTCTTCGACGCCGTGATGCGCGGGCCGCGGACGGACGAGCCGACGCCGGCCCCGACCCCGACCCCGTTCGGCAGCCGGGCCGGCGCTGCGCCGGCTGATGTGGCCGCCCCTCCGCCCCAGATCCCCGCCTTCACGCCGCCCCCGTTTGACGCGGCCGCGCAGGCCCAGGCGTCTGTCCCGCCCGCGCCGGCCGTTCCGGCCGCTGCGACCGCCTTCGGCCAGGGCTTCGGGGGCGCCGATGTCTCCGACGCGCTGGAAGCCACTGCGATGGGCGCGCCGGCGGGCGGCGCCCTCGACCCGGACCACGACGATTTCGACGGCGAGACGGATTTCGTTGACGCGAGAGCCCTGCGCGCCGCGGCGGCCCAGGGACGCGCTTCATCGACCCGTCAGACCATCGACGCCGCCCGGGCCGCCATGGCCGCGCCCGAGCAGGAGGCGCCCGCCCGTTCCGGCTTCGGCCTGAAGCGGGGGGGCAAGTCGCGGCTGCAGGAGCGGCTGGACAAACAGGCCGCCAAGGACGGCGGCGCCGTCCGCAAGGCTCTGGGCGCCTCGGCCATTGCGGTCCTGCTCACCGCCGGCGGGGCGTATGCGACCGGGCAGTTGACCGGTTCCGGCCTGCGCATCCCCGGCCTGTCGGGCGCGGCGACCGCCGAACCGACAGCGGCCCTGGCTGTGGTCCCGGCCGCCCCGTCGGCGGCGGATCTGGCGCTCGGGGAATCCCTGTACCGGGAAGCGACGGTTCTGCTGGACGCGGAAGACACGGCCGGAGTCGAGATGCTGAAACGCGCGGCCTCGACCGGCTATACGCCCGCCCAGTTGCATCTCGCCGGCCTCTATCAGGACGGAGGCCCCGGCGTGGCGGTCAATCTTCCGGAGGCGCGCGTCTGGGCCCGCCGCGCAGCGGACGGCGGAGACGCCCGGGGCATGCACGCCTATGGAATGTATCTGTTCGACGGCGTCGGCGGCGGCCAGGACCGCGAAGAGTCCCTCAGCTGGCTCAAGCGGGCCGCCGAGGCCGGTCTGGTGGACAGCCAGTATAACGTCGCGAAGCTCTTTGAGACCGGCGACGTCGGCATTCCGGCCGACGCGACCGAGGCCTACAAATGGTATCTGATTGCGGCGCGCGCCGGTGACGGCGACGCCCAGTCGGCCGTGGAGCGCCTGCGCAACGTCGTGCCGGCCGCGGCGCGCGGCAAGGCCAAGGCGGAGGCCGACGCCTTTGTGGTCGAACCGCTCGCCTGAGGCGGGAGGGTCGAGCTTTTGAGGCGCATCGGGTGGCGGGAGCCGCCGGGGGCGTTTAGGACACCAACACTTCCGTCGTCGCCTTCCCGGCGCCCAGCTTCAGTTCCAGCCGAAGGCGCGTCCTTTGGATATCTATCTGCCGATCGCCGAGGTTTCGGTGAACTGGCCGCTCCTGGTTCTGCTGGGCGCGACGGTCGGATTCGTGTCCGGTCTGTTCGGGATCGGCGGCGGCTTCCTCATGGCCCCGATCCTCATCTTCATGGGCATCCCCCCGGCGGTCGCCGTGGCGAGCCAGGCCAGCCACGTGGTCGCCTCCTCGACCTCGGGCGTGATCAGCTACACCAGCCAGAAGGCGGTTGATTACCGCATCGGCGGGGTCATGGCGCTGGGGGGCGTCATCGGCGCCCTGATGGGCGTCGAGCTGTTCCGGTACCTGCGCCTGCTGGGCCAGGCGGACATGGCTGTGGCGGTCTCCTACCTGCTCTTCCTCGGCGCCATCGGCACCCTGATGCTGTACGAGAGCCTCGGCCAGATCCTGAGGCGGGTCCGCGGCGAGGTCGCGCCCCACAGGGAACGGCGACGGCCGTTGTGGCTGTACGGCCTGCCGCTGAAGGTGCGGTTCCCCCGTTCGGGACTGTACATCAGCGCCATCCCGCCCTTCGCGCTGGGCGGTTTCGCGGGCGTTCTGTCCGCCATCATGGGCGTCGGCGGCGGCTTCATCCTCGTTCCGGCCATGCTCTACGTTCTGCGCATGAAGGCCGGGGTCGTGGTCGGCACCAGTCTGTTCCAGATCATCATCGTCACGGCCATGACCACCATTCTTCAGGCGGGGCGCAACCAGACGGTGGATATCGTCCTGTCGACCCTGCTGCTGGTCGGCGGCGTGGTCGGCGCGCAATATGGAGCGCGGCTTTCAGGCCGGTTCCGGCCCGACGTGCTGCGCGCCCTGCTGGGCCTGATCGTTCTGCTGGTGGGCATCCAGATGGGGCTGGAGCTGTTCGTGCGGCCCTCGGACCTGTTCGCCTTCGCTCCGGGGGTGCCGGAATGATTGCGGCCCTTCCACCCCCGCCGCCGGCTGTCGTCGCCCCTGCGCCCGAACGCTCGGTCAGCACCACCGGACAGGTGCGTGTGGCCGCGGCCATGACCGATGCACGCGTCAGGGTCGATTCCAGCTTCACCGGCGCCTCGATCGTCCTGTACGGCGCGGTGTTCAATCCGACGGACCAGCCGGCCGACGTCGTGGTCGTCGTCCGCGGCCCTGACGCGCCTGTGCGTCTGGTCAAGAAGACTCGCAACATGGGCTTCTGGCTGAACAGCCGTCCGGTGCTGTTCGAGGGCGCGCCCGGCTTCTACATGACCGCCTCGACCCGGCCGCTGTCCGACATCGCCGACTTCGGCCAACTGCGGCGGCTGGGCGTGGGGGTCGACCACCTGAGGATCAATGCGCCCCAGGAGAGCCGGACGGTCACCCGCTACGGCGTGCGCGACGTGGTCGTCAGCCGGCTGGGCGAAGACTATCTGGACTACCGCCGCGCCGTGATCCGGCTGCGGGAAGCGGCGGCGCTGTACAACACCGATCCCGACGGCGTGGAGTTCGTGGATGCGGGTCTGTTCCGCGCCGAGCTCGAACTGCCGGCGGTCGCCCCGACCGGCCAGTATTTCGCCGAGGTCTGGCTGTTTCAGGAGGGCGAACCCGTCTCCGTCTCCAACCTGACCCTGACGGTCGAAAAGGTCGGCGTGGAGCGCGACCTCTATGAGTTCGCCCATCGCCGCCCGTGGACCTACGGAGTCCTGTGCGTGCTGCTGGCGGCGTTCACAGGCTGGGCGGCGAGCCGGTTGTTCAGACGCGGCTAGGAGAAGCCTCCGCGGACGGATACCCGGGGCATCAGCCGATGGCCGCGAACTCGCTCAGCGCGTCGATGACCGCCCGGTTCTGGTCTTCGGTCCCCACGGTGATCCGCAGGCAGTCGGGCAGGCCGTAGCCGCCGACGGGCCGGACGATGATTCCCTTCGAGTTCAGATAGTCGTTGGCCGCGGCGGCGTTCCGCTTCTCATCCGGGAAGCGGACGAGGACGAAATTTCCGGCCGAGGGGAAGACATCGAAGCCGAAACCCTTGATCGCCTGGGTCAGTCGCGGCCGCCAGGCGTGGACCAGGTCGCGCGAGGCCTTCTGGTGCGCCTCGTCGCCGAGGGCGGCGACGGCGGCCTCGATGCCGGGCACGGAGACGTTGAACGGCAGGCGGATGCGGTCGACCGCCTCGCAGACCTTCAGCGGCGCATAGCCGAAGCCGATGCGCAGGCCGCCCAGGCCATGGATCTTGGAGAAGGTGCGGGTGACGACGATATTGTCGGCGTCGCGGGCGAGGGGGAAGCTGGTCTCCCAGTCCGGCTCGGCGACGAACTCGGCATAGGCTTCGTCGATGACCAGCAGGACATCCGGCGAAAGCCCCTCGTGCAGCCGGCGGATCTCCCCGGCCGTGTTGTAGCTGCCGGTCGGGTTCGACGGGCTGGAGACATAGACGATGCGGGTGCGGTCATCGACCTCGGCCAGGATGGCCTCGGGCGTCAGCCGGAAGTCGGGCTCGGCCGCCAGCTTGACCGAGGCCTGGTTGGCGAGGGCGCTGATGCGATAGGCCAGGAAGCCGTACTTGCCGCTGACGATGTTGTCGCCGGCGGTCAGATAGGTCTGGTTCAGCAGGGCGAAGACCTCGTCCGAGCCATTGCCGAATATGAGCCGCTCGGGCTCCAGCCCGTGGTGATCGGCGACCGCGTCGCGCAGCTTCATCGCCCGGCCGTCGGGGTACATGTGGATCTGGTCCATGGCGGCGGCATAGGCCTCGCGGGCCCTCTCGCCGGCGCCGAGGGCGTTTTCGTTCGACGACAGCTTCATCGGCGAGGCGACGCCCTCGATGCGCGACTTGCCGCCGACATAGGGGGCGATGTCGAGGATGCCGGGCTTCGGAACAGGAGCGTGTCGGGAGGCGTCGGTCATGGGGCGCTTTCAGAACAGGGGGGCGGCGCCGATGACGCCGCTCAGGTCGCCGGGCGCGCCGGTCAGCCGCGCGTCGTCGGCCTGCACATAGCCTGCCAGCACGAAAAGCTTCAACCCGCCTGCCGCGATCAGGGGACCGGCGGCGAGGCCGGCGAGGCCCAGGGCCTCCACGATGCGGGCGTCCGGGGCGGCGCTGTCGGTGGCCCAGAAGGTGCGGTCGTCGCCGGACGGACCGGGCTCGGCGCGCTGGATCATCAGCGCACGGGGCAGGCCGTGACGGTCATCGGGCAGGGCGGCGACGACGCGCAGCCCCGGCTCGGCCAGCAATCGGCCCCACCAGGCCCTGCCCGGCGTCAGGTCCATGAGGGCGCGGGCCCCGTCACGCACGGCGGCCAGCGCCTGCTCCGGTTCGGCGGCGGTGCGGGCCCGGAGGCCGAAGCGGTCGGCGGCGAGCGTCTGGCTGGCCGGCCCCCAGACCACCAGCGGCGCGCCGGTCGCGGCGTCGATCCGGCCAAGGACGGCCTGAACCGCGGCGGTCGATCCCGGCGTCAGGCCCGCCAGCACCTCGCGCAGCGCGATGGCGTCGGCGTCGGGCGTGGGCCGGGGACCGGCGGCGATCCGCAAGCCCACGGCCTCGGCCACCGCCCGGTCCAGCGCCAGCCGTTCCGCGTCGGCTTGCGGCTCCACGAGCATCAGAACAGCCGCGGGGCCGGCGCGAGGGCGAAGGGGCCCAGCCAGGTTCGGCCGTCGCGGAACTGGACCACCAGATCGACGGGCCGTTCGCCCGTAGCCGCCGTGGCCGCCGCGGCCCCTGCCGCCCCGGCGCGGTCGACCGCGCCGGAGCGGGAACCCGCCAGTCCGGCGATGGCGGCCATGGGCCTTTCCGCGGTCAGGGCCAGCGAGCCCTGGAGCCGGCCGTCGGCCTGCGCCGACAGGCTTTCGCTGGAAATGACGGCGGTGCTGTCGCCGGCCCTGAGCCGGCCCCGGACGCCTGTGAACCGGCCGCCCGCCGCCGTCCAGGCGGCGAAGACGCCCGCGGCGTCCATGCCCTTCAGGCGACTGGCGCTGCCGATGGTGGCCTCAATGTCGGCGCTGAGGCGGCCCTGGCGCGTCGCGCCCTCCACCGGCCCGCCCGGACGGCCCCGGGCGTCCACCAGCCGGAACAGCACATCCATCTCATCCGTCGCGGCGACCCCGTCCGTGAGGTGCGGCCGGGTCTCGAGCTGGATCCGCTCGGCCGAGGCGATCGGGAAGGGCTCGGCGTCGCGATGGGCCGTAAAGGTCGGGCGAATCATCTCGGCCCTGAAGTCGGGGAACCGGTCGGTCAGGTGGCTGACGCTCATTCGCAGGCCCTCGCCTCCGATCCCGATCTTGCCCTTGTCGGCGCGGGTCAGGGTCAGGCCGTCCGGGGCGACGATGACCCAGCGGTCGGGATTCCAGGCGCTGGCCTCGGCCACCAGTTCGGGGGCGGCGACGCCGTGACCCGAGGGCGCCATGACGTCGGCGTGCGGAATGGACACGCGCGCGCGGAACGGCCAGCCCGTGGTGGTCACCGCGGCGTGGTTGATGGTCCAGCCGTCCTGCCTCAGGGTCTCGACCTGGCCCGCCAGCCGGGCCTCGATCTGGCGGGTCAGGTAGAACCACCACCCTGTCCAGACGGCCAGAACCAGGCCGACGATGATGAAGGGAATGGCCAGACCCCGGCGGGGATGGCGAACGGGTGTCGGGTGCGTGTCGGTCATCAGGGCTCCGTCTAGGCCTCCTTGAGGAACGCGCCAACCTGCTCCACCGCTTCGGCCAGTCCCATGCGCTGCACCTCGGTCCCCGGCGGCAGGCTGGCGAACAGGCGGGTCGGGGCGGCGGCGTCCAGCATGACGAACACGCCCTTGTCGTCGGCCCTGCGGATAAGACGGCCGAAGGCCTGGGCCATTTTGGCGCGGGCGAGGGCGTCGTCGAAATTGCGCCCGCCGGCGCCTTCGCCGCCGAAGCGCAGGCGGCGCGCCTTGTGCAGCAGGTCGGGGCGCGGCCAGGGCACGCGGTCGAAGGCGAGGATGCGCAGGGACCGGCCCGGCACGTCGACGCCGTCCCGGACCGCATCGGTGCCCAGCAGGCAGCTGTCCTGCTCGGCGCGGAAGACGTCGACCAGGGCCCCGACCTCCAGCGGATCGACGTGCTGGGCGTAGAGGGGGATGCCGGCCTTCGCGAGGTCGGGCCCCAGCCGCTCATAGACGGCCTTCAGCCGGCGGATGGCGGTGAACAGGCCGAGGCCGCCGCCGCCGGCGGCGAGGAACAGTTCGCGCATGGCCGCCGCCGTCTGGCGCGGATCGTCCTTGGCCAGGTCGTTGACGACGATGACCCGGGCGTGGGCGGCGTAGTCGAACGGGCTTTCGACCTTCAGCGTCCGGGCCGGTTCGATCAGCCGCGCCGAGCCGGTGCGCAGCCGGGCCATGTCGAACGGATCGTCCGCGTTCGGATCGGACAGGGTGGCGCTGGTCACCAGCACCCCGTGCGCGGGCATGATGACGGCGGCCTCCAGCGGCACGGTCGGGTCGATCCAGTGGCGGCGCAGGGCCACGTCCATGATGCGGCCGAAGGCGGCCTCGGCCGACAGCCAGTCGAGGAAGTCGGGGTCCGGTTCGTCGGACGAAGTCTCGAGCGCGGCGAGCATTGAGCGCCAGCCGGGCAGGGTCATCCGCGCCCGTCGGTCCAGCCCGCGCAGGGCGCCCTCGATCCGGGCCCGGCTGGCGCCGTCCAGATCGGCGGCCTCGTCGTCGAGGATGTCCTCCAGATGCCGCGACAGAGCCAGCAGCGGCGCCTCGACCGCGGCCAGCGCCTGGGCCGCTTCGCGCGCCGCTTCCAGCACCGGTTCGGTGACGGGGCGCAGGGAGCATTCCATGCCGAACTCGGTCCCGCTGCCGGACGCGTTTTCGCTGGTGCGGGCGCGGAGCTGTTCCAGGGCGGCCAGCAGGAACCGTTCGATCGGCCCGACGGGATTGACCTCGCCCGAGGCCGGGGCGATGCGACCGGACACGCCCTCGCCCGGTAGCTGGGCCGCCGCCCGCACTGCGTCCTGAAGCGCCTTCGTCGCCGCCTCGTTGTCGGCGCACAGGTCGCCCAGCCGCTGTTCCAGACCACGACCGCGCCGGCCTCGGCCCTCGGGCCCGCGCAGCCAGCGGCGCAGTTCGGCGGCCTCCTGACCCGAAAGACAGGCTGAAAAGGCACTGTCAGCCGCGTCGAACAGGTGGTGGCCCTCGTCGAAGACGATGCGCTTCAGGGCGGCCGTCTCGCCGTCCTGTTTCAGGCCGCGCGCCGACCGGGCGCCGTCGAAGGCGGCCTGGGTCATGACCAGGGCGTGGTTGGCGACGACCAGATCGGCCCGGCGGCTGGCGCGGATGGTCTTTTCGACGAAACAGGTGCGGTAGTGGGGGCAGGCGGCGTGGACGCATTCGCCGCGCCGGTCGACCAGATTGGCCGCGCTGGCCTGATGGCTGGGGCCGGTGGCGAACAGGCCGGGCAGCCAGCCGGGATAGTCGCCGCCGGTCATGTCGCCGTCGCGCGTATGCATGGCCCAGCGACTGGCCAGGGCCATGCCGATCAGGTCGCCGTTCCCCAGCTGCGCCGCCTGCACCATGTCCTGCAGGTTCAGCAGGCACAGGTAGTTCTCGCGCCCCTTGCGGACCACGGTCTTCTTCTTCCGCTCGACGGGGTCCGGCCACAGGGCGGAGCTCTCGCGGTCGATCTGGCGCTGCAGGGCGCGGGTGTAGGTCGAGACCCAGGCGGCGCCCTGATTGCGCTCGGCCCACAGGCTGGCGGGGGCGAGGTAGCCGAGGGTCTTGCCGGTGCCGGTGCCGGCCTCGGCCAGCAGGAAGCGGGGTCGGCCCTCCTCATTGCGCGGCGAGAAGGCGTAGGCGGCCTCGGCGGCGTAGTCGGACTGGGTCGGCCGGGTCTCGTCGAGGCCCGAGGCCTGCAGCAGCTTCTCCAGCCGGATGCGGGCGGACTCGGAATCGACCGGGGCCGAGCCCGCCTCGCCGCGCGGCGCTTCGTCCTCCCATTCCGGCAGACGGGACCAGGCGTCGAGGCCGCTGCCGCGATGCTGGCGGTCGCGGAGCGGCTGGTGCTGCAGCGCGCCGGACACGCGCCACGCCCACGACCAGCCCGCGCGGCCCAGGGTCTCGGCCAGGGTGAAGGCGGCCTCTCGGTCGGGATAGGCGGGGTCGGCCAGCTCCTTCAGCAGGCCCGCGGCGGCGTCCATCAAGGCTTGGGCCTGGGCCTCCGCTCCCTTCGGTTCGCTCATCCCCATGGCGAGGGCCAGGCCGCTGGGCGAGGGGGCGCAGAAGCGGGCGGGGCGCACGAAGGCGAACAGCTCCAGCACGTCAAGGATGTCGGCCGAGCGTGACGGCGGCGCGATCCCGAGGCGGCGGGCCGTCAGACTGGCGTGGGCGACCATGACCGGGGCGGTGGTGAAGGCGCCCTCGGCCGCGCCGCGCCCGATGCGGCGGGGACCCTCGGCGTCGCAGATCGCGCCCGAGCCCGGCGGGATGGCCAGCGCCGGCGGCAGGGCCAGCCATGGCTCGGCGCCGGTCAGGGCAGCGGGTGATGTGAGGGAGTCGACGGACACCTCCTCTAGATAGCGGTTCGGGACGTGAAACGGAACGGGAACATGCTATAGGCGCGATGTGACGCCGCCGCCCGCTCCCGCAACGCTTTCCCCCCTCTTCGCCGACTGGTTCGCGTCGCGCGGCTGGTCGCCCCGACGGCACCAGCTGGAGATGATCGCGGCGGCGGAGGCCGGGTCGCACGCCCTGCTGGTCGCGCCGACCGGGGGCGGCAAGACACTGGCGGGGTTTCTGCCGTCTCTGGTGGAGCTGGCCGGGCGCGGGCCGCGGCCGGAGTTCGGACCGGGGTCGGGGGTGCACACCCTGTATCTGTCGCCCCTCAAGGCCCTGACCACCGACGTCGAGCGCAATCTGATGACGCCGATCCGCGAGATCGGGCTGAACATCCATGTCGAGAGCCGGACCGGGGACACCAAACAGTCGAAGAAGGCGCGGCAACGCGAGTTCCCGCCGGACATCCTGCTGACCACGCCGGAGCAGCTGGCCCTGTTCTGCGCCTGGGACGGGGCGCGGGCGTATTTCGCCGATCTGAAATGCGTGGTGCTGGACGAGGTGCATGCGATCTGGAGCGGCAAGCGGGGGGATCTGCTGTCGCTGGGGCTGGGGCGGCTGCAGCAGTTCGCGCCCGGGATGCGGCGGGTGGCGCTGAGCGCGACGGTCGATGATCCGGAGATGATCGCGGAGTGGCTGAAGCCGGGCATTCCTCCCCCACCGGGGGAGGGGGACCGCGAAGCGGTGGAGGGGGCTCGCCGCGCCAGCCCCCCTCACCATGCTTCGCATGGTCCGCTCCCCCCGATGGGGGGAGAACAGGTGACCATCGTCCGCGGCGATCCCGGCGCGCCGCCGGTGGTGGATGTGCTGGTCAGCGAGGGCAAGGTGCCGTGGGCGGGGCACACCGGCCAGCACGCCATCCCCGAGGTCTATGAGGCGCTGAAGCGCTCGGGGATGACGCTGATCTTCGTCAACACCCGCTGGCAGGCCGAGTTCGTCTTCCAGTCGCTGTGGGCCATCAATGAGGACGACCTGCCGATCGCTTTGCACCACGGCTCCCTCGCCGCCGAGCAGCGGCGCAAGGTCGAGGCGGCGATGGCGCGGGGCGAGCTGCGGGCCGTGGTCTGCACCTCCACGCTCGATCTGGGCATCGACTGGGGCGACGTCGATCTGGTCATCCAGCTGGCGGCGCCGAAAGGCGCGAGCCGGCTGGTGCAGCGGATCGGCCGCGCCAACCACCGCCTCGACGAGCCGTCGCGCGCCCTGATGGTGCCGGCCAGCCGGTTCGAGATGCTGGAATGCCAGGCCGCGCGCGAGGCCGTGGCCGAGAACGCCTTCGACTGGGAGCCGGTGCATACGGGCACGCTGGACACCCTGGCCCAGCACGTCATGGGGTGCGCCTGTTCCGAGCCCTTTTCGATGAATGATCTGTATGCGGAGATCACCGGCTGCGGCCCCTACCGGGGCCTGTCGTGGGAGGATTTCGAGGCGGTGGTCGATCTGGTCGCCACCGGCGGCTATGCGCTCCGCACCTATGAGCGGTTCGCGCGGATCGTCCGCACCCGGGACGGCAAATGGAAGGCGCGCAACGCCCAGACGGCGCAGCGCCACCGGATGAATGTCGGGACGATCGTGGCCGCCGCCACCCTCAACGTCCGCATCGCCTCGCGCCGCGGCGGGGCGTCGAAACAGCTGACCGGCGGCCGCAAGGTGGGCGAGGCCGAGGAGAACTATTTCGAGCAGATGTCGCCCGGCGACACCTTCGTCTTCGCCGGTCAGGTCTGGGCCTTCCAGGGCATCAACGGCATGGACGCGCTGGTGACCCATGCGCAGGATCGGGACCCGAAGATCCCCTCGTGGGGCGGGTCGAAATTCCCCATGTCCACCTCGCTGGCCGATCGGGTCAGGGCCATGATCCAGGACCGCGACCACTGGCGCATCCTGCCGCCGGACGTGCAGGAGTGGCTGGAACTTCAGGAGACCCGCTCGGTCATCCCTCAGGCCGACACCCTGCTGGTCGAGACCTTCCCGCGCGGCTCGCGCCATTTCCTTGTCGCCTATCCGTTCGAGGGCGGACTGGCGCACGGCACCCTGTGCATGCTGCTGACGCGGCGGCTGGACCGGCTCGGGGTGGGGCCGTTGGGCTTTGTGGCCACCGACTATTCGCTGGCCATCTGGTCGATCAAGCCGATGGACGGCCTCGACCTCGACGCCCTGTTCGAGCCCGACATGCTGGGCGACGATCTGGAGAGCTGGCTGGCCGAGAGCTTCATGATGAAGCGCACCTTCCGCAATTGCGCCCTGATCTCGGGGCTGATCGAGAAACGCCAGCCGGGCAATGAGAAGACCGGGCGGCAGGTGACCTTCTCGACGGACCTGATCTACGACGTGCTGCGCCGCCACCAACCCGACCACCTGCTGCTCAGGACCGCCCGGGCCGACGCGGCCGCCGGCCTGCTGGACGTGGCTCGTCTGGGGCAACTGCTGGAACGGATCCGGGGCCGGATCCGCCATGTGCCGCTGGAGCGGCCGTCGCCCTTTTGCGTGCCGGTGCTGGTCCAGATCGGGCGCGAGCGGGTCGGCGGCGGGCAGGCGGCGGAGATGATCCTGGACGCGTCGGCCTATGGCTTCGACGAGGCGGATCTGATCGCCGAGGTGATGGCCGATGCGCCGCCCGAACTGGCGGGCGTCCAGTGAACGCCGCCCTGCGCCAGACCCTGTCGCCGGCGCGCTGCCCCAGCGGCGGGCTGCGCGTCTCCATCGAGGGCGAGCCCTGCGTCCTGCGCTGCTCGGGGGCGTTGTGGGTGGTGAACCATGGCGCCCTGATCGTCGCCGACCTGCATCTGGAGAAGGGCTCGGCCTTCGCCGCCCGCGGCCAGATGCTGCCGCCCTACGACAGCCGCGCGACCCTGGACCGGCTCGAGGCCGAGATCGAGGCGCTGCAGCCGGCCGCCGTGGTGCTTCTGGGCGACAGCTTCCATGACTCCAGGTCGGTGGAGCGAATGGCCGGGGCCGACAAGGCGCGGCTGGACCGACTGGCCGCGGGGCGCGACTGGATCTGGCTGGAGGGGAACCACGACATCGCCGCCCTCGCCGGCGCCATGGACGATCTGGTCGGCGAGGTGGTCGAGACCATGGCGCTTGGCTCGCTGCGCCTGATTCACGAGCCCCAGCCGGGGGCGCGGCCGGGCGAAATCGCCGGCCACCTGCACCCGGCGGCGCGGGTGGCGGCGCATGGGCGGGGGGTGCGGCGGCCGGCTTTCGTGACGGACGGGCGCAGGGCGGTGCTGCCGGCGTTCGGGGCGTTCACGGGCGGGCTGGATGTCCGCGATCCGGCGATCGCGGGGCTCTTCGGAGAACCGCCTATGGCTGCGGCTCTGGGACGTGACCGGGTGCATGCTCTGGCATGGGAGTCCCTGCGATAGGTTCGCGCGCCAGCAGGGCGTTCGACGCCGCCTCGATGCGCTCTTCCAGCTGGCTCATGAACGCCTCGCGCTTCAGACCCGCCGGGATCGCCGGCAGGAACTCATAGACCACCGTCCCCGGATAGCGCCGGAACCCGTGCGCCGGCCAGTGCACGCCCGAGTTCGTCGCCATCGGCGTGCATTCGCAGTCGAGGTCGCGGTACAGCGCCGCGATGCCGGGCTTGTAGTCGGCGGCGGCGCCGACGGGCGCGCGCGTGCCCTCCGGGAAGATCAGGATCTGGCGGCCCTCGGCGAACCGGGCCCGGGCCTGGCGGACCATGTCCTTCAGCGCCTTGGAATGGGCCGAGCGATCGACGGCGATCATCCGGGTCTTGGTGGCGAACCAGCCGAAGAAGGGCAGGGGCGCCAGCTCCTGCTTCATGATGAAACAGTTGTCCGGCAGGATCGCGAAGGGGGCGATCACGTCCAGCATCGACTGGTGCTTGCCGGCGATCAGGGCCGCGCCGGTCGGGCGGTGTTCCAGACCGCGGAACTCGACCTTGACCCCGGCGATCCAGCGCAGGCCGAACAGGCAGAATTTCGACCAGCTGCGGATCACCCACATCGACTGCCGGTAGGGCATCAGCAGGGCCGGCGACAGCCCGACGGCGAACAGGGCCATCGACAGATAGAGCCAGGCGACGAACAGCAGCGAGCGGACCGTGGTCACCTCAGGCGGCCTTTTCGGCCGGCGCGCCGGCGGGCGCTTCCGGATCGGCCCGGCCGCCGCCAACCGCGGCGCGGGCCATGGCGGCGAGGTATTTCATATATTCCAGCGTCATCCGCCGGGCCGTGACCGCCGCCCGCCACCAGCGCGAATCGTCCAGCGACGGCGTCTCGACCGCATAGGCCGTCAGTTCCACGCCCGGCGCGGCGGCGCGGATTTCGGTCAGGGCGCGGGGCATGTGGTAGTCCGAGGTGACCACGATCAGGCTGTCGTATCCCTTGGAGTCGGCCCAGGCGGCGATCTCCTGGGCGTTGCCGACGGTGTCCTCGGCCTCGAAGCCCAGGTCGACGCAGCAGTTGAACAGGCGGTTGGAGCCCGGAGTCAGGGCGCGGAGCTCCTGGCGGCGGACCTCGCGGTTGACGCCTGAAATCAGGACGCGCTCGCCCTTGTCCTGTTCGAGGAGTCGGATGGCGGCGTTGACCCGCTCGGCCGAGGGGCCGGTCAGGGCGACGATGGCGTCGGCGCGCGCCGGCTCGGGCGCGGGCGTGAATCCGCGCACGCGATCGGCGAAGGCGAACAGGCCGATCGTCCAGATCAGCACCAGAATGGCGATGAAGGTCAGAAACTTCATGCCCTTAACCTAGTGACCCCGCTTCAGCCGCGCCAGCGCCGTGAATCGCGCCGCGACAAGCGCCACCGTAGCCGCCAGCAGCGGACATGGCGAGAGAATCAGCAGGTCGCTCCATGCCAGCGGCAGGGCCGGCGTCACCCCCTCCGCTCCGCCGAGAAAACGCAGGCCCGCGACCACCGCCATCGCCGTCAGCGCCCCGATCGCGCCGGCCCCGGCGGCGAGCAGGCCGAAACGCATCTGATAGAGGCCGGCGATGGCGCCATCCGAGGCGCCGTTGAGGCTGAGCGTATTGATCACCCCCGACTGCGCCGCCATTCCGGCCCGCGTGGCGTAGGCGATGGCGGCGCCGGCCGCCCCGGCGGTCAGCAGAAAGGCGGCGGCGGCCAGAAGGGTGATCAGGCCGGCCGACCGCTCGACCTCGCCTCTCCACAGGCTGTGGTCGTCGACCGTGGCGTCCAGCCCGGCCCCCGCCAGGGCCCGCCCCAGGGTCACGGCGCTGGCGGGGGCGGTCCGGTCCAGACGCACCGTGACCAGATGGGGAATGGGCAGGTCGGGCAGGACGGCCTCGCCCATCCACGGGCGCAGCAGGGCCTCGGCCGTCTCGCGGTCCATCGCCTCGGCCTCGGACACGCCGTCCACGCCGGCCAGGGTCTGGGCGGCGCGGGCGGCGGCTTCCGCCCCGGTCTCGCCCACGCGCGGACGCACCTGGACGGTGGCTTCGGACCGGAGCTCGCGCGCCCAGCCGTGGGCGGCGCGGTCGGCCGAGACGGCCCCGACCGCCGACAGGCAGGCGAGGAAACAGAGCACGGCGATCAGGCTGGCCAGCCAGGCCTCGCCCCCCGCGTCTCGCGGCAGAAGCGAAGGGCGGATGCTGAACAGGCGGCCGATCACGAGGCCCCTCCGCTCAACCGGCCGCCCTCAAGACGCAGCACGGTCGCTCCGGACCGCGCGGCCAGCGCCTCGTCATGGCTGGCGATCAGGACCGTCGTCCCCAGCCGGTTCAGCGACTGGAACAGTTTCAGCAGCCGCTCGCCCATCGCCTTGTCGACGCTGCCGGTCGGTTCGTCGGCCAGGATCAGGTCCGGCTTGCTGACCACGGCGCGGGCGATGGCCAGTCGTTGCTTCTCACCGCCCGACAAAGACGGCGGGCGGTCGTCCATGCGGTCCCCGAGGCCGACCCAGTGCAGCATCTCCCCGACGTCGCCCGCGTAGTCGGCCTGCTTCCCGCCCGCCAGCCGCAGCGGCAGGGCCACATTGTCGAAGGCCGAGAGGTGGTCCAGCAGGCGGAAATCCTGGAACACCACCCCCATCCGGCGGCGGAACGCGGGCAGAGTCCGGCGCGGCGCGGCCGTGGCGTCCTCGCCGAACAGATGCAGGGTTCCGGTCAACGGCTGCTCGGCCAGGGTGAGCAGTTTCAGCAGGGTCGATTTTCCCGCCCCGGACGCCCCGGTAAGGAAGTGGAAAGAGCCGGCTGGCAAGGTGAGGTTAACGTCCCGCAGCGCGCGGTGCGTCGCCGCATAGCCGAAACCCACGCCGGACAGGCGGACGGTCTCGGTCGCGGCGTCGGATGGGTAAGCGCGGCGGGGCTGGACGGGCATGAATTTCGGGTCAGGACGCGGCCAGGCCGCGACGGGAGGGGGCGAAGAGCCTCGCAGTCAGCGCACATGATACTGACCTGCCCGTCCTGCGCCACCAGCTATTTCACCCCCGATGAGGCAATCGGACCGGGCGGCCGCACCGTGCGCTGCAAGTCGTGCCAGCACACATGGCGGGCGACGCTGGAAGAGCCGCTGGAGCTGTCGCAGTCCTCGACGTCCGGCGAACCCGCCAGTTTCGCCGCCCGCGACGAGCCGGAGCCCGAGTCGCTGGCGGAGACCCCCGCGCCAGAGCTGCCGAGGGCTTTTCGCGCCCGCGCCGAACAGCAGCGCCGTCTGCGCCGCGCAGCAACGCACGGCGTGGTCTGGGCCGGCATCGCCTCCGGTTTCGCCGCCCTGCTGGGCGCGGCCTGGCTGTTCCGGGTCGAGGTGGTCGAAATGGCGCCGCGCGCCGCGGCCGCCTATGCCGCGGTCGGCCTGACCGTCAACCCGACCGGGCTTGACTTTGAAGCCGTGAGCGCCCGGCCCCTGCCCAACGATCCGGGCAAGGTGCTGGTCTCCGGCGCGCTTCGGAACGTGCGCGACAACGAGCGGGTCGCCCCGCCGGTCCGGGTCGCCCTGCTGGACGCCCAGGGCGCCGAGATCGGCGCCGCCGTGGTCCATATCGACGCCGCCCCGGTCCTGCCGGGCAAGCTGCAGGGCTTCGCCGCCGTCATTCCCGATCCCGGCGCCCGCGGCCAGGGCATCGGCGTGGCCTTCGTGCTGGAGGAGGTTCGCGCCTCTGCGCCGGCCGTGCGCACGCCGTCTGTCCGGGCCGACAAGAGCCGGGCGCCCGCGCCCGCAGCGACGGAAACGGCCGGATCGATCCCCCCTGCGAGCAGCATCGCCGCCTCGGATCTGCGCCCGGCCCTGTCGGGGGGCTCGACCACCCCGATGGACATGCAGCCGATCGAGGCCGTGCCGGTGGTGGACACGCACGCGCAAGAGGCGGTATCCGCCGCCCATGGCTGACACTCCACCAAAGCCCGCCGTCCTGCTCCCCGAGGCCGAGGTCCAGCGCATTGTCGCAGAGCTCGCCGCGCAGATCGCCCCCGTCGTCGATGACGAGACCGTGGCGGCGGTGCTGCTGACGGGCGGCCTGTGGTTCGCCGCCGACCTGACGCGCGCCCTGTCGCGCCTCGGCCGCAACGTTCGTTTCGACGCCCTGTGGCTGGCGTCCTATGGCGACGAGAAGGAAAGCCGGGGCCGGATCGACGTCTATGCGGACTTCCAGCGATCCATCGAGGGCCGCCGCGTCCTGATCATCGACGACGTCTTCGACACGGGCCTGTCGCTGGCGGAGGCGGTCCGGATTGCGACGGAGAAGGGGGCGTCGGAGGTCCTGACCGTCGTTTTCGCCAAGAAGCCCTGGCCCCTGCCGCGCGCGCCCGAGCCCGACTTCGTCGGCTGGGAGGCGCCGAACCGGTTCCTCGTCGGCTACGGGCTGGACCACGCGGGCGCCCTGCGAGGGCTGCCGGATGTGTGTGCGCTGGACTAGAGCCAGTCCGCCCGGGGTTCGCGGTCCAGCATCTCGTCATAGTCCGGCCGCGCCCTCACCACGGCCCAGCGATCGCCATCCACCAGCACCTCCGGGACCAGCGGCCGGGAGTTGTACTCGCTGGCCAGGACAGCGCCGTAGGCGCCCGCCCCCATGAAGGCGACCAGATCGCCGGCCTGCATCGGCGGCAACAGCCGGTCGCGGGCGAAGATGTCGGTGGATTCGCAGATCGGGCCGACGAGGTCGTACAGGCGTGGTTCGCCGTCCCTCGGGCGCACCGGGACCAGATCGTGGAAGGCGTCGTACAGGGCCGGTCGCATCAGATCGTTCATCCCGGCGTCCAGCACGAGGAAGCGGCGGCCGTCGGCGCGCTCATTGACGTGGATCACCCGGCTCAGCAGCACCCCTGCGTTGGCGGCCAGCAGGCGGCCCGGCTCGAACGCCGCCTCGACCTCCAGCCCCTCCAGCACCCGCGCCGTCATCGCCACATAGGCCTCGATCGACGGCAGGTCCGACTGGCCATGATAGGGCACGCCCAGTCCGCCGCCGAGGTCCAGCCGTGTGACCGACAGCCCCGCCGCCCTGAGCTCCAGCGTCATGGCGCGCAGGGCGCGGAAGGCGGCCTCCAGCGGCTCCAGCGTGGTGATCTGGCTGCCGATGTGACAGGCCAGACCGACCGCCGTCACGTGCGGCGACAGGCTGGCGCGGGCGTAGAGGGCGTGGGCCTCGTCCGCCGGCACGCCGAATTTGTCGGTCGCGCCGCCGGTGGTGATCCGGGCGTGGCCGCCGGCGCCGACCGCCGGATTGACGCGGATGGCTATCTCAGGGGTCGCTATCGCTCGCTGCTTGAGCGACGCCGATATTTCGATCAGCCGGTCCAGCTCGACGGCGCTCTCGACATTGATCTGGCGCACGCCGGCGCGGATGGCGAAGGCCAGCTCGGCGTCGGTCTTTCCCACGCCGGAAAAGACGATCCGGTCGGCCGGAACGCCGGCCTTCAGCGCCCGGCGGATTTCGCCCTCCGACACCGTGTCTGCCCCGCAGCCCAGGCGGGCGAGGGTCGCCAGAACCGACAGGTTGGCGTTGGCCTTCACCGCAAAGGCGATCAGGGCCTCGCCCAGGGCCGCCGGGTGCGCCGCGACCGCGTCGGCCAGCCGCCGGTAGTGCCGCGTCAGCGTCGCGGTGGAATAGACATAGGCTGGCGTCCCGACGGCGTCGGCGAGCGCCTCCAGCGGCACGCCCTCGGCATGGAGCGCGCCGTCGATCACATCGAAATGGTTCAAGTCAGCCTCGGGGAGGAGGGCGACGGTCAGCCCGGACGGTTGCCGGGGCCGTCGTAGGGGTTGGAGGAGGGGCCGCCATCGATCGGCGCCTGACGGTTGGGCCGGTTCTGGGCGGCGGGCTCTGGCAGGCCGGGGGCCCGCTCATCGCGTGGGCTGCGCTCCGTCTGGCGCGCCGGCGGGGCGTCGAGGTCGGCCATGCGGCCGCACCCGGCGGCGGAGACGGCGATCAGGGCGGCGACGCCCGCTAGGACCAGCTTTTTCATCACAGACGCGTCTTCCACTCGGCGATGCGCGCGCGGACCTGCTCCGGCGCCGTGCCCCCGAAGCTCTGGCGGCTGGCGCAGGAGGCCTCAGGGGTGAGCACCTTGTAAACCGCTTCCGTCACGCCCGCCTCAAGCGATTGCAGTTCGGCCAGCGGCAGTTGCGACAAATCCACGCCCAGGGCCTCGGCCCGCTTCACCGCCGCGCCGGTGACATGGTGGGCCTTGCGGAACGGCAGATTCAGCTCGCGGACCAGCCAGTCGGCCAGGTCGGTGGCGGTCGAGAAGCCCGACCCGGCGGCCTCGCGCATCCTTTCGGTGTTCGGCTGCAGCGCCGAAACCATCGCCGTCATCGCCCCCAGCGCCAGGGTCAGGGCGTCGAAGGCCTCGAACACCGGCGGCTTGTCCTCCTGCATGTCCTTGGAATAGGCCAGCGGCAGGCCCTTCATCACCGTCGACAGGGCCACCAGCGAGCCCATGATCCGGCCGGTCTTGGCCCGCACCAACTCGGCGGCGTCGGGATTGCGCTTCTGCGGCATGATCGACGAGCCGGTGGTCAGGTCGTCGGGCAGGGTCACGAAGCCGAACTGCGGCGTCATCCACACCACGATCTCCTCGGCCAGGCGCGACAGGTGACCGGCGCAGATCGAGGCGGCGGCCAGGCTTTCCAGGGCGAAGTCGCGGTCGGACACGGCGTCCAGCGAATTGCCCATCGGCCGGTCGAAGCCCAGTTCGGTCGACGTCATGTGGCGGTCGATCGGGAAGGGCGATCCGGCCAGGGCGGCGGCGCCCAGGGGGTTTTCGTTCATCCGTGCGCGGGCGTCGGCGAACCGCCCCGCATCCCGCCCGAACATCTCCACATAGGCCATCAGGTGGTGGCCGAAGGTCACGGGCTGGGCGGGCTGCAGGTGGGTGAAGCCGGGCATCAGGTCGGCGGCGTGCTGTTCCGCCCGGACCAGCAGGGCCGACTGCAGAGCTTTCAGCTGGCTGACGGCGGCGTCGCAGGCGTCGCGGACCCACAGGCGGAAGTCGGTCGCCACCTGATCGTTGCGGCTGCGGGCCGTGTGCAGCCGGCCGGACGGCTCGCCGACCAGTTCAGACAGCCGCGCTTCGACATTCATATGGATGTCCTCGAACTGGTCGCGGAACGGGAACGAGCCGTCGCGGATCTCGCCCTCGATCGCGTCCAGCCCGCCCAGGATGGCGTCGGCGTCGGCGCCCGTGATGATCGCCTGCGCCGCCAGCATGCGGCAATGAGCCCGCGAGCCGGCCAGGTCCTGGGCCCACAGGCGCCGGTCCACCCCGATCGAGACGTTGATCGCCTGCATGATGTCGGCCGGCCGGGCCGAGAACCGCCCGCCCCACATGTCTTGACCTTCCGCGTTCGGAGAAGGCTTAACTGACGCGGGCGAGGGGGAAGGCTTGGTCATGAAGGGCTCGAAGACGGCGGGGATGGCGATCGCGGGCGCGCTGGCGGTCGGCATGATCGTGGGCGCCGGCCTGCTATACGCCAATCGCGACGCCTTCTTCAAAGCCGCAGCGCCGGAACCCGCGGCGAAGAGCGAACTGGCCCGGTTCGCCAAGGGGTCGTTGACGCGGCTCGAGACGCCCGCGGCCACCCCGATGGCTCCGGACTATGTGTTCAAGACCCGCGACGGCGCCGACGCCCGGTTCGCCGATTTCCGCGGCAAGGTGGTGGTGATCAACCTCTGGGCCATGTGGTGCGCGCCCTGCCGCACGGAGATGCCGACCCTCGCCCGACTGGACGAGGCCTATCCGGACGACCGGCTGGTCGTCCTGCCGATCAATGTCGACGCCACCGGGGACGGCCTCGCCGACGCCCGCAGCTTCATCGACGTGCATGAGCCGCTGCCGCTGTACAGCGACATGAAGTTCCAGCTGCCCTTCCTGCTGCCGGGCGAGGGCAAGATGCCCCAGACCGTCCTGCTGGACCGGCGGGGGCGAATCCGGGCGTCCTTCGCAGGCGAGGCTGACTGGGCGAGCCCCGAAGCGCGCGCCCTGGTGGACGCGCTGCTGGCCGAGCCTGGCTGAGGCTCAGTTGCCCTTTTCGTCCGCCGCGGTCTCGGCCTTCTGGTCGTCAGCCTTGTCCGCGAGCTTGTCCGTGCCTTCGTCGATTTCCTGGGCGACCTCGCCGGCGCCGGCGGCGATCGCCGATCCGACCTGGGCGGCCTCTTCCCGAAGGGCGGCGCCGGCCTCGTTCGCGTCGGCCTGGGCGCCGTCCTGTTCGGCAGGCGAGCACGCGGCGGCGGCGAGCGAAAGGGCGGCGAGGGCGGCGAGCGAAATGGTGCGAATGCGCATGGGAATCCCCGATCAGCGTTGAACCTTGGCGGTCAACGCCGCCCGGAATATCAGGGTTGCTTCCGACAGCCGCGTCGTCGCACCTGCACCGGCCGCTTGCATCCTGTGCCCGCCCTAAGTCATTCTGATCCGACATTAATCCACATTCAAGATAACATCGGTTATTATAACTCTTCCCTGTCGCTCTCAGGTCAGGACTCTTGCCGAGGTACTTTTTCGATACGCACGAGGGAGGCAGTCGCGACTGCGATCCCGAGGGGCTTGAGCTGGTCGACGAGCAGGCAGCCCGGCGGATGGCCTGGACCTGCCTGGCCGAGGCTTTGGCCGATATGCGCGAATCGCCCCGGGCGCCCATAATGATCGTGGTGAGCGACGAACTTAGGCGGCCCATCTACGAAATCGTCGCGGGCGGCGAGGTCCGGTCCGGACCGCGGGACGTTGATCAGGCGCCGGTGTAGCGAAGGCCGGCGGCGCGGATCCCGGCCCTGCAGGCGATGTGGAAATGGTGGCTGGAGGCGGGCTCGAACCGCCGACCTGTGGGTTATGAATCCACCGCTCTAACCAGCTGAGCTACCCAGCCCCGTTTGACGATCGCGTCGCTCGAGTCCCGGCGGGAACTGGTCTGTCCGCCGGAAGAGCGGTGCCTATATAGGCGGGTGATGGCGGATTCAAGCCGCCTTCACGCCGCCGACGGGCGGGGATGACGCGCTGCAGGCGGGTGACGCCCGCGGCACGGAACGGCTAGGCTGGGGCGACCGTTCATCCTGCGTCTGATTCAAGAGGTTTCCCATGCGCCTGCTCGCCCTCGCCCTCTCCGTCTCCGCCGTGACCATGGCCGCCGCCTGCGGCGCCAACGGCCAGGACGCACCGGCGGGCGGCGCGCCGCTCGAAACCCGCCCCGCCAACGGCGCGGACCAGCAGCCCGCATTCGAAGGCCAGACCCGGGCGCCGGGCGTGCGCACCGAACGGGCGATGGCGCACACGGTGGTCGCGTCCGGTCTGGTGGAGCCCTGGGGCCTGGCCCTGCTGCCGGACGGCCGCTGGCTGGTCACCGAGCGGCCGGGCCGCCTGCGCATCATCACCGCCGAGGGCGGCGTCGGCGAGCCGGTCGCCGGATTGCCCGCGGTCGATGCGCGCGGCCAGGGCGGTCTGCTGGACGTGATTGTGGGGCCGACCTTCGGGCAGGATCGCATGATCTACTGGAGCTATGCCGAGCCCCGGGACGGAGGCAACGGCGCCGCCGTGGCGCGCGGCCGGCTGTCGGACGACGGAGCCCGGGTCGAAAACGTCCAGGTGATCTTCCGCGCCATGCCGACCTATGACGGAACGCTGCATTACGGCTCCTCGCTGGCGTTCGCGCCGGACGGCAAGCTGTTCATCACCCTGGGCGAGCGCTCGGATGCGCCGATGCGGCCCCAGGCGCAGGACCTCGGCTCGCACATGGGCAAGACGATCCGCATCAACGCCGACGGCTCGGCGCCCGCCGACAACCCCTTTGCGGGCCGGGAAGGGGCCCTGCCCGAGATCTGGTCGCTGGGCCATCGCAACGTGCAGGGGATAGCCATCGCCGGGGACGGCGCCGTGTGGACCGTCGAACACGGCACCCGCGGCGGGGACGAGGTCAATCTGGACCGCGCGGGCCTCAACTACGGGTGGCCCGACGTCGCCTATGGCGTCGAATACCGCGGCGGCGCCATCAACGCCGGGGTTACCGCGCGTGAGGGAACCGAGCAGCCGGTCTACTACTGGGATCCGGTCATCGCGCCCGGCGGCATGACGATCTACGACGGCGCGATGTTCCCCGGCTGGCGCGGCGATCTGCTGGTGGCCGGGCTGAAGGAAAAGCACATCGCCCGGCTGGTGCTCGAAGGGAACCGCGTGGTCGGCGAGGAGCGGTTGCTGACGGAGCTCGGCGAGCGCATCCGGGACGTCGCCGTCGCTGCGGACGGGGCCGTGTGGGCCATAACCGATGAGACGGACGGCAAGCTGGTGCGGCTGGCGGCGCGCTGAGCGTCAGTCGGTCGGCATCCGGAAGGTGAACCGCGTCTCCCCCGCGTCAGATGTGAGTTCCAGCGCCCCGCCGTGGGCGGCCGCGATCTGGGTGGCGATGTAGAGCCCCAGGCCCAGGCCCTCGCGTCGCTCGCTGGACTGCGCGCGCGTAAAGGGGAGAAACATGCGCTGCCGGGCGGATTCCGGGATCGGGGCCCCGCCGTTCGCGACCCACAGTTCGAAGCCGGCGGGGCCGCTGGAGGCCCGCACCGTCACGGCTTGCGCCGGATCGCCGTGCGACAGGGCGTTGGCGAGCAGATTGGACAGGAGCTGGGCGATGCGGTCGGGATCGCAGGCGACCGGGGTGGCGAGATCGGCATGGAAGACGACGTCGCGGCTGGCGTAGGCGCTGCGCAGTTCGTCCACCACCCCTCTCAGCACGGCGTCCAGCGCGACGGCCGTCTGCCGTTCGAGGACCAGTCCGCCGCCAAGGCGACCGCGGGCGAAGTCCAGTACGTCATTGATCAGCCGGCTCATCCTGTGGCCGCTGACCTGCATCTGGCGGACGACGGCGCGCGGCTGTTCGGCCAGATCGCTCTTCAGCAGGATTGTCGCTCCCGCCTGGATCGCGGCCAGCGGATTGCGAAGGTCGTGACCCAGGACCGCGATGAACTGGTCCCGCAGCTCGGCCGTATCCCGCGCATCCAGCAGGGCGGCTTCGGAGCGAGCGAGTCTCTCTTCCGAGTCCATCTGGAGAGCGATCAGCTGGGCGAACAGCCGAAAGGTCTCGACGGTCTCGGGTTTCGACGCGCTGTGGGGATTGGGGTCGATGGCGCACAGGGTGCCGAAGAAGCTCCCGTCCAGCCGGAAGATCGGCATGGAGATATAACTCTGCAGCCCGTAGGTCAGGGGCGTGTGGTGACCGGCGAAACGCGGTTCCTCGGCGGCGTGATCGAAAACGATCACCTCGCGGCTGGCGCGGACCTCGTCGCAGAGCGTGGTGCGGACCGGAAGCTCGGCGCCCGCGCCGAGGCCGAAGCCGATCTCGTCGCGCACGGCGCAGGCGATCCATCGGTCCTCGGTGACCCGCGCGACCGCTGCATACCCCATGCCCGTCACGCGACAGCAGACCTCAAGGATTGACGGCACCGCCTCGATCGCGGCGATCACCGCCACATCATTGAGCAGCGGGTCTCCCTGCGCAGCCCCGGACACGGGTTTCCCTGACATTTCCGCACTATAGCGTGACCGCGGTGGAAACCGCCAGTTCCGCGTGCACCAACCTCAGTCGCGCAGCAGCTCGTTCACCCCCGTCTTCGCCCGCGTCTGCGCATCCACGCGTTTGACGATGACGGCGCAGTACAGCCCGGGGCCGCCGGCCGGATCGGGCAGGTTGCCCGGCACCACGACCGACCAGGCCGGCACCTCGCCGCGGAAGATCTCGCCGGTGGCCCGGTCCACGATTTTCGTCGAGCCGGACAGATAGACGCCCATGGCGAGGACCGCGCCCTCGCGAACGATGACGCCCTCTGCGACCTCGGCCCGCGCGCCGATGAAACAGCCGTCCTCAATGATGGTGGGGTTGGCCTGAAGCGGCTCCAGCACACCGCCGATGCCGGCTCCGCCCGACAGATGCACGTTCTTGCCGATCTGGGCGCAGGATCCGACCGTGGCCCAGGCGTCGACCATCGAGCCCTCGTCGACATAGGCGCCGATGTTCACGAAGCTGGGCATCAGCACCACGTTGCGGCCGATGAAGGCGCCGCGGCGAACGATCGAGCCGGGCACGGAGCGGAACCCCGCGGCCTGGTAGTCGGCCGCGGTCCAGTCGCCGAACTTGTTCGGGACCTTGTCCCACCAGGGCCCGACGCCGGGAGCGTGGCTGGCGGGGCCGCGGTCGCCGGCGCGCTGGATCTCGTTGTCGTTCAGCCGGAAGGAGAGCAGCACCGCCTTCTTCAGCCACTGGTGCGTGGTCCAGACCCCGTCGGCGCCGCGCGAGGCGACCCGGGCCTGACCCGAGTCGAGCAACTCAAGGGCCTGTTCGACCGCCCGGCGTAGCGCGCCGTGGGTGGCGCTCGACACGCCGGCGCGGTCTTCCCAGGCGTCTTCGATGACGCCCTCGAGATGGGTCGCGTCGGGCATCAGGCGTCTCCAGGCAGGCGGGCGGTGGCGAGGAAGGGGCCGAGGGCGACGGCCCGATGGTCGGCGTGGGGCGTGTCCGCGTCCGGCGCATGCGGGCCCACGAGCACGGTCGTCATGCCGATGGCCTTGGCCGGCGGCAGGTTGCGGACGGTGTCCTCGAAAAAGGCCGCGGTGGACGGATCGACGCCGAACCGGCCGGTCATGCGGGCGAAGGTGCGCGGGTCGGGCTTGGGAATCAGGTCTGCGTCCTCGAGCGAGAACAGGCCGTCGAAGAGGTCCGCGAGCGCCAGCTTTTCGACGACCCTCTTCGCGTGAGCCATGGAGCCGTTGGTGAAGACGATGCGCGGACCCTCCAGTCGCTCCAGGGCCGCCCGCAGGCCCGGGTCGGGGGTGAGCATGTCCAGGGGCACGTCATGCACCTCCGCCAGGAAGTCGTGCGGATCGATCCGGTGGTGCGCCATCAGCCCCGCCAGCGAGGTGCCGTAGTCGCGAAGATAGCCCTTCTGCACCACCAGCGCCTCGTCGGCCGGCAGGCCGGCGGTGCGCACCACATAGTCGTTGATGCGCTGCTGGATCAGACCCATGAACCGGCTTTCCGGCGGATACAGGGTGTCGTCGAGGTCGAAGATCCAGCTGCGGACATGGCGCAGATCGGCGCCGTATGCAGTCCCGCCAATCGGCTCCGCCGTCATCCCGCCTGCACCAGGGTGCCGGCGCCATGTTCGGTGAACAGCTCGACCAGCATGGCGTGCGGCCGTCGACCGTCGAGGATGACCACGGCCTCGACCCCGTCTCGGACCGCGGCCATGGCGGTCTGAAGCTTGGGGATCATCCCGCCCGTGGCGACGCCGTCCGCAATCAGCTTCGCGGCCTCGCCGACCGTCATCTGGCGAATGATCTCGCCGTCGGCCCCCTTGACCCCGGGCACGTCGGTCAGCAGCAGCATCCGTTTGGCGCCCAGCGAGCCGGCGATGGCTCCGGCCACGGTGTCGGCGTTGACGTTGAAGGTCTGGCCTTCCTCAGTGACGCCGATGGGGGCGATCACCGGCACCCAGTCGGCGTCGGACTCGAGCAGGCGCTTGATCAGTTTGGGATCAACCCGGGTCGGCTCGCCGACAAAGCCGAGATCGACCTCGTGCTCGATCATGCTGTCGGGATCCCGCTTGGTTCGCCGGGTCTTTTCGACCGTCAGCAGGCCGGCGTCCTTGCCTGACAGGCCGACGCCCCGGACGTCCGCCTCGCGCCCGGCCATGGTGATCCAGTGGGCGATCTCCTTGTTGACCGCGCCGGACAGGACCATTTCGGCCACCTGCATGGTATCTGCGTCGGTGACCCGCAGACCGTCGACGAATGCGGACTTCACGCCGGCCTTGTCCAGCATGGCGCTGATCTGCGGTCCGCCGCCGTGCACCACGACGGGATTGACGCCCATCAGCTTCAGCAGAACGACATCGGCGGCGAACTGGCGGGCCACGGCGCTCTCGCCCATGGCGTGGCCGCCGTATTTGATCACGACCGTCTTGCGGTCGTAGATCTGGATGTAGGGCAGGGCCTCGGCCAGAGTTTTCGCCGTGTCCCAGCCTCGGTCTTCGGATTGGCGTTCGGTCTCGTCCATGATGCGCCCGTCCCTAACGGGAGGCCCGGTCCCTGTCATCAGGAAACCGGCCGCGATGAAACCGGCAGGGGGCGGGCCCGTTCCAGCCTGCATGAAAGAGCATGAGATCGACGACCGCGAACTCGCCGGATCCCGCCCTACGGACCCGGCGTCGCTGCAGGATGCGGATCCGACGCTGTGCCCCGAGTGCCAGGGAGCGGGCGCGACCGCATCCGGCGAGACCTGCCCCGTCTGCGAGGGAACCGGCAAGGCCACCGGGCGGACCGGCGGCGGCTGAGGCGCGTCGGGCCGCAAACGGCCCTTCCGCCCCGGCGAAAGCGGGCTGTAGCCCATCAGCCACGCTTTTCGCTGTTCGTGTCCGCCCGTCTCGACCTTCGCCAGCGGGGCTGTTATGAGACCTCAGCGGTGGCTAAGGCGCCGTCACAAATTCACTTGGGCTGCGGAGGGCTTCCACCCATGCGCGTTAAAACACTTATTCTGGCCACCAGCGCTGTCGGGGCCCTCGCCCTGTCCGCCGGTGTCGCCAACGCCGAGCCGAACGGCTGGTACGGCGCGATTGATGCGGGTTACCACACGATCGGCACCGTCGAGGCTACCGGGCAGTTTGGTCCGCAGTTCGATTACGAGCTGGAAGACGACTGGGCCGGTTTCGCCCGTCTGGGCTACCGGTTCGACCAGAACTGGCGCGTCGAGCTGGAAGGCGGTTACCGCTCCAACGAGATCGAGTCGGTGGTCAACCCGGCTCCGGGCATTCCGAGCGGCCTCTGCGCCGTCGGTCCGGCGGCCGGCCCGTGCAACGTGCCGGACGGCGAGATCAGCGCTGCGACCCTGATGGTCAATGTCATCTATGACTTCGGCGTCGAGGGTCAGGCCCTGCGTCCGTTCATCGGCCTTGGCGCCGGCGTGAACCGGGTCAACACCGAAGTGCTCGGCGCTCTGGGCGGCAATCGTACGGTCGCCTTCGGCGCCGACGACAGCTCCACCGAGCTGGCGGCGCAGTTCATCGGCGGTCTGGCCTTCGCGATCAGCGACCGGGCCCACCTGGACCTGACGTACCGCTATCTGATGTCGAACATGGAGTTCGACAGCTTCACCTCGGTGCCGGCTGCGGATCTCGGCGTCGTCTCGGGTCGTTACGACGACAGCCACACCCTGACGCTGGGTCTGCGCTATGCGTTCGGCGCCGACGAGCCGGCCTATGTGCCGCCGCCCCCGCCGCCCCCGCCGCCCCCGCCCCCGCCCCCGCCGCCGCCTCCCCCGCCGCCGCCGCCTCCGGCCCAGGCCGCGCGTGAGTTCGTGGTGTATTTCGACTGGGATCGCTCGGACCTGACGGCTGAAGCCCGTTCGGTGGTGACGCAAGCCGCCAACTACGCCAAGTCGGGCAGCCCGACCCGCGTCCTGGTCGTCGGCCACGCCGACACCTCGGGCTCGGCCGCCTACAACGTCGGCCTGTCCAACCGCCGCGCCCGCACCGTTGCGGACGCGCTGGTCGCCCAGGGCGTCAACGGCGGCGTGATCTCGCTGGACGGCCGCGGTGAAACCGCCCTGGCCCGTCCGACCGCCGACGGCGTGCGCGAGCCGCTCAACCGTCGCGCCACCATCGGCATCAACTTCCGCTAAACCCGGAAGGCCGAAGGCCAGCACTACAGAGCCGCCGGTCCCCCAGGGGACCGGCGGTTTTGCTTTGAGGCGTCTTGATCTGAAACCGCCGCGGCGCGACGGTCGTATGTCGGTCACGGCGCCGCCCGGCCGCGCCACCGGAGACCTCGCCATGCCGCGCCGCGCCCTCGCCACCCTGATCGCTCTCGTGCTCGCCGCCTGCTCGCCCGGCGCCCCCGCCGAAGGCGCGGCCCCCGGCCCGCAGGCCCGGGACAGCGGGCGCCGGGAGGTCGCGGTCTTCGCCGGCGGCTGCTTCTGGTCGGTCGAGGCCAATTTCGAGGCGATGCCCGGCGTGGTGGCGGCGGTCTCGGGCTTTGCCGGCGGCCGCGTCGCAAATCCAACCTATGATCAGGTCATCCGTGGCGGCACCGGCCACCTCGAGGCGGTCCAGGTCACCTTCGATCCGGCCCGGATCAGCTATCGGCAACTGGTCGACCGGTTCTGGCGCACCATCGATCCCACCGATCCCGACGGGCAGTTCTGCGACCAGGGCCCGACCTATGCCACCGCCGTGTTCGCCGCGCCCGCCCAGAAACCGGCCGCCGAAGCCTCCCGCCGCGTCGCCGCCGCCCGCATCGGGGCGGCGCGCTTCGTCACGCCGGTCCGCGACGCGGTCCGGTTCTGGCCCGCCGAGGCCTACCACCAGGACTTCGCGCGGCTCAATCCTGTGCGGTATGCGGGCTACAGCCGTTTTTGCGGTCGCGGCGCGCGCCTGAGAGCGGTCTGGGGCGCGTAGCTCGCTCACCGGCCCGATTGCTCCGCATCCGGAATATCCGGCCGTTGGCGGGCGCGCTGGAAACCATCCACAGTCTTCGGCGGTCGGGAGGTGTGTCTCTTCCGCCACCCGGCCCGGCTGTCATATCACTGTCACACGAATGTCGTCCCACTTTCCGACGGCACGCCTAGAGGGGGCGGGAGATTTACCGGCTGCCGCCGGTCGCCGGGCGCAAGCTCTTCTTCATCGGGGATCAATGACAATGACGAACCGCAAACGCGTGTTCTGGGCGACGACCGCCCTCTTCAGCGGCCTTCTGGCCGCCGGCGCCGCCTCGGCCCAGTCTTCGGGCACGATCGCGACCGAAGCCACCGAACTGGACACCGTTGTCGTGACCGGAAACCGCGGGCCGTTCACCACGGATGGCTCGATCGTCGCCGAGACGGTCGCCAAGACCCGCTCGACCATCACCCAGGAGTTCATCTCCACCCAGAGCCCGGGCCAGACGATCCTTCAGACCCTGAACCTTGTCCCCGGCCTGAACTTCGTCAACGCCGACCCCTACGGCAACTCGGGCGGCAACATCCGCCTGCGCGGCTTCGACGGCGCCCGCGTCTCGCTGACGTTCGACGGCATCCCGCTGAACGACACCGGCAACTACGCGACCTACACCAACCAGCAGCTGGACCCGGAACTGATTGAGCGCGCCTCGGTCAACACCGGCACGACCGACGTCGACAGCCCGACCGCCTCGGCGACCGGCGGCACCATCAACTACACCACTTCGCGCCCGCTTCAGGACATGGCCGGCCAGGTGAATGTCACCGCCGGCGACTTCGACTACCGCCGCATCTTCGCCCGCTTTGACACCGGCACGTTCGGCCCGTGGGACACCACCGCCTATTTCACCGTTTCGGGCACGGCCTATGACAAGTTCAAGGGTCCGGGCAACCTCGAGAAGCAGCAGTACAACGCCCGCATCTACCAGGACCTGGGCAACGGCAATTTCGCCAGCCTGGCCGGTCACTGGAACCGTAACCGCAACGCTTTCTACAACAACTTCATCACCCAGGCCCAGTTCGACTCGGGCACCTACCTCGAGCAGGACCGCGGGTGCACCCTGCCGACCGGCGGCCCCGGCGAGCAGAATGACAACACCCGCGCGGTGATCGTCCGCTCCGACGGCACCGTCAACGTCGGCGCGCCCGGCAACAACGTCAGCTGCACCAACTTCTTCGGGCTGCGCATCAACCCGTCGAACACCGGCAACATCCGCGGACAGTTCAGCTATGGCCTGACCGACAGCATCCGCTTCACCTTCGACCCGTCGTTCCAGTACGTCACCGCCAACGGCGGCAACTATTCCTCCGCCGCCGAACGCGACAACCGTTTCGACCAGGCCGGCACGAACACCACCGGCATCGGCCGGGACCTGAACGGCGACGGCGACACGCTGGACACCATCGCCATCTACGCGCCGTCGAACACCACCACCAACCGCTACGGCATCATCAGCTCGCTGATCTGGGACCTGAACGAAGATCACCGTATCCGCGCCGCCTACACCCTGGACTACGGCCGCCACCGTCAGACGGGCGAAGGCATCATGCTGGGCCGCGACGGCCGCCCCGCCAATGTGTTCGGCGGTCACGAGCGTTGGGGCGCGCCGGAACTGCGTCTCCTCGGCCTCGACGGTTCGCACTACAACTCGCGTGACCGTTTCTCGATCGCCGAACTGAACCAGTTCGCCCTGGAATACCGCGGTCAGTTCCTCGACGACGCGATCACGATCAACATCGGCGCGCGGGCTCCCTACTTCCGTCGTGAGCTGAGCCAGTTCTGCTACACCCTGAACGGCACTTCGACGGTCCGCTGCACCACCGAACCGACCGCGCCTGACGCGACCCGTCCGGGCAACGTGACCTTCATCGGCACCACCGGCTCGTGGATTCCGCCCTTCCAGGCCGAGCTGGAGTTCGACGACATCCTGCCGAGCGGCGGCGTCGTGTGGCGTTTCGCCGAAGGCAGCAGCGTCTACGCCAGCTACGCCGAAGGGATCTCCCTGCCGCGCACTGACAACCTGTACCAGCCGGTGCGCAGCACCACGGGCGATCTGGACTTCTCGGCTGTTCAGCCCGAGACGACCAAGACCTTCGACCTGGGCTACCGCTTCCGGAACGACACCTTCCTGGCCCAGGCTGCGCTCTGGCACACGGACTTCAACAACCGCATCGTCTCCTCGCGCGACAATGATCCGAACTCCCCGACCTTCGACCTGATCCTCGACCGTAACCTCGGTTCGGTGAAACAGTGGGGCTTTGACGGTCAGATCGGCTGGAACGTCACGGAGTCCTTCACGGCCTATGTCTCGGCCTCGTACAACGAGAGCGAAGTCCAGGATGACATCTTCCTGAGCAACTTCACCTGCACGAACGCCACCCAGGTGGCCGGCTCCAATCCGCCTTGCGGACCGGCGCCGGGCATTCTCATCCCCCGCTTCCTGCCGACCGCCGGCAAGTCGCTGGTCGAGACCCCGGACTGGACCTTCTCGACGCGGGTTGATTGGGACGTGACCCAGGAATTCTCGGTCGGCCTGCAGGCCAAATACGTCGGCGACCGCTTCGCCACCGACGTAAACGACGAAGTCTCGCCGGCTTATACGGTCGTCGATTTCGACGCCCGCTACGACCTGACCACCCTGGTCGGCAGCCTGCGTGACGTCTATGTCCAGCTGAACGTGACGAACCTGCTGGATGAAGACTACCTCGGCAATATCTCGACGGGTAACAATGCGACCCCGATCGCGGTCAGCGCTGACCCGCGGGTGCCGCTGTTCACCGGCTCGGCGCGCACCTACTCGATCGGTTCGCCCCGCACCGCGATGATCACCCTGGGCGTGAAGTTCTAGACCGGGCTGCATCACAGTGACTGAGAGGGCGGTCCGGAGACGGGCCGCCCTTTCTTTTTGGCCGTCGTCCGCGGGCCGGTCGGACCGCACGAGTTGAAGTCGGGCCTCGGGGTGTCTATCTGGCGCGGCCGGCTCTTCGCTCACGGAATTCCGCCTCATGACCACGCCCGTCCCCGCTGAATGGTCGCCGCACCGCGCCATGTGGGTCGGCTGGCCGAGCCACGGCGAGCTGTGGGAGGAAAACCTCCAGCCCGCCCAGACCGAGGTCGAGGCCCTTGTGCGCGCCCTCGCCGGGCCGGGCCGGGAGTCCGTGAAACTGATGGTCGGCAAGCCCGAGGCGCTGGACGACGCCAGGGCGCGATTTGCGGACGTCGCCGGCGTCGAGGTCGTCGACGGCCGGTTCGGCGACGTCTGGCTGCGCGACACCGGCCCGATCTTCGGGGCCGGGTCCGCCACGGCGGCCGCCTTCCGCTTCAACGGCTGGGGCGGAAAGTATGAGCTGGAGCATGACGACACCGTGGCGACGCAGATCGGCGAGGCGTCGGGCGTGGCCCCGGACCGTTACGACTTCATCCTCGAGGGCGGGGCTCTCGATCACGACGGGCAGGGGACCATCCTGACCACGCGGCAGTGCCTGCTGAATGCCAACAGGAATCCGGGATGGACCGAGGCCGCCGCCGAGGCCGCCCTTGGCGCCTCCCTCGGCGCACGTAAGGTGCTGTGGCTGGGCGACGGCCTGCTCAATGATCACACCGACGGTCACGTCGACAATCTCGCGCGGTTTGTGGCGCCCGGCGTGGTCGCCTGCCCCGTCGCCTGGGGCGGAAATGATCCGAACGACGCGGTCTATGACGCCGTGGCTGAGGCGCTGGCGGGCATGACGGATGCGAGCGGGGCGCCCCTTCGGGTGCTGCGCCTGCCCTCGCCCGGCTTCATCGCAGACGAGGACGGCCGGCCGATCCCCGCCAGCCATATGAATTTCCTGATCGCCGACGGCGCGGTCATCGTGCCGTCCTATGGCGACGCCCGCGCGGTCGACCTGGTCTGTCAGGGTCTCGCGACGGTCTTTCCCGACCGCGAGATCATCGCCCTTCCGTCCATCGCCATCCTCAGCGGCGGCGGGTCCTTCCACTGCATCACCCAGCAGGAGCCGGCCTGATGACCCGCACCCTCTCCGTCGCCGCGTTGCAGACCGCCTACGGCGAGGACCTGCAGGCCAACATCGCCAGGACCATCAGCCTGATCCGCGAGGCGGCGGGCCGGGGCGCGCAGGTCATTCTGCCGTCCGAACTGTTCCAGGGGCCCTATTTCTGCGTCAGCCAGGAAGAGAAATGGTTCGCCACGGCCCATCCGTGGCGCGAGCATCCCTGCGTCACCGCGCTGCAGCCGGTCGCCGCCGAACTCGGCGTGGCCATCCCCGTCTCGATATTCGAACGCGAGGGGCCGCACTATTTCAACTCCATGGTCATGCTGGACGCCGACGGCGCGGCCCTGGGCGTCTATCGCAAGAGCCACATCCCGGACGGCCCCGGCTATCAGGAGAAATACTATTTCCGGCCGGGCGACACCGGGTTCAAGGTCTGGAACACGCGCCACGGCCGCGTCGGCGTCGGCATCTGCTGGGACCAGTGGTACCCCGAAACCGCCCGGGCGATGATGCTGCAGGGCGCCGAGGTGCTGTTCTATCCGACCGCCATCGGCTCGGAGCCGCATGACAAGGAGCTGGACACCGCCGATCCGTGGCGGCGCGCCATGCAGGGTCACGCTGTGTCCAATGTCGTTCCCGTCGTCGGCGCCAACCGCATCGGGGTGGAACACGCCACCGAGGTCGGCCAGGTCTTCTACGGCTCGTCCTTTATCGCCGATCACCGCGGAGATCTGGTCGAGAGCTTCGGGCGGGAGGAAGAGGGCGCCCTGGTCCACACCTTCGACCTCGACTACATCGACCGGCACCGCGCCGCCTGGGGCTTCTTCCGTGACCGGCGCACGGACCTTTACGGTTCGCTGGTCGGGCCCCGGCCGGCCTAGGAACCGGCGCCGCCCAAGGCGCGGCGTTCGGCGGCGCAGCCGGGGTTCGTCAGGCCCTCGCTGCGGGCCGCATCAAGCTCCACCCGCGCGGCCTCGAGATCTGCGGCGAACCCGGGCGATGCGGACGCTCGCTCATACACCATCCCGCCGATGCGCAGGCCGTCGACGACGTCGGCCTGCCAGTTGACGCGGCAGAGCGCCCGGCTGTGGCCGATGTCCGTCCCGCGTCGCCTCGCCGCCTCCGCCTGATCGGGTGCGAGAGCGGCGAACATCTCGCCATAGGCGGCGCCGGCGACCGCGCCGCCGGCGGGCCAGGACGGGCTGTTGCGGGCCGCCTCATCCATGCGCGCACAGGCTTGCAGCTCGGGCCGCTCCGCAACCGGCCGGCGCCGGGGCGCGCGTTCGGCGAGGACGCTGGTCACGCCGGCGGAGTCGATCAGCAGCCGGTTCATCAGCCGGTTCAGGGCCGGCCGCGGCCGGTCCGCCAGCCGTGTCCCGAGGATGCAGTCAAAATGCTGGGCCGCCTCGGGCGGACGCAGCTCGGCATGGGCCGCCGCCAGCCACCACCGGTCCGTGCCCGACTGAACCGAGTCGAAGACCGCCTGCTCGGCCTGCGGATGAACGGGGGACGGGGTCGCTCCCGCTGCGATCGACTGGACGGCGGAGCCGTCCAGATAGCCCTCGAGCGGGGTGAGGGCCGGGACCGCAACACTGCCCGCGGCGCAGCCGGCCAGAGCCAGGCAGGCGGCCACGGCCGCGCCCGGCTTCACCGGCCGGCGGTCCAGTCCAGCTGCACGCTGGTCGGGCCGTCCTCGACCGGGGTGGCGACGACGCGCAGCAGCTTGCCGCTGCCGTCGCTGGCGGCTGCGCCGTAGGCGCGGGCGGCGCCGGTGTTCATGGCCATGACCGACGCCAGACCGGCGGCCTCGGCGCGCTGCCGGTAAAAGTCGATCACCGCATCAGGCGTCGCATCGGTCGTGAAACTCAGAATGCCGCCCGCGCCGTCGGGGCCGCGCGCCACCGTCGCCGGTCCGCTGGTCTCGCCGCCGGGGTAGACGACGGCGAAGGCGGGCGCGCCGGGAGCCGCCGGCGCAGCTGCAGCGGCGGTTGCGGCCGGAGGAGCGGAAGCCGGGACAGCGGCGGCGTCGGCGGGCGCGGCGGCGTCGGCAGCGGCGGGAGCGTCATCCGCCGGGGCCTGGCCACAACCGGCCACGGCGATCATCGCCGTCAATGCGGTGGCCGCGAGAGCGCGCTTCATCCCGTATTCGTCCTTGAGACTGTCGTTGAGTGGCCGCACCGTGGCTCAAGCCTGCGGCGGCGGCAAGGCGGGTTCGCGCCTTCGCGGAGGCGCGAATGACGCAGCCGTCACCCCGTGGCCGCGTCCGCCTCGCCGGCCCCGGCATCGCCGGGTCCATCCCGCTTGCCCTCGACCGGGTCGCCCGCGGGCCCCGTCAGGTCGGCGCCGGTGTTCTTGACGGGCTCGGGATCGGCCTCGGCGGCGGCCGCGGAGGCGCTGGACGCCATGCCCTGGGTCGCGAGCGTCTCGTTGACGGCGTCCTGGTCGGGGTCGATCTCCGATCCGGTCGCTGCGCCCCCCTGCAAGGAGCCGGCGCGGGTGTCCGAGCCCATCCCGCTTCCGGAAAGCGCTTCGGTCAGGGCGTCGGGCGTGCGGCCGAGATCCGGCTTCTCGCCCATGGTCTCCGCCTCGCGGGCGTCCTCGGTCTGGTGAGATTGGGTCATGGCGGCGCTCCTTCGAGAGAAGAAGCGGAACGGACGGGCGCCGGTTCCCTCCGGGTCCCGTCACCCCCGTCTTGATGCGACGGTCAAGCAATCCGCCGCCAGAATTTCGAAGGCGGCCCGTCTGTCAGACGGGCCGCCTTCCGGCGTCGTGCACCGGGATGGCCGATCCCCGGGTCAGGCCCGAGGTTGACCACAGCAGGCTGTCGTCACTTGCCGAACAGCTTGTTCCAGCGACGCTTGTCCCGGTTCTTCCAGCCTCCGCGGTGCCAGGCGTCCGAGCCGATCAACGGCACGACGGTGGTGGCTTCGGCGAAGACCATCTGCTCGTGGGTGGTCTGCACCTTGCCCCAGGAGGCGGCTTCCTTGAGCGTCGAGGAGGAACAGGCCCCGTCGCGAACGTCGGCGACCGTGATCTGGACCGCATAGCGGTGCATCTCGGCCTCGATGCCGAGGATTTCCGCGCAGACGACGGTGTCCTGGGCGAAGTTCTTCGGCACGCCGCCGCCGACCATGAACAGGCCGGTGACGCCCGCCGCGATCTTGATGTCGGTCAGTTCGCGGAAGTCCGCCACCGCGTCGATCATCAGATACGGCTTGCCCTCGGCGATCCGCTCCTTCTGGTGCTTGACCAGGCCGAAGCCGGCCGAAGAGTCGACGAAGGCCGGGCAGAAGATCGGCACGCCTTCTTCATAGGCCATCTGGATCAGCGAGCCCTCTTTCTTGGCGTTCCCTTCGGACAGCCATTTGCCCATCTCCCAGATGAACTCGCGCGAGGAATAGCCGCGCGGCTCCAGCCGGTTGCAGATCTCCAGGATGGTGTGGTCGCAGGCCTGGAGCTCTTCCTCGTCGATATAGGTGTCGTAGATC
>Ga0164290_1001310_pt1 | contig 40540 bp, 39 predicted proteins | sample Micstemetagenome_FD_108782 | JGI IMG/M metagenome (GOLD analysis project Ga0164290, IMG submission 108782) | Contaminated culture microbial community from soil near Moab, Utah, USA - Microcoleus steenstrupii SON62 (Illumina Assembly) | ecosystem: Environmental > Terrestrial > Soil > Soil crust...
AACTCGGCATAGGCGCGGCGCACGCTGCGTTCGGTGAGGCCGACCAGGTGGCCCATGTCGGCGGCCGAGGGGGCTTCCTCCCGCCCCTCCAGCAGCAGCCAGCGAGAGGCAGCCGACAGGTCCGAATCGGCCATCACCCGTTTCACCAGGATGCGGATCGCCGGGCAGAGCGCCTCGCCATCGGCCGGGGTTCGATGTGTCGCCATCATCGGTAGGTCCCTCCAGAGATCGTCCGGCGCCATTTTGCCTTAATGTTCTATTTGTATAAAGAGGTGATAATTTTTCATGGTTATCGCGACCGGTCGACATCCGGGCCGCGCTTCCCGCTTCGGGCGTGGCGGATCCGGTCCGTCGCGGCTAGGTTGGCCGGCAGCGCAGGGAGGGTTCGCGATGGAGGCCAAGTTCCTCAACTTCGATACGGTCAGCCTGCATGGCGGCCAGCAGCCCGACCCGACGACCGGGGCGCGGGCGCAGCCGATCTATCTGTCGACATCCTTCGTCTTCCGCGACACCGAACACGCGGCGGCGCTGTTCAACCTCGAGCGCGCCGGGCACATCTACAGCCGCATCTCCAACCCCACGGTCGCAGTATTGGAGGAGCGGCTGGCGGCGCTGGAAGGCGGCGTCGGCGCGGTCTGCACCGCATCCGGCCAGGCGGCGCTGTTCCTCGGCATCGCGACCCTGATGGGGGCGGGCGGGCATATCGTCGCCTCGGCCTCCATCTATGGCGGCAGCCACAACATGTTCAGCCACACGCTGCCGCGCTTCGGCATCACCACCACCTTCGTCGATGCGCGCGACCCGCATGCCTTCGCCGCCGCGATCAAGCCGGAGACGCGGCTCCTCTACGGCGAGACGCTGGGCAATCCGGGCCTCGAGGTGCTCGACATCCCGGCGGTGGCGCGCGTCGCGCATGCGCAGGGGCTGCCGCTGATGGTCGACAGCACCTTCGCCACCCCCTACCTCTGCCGGCCCTTCGAGATGGGCGCCAATATCGTCATGCATTCGGCGACCAAGTTCCTGGGCGGGCATGGCGTGGCGATTGGAGGTGTCCTGGTCGACGGCGGCAATTTCGACTGGGAGAAATCTGGCAAGTTCCCGACGCTCACCGAACCCTATGCCGGCTATCACGGCCTCGCCTTCGCCGAGGAGTTCGGTCCCGCCGCCTTCATCATGCGGGCCCGGGCCGAGGGGTTGCGCGACTTCGGCGCCTGCATGAGCCCGATGAACGCCTTCCAGATCCTGCAGGGCGTCGAGACCCTGCCGGTGCGCATGCAGCGGCATGTGGAGAATGCCCGGCGCGTGGTCGCCTTCCTGAAGGCGCATGACGCCGTCGCCTGGGTGAGCCATCCCGACCTTCCCGAGCATCCCGACTACGAGCTGGCGAAGAAGCTGCTGCCCAAGGGGGCGGGCGCCATCTTCACCTTCGGCATCAAGGGCGGGCGGAATGCGGGCCGGCGCTTCATCGAGGGGCTTCGCGTCTTCTCCCACCTCGCCAATGTGGGCGATGCCAAGTCGCTGGTCATCCACCCGGCCAGCACCACGCACCAGCAGATGGACGCCGCCTCGCTCGCCAAGGCCGGCATCGGCGAGGACATGGTGCGGCTGTCGGTCGGGCTGGAGGACGTGGGCGACCTGATCGACGACCTCGGCCAGGCGCTGCGCGCCTCGCAGAAAGCCTGAGGGGGGCTTGAGGGAATGGAATTCAAGGTCGACGGCCGCAAGGTCTATGCCGCCACCGGGGGCCGGCCCTTCGATCCGAAGGAACCCGCGATCGTCTTCATCCACGGGGCGGCGGGCGATCACATCGTCTGGGCGCTGCAGACGCGCTGGTTCGCCCATCACGGCCGGTCGGTGCTGGCGCTCGACCTGCCCGGCAACGGCCGTTCGGAAGGGCCGATGCCGGCCAGCATCCCCGAGCTCGCGCAATGGCTGATCCGCTTCCTCGACGCGGCGGGGCTGGAGAAGGCGGCGCTGGTGGGCCACAGCCTCGGCAGCCTGGTGGCGCTGGAAGCGGCGGCGCGGGCGCCGGAACGGGTCTGGGCCTTGGGCCTGCTCGGCTCGGCGGTGCCGATGAAGGTGCACGAGACGTTCCTCGGCTATGCGCGCGAGGGCGACCACCGCGCCTTCGAGCTGATGAACGACTGGGCGCATGCGCGCGGCAGCCACATGGGCGGCACGCGGATGCCGGGGATCTCCCTGGTGCAGTACGACATGCGGGTGAGCGAGCGGAGCCGCCCCGGCGCGCTCCACACCGCGCTCAAGGCCTGCAACGACTATCCCGAAGCCGAGGGTCACGCGGCGGCGGCCAAGGTGACCTGCCCGGTGCTGATGGTGCTGGGCGACAGCGACATGATGACGCCGCCGCGCGCGGCCCGGGCGCTCGGCGCCAAGTTCGCCTCCTGCGAGACGGTGACGCTCAAGGGCTGCGGGCACATGATGATGGGCGAACGTCCGGACGAGACGCTGGATGCGCTGCGCGAGCTGGTGTGAGGAGGCCATCTCTTTGAGGAGGAAGGCATGAACGTCGCCGTGAAGAGCGAGAGCCTGGACCGGGCGAAGCTGGAAGCCATCGAGGCGATCAAGCGCGTGGTCGGGCCCAAGGGCTATATCGACGAGGCCGCCGACATGGCGCCCTATACCGAAGGCTGGATCGTCACCCATCGGGGGCAGACGCCGCTGGTCGTACGCCCCGCCTCGACCTGGGAAGTGGCCGAAGTGGTCAAGATCTGCAGCGAGGCCGGGCTTCCGGTGACGCCGCAGGGCGGACACACGGGCCTCTGCGGCGGCGGCACGCCGCAAGGGGGCATCCTCTTGTCGCTGAACCGGATGAACCGGGTGCGCGAGATCGATCCGGCCAACTACACCATGACGGTGGAAGCCGGCTGCGTGCTGGAGGAGCTGCAGAAGGCGGCCGAGGCCGCCGACCGCTATTTCCCGCTCAGCCTGGCGGCGGAGGGCAGCTGCAGCATCGGCGGCAACCTCTCCACCAATGCCGGCGGCACCAATACGCTCCGCTACGGGAACGCCCGCGACCTCTGCTTCGGGGTCGAGGTGGTGCTGCCCGACGGACGCGTCTGGGACGGGCTGAAGCGGCTCAGGAAAGACAATACCGGCTATGACCTGCGCGGGCTGTTCATGGGGGCGGAAGGCACGCTCGGCATCATCACCGCCTGCGTACTGAAGCTGTTCCCCAAACCCCGGCAGATCTCCACCACCTGGGTCGCGGTGCCGGGTCCGGCCGAGGCGCTGGAGCTGTTGTCGCGCGCCCGGGCGGCGAGCGGCGACGCGCTCGAGACCTTCGAGTTCATCCCCCGCGAGGCGGTGGAGATGGATCTCCGCAACATCCCGACGGCGCAGGACCCGCTCTCCCAGCCCTATCCGCATTACGTGCTGATGGAGATCGTCTCCTTCGCTTCCGAAGGCGTCGATGTCGCGGCCCTGACGGAGGCCTTGCTGGAGAAGGGCGTCGAGGACGGGCTGGTGCTGGACGCCACCATCGCCCAGTCGGAGGCGCAGCGCGACAAGCTGTGGCACATCCGCGAGAGCCTGCCGGAAGCGAGCAGGCGGGAGGGCCGGGCCATGCATCTCGACCTCTCGGTACCGCTGTCGCAGCTGCCCGACTTCTACGAACGCGCGCCCGCCATCGCCAAGGCGATCGTGCCGGACTGCCGGCCCTTCGGCTTCGGGCATTTCGGCGACGGCAACCTGCACTACGCCATCCGCCCGGCCTTGGGCGCCGACAATTCGAAGTTCATGCAGGCGCATGGCAAGGCGATCGAATACGCCGTCCTCGACCTGGTGGCGGAGCTGAAGGGCTCGTTCTCGGCCGAGCACGGCATCGGCACCGAGAAGCTCTCCGACATGGCCCGCTACAAGGCGAAGATCGAACTCGAGATGATGCGCAAGCTGAAGGCGGCGTTCGATCCGCAGGGCATCCTCAACCCCGGCAAGGTGCTGGGGTGAGGGGAGACGCATCGAGCCCTCCCTCGGCTTCGCCGGGGGAGCCAGGAAGGACTGATACTGGGGTGGGGGCGGTGCCGGCTGGAGTGACGGCGACGATGCGGCGACCGCCCCCACCCCGGCCCTCCCCCACGCCGCTTCGCGACGCGAGGGAGGGAGTTTTGGTTGCCGCCTTGCTTTTGCCGCGTTTGGTGCCTCCCATCCCCGCCTTCACCTTCACGGTACCCCCTCCCCGATGATCTTCTCGCGTTTCGAATGGATGATGGCCGGGCGGTATCTCCGGGCCCGGCGGCAGGAGGGGTTCATCTCCGTCATCGCCGGCTTCTCGCTGCTCGGCATCATGCTGGGCGTCGGCACGCTCATCGTCGTCATGGCTGTGATGAACGGCTTCCGGGCCGAGCTGCTCGGGCGGATCATCGGCATCAACGGCCATCTGATGGTGCAGGGCTTCGAGCGGGTGCTGCCCGAGCACGAGAAGATCGCGACCGAGCTGCGGCAGGTGCCGGGTGTGGTCCGCGTGCAGGCGGTGGTCGACGGGCAGGTGATGGCGACGGCGAATTCCGTTTCGGCGGGTGCCAGGGTGCGCGGCATCCGTCCGGAGGACCTGAAGGCCCAGTCGCTGGTCTCGCGGAAGATCGTCGCCGGGTCGATCGAGGACTTCCAGGGCGAGGACGCGGTCATCATCGGCGCCCGCATGGCCCGCAACATGGCACTCCGGGTGGGCGACCGGCTGACGCTGATCTCGCCGCAGACGACCGCCACCGTCTTCGGCTCGGTCCCGCGCATGCAGGCCTATCGCATCGTGGCGCTCTTCGACGTCGGCATGTTCGAATACGACTCGGGCTTCGTCTTCATGCCGCTGTCCCAGGCGCAGGTCTATTTCCGCTACGGGCAGGGCGTCAGCCAGCTGGAGGTGATGCTGGACGACCCGCAGGCCGCACCCCGGCGGAAGGCCGACATCGCCAAGGTGCTGAACGGGCGGGGCGAGATCTACGACTGGCAGCAGGCGAACGCGCAGTTCTTCAACGCGCTGCAGGTCGAGCGGAACGTCATGTTCCTGATCCTGACGCTGATCATCCTGGTCGCGGCCTTCAACATCATCTCGAGCCTGATCATGCTGGTGAAGGACAAGGGCCGCGACATCGCCATCCTGCGCACCATCGGCGCGACCCGCGGCAGCATCATGCGGATCTTCTTCCTGTCGGGGGCGGCGGTGGGGGTGATCGGCACCATGCTGGGCTTCGCCGCCGGCTATGCCTTCGCCAGCAACATCGAGGCGATCCGCCAGTTCCTGGAGCGCACCTTCCTGATCCAGCTCTTCCCGGGCGAGATCTACTTCCTGTCGCAGCTGCCGGCCCGCGTCGAGCCGATGGAAGTGCTGCAGGTGGTGCTGATGGCGCTGGGACTTTCCCTGCTCGCCACCATCTATCCGTCCTGGCGGGCCGCCCGCCTCGATCCGGTGGAGGCGCTGCGCTATGAGTGATCCGCTGGTGCTGGACAAGGTTGAGCGGATCTATGTCCAGGGGGCGGAGCGGCTGCACGTGCTGCGCGGCGCCGACCTCACCCTGAAGGCGGGCGAGGTGGTGGCCCTGGTCGGCCCCTCGGGGGCGGGAAAGTCCACGCTCTTGCACCTGGCCGGCCTGCTGGAGAAGCCGGACAAGGGCGAGGTGGTGGTCGACGGTATCGCCGCGGGCCGCATGAACGACCAGCAGCGGACGCTGACCCGGCGCTCCAAGCTCGGCTTCGTCTATCAGTTCCACCATCTGCTGCCGGAATTCACCGCGCTCGAGAACGTCATGATCCCGATGATCATCGCCGGCCGGCCGCGGGCCGAGGCGAAGGCGAAGGCCGCCGACCTCCTCGGCCGCATGGGCCTCGCCCCTCGCCTCTCCCACCGCCCGGCGCGGCTGTCGGGCGGCGAGCAGCAGCGGGTCGCCATCGCCCGCGCGCTCGCCAACGGCCCCAAGGTGCTGCTGGCGGACGAACCCACGGGCAATCTCGACAACGCCACCGCGGCGCTGGTCTTCGGCGAGCTGGTGGCGCTGGTGCGCGACCAGGGCCTCGCGGCGCTGGTCGCCACCCACAACCCCGATCTCGCCGCCCGGATGGACCGCACCGTCCATGTGAAGGACGGCCTCGTCGTCTGATTTCGCCTGCGCTGGTGCATGACTGCCGCAGCCTGCCGCCGCGGCGCGTGATAGAGTTCCGCCCCTCGGTCGGGGGTCGGTCGGCGATGCGGTGCGTTTGGTGTCTCGCGGCGGGCGTGGTGATTGGCGTCAGTCTCGGCTTGCCGCAGGCGCAGCCTGGACAGGCGCAGACAGGACAGGCGCAGACAGGACAGGCGCCGGTTCCGGCCTTCTGGCTGGGCGCCTGGTCGCCCGACCCGGCCTGCGGGCCCGAGGCGGTCGCCCATGTCTTCGGTCCCGGATCCTTCCAGCTGCGCGAGGGGCTGACCCCGGTCTATCGCGGCGAGGCCCGGCTCGACGCGCGGGGCGACCTTCTGACCGTGCGCCTCCTGCGGGACATCGAGAACCTGGTGGAGGAAGAGGACGGCCCCCGGGCGGGCGACAGCATCGCCTATCGCCGGCGCGGCGCGAATATCCGCCCCGACACCTTCACCCGCGACGGCCTGACCCATGCCAACCCGGAATTCGGGCCTGATTTCCACCGCTGCCCGAATTAGGCAAACTCCTCCCCCAGCAAAGCTGAGGGAGGAGTCAGGTAGCAGTGCGCCGCTTCCGATACAGCAGGTGCCGCCTCAGCGGATGGCCCTCCGGCAGGGCCGGATGATCGAAATCGCCGGCTTCGTCTCTCCTCATGCCGATGCGCCGCATCACCTTCCATGACGGTTCGTTGGCGGGCACGGTGAAGGAGACGATTTCCTCCAGCCCCAGCGTCCCGAAGCCGTAGTCGAGGCAGGCCGCCGCCCCTTCGCTGGCGTAGCCCTTGCCCCAATGCCGGGCGGCGAGGCGCCAGCCGATTTCCACGCAGGGGGTGAAATGGGCCTGGAAGCCCGGCACCAGCAGGCCGATGGCGCCGACGAAGTCGCCGCTGGCGCGCTCCTCCACCGCCCAGAAGGACAGGCCGCGCTTCTCCGCATGCGCTTCCATGCGGTCGATCATGGCGTCGCTCCCGGCGCGGTCGAGTGTTTCCGGGAAATGCCGCATCACCGCCGGGTCGGCGTTGAGGGCGGCGAAGGGGGCGCGGTCCTCCTCCCGCCAGCGGCGGATCAGCAGGCGCGGGGTTTCGATCGTGGTCATGATCCCCGACTTATCACATGCCTTCGCAGGCGCAAGGCGGCACAATCGGGCTCGCGATTCGCCAGAGGTCTCATGCCCGGTTCCGGCTTCATCCACCTGCGCGTCCATACCGACTATTCGCTGTCGGAAAGCGCCATCCGCATCAAGGACCTGCCGAAGCTGGCGCAGGAGCACGGGATGCCGGCGATCGGCATCACCGATCTCGGCAACCTGTTCGGGGCGATGGAATATTGCTCCACGCTGTCGAAGGCCGGCATCCAGCCGATCGTGGGGTGTCGCCTCGGCCTGGCACGGGAGGAGGCGGAGGGGCTGGCGGGGCGCATCGGCAGGAAGCCCGAGCCCGACGCCATCGTCCTCTATGCCAAGGACGCCCGGGGTTACGAGAACCTGATGGCGCTGTCCTCGGCGGGCTATCTGGAGACGCCCGCGGGCGAGACGCCGCGGGTGACCTGGGAGAAGCTGGAACGCCATGCCGAGGGGCTGATCTGCCTCACCGCGGGTACCATCGGCACCGTCGGCCGGCTGCTGTTCGAGAACCAGGACGTAGGCGCGCGGGCCTGCCTGGAGAAGCTCGCGACCGTCTTTCCGGGCAACCTCTATGTCGAGATCCAGCGCCATGGCCTGGCCGAGGAAGCGGCGATCGAGGAGCGGCTGATCGAGCTCGCCTATGCGCAGGGCCTGCCCTTGGTCGCCACCAACGACTGCCTCTTCCCCGACGAGAGCATGCATGGCGCCCATGATGCGCTGATCTGCGTCGCCGCGGGAGCCACGGTGAGCGCGACCGAACGCCGCCGGGTGACGGTCAATCACCGCTTCCGTTCGGCCGCGGAGATGCGCGCGCTTTTCGCCGACCTGCCGGAGGCGATCGACAACAGCATCGTCATCGCCCGGCGCTGCGCGGTGATGGCGCCCGAGAGGAAGCCGCTCCTGCCCCGCTTCACCCTGCCCGGGGCGGAGGACGAGGACGAGCCCGCCACGCTCCGCCGCATGGCGCATGAGGGTCTCGACGCGCGCCTCGCCGCCGTGCCGGTGGAGGACCCTGAGGTCTATCGCAAGCGCCTCGACTACGAGCTCGACGTCATCGTCAAGATGGGCTTCCCCGGCTACTTCCTGATCGTCGCCGATTTCATCCAATGGGCGAAGCGGCAGGGCATCCCGGTGGGGCCGGGGCGCGGTTCGGGCGCGGGCTCCGTCGCCGCCTGGGCGCTCACCATCACCGATCTCGACCCGCTTCGCTTCGGCCTCCTGTTCGAGCGTTTCCTCAATCCCGAGCGCGTGTCGATGCCGGATTTCGACATCGACTTCTGCCAGGACCGCCGCGACGAGGTGATCCGCTACGTGCAGGACCGCTATGGCGCCGACCGGGTGGCGCAGATCATCACCTTCGGCACGCTGCAGGCGCGCGCGGCACTCCGCGACGTCGGCCGCGTGCTGGAGATGCCCTTCGGGCAGGTCGACAGAATTTGCAAGATGGTGCCGGCCAACCCGGCCAATCCGGTGACCTTGCAGAAGGCGATCGATACCGAGCCGCGCCTCAGATACGAACGCGACAGCGACGAGGCGGTGGGCCGCCTGCTCGACGTGGCGATGAAGCTGGAGGGGCTGCACCGGCATGCCTCGACGCATGCCGCGGGCGTCGTCATCGCCGACCGGCCGCTGACCGAGCTGGTGCCGCTCTACCGCGACCCGCGCTCGACCCTGCCGGCGACGCAGTTCAACATGAAATACGTCGAGGGCGCGGGCCTCGTTAAGTTCGACTTCCTCGGCCTGAAGACGCTGACGGTGCTGGAGAAGACGCGGCTGCTGCTGAAGCGGCGCGGCATCGTCCTCGACCTCGGTAACCTGCCGCTCGACGACCGCGGCTCCTACGACATGCTGTCGAAGGGCGACACGGTCGGCATCTTCCAGCTGGAAAGCCAGGGCATGCGCGATGTGGTGCGCAACCTGAAGCCCGACCGGCTGGAGGACATCGTCGCCCTCGTCGCGCTGTACCGCCCGGGTCCGATGGAGAACATCCCCCGCTTCATCGCCTGCAAGCACGGGCAGGAGCAGCCGGACTACTTGCACCCGCTCTTGGAACCGGTGCTGAGGGAGACCTACGGCGTCATCGTCTACCAGGAGCAGGTGATGCAGATCGCCCAGATCCTGGCCGGCTATTCGCTGGGCGAGGCCGATCTGCTCCGCCGCGCCATGGGCAAGAAGATCAAGGCCGAGATGGAGGCGCAGCGCGAGCGCTTCGTGCAGGGCGCGGCCGAGAAGGGGATCCCGGAAGACCGCGCCAGCTACATCTTCGACCTGGTCGACAAGTTCGCCGGCTATGGCTTCAACAAGAGCCACGCCGCCGCCTATGCCCTGGTCGCCTACCAAACCGCGTACCTGAAGGCGAACTATCCGGTGGAGTTCGTCGCCGCCTCGATGACGCTCGACCTGTCGAACACCGACAAGCTCGCCGTCTTCCGCCAGGAACTGCGCCGCCTCGGCATCGACCTCTTGCCGCCCGACGTGAACCGCTCGGAAGTGGAGTTCTCGGTCGAGTTCCCGAAGGGGCCGGAAGCGAAGGGAGCCGTGCGCTATGCCATGGCGGCGGTGAGGAATGTCGGCGCCAGCGCCGTCGAGGGGCTGGTGAAGACGAGGGCGGCCGAGGGCGCCTTCAAGGGCATCGCCGATTTCGCCAAGCGGATGGACCCGCAGTCGCTCAACAAGCGCATGGTGGAGAACCTGGGGAAGGCGGGCGCCTTCGACGGGCTGGACCGCAACCGCCGGCGCATCGTCGAAGGCGCCGATGTCATCATCCGACAGGCGGCCTCGGCCGCCGATGCGCGGGAGAGCAAGCAGGTCTCGCTGTTCGGCGGCGACAGTGCGCCGGAACCGCCGCTGCCGCTGCCGAACGTGCCCGACTGGGACGACCTGCAGCGCCTCGAGCAGGAATTCTCCGCCATCGGCTTCTATCTCTCCGCCCATCCGCTGGATGCCTATGCCCGCTCGCTGAAGAAGCTCGCCGTCATGCGCTATGCCGATCTGGTGCGGGGCTTAGGGGGGCGGCAGGCGGAGACCAAGGTCGCCGGCATCGTCATGTCCCGGCAGGAACGCACCTCCCAGCGAGGCAGCCGCTTCGCCTATGTGCAGCTTTCCGACCCCTCCGGCACCTTCGAGGCGGTGGTCTTTTCGGAAGCGCTGGCGGTGGCGCGCGAATACCTGGAACCCGGCAAGGCGGTGGTGCTGAGCGTGGAGGTGCGCCCGGACGGCGACAGCGCCCGGCTGACGGCGAAACACGTCGAATCGCTGGAGAAGGTGGCCGATACGGCGGCCGACGGCGTGGTGGTGCATATCCGCGACGCGGCACCCATCGCCGGCATCCGCTCGCTGCTCGACCGGGTGAAGAAGCCGGCGGCGCGGGGCAAGATCAGCCTGATGCTGCGCCTGCCGGGCGACGGATCGGAGATCGAGGTGCTGCTGCCCGGCGGCTATTCCATCACCCGCGAGGTGCGGGCGGCCTTGAAGCAAGTGAACGGCGTCGATCTGGTAGAAGAGCGTTAACCACGCTAACCATAGGCTCCGTCAGGTATAAATGAGGCGAGCATGGCCAAGAGCGCCGCGGTAATTCACCCTGTCGTCATGGCAGGCGGCAGCGGGACAAGGCTCTGGCCGCTGTCGCGCCAGGCCTTCCCCAAGCAGCTCCTGCCGCTCGCCTCAGAACAGTCGATGCTGCAGGACACGCTGAAACGCGTGGTGGCACCGGGTTTCGGGGCGCCGATCCTGCTCTGCAACCAGGACCATCGCTTCATCATCGCCGAGCAGATGCGCGCCGCCGGGATCGAGGGTGGCAAGATCGTGCTGGAGCCGGTCGGGCGCAACACCGCCCCGGCTGCGGCCGTCGGCGCCCTGATCGCCCAGGCCGCCGATCCGGATGCCCTGGTCCTCCTGATGGCTTCCGACCACGTCATCCGCGACGTGAAGGGCTTCCAGGCCGCCGTCGCGCTCGCCGCCAAGGCGGCGCTCGGCGGCCGCCTCGTCACCTTCGGCATCCGCCCCAGCCATCCGGAAACCGGCTACGGCTACATCCGCCGAGGCGGCGACCTCGAAGGCGCGCCGGGCTGCTTCACCGTCGACCGCTTCGTCGAGAAGCCCGACCTGAAGACGGCGGAGGGCTATCTGGCGGAAGGCTCCTACGCCTGGAACAGCGGCATGTTCCTGTTCGCGGCCAAGGCCTATCTCGCAGAACTCGGCCGGCTCGAACCCGCGATGCTGGCGGCGGCCGAGGAAGCGGTGGCCAAGGGCGTGACCGATCTCGATTTCCTCCGTCTCGACCCCAAGGCCTTCGCCGCCTCGCCCTCGCAGTCGATCGACTATGCGGTGATGGAGAAGACGAAGCTCGCCGCCACCTGCCCGATCGATGTCGGCTGGTCCGACGTCGGCTCGTGGAGCGCGCTCTGGGACATCGGCGAACGCGACGCGTCCGGCAACGTGCTGCGCGGCGACGTGCTCACCCTCGACACCTCCAATTCCTACGTCCGCTCGGAAGGACCGCTCACCGCCGTGGTCGGCCTCGACAACGCCGTGGTGGTGGTGACCGACGACTGCGTGCTGGTCTCGTCCAAGGACCGGGTGCAGGACGTGAAGGGCGTGGTCGACCGGCTGAAACAGTCGGGCCGCAAGGAGCATGCCGAGCACCCGACCGTCTTCCGCCCCTGGGGCAGCTATCGCGGCATCGGCCAGGGTGCGCGCTTCCAGGTGAAGCGCATCGTGGTGAAGCCCGGTGCCTCGCTCTCCTTGCAGATGCACCATCACCGGGCCGAGCACTGGATCGTGGTCAGCGGGACGGGGCGGGTGACCAAGGGGGAGGAGGTCTTCCTCCTCTACGAGAACCAGTCGACCTTCCTGCCCATGGGCATGACCCACCGGTTGGAGAATCCCGGGCATATCCCGCTGGAGCTGATCGAAGTGCAGTCGGGCGGCTATCTCGGCGAGGACGACATCGTCCGGTTTGCGGATACCTACGGGCGGGTGGGGTGATCCCTCATCTCCCTCCCTCGCGCGAAGCGTGGGGGAGGGTCGGGGTGGGGGCGGTGCCGCATTGAGGTCGTCGGCTTCTGTTGAACCGCCCCCACCCCAGCCCTCCCCCGGCTGACGCCGAGGGAGGGAGTTTTTACCCCAGCAGCCTCTTCAGCTGCAGCACGGCCGAGCCAGTGGGCGTCAGCACGTTCCTGTGGTGGATCATCGGCGCGGCGCGGGCGGCCGAGTATTGCGCGATGAGGAGCGCGTCGCAGGGCGGCAGCGCGCGGGCGGCGGCGGCGACCAGCATGTCGTGAGTGGGGCCGTCGTTGTTCTCGAGCGCCTCGAGACCCCCCGTCGCTTCCGCCGTGTGGATCTCGAGCGGGCGGCCGGCGGTCGCCTCGATATCGGCCTGCAGCAGCGGGATGGTGGGGCCGAAGGTGGCGACGATGCCGAGGCGATCGCCCGCCGCGAGCGCCTCCGTCACCATCGCCTCGTAGGGCTTCAGCACCGGGATGGTGAGTTTCGGCCGCGCCGCGTCCACCGCCGGCCCGAAGGCGGAGCCGGTGAACAGGATGGCATCGGCGCCCGTATCGGCGCAGTAGCGGCAGAGGTCGAGGACGCGCCGGTTGAAGCCGGGCGTGAAGCCGCCGGCCTCGCGCTGGCCGGCGATCAGCGAATCCTCGAGCAGGTTGAAGGTCCAGGCCTCGGGCCAGAGGCTGGCGAAGGCTTCCCCGATCGGCTGGATCGAGACCGGGATCGCATGCACGAGAGCGATACGCCGCTGCCCGGGCGCCGGGGGATCGCGATAGGCCATGTCAGCCGAAGACCTCCTCAGTATCCGCCCCGAGCCTGGGCGCGCCGCGCCGGAAGGGTGGACGCTCGCCGTCGAACTTGACCGGCAGGCCCATCAGGCGGACGGGCTGTCCCGGAACCTGCATCAGCATGCCGACCGCCTCCGTCTGCGCCTCGGCCAGCACCTCGGTCAGGTTGTTGATGGGCGCGCAGGGGACGCCCGCCGCCTCCAGGATATCGACCCATTCGCCCTTCGTCCGGGTCAGCGCGATGCGGGCCACCTCGGCGATGATCTCCTCGCGGTGCTCGAAACGCCCGGCATTCTTCCTGAACCTCGGATCCTCGGCCCATTCAGGCTTGCCGAGCGCAACGGCCATCTTGGCGAACAGCCGGTCGTTGCCGGCGGCGATCACCATCTGGCCGTTCTTCGTCTCGAAACCCTGGAAGACGATCAGCCGGCTGCTGCCCGTCGGGTGGCGCTGCGGCAGGTCGCCGGACAGGGCGAAGCCGGCATAGGGAACGGTCCACCAGCCGAGTGCTGTTTCGAACAGCGAGGTGTCGACGAGGCCGCCCTTGCCGGTCTTCTGCCGGCGGAACAGCGCCGCGAGCACGCCCATCGCCGCCCACATGCCGGTGCCGTGGTCGAGCACCTGCGTGTTCATGCGGATCGGCGGGCCGCCTTCCTCGCCGTTCAGCATCATCAGCCCGGCGAAGGCCTGCACCATAGGCTCGAAGCCCGGACGGTCCTTGAGCGGCCCGACGGAGCCGAGGGCACCCACCGAGCAGTAGACGAGGCGCGGGTTGCGCTTCAGCAGCGTCTCGTGGTCTAGCCCCAGCGCTTCCATCGAGCCCGGCCGCAGGTTCTGCACCAGGACATCGGCAACGTCGATCAGCGCCATCAGCCGGTCGAGCGCGCCCTTGTCCTTCATGTCGACGGCGGCCGAGCGCTTGGAGATGTTGACGGCATGGAACGGGCCGGACGCGCCGTCGAGGAAAGGCGGGCCCCAGCCGCGCGCGTCGTCGCCGCCTTCGGGCCGTTCCACCTTGATCACCTCGGCGCCCATATGGGCCAGGATCTGGCCGCAGAACGGCCCGGCGAGATTCTGCGCGATCTCGATCACGCGGATGCCTTCGAGGGGCAGCATGCTCAACGCCCCGTGAAGCGGGGCGCGCGCTTCTCCAGGAAGTGCGCCACGCCTTCCTTGAAATCCTCTGTGCCGCGGCAGTTCAGGATCTCCTGGTCGGCGATCGCCGTCGCCTCGGCCAGGTTCTGGAAATAGGCGTCGTAGACCTGCCGCTTGATGACCCGCATGGCGCGTGGCGAAGAGAAGGTGACGAGGTCGAGCGCCTTCTTCTGCACGGCGGCGAGGAAGCCTTCGGCCGGCAGGACATCGTTGACGAGGCCCATCGCCTTCGCCTCGGCCGCCTCGATCATCCGCCCCGAAAACATCAGGTCGAGCGCATTGGCGGTGCCGATCAGGCGCGGCAGCATAAAGGCCATGCCGTGCTCGGCCACCATGCCGCGGCGGGCGAAGACGGTGCCGATGCGCGCGCCTTCGGCCATGTAGCGCAGGTCGCAATAGAGCGGGAAGACGAAGCCGACCCCGGCGCAGGCGCCGTTGATGGCGGCGATGACGGGCTTCGGCACGCGCAGCATGTAGGAATAGCGGCGTTCGAAATTGGCCTCCAGCCCTTCGCCCGCCGGCTGCAGCGGCGGCTGGGGCATGGCGCCCGTGTTGCCGGTGGAGGAAGCGGCGAGGCGGGCCATGTCGGCGCCCGAGCAGAAGCCCTTGCCCGCGCCGGTGATGACGATGGCGCGCACCGCCTCGTCTCCGGTCGCCTGTTTCAGCGAGGCCCGCAGTTCCTCCTGCATGGTGGGCGTCCAGGCGTTCAGCTTGTCGGGGCGGTTGAAGGTGATCGTCGCCACCGGGCCGGCGACCTCATAGAGCATCTCGGTGAGGGTCAAGGCGGTTTCCTCCGGCATTTTTTTGACTGATGATGCCAAAGGTTAGCACGGGTCGTGTGGATTGGGAGGAAACCGGAAAATGGCCTTACGCAGGATCGGCGACATCACCATCGACAAGGTGGTCGACCTCGCCGGCGCGGGTTTCGTCGGCAAGCAGTTGCTGCCCGACCTCGACCCGGCCGTGGTGGAGAGTCACAAGGGCTGGCTGCAGCCCGACCATGTCGATCCGGCCTCTGGCCGCTTCGTGATGAGCATCCACAGCTGGATCGTGCGCACCGGCCGCCACGTGATGCTGGTCGACACCTGCCTCGGCAACGACAAGGACCGTCCCGATCGGCCGTTCTGGCATCGCCGCCAGGGCGACTTCCTGCAGAAGCTGGCCGAGGCGGGCGTGAAGCCCGAGGAGGTGACGCATGTCTTCTGCACCCATCTGCATGTCGATCACGTCGGCTGGAACACCCAGCTGAAGCACGGCCGCTGGGTGCCGACCTTCCCGAACGCGAAGTACCTCTTCGGGAGGACCGAATTCGCGCATTGGAACGAGGAGCTGAGGAGCGGCAGGCCGCGGGTCAACGACGGCTCCTTCGAGGACAGCGTGGTGCCCATCATCGAGGCGAAGCAGGCGGTGATGATCGACAAGGACTACGACCTGGACCATCGCATCAGCCTGGAGGAATTCCCCGGCCACACGCCGGGAAGCATCGTCATGACGGTGGCCGACAAGGGGGAGCAGGGCCGCTTCATCGGCGACATCATGCATCACCCGCTGCAGGTCTACAGGCCGGAATGGTCGAGCCAGTTCTGCTGGAATCCGAAGATGTCCGCAGAGAGCCGCCGGCGCCTGCTGGAGCTCTGCGCCGAGAGGAACGACCTGCTGCTGCCGGCGCATTTCGGCGGGTCGGGCTGCGGGCACATCCATGCGGAAGGAGACAGCTTCCGGATCGACTGGGCGAAGTAAGCCTCCCTCCCTCGCGCTGCGAAGCAGCGTGGGGGAGGGCCGGGGTGGGGGCGGTGCCGCAAATGCGACGTTGATCGATGCGTCACCGCCCCCACCCAACCCTCCCCCAGCTTGCGCCGAGGGAGGGCTTCAGGAGCGTCGCAGACTTGCTTCCAACACGCCGCGATAATGTTCGAGATCCGGTGTCTCGAGACCCTGTACCTTGGCTTCGTCGTCGTAGCGCCGCAGCTTCACGGCGGCGGCGGCATGCGGCAGGGCCTCGAAGGTCTTCACGTCCTCCGGGGTGAAGCGGCCGCCCTGCAGTTCGAGGCTGCGGACGGAGCCTTCCGACAGGATGTCGAAATAGCCCGGCTCCACCGTGCAGAGATAGCGCTTGGCGTCGACGTGGAGCCGCACGGGACCCGCCACCGCGTCGACGAAATACTGGCCGAGCCATTCGCGGCCGAGAACCTCGTGCCGGTCGTCGATACCGCGGAGCGCGGGTTCCTCGCCGAGGTCGTGCACCAGATGGCCGATGTCGTGCAGCAGCGAGGCGGCGATCAGCGCCGGTGGGTCGCCCGCGCGTTCCGACAGCATCGCCGATTGCAGCGCATGCGCGAGCTGGGTCACCCGCTCGCCGCCATACTCCCTGGCACCGCGGCGTTCGAAGATCTCGAAGATGGTGTCGACCGGTGTCATCGCCTGTCAGCCCCGCTGTTCCGGTTTCCCGAATCTGCCACAGGACCATTTGACATGCGATCGATGTCGTTTTCTTGACAAGCTTTCGCTGCAGCCCGCATGCTGCGGTCAGTCGCAGGAATACATAATTTCGGGGAGGGCTTCCATGAGGAGCACGTCTGCGCGTCTGGCTCTCGGTGCGTTCGCCGGGTTGCTGCTGTCATCCGCCGCCTGGGCCGATATCAAGGTCGGCGTGATCTATGATCTCACCGGCGCCTTCGCCGCCGGCGGGTCCAAGGCCTCGGCCATCGGCACCCAGATCGCCATCGACATGATCAACGAGCGGGGCGGCGTCGCCGGCCACAAGATCATCGCCGTCAACGCCGATGCCCAGTCGAAGGCCGATGTCGCCATCAACGAGGCCGAGCGGCTGCTAAACCAGGAGAAGGTCGACCTCCTGATGGGCGTCTTCTCCTCCGCTCATTGCGTGCCGCTGGCCCAGAAGGTGGACGCGGCGAAGAAGTTCATGTGGGCGAACGTCTGCGTCGCCTCGGCGGTGTTCAAGAACAAGAACCTGCAATACGTCTTCCGCGCCCAGGTCCATTCCGACCAGTTCGGCGAGGCGAGCTGCAAGTTCCTGGCCGAGGTGGCGAAGCCGAAGCTGCAGAAGGAGGTCAAGGACCTCAAGGTCGCCATCATCCACGAGGACGGCCCTTATGGCGTGGGTGTCGCCGAAGGCAACGAGACGGTCTGCAAGCAGCTCGGCATGCAGGTGGTGCTGAAGGAAGGCTATGCCGCCGCCTCGGCCGATCTCTCCTCGCTGATCACCAAGCTGAAGCGCGGCCGGCCCGACGTCATCCTGCATACCGGCTACAACCCGGATATCACGTTGTTCCTGCGCCAGGCCCGCGAGGGCGGGCTGAAGTTCGATGCGATGATCGGGCACGGCGCCGGCTACGGGCAGATCGACAAGCTGGTCGAGACCTTCAAGGACGACGTGGATTATTTCTACAACGTCGATCCGGTGGCGGCGCAGCTGCTGGATCCGAAGTCGCTGAAGCCCGGCATCGGCGACCTGACCGCCGAGATGGTGAAGCGCTACAAGGCGCAGACGGGCGCGCAGGAGGTGCCGCCGCATGTGTCGATGGGCTTCAACCAGTCGTGGATCCTGTTCGACGACGTGCTGCCACGGGCGATCAAGAACCACGGCGGCTTCGGTCCGGAAGCGCTGAGGAAGGCCGCCCTCGAGACGAATATCCCGGAGGGCGGCACCATCCAGGGCTATGGCGTGAAGTTCATCCCGCCGGGCAATCCGATGTCCGGACAGAACGAACTCTCCTCGCCCGTGGTGATGCAGTACGTGAAGGGCGAGACCAAGATCGCTTGGCCGACATTGCTGAAGACCATCGATCCGGTGATCCCGCTGCCCAAGGGTCATGCCTACGCGCGTTGAGGCTTTTCGCGGATAAAAGGGGGAAGGCGGCTTTGCGTCCCGGGCCGGAAACGGCCGGGACGCAAGGTTGCCCGATCCGCGATCATCGGGGAGTAGGTTCGGCGTGCTTCAGGTCCGCAATCTGACCAAGCGTTTCGGCGGGTTCACGGCCGTATCCGATATCAGTTTCGATCTGGCCGAGGGGGAGATCCTGGGCCTGATCGGGCCGAACGGGTCGGGCAAGTCCACCACCTTCAACTGCCTCGCCGGCCATTATCAGCCGACCGCGGGCAGCATCCGCTTCGAAGGGCGCGAGATCGGCGGCCTGCCGCCCTTCCGCATCTGCCAGGCCGGCATCGCCCGCACCTACCAGATCCCGCGGCCGTTCAAGAACCTGTCGATTCTGGAGAACGTGACCGTCGCCGCCTATTACGGCCATGGCGGCGGCATCACCCGCCAGCGGGCGGCGGAGCTGGCGGAGGAAGCGATGGCGCTGGTGCGCCTGCCGGCCGAGCCCGGGCTCGGCATCGGCGGCCTCGGCGCCGCGGGCCTGAAGAAACTGGAACTGGCCCGCGCGCTGGCCACGCAACCCAAGCTGCTGCTCGCCGACGAGAGCCTGGGCGGTCTCGACGAGACCGAGATGAACCAGGCCGCCGACATGCTGCAGGCGATCCGCCGCGAGAAGGGCATCACCATCATCTGGGTCGAGCACATCATGGGGGTCCTGATGCGGGTGGTCGACCGGGTGATGGTGCTGGACCACGGTGAGATGATCGCCGCCGGCACGCCCGCCGAGGTGGCGGCGCATCCGAAGGTGATCGAGGTCTATCTGGGGTCGGAACCGGTGCGCCAGCATGCTTCGGCTTGAAGGCGTCTCCGCCGGCTACGGCACCTTCCCGGCGCTGTTCGAGGTCGGCCTCGACGTCGCCGCCGGCGAGGCGGTGGCGGTCATCGGCCCCAATGGTGCGGGCAAGACGACGCTGCTGCGCGTCATCTCCGGCCTGATCCGGGCGAGCGCCGGCCGTGTCAGCATGGAGGGGCGGGACCTGGGCAGCCTGCCGGCCTATCGCGTGATCGAGACCGGCATCGCGCATGTGCCGGAGAACCGCCGCCTGTTCCCGCTCCTCTCGGTCGAGGAGAACCTGAAGGTCGGCGCCTATACCAAGGCGGCGCGATCGCGTTTCGCCGAGCGGCTCGACTTCGTCTACGAGCTGTTCCCGAAGATGAAGGAGCGCAGGAAGCAGCTCGCCGGCACGATGTCGGGCGGCGAGCAGCAGATGTGCGCCATCGGCCGGGCGCTGATGTCGGGGCCGAAGCTCCTGCTGATGGACGAGCCTTCCGCCGGCCTCGCGCCGGTGATCGTGCAGCAGGTGTTCGACCTGGTGCGCCGCATCCGGGCCGAGGGCTACACCGTGCTGATCGTGGAACAGAACATCCAGCAGGTGCTGAAGGTGGTGGACCGCGCCTATCTCCTTGAAGTGGGCCGCATCCGCTTCTCGGGGCCGGCCGCCGATCTGGCCGAGAGCGAGGAGATCCGCCGTGCCTATATCGGGCTTTAGAAAGGGCGGGAGCCGCTGATGGAGATCTTCGACATCTTCCTGCTCGAGGCGATCCTGAACGGGGTGCTGCTGGGGGGCGTGCTGGGGCTGCTGGCGCTCGGGCTGAACCTGATCTTCGGCGTCATCGACGTGGTCTGGATCTGCTATGCCGAGCTCGTCATGTGCGGCATGTACGCCGCCTATTACCTGCATGTCGTCTATGGCTGGCCGCTTTGGCTGGCGCTGCCGGCGGCGGTGGCGATCGTGGCCGTGCTCGGCGTCGCGCTGCACTGGCTGGTCATCCGGCCGGTGCTGAACTCCGAGCCGATCAACCAGCTGCTGGTCACCGGCGGCGTGCTGTTCTTCCTGCAGAGCTTCGCCACGCTCGTCTTCGGCATCGAGTTCCGCAACCTCGGCCTCAAGCTGCCGGTGCTGAACATCGGCGAGATGTATTTCTCCTATGCCCGGGTGCTGGCCTTCATCGCCGCCGTCGCCGGCATGGTCGGGCTCTATCTCTTCCTGTCGCGCACCTATCTGGGCACCGCCATCCGCGCCATCGCCCAGGATCGTGAGATCATGCCGCTGATGGGGGTCGACAGCCGGCGCATCTACCTGATCACCTCGGGGATAGGCGGCGGCCTCGCCGGCCTCGCCGCCTGCCTGCTCGTGCTGCAATACGACGTGCACCCGGCGATCGGCCTCACCTTCGGGCCGCTCACCTTCATGATCTGCGTGCTGGGCGGCCTCGGCAACATGATCGGCGGCTTCATCGCCGCCTTCATCATGAGCCAGTTCATCGCCGTGGGCGGCTTCTTCTTCCACATCGAATGGGGCTATGTCATCGCCTTCGCCTTCTTCATCCTGACCATGTTCGTGAGGCCGCAAGGCCTGTTCCGGAGATAGGCGATGAAAAGCGACGTCATTGCTCCCCTCGTCATCGCCGTGCTCGCCGCGCTGGTCCCGCTGCTCGGCCTCAGCGACTATGCCATCCACATCCTGGTGCAGATCCTGCTCTGGGGTTTCATCTATACCGGCTGGTCGCTGATGGGCCGCTTCGGGCTGGTCTCGCTCGGCCACGGCGCCTTCATGGGCATCGGCGCCTTCGTCACCGTGCTGCTCTGGAACTTCTTCCAGATATCGCCCTGGATCGGAATCCCGATCGCCATGGCCGCGGCCGTCGCCTTCGCCGCCATCGTCGGCTGGCCCTGCGTGCGCCTGCGCATCGTCGGCCACTACTTCGCGCTGGTGACGCTGGCGCTGACCGCGGTGGTCAGTCTCACCATCGTCGGCCTGCGCGACTGGACCGGCGGTTCGCTCGGCATCACGCCGACACGGGCCGGCGACGGCACTTCGTTCTGGGCGCTCCAGTTCTCCAGCAAGGCGACGTTCCTCTACATCGCGATCGCGCTCTGGCTGCTGGGGGTTTTCGTCTGGCGGGCGGTCGACCGCGGCATGGGCCGCTTCGCCCTCTATGCCATCCAGTCGGACGAGGATGCGGCGGCCTCCGTCGGCATCAATGTCGGTGCGCAGAAGATGCGCATCATCCTGATCTCGGCGGCGCTGACCGCGCTCGGCGGCGGCGTCTTCGGGCAGTATCAGATGTACATCAACCCGGAGACGGTTTCCGGGATCGCCGTCTCGCTGCAGATCGTCTTCGCGGTGGTGGCGGGCGGCATGTTCGTGCAACTGGGCCCGACCGTCGGCGCCACCTTCACGCTGATCCTGGCCGAGACGCTGCGCATCGCCATCGGCAACGAGTATCACGCCCTCGACACCACCATCTACGGCATGATGCTGGTGCTGTTCATCATCTTCATGCCGAAGGGCATCCTGGGCGGCATCCTCGCCGCGCTGCAGCGCAAGGCGGCCTGATCCGACCGGCGGACAGGCCGTCCCCACTGCCGCGGCGCCGCCGCGGCAGTGGAGAATTTCGCCCGATACGGCTACACACTCGGGCCAGGAGGAAACCCGCCGATCGCACAGGCGGGGCCCGAGAAGCCGGAGTTTCAAAGACGTGACGCATCCCTATATCCACGCCCGGAATCACCCCGAGAAGCCCGCCTACATCATGGCGGCGACCGGCGAGAGCGTGACCTACCGCCAGCTCGACCAGCGTTCGAACCAGGGCGCGCAGCTGTTCCGGAACCTCGGCCTTCGGGCGGGCGATTCCATCGCGCTGCAGATGGACAACAACGCCCGCTATTTCGAGATCTGCTGGGCGGCGCAGCGGGCCGGGCTGATCTATACGGCGATGTCCTCGCGGCTCACCGCCGAGGAGGCCGAATACATCCTGAACGACTGTGGCGCCAGGGTGTTCATCACCTCGGTCAGCCAGACGAAGCAGGCGCTCGAGCTTCGCGCGCGCATGCCCAAGGTGTTGAACCGCTATGCGGTCGGCGGCACCCTCGATGGCTACCAGCCCTGGGAAGACGCGATCGCCGCCATGCCGGCTACGCCCATCGCCGACCAGCGGGCGGGACGGGACATGCTCTATTCCTCGGGCACGACGGGGCGGCCGAAGGGCGTCAAGACGGAACTGCAGGACGAGGCGATCGACGCCGTGACCTCGTTGCTCCAGCTCTCCATGAAGCTCTACGGGCTGAGCGAGGAGACGGTTTATCTGTCGCCGGCGCCGCTCTATCACGCCGCTCCCTTGCGCTTCAACATGACGGTGATGCGCCTGGGCGGCACCTGCGTGATCATGGAGCACTTCGATGCCGAGGGCGCGCTGGCGCTGATCGAGAAGCACGGGATCACCCACAGCCAGTGGGTGCCCACCATGTTCGTGCGCATGCTGAAGCTGCCGGAGGTGGTCCGGAAGAAATACGACGTCTCCTCGCTCAAGATCGCGATCCATGCCGCCGCTCCCTGTCCGGTGCAGGTGAAGGAGCAGATGATCGCCTGGTGGGGGCCGGTGCTGTTCGAATACTACGCCGGCACGGAAGGAAACGGCTTCGTGGCCTGCACCAGCCAGGAGTGGCTGGCCCATAAGGGCACCGTCGGCCGCGCGCTGCTGGGCGAACTCCACATCCTGGGCGAAGACGGCAAGGAACAGCCGGCGGGTGAACCCGGCAGCATCTACTTCGCCAACGGCCCGGTGTTCGAATACCACAACGACGACAAGAAGACGGCGGAGAGCCGCACGCCGGCCGGCTGGTCGACGCTGGGCGACGTCGGTTACGTCGACGCGGAAGGCTATCTCTACCTCACCGACCGCAAGGCCCACATGATCATCTCCGGCGGGGTGAACATCTATCCCCAGGAGGCCGAGAACCTGCTGGTCACCCATCCGAAGGTGGCCGACGTGGCCGTGATCGGCGTGCCGAACGAGGATTTCGGCGAGGAGGTGAAGGCGGTGGTGCAGCCGGTCGACATGGCACTCGCCGGGCCGGATCTGGCCGAGGAACTGATCGCCTACTGCCGCCAGCACCTGTCGCCGATCAAATGCCCGCGCAGCATCGACTTCGAGGCCGAGCTGCCGCGCCACCCGACGGGCAAGCTCTACAAGCGGCTGATCAAGGACAAGTACTGGGCCGGCAAGGGCAGCAAGATCATCTGAGGCGCGGCGGCCCCGGCGGCGCCCTATGTGAGGCTCAAGCCGCCGTCCGACAGCAGGATCTCCCCGGTCAGGTAGTCGGAGGCGACCAGCATCATCACCGCCTGGGCGATGTCCTCGGGTCTGGCCGCCCGGCGCATGGGCGCGCGGTCGCGCCAGGTCGCTTGCGCTTCCGTCCAGCCCGCGGTGAGCGGCGTGTCGACGAGGCCCGGTGCCACCGCGTTCACCCGGATTGCCGGCGCCAGCGACAGCGCCAGCAACCGCGTCATGTGGTTCAGTGCCGCCTTGCTGGCGGAATAGGGGATCGACGCCCCTTTGGGCCGCACGCCGGCATGCGAGCTGATGTTGACGATGCAGGCCGGCCGCCCGCGCTTCGCCGCCTCGCGGAGTGCCGGTTCCGCTTCCGCGATCAGGCGGAAGGGGGCGATGACGTTCACCTCATGCAGTTCCCGCCAGATCGCCGGCGTCGCGGCGGCGAGATCGGCATGAGGGATGACGCGGCTGATGCCGGCATTGTTGACCAGCACGTCGAGCCGCCCCCACTCGGCCACCGCCTCGCGCACCAGCCGGACGCGGTCGGCTTCTTCGGCGAGGTCCGCTTGCACATAGGCGGCGTTGCCGATCTCGGCGGCAAGGGCCTTGCCTGCTTCGGCGGAGCTGCGCGAATGCAGGATCACGGCATAGCCCTCGCGCGACAACCGGCGCGCCACGCCGACGCCGATTCCTGAAGTCGAGCCGGTGACGAGGGCGACGGGGCGGGCTTGCGGCATGGGGACATCCGGATCGGCGATGTTGGCGCCGGCAGCCTATACGAGCGCGCGACTTGACGCCCCATCCCCCATCCCTAGCCTGCCCGGCGGAGGAACGCCCATTGAAACCGTCATGACACCCCTGACCCCAGAGGTCTTGCGCACGCGCCTGCCGGCGCTTGTCGCCGCACGCCTGCCGGGGAGCACGCTCGACCGGGTGTCGGTGATGGAGGACGGGCATGCCGGCCTCACTTTCGGCTTTTCCGTGCGCGACGCGGAAGGCGCCGGCCGTGAGTTCGTGGTCAAGCTGGCCCCGCCCGGCGTGCGCCGGTCCGGCAACACCGATGTCTATCGCCAGGCGCCGCTGCTGGCGGCGCTCACCCGCGCCGGGCTGCCGGTGACGCCGGTTCTGTTCGCCGCCGCCGACGAAGCGGAACTGGGCACGCCCTATATCGTCATGCCGCGGCTGCCGGGGCGGACCTTCGTGGTGTGGGAGCCGCATGCCGTCTTCGCCGGTGCCGACGTGGCGGCGCTGTGGCGCCAGACGGCGACGGCGCTCGCCGGCATCCATGCCTTCGACCGGCAGGCGCATCTGGCCGACTGGGAGGCGCCGCGGCCGCTCGCTGGAGAGCTCGGCCGCTGGGACCGCATCCTGCGTCAGGCGCCGGAAGAGGAATGGATCGACCTCGGCGCCCGGCTGGGTGCGGCACTCGCAGCCTCGGTCCCGGCGGAAGGCCCGATCGGCGTCGTGCATGGCGACTATCAGCCCGGCAATGTGCTCTTCGATGCGGGCAGGCTGGTCGCCGTGCTGGACTGGGAACTCGCCTCCATCGGCGACCAGCGGATCGATCTCGGCTGGCTCAGCATGATGTCGGACGGGCAAAGCTGGGCTGCCGACTGGCAGCCGGTGGCGCCGCTCGCCCCGGCCGAACTCGTCGCGATCTACGAGGCGGCGCGTGGTAAGGCTGCCGGCGATACGCGCTGGTTCCATGCCTTCGCCAATTACCGGCTGGCCTCGATCGGCTGCCTGAACGTGAAACTGCACCGCAAGGGCCAGCGGCCCGATCCACTCTGGGATCGCTTCGCCGGCTCCATCCCGACCCTGTTCCGCCGCGGTCTCGACCTGCTGGGACGCCGTCCTTAAGAGGAGAATGTCATGATCGATTTCGAACTGCCGCCGGAGCTGGTGGAACTGCGCGACCGCACGCGGCGCTTCATCGCCGACGAGATCGTGCCGCTGGAGAAGGACAAGCGCCAGGGCGCGCATGGCCCCTCGGAGGACTTCCGGCTGGAACTGGTGGCGCTGGCCCGGAATGCCGGCCTGCTCTCCCCGCACGGGCCGTCGGAATGGGGCGGCCTCGGCCTCGACCATCGCGGCATGGCGGTGGTGTTCGAGGAGGCGGGCTATTCCACCCTCGGCCCGCTGGCGCTGAACATCCAGGCGCCGGATGAAGGCAACACCAACCTCCTGCACAAGATTGCTTCGCCGGAACAGAAGCAGCGTTGGCTGAAGCCGCTGGTGGAAGGGAAGATCCGCACCATCTTCTCGATGACCGAACCCGACGGCGGCGCCGGCTCCGACCCCAGCCTGATGAAGACGGTGGCGCGGAAGAAGGGCAACGGCTTCGTCATCGACGGGCGGAAGTGGCTGATCACCGGCGCGCCCGGCGCCTCCGTCAACATCATCATGGCGAAGACCCTGGACGAGGCCGGCACCGACCTCGGCGCCACCATGTTCCTGGTCCCGGCCGATGCGCCCGGCATCCGCATGGTGCGCCTGCTGGACACGCTCGACACCAATTCGCCCGGCGGGCATGCCGAGCTCGCCTTTGAAGGCGTGCAGGTGACCGCCGACCAGGTGCTGGGCGAGGTGGGCCACGGCTTCCGCAACGCCCAGGTGCGGCTGGCGCCGGCCCGCCTCACCCATTGCATGCGCTGGCTGGGTGCGGCGCGGCGGGCGAACGACATCGCGGTCGCCTATGCCGGCCGCCGGCACGCCTTCGGCAAGCCGATCGGCCAGCACCAGGGGGTCGGCTTCATGCTGGCCGACAACATGATGGACCTGCACCTGTCGCGGCTGTCGATCTGGCATGCGGCCTGGCTGCTCGACCAGCACGAGCAGGCGCGGAACGAGACCAGCATGGCCAAGGTCTTCTGTTCGGAAGCGCTCAGCCGCGTGGTCGACCGTTCCTTGCAGGTGCTGGGCGGCATGGGCATCACCTCGGACACGGTGGTGGAGCGCATCTACCGCGACATCCGTCCCTTCCGCATCTACGACGGCCCCTCGGAAGTGCATCGCTTCGCGCTGGCCCGCTCGATCATGACGGGGAAGGCCTGACGCCTGCTTCCTTCTCCCTGCTTTTCATTCCTCCCCCGCGCGGGAGCGTGGGGGAGGTTGGGAGGGGGCCGGTCCCTGATGTCGACGGTAAGGGGATGCGTCAAACCCCCTCCCCGACCCTCCCCCATCTGGCGACGGGGGAGGGAGACAACGGCGCCTCCTTGCGATAAGATGTAATTACTATGCATCTTATCGTGAGTCCAAGCCGATGGGCGCCATCGCCCGCGAGGAGCTGGTCCTCGCCCTCAACGAACTCCTGGAAGCCGAGCGCGCCGGCACCAAGGTGACGCTGCAGACCGCCGCCGCAATCACCGATCCGGCGCTGAAGGCGTTGATCGCGGTGGTCCGGCATGACGAGGCGCATTGGTGCGCAATGCTGTCGAAGGCGATCCGTAGCCTCGATGGCGTACCCTCCAGCACGACCGGTGCCTTCCATGGCAAGGCGATGGCCATCGCCGATCTCGGCGAACGCCTCGCCTTCCTCAACCGCGGCCAGGGCTGGGTGGTGCGCCGGCTGCAGGCGCTGCTGCCGCGGATCGAAGAGGGCTCGCTGCGCGCCGACCTCGCCGCCATGCTGGCCGGGCACGAGAAGAACATCAGCCGTCTCGAACAGCAACTGGCCCGCCCATGCGCCTGACCCTGCACACCGACTATGCGCTTCGCCTGCTGATGCTGCTGGCGATGGAGCCGGAGGTGCTGCATACGATCGAGGAGATCGCACGGCGCTATCGTATTTCACGTAACCATCTGATGAAGGTGACGCAGACCCTGGCCCAGGGCGGGTTCATCGAGGGGCTGCGGGGCCGCGGTGGCGGCCTCAGGCTCGGCCGGCCGGCGGAGGCGATCAGGCTGGGCGCGGTGGTGCGGGCGACCGAGGACGGCTTCAACCTGGTCGAATGCTTCGACCGTGAACGCAATACATGTGTTCTGGCCCCCGCCTGCGAGTTGCGCGGACCACTCGACGAGGCACTCCGCGCCTTCCTCGACGTGCTCGACCGCCATACCCTCGCAGACCTGGTACGGCATCCGGGTACGCTCCGCAGCATGCGCCGGCTGCTGGAGGATACGGCCGCCTAGCGCGGGTGGCGGAGTGACGCAGGTGCCATAAGAAGCATTGAATATGCATCTTTATGTGCCTAGATCAACGGGTGTCGGTCAGCTCTCATCGAGACCAGCATGGACATTCCCGCAACTTCCGCAGTCGAGCGGCGGGCCGAAGCAACGGCCCGTGTCGTCGCCGAGACCGGCATCGACGAGGCGATGATCGAACGGCTGGTGCATGGCTTCTACGGCCGGGTGCGGGCCGACCCGCTGCTCGGTCCGGTCTTCGCAGCCCGTATCAGTGACTGGGAACCGCACCTCGCCCGCATGTGTGCCTTCTGGTCCTCGGTGGCGCTGATGACCGGGCGCTACCACGGCCAACCGATGACGAAACACCTGCCGCTGCCGCTCGGGAGCGGGCAATTCGACCGCTGGCTCGACCTGTTCGAGGCAGAGGCCAGCGCGCTCTGCCCGCCGGCCGCCGCCGCGCTCTTCATCGACCGGGCGCGGCGCATTGCCGCTTCGCTCGAGCTCGGGATCGCCGGGGCGCGCGGTATACTGTTGAAACGAGGCGAGCGTCTGCCCCCAATCACAGCCGAGCGGTAAAGGAGCTCGATCATGGTCGCGACCAATGACCTCGACTACCACTACAACCCGCGCGGGGCGTCCGACCGCGTCGCCCTCGGCTTCACGAAGATGCTGCGCTTCTTCGCCGACACCTTCTTCGCCAAGCGCTATGGCAACCGCGCCATCGTGCTGGAAACCGTGGCGGCTGTGCCGGGCATGGTGGGCGCGACGCTGACGCACCTGAAGTCGCTTCGCCGCATGAAGGACGACGAGGGCTGGATCCGCACGCTGCTCGACGAGGCCGAGAACGAGCGCATGCACCTGATGACCTTCATCGAGATCGCCAAGCCCAGCGCCTTCGAGCGGCTGGTCGTCCTGCTGGTGCAGGGTATCTTCTACAACCTCTTCTTCGCGCTCTACCTCTTCGCGCCGAAGACGGCACATCGCGTGGTCGGCTATTTCGAGGAGGAGGCGGTGGTGAGCTATACCCGCTACCTCGAGGAGATCGACGCCGGCCGTCATCCCAACCTGCCGGCGCCTGAGATCGCCCGGAAGTACTGGAACATGCCTGCCGATGCGACGCTCCGGGATGTCGTGATCGCCGTGCGCGCCGACGAGATGGGGCATCGCGACGTGAATCACGGCTTCGCCGACGAACTCGCCGGCTACACGCCTTCGGCGTTGCAGGCGCGCAAGGCCGCCTGACCCTTGGCGGCAGGCCACCGGGGCGTGTAGAAGCGGGCAGCCGTTTCCTCAATCGCCTCGGTTCGCTTCGTGAAAGCCATCACCTTGAGCGCGGGTCAGGGCAAGCGCCTGATGCCGCTGACCGCCGACCGTCCGAAATGCCTTCTGCCGGTGGCCGACCGGACGCTGATCGAATGGCAGATCCACTCGCTGGTGAAGAACGGCATCGACGAGATCGTCGTGGTGCTGGGCTTCATGGCCGAGCGGGTGGAGGCGGTGCTGGCGAAGCTCTCCATTCCCGGCGTCACGATCCGCACCATCCACAACCCCTTCTATGCGGTGTCCGACAACCTCGCCTCCTGCTTCCTGGTGCGGGCCGAGATGGACCGCGACTTCGTCATCCTGAACGGCGACACCGTTTCCGAACCGGCGATCCTGGGCACGCTGCTCGAGAAGGCGAGCCAGCCGATCACCGTCACCATCGACCGGAAAGAGATGTACGACGCCGACGACATGAAGGTTTCGGTGGATGGCGACCGGCTGCTCGACATCGGCAAGACGCTGACCTCCGACGTCACCCATGGCGAATCGATCGGCATGCTCGCCTTCAAGGGCGAGGGGCCTGGCCTGTTCCGGGCCGCGATCGAGACGGCGATGCGCCGGCCGGAGGGGCTGAAGCTCTGGTACCTCTCGGTGATCGCCGAGATCGCCAGGACAGGCCGGGTCGGCGTCGCCTCCATCGAGGGGCTGGAATGGGGCGAGGTCGACTTCCCCGCCGATGTGGACGGGGTGAACGCGCTCGGCCGGCGCTGGCTAGCCTCGGGGAAGGGCTAGGATCTTCCGCACGAGGGCCAGGTCCTCGGGCTTGTCGACGTCGATCGCCGCCTCGGCCATCGGCATCTGCACCACCGCCAGCCTGGCGCCGACCCGTTGCCCGAGGCGCTCCAGCGCCTGGGCCAGCGTCAGGCGGCGCGCGAGGAAGCCCAAGAGATTGCCTGGGCCCAGCATCGCCGCCATCCGCCAGGGCTGCTTCCTGTACTCCTCCATCCGCCGCCAGAAGCGCGCGACCTCGGCCGCCCGGGGCCGGCGCAGCAGGAACATGTTGCAGCCGCTGAAGCTGACATCGGCGAAGCGGAGCCAGGTGCGCTCGCTCTCCGGATAGCCTTTCAGGATCACGTCCCGGGTCGCCACCGCCGCCGTCACGTCCGCATCCGCCGGGCAATGGGCGAGGAAGTGGCGGAACATCGTGGTCGTGGCGAGTGCATGGTCGGCGGTGGTGACGAGGATGGCCGGGGCGTCGATCAGGGCCAGCGCCTGCGCCACGCTCGAGGCCGGCGATCCGGCCGCCGGCAAGGGCGTCACCGGCAGGCCGGCGAGCAGCTCCGGCGCCTCGATGACGACGAAAATCTCACCGATTCCGGCCGTCTCCCGCAAGGCCCGCAGCACCCGGGCCAGCATCGGCTCGCCGCCGATGTCGATGAAGGCCTTGTGGCGCACCCCTTCGGCCCTGGCCATCGGGTCGTCGGGCCCGCGGCTGCCGGCGAGGACGAGCGCCGGGATCCCGGTCAAGCCAGCTCCTTCGCATAGATCCGGTAGGTCTTGTAGGGCGCCCCGCAGAGGGATTCGCAGATATGCCGCATGCGGCTGTTGTCCTCCAGGATCCAGGACAGTTCCGCCGTCTCGAAGCCCTTCGGCAGCGCCGCCTTCCGGATGCTGGCGATCAGGTGCAGCGGCAGGACCGAGCCGAGCGTGCTGCCGCGAAGCTTGCGCTTCACGCCCATCAGCGGCACGCGGCCGGTCTTCACGCCCCTGACCTTGAGCCGCCAGAGCAGCTTGAAGACGCCGAGCGGCAGCAGGCTGCCGCCGAGATCGGCGATCGCTTCGTTCAGGTTGGGCAGGCCGATGATGAAGGCGGAAGGCTCGCCATCCACCTCGGCGAACCAGAAGAACTCCGGCACGATCAGCGGCTTCAGCTCCTTCGCCAGGTGCTTCACCTCGGCGGCGGTGTAAGGCAGCGCGCTCCAGTTGTCGGCCCAGGCGTCGTTGAAGATCTCGAGCGCCTTGGCGATGTCGGCATCGAACCGCTTGGCGTCGAGGGAGCGAATGGTGACGTTGGCCGGCAGCTTGCGCGACAGGATGCGGGCGATGCCGGGCGGCGGGTCGTCCTTCAGGCGGTAGAGATAGGCAAAGACGTCCTTCGCCTTGGCGAGGCCCTGCTCCTTCAGCCGCGCGTCCATATGGGGCTGGTCGTGGCTCATCAGCAGCTTCGGCGGGGTGTCGAAACCGTCGACCAGGATGCCGATCTGCTCGTTGATGCCGAGGTTGAAGGGACCGAGCATCCGCTTCAGGCCCTTCGATCTCAGCCAGGCGCCGGCGGTGTCGATCAGCGCCTTGAACACGGCGGGGTCGTCGATCCCCTCGATCAGGCCGAAATGGCCGCCGTCGGGGTCGTGCGTCGTCCGGTGCATGGCGCAGATCTGGGCGCTGATCCGCCCCACCGGGACGCCGCCGCGCCGGGCGATCCAGAGCCGCGTCTCGGCGTGCTGGAAATAGGGGTTCTTCTGCGGCGAGAGCGCGTCGCGCCGCTCAAGGAACAAGGGCGGCACGAAATGCGGCTGGCCGGCGTGGAGCGCGTGCTGGACGCGGATGAAGGCGTCGAGATCGGCCTTGCCCTCGACCGGGGTGACGTCGATTCCCAGGCTCGTCACATGTTCTCCGTGTGCAGCAGGATGGCGCCGGCGGCGCTGGCGAAGAGCAGCGTCGGCGCCCAGGCGGCGAAGAAGGGAGGGAAGACGCCGCTCTCGCCCATCAGCAGCACCAGCCCGTCGGTGACGAAGAAGGCGAAGCCGACGACGATGCCGAGGGCGAAGGCCGTGCCGCTGCCGCCCCGCCTGCGGCTGGTCTGGGCCACCGGCGCGGCGATCAGCACCATCAGGAAGGTCGCCACCGGGGCCGCGAACTTCTTCTGCAACATCGCCTCGTAGTAGCGCAGGTTGCGCGCGCCCACCTTGCTGCGATCGATCAGCCCGGCGAGCGCGGCGATGGAGTATTGCCGCGGCGGCAGGGCGAGATCGGCGAAATCCTCCGGCCGCAGCGACGTTTCCCAGACGCTCGTTTCGAGCCGGGTCGGATTGCCGCGGATATCGATCCGTTCCACCCCGGAGAGTTGCCAGCGGCCGTCGGCGAAGACGGCGCGATCGGCGATCGCCATGGCCGAGAGGAGGCCGGTCTGGTCGATGCTGAAGATGCGCAGCCGGTCCAGCCGGTCGCCCGGCAGGTGGATGCTGCCGACGGCGACGATCGTGTCGCTGCGCCGGACCCAGGTGATCGCGCCCAGTTCCTGGGCGGCCGGGGCCGCGGCCCGGGGCGCGGTTTCCTCCCACCAGAGCTGGAGCGTGCGGTCGGTCCGGGGAACGATCCATTCGCCGAGGGTGAACTGGAACAGGGCCACCAGTGCCGCGGCGGGGGCGAAGGTGGCGAGCAGGCGCAGGTAGGAGACGCCGACCGATTTCATCGCCACGATCTCGTTGCGCGCCACCATCCCCATCAGCGTGAGGAGGGCCGCGAGAAGGGCGGAGATCGAGACCATCTGCAGCATGATCGAGGGCATGCGCAGGCGCATGTAGTAGAGCACGGTCGAGAGCCCCGCCCCTTCGCGGGCCAGGATGTCCTTGGTGCTGTCGAGGAGGTCGAGCAGCTGCACGAGGCCGGCGAAGGCCCCGATGCAGAGCGCGAAGCGGCCGAGGAACTGCAGCGAGACGTAGGTGGCGAGCACGCGGCCGGTCATGCCGGCTGCTCCGGCCGGCGGAACAGGCGGGCGATGCCGGCGAAGAGGCCGGCGATCCAGTCGACCAGGCCGGCGAAGGGGCTGGCGCCGGGGCGCGAGGAGGCGTGCCAGAACAGCCAGACGCCATTGGCGGTGAAGATCGCGACCGGCACCCAGATGCCGATCCAGGGCGACACCCGGCCGATATCGGCCATGCTCTCCCCGAACTGCAGCGCGTGGTGATAGAGGAAGAGGAGGATGCCGGCGAAGGCGAATCCGTAGGCGCGCCGCGCCCGCTTGGTGGCGATGCCGAGCGGCAGCGCCACGAAGGGCAGCACCAGGATCGAGAGGATGCGCGCGAGGCGCCCGTGCAGCTCGGCCTTGACGCGGCGGTCGAAGCCCTCATCCGCCGACATGCCGTATTGCCGCCAGAGTTCGAGCAGCGTCATCTCGCGCTCGTCGGACCCGCGGGCGCGGAAGGGCGGCACGTCGGAGGCGAGGTCGATGCGGAATTCGAGCGTCTGGAAGGCGGAGGCGGCGGGCTGCCGCTCGCCCGGGCGGGTCGCGATCTGCTGGCCGTCGGACAGGCGGAGCAGGAAGTTGGAGCCGTCTTCCGAGCGCTGCATGGTGCCGGTGCGGGCGGTGATGGCGGTGGCGGTGCCGTCGGGCAGGTATTCGTGCACGAAGACGCCGTGCAGCCGCTGGCCCCCCGCCTCGATCCGGTCGACCATGATGGTGTTGCGGCCCTTGGCGGTGGCGAAGACGCCTTCCTCCAGGATCGCCTCCCAGGCGGCGTTGCTGACCAGGTAAACGATGGCCCGGTAGGCGTAGCGGCTGTGCGGCTGCAGATAGGCGAAGAGCACCGCCGTGGTGATGGTGACGACGATGGCGAGGCCGAAGATCGGCCGGATCAGCCGCTTCAGCGAGACGCCGCAGGCGAGGAAGGCATCGAGTTCATTGTCGGCGGAAAGGCGCGAGATGACGAGCAGGACGGAGAGGAAGAAGGCGGCCGGCAGCGCCATGCCCATGTAATAGGGCACCAGGTTGGCCAGGAGCTTCACCACGAGGACGAGCGGCCCGCCCTTGTTCACCAGCAGGTCGAGCAGGCGCAGCAGGCGTTCGAGCAGCAGCGCCGACAGCACGATGCCGAGCGCGATGCCGAGCGGGCGAAGCGTCTCCGCCAGCAGATAGCGGTCGATGGAACGGCGCATCGGCCGGCCGGGCGGTTCGGCTAGGCCGCCGGCCAGGCGGCGCGCAGATGCTCGCGGAGGCGCTCGAAGGCTTCCGGCGCCAGCCCCAGCGCCTGGGTCACGTCCGGCGGCTTCGGCCAGGCGGCGTCGGCGAAGTCCCGGCCGTCGAAGGCGCGGGGCGCGGCATAGCGGGGGATCACGTGGAAATGAACGTGCGGGTCCACCATCATCAGCATCAGGTAGTTGATCTTGTCATAGGCGAAGGCGGACCGGAGCATCGCCTCCAGCCCGGCGGTGGCCTGCCCAAGTTCCGCCACGGCGGCGGGCGAGACTTGCCCGAAGGCGGTCGCCGCTTCCTTGCAGGCAAGCACCAGGGAGCCGAGCGTGACCTGGCGGGGGCGCAGCAGCACCACCCAATGGTCCAGCTCGGCGATCAGGGTGCCGGGATAGCCGAAGGAGGCGATGGTTGCGTTGGGAGCATCTGTCATCTGGTTTCTGGCGTTCGGAGGTGAGAGTGGAGACTAGGCGCGTGGTGAAACACTGGCAAAGCATGCTAGCGGGCGTCGTGGTGCTGGCGGCGGCATCCGCCGCGCAGGCCGAGGAAAGCTGTGCCAACCCTTCGGCGGGCCCCGACCGCCTCACCGTCCGGGTCGAGGGGGTGAAGAGCGCCGCCGGCCTGATCGCCGTCACCCTTTATCCCGACGATGCGGGCCGTTTCATGGCGAGCGGCGGGCGCATCGCCCGGGTGCGCGCCCCGGCGGCCGCGGGCAGCGTGCCGGTCTGCGTGCCGCTGCCGGGGCCGGGGCATTACGCGGTGCTGGTGCATCACGACGAGGACGGCGACCGCAGGATGGGCCGCAGCCTGATCGGCATGCCGACGGAGGGCTGGGGCTTTTCCAACAATCCGGCGAACCTGACCGGCATTCCCCCCTTCGAGCGGGTGCGCTTCGAGGCCAAGCCCGGGGCGAGCGCGATCAGCGTCAGGCTCAACTACTAGATCCTTCCCGCGCCAGGCGCGCCTCGCGGCCGAGGGCCCATTCGGCCAGTTCGAGGTCGACCGGATCGTCGATATTGACGATGAAGCGCTCGATCGGCACCGCCCGGCAGTCCTCCTCGACGATGTGCCCGCGTTCGACCAGGGTCGCCCGGCGGACGGCGTAGCAATGCCCGTTGCGGGTCCAGTAGTCGGGGATCGACTGCCGCGCCACGTGCCGCGCCCCGTCGGAGGCGTAGAAGCGCATGACGCCGCGGGGGTCCAGCACGAAGGTCTTCTCGGGCGTGTAGTGGCCGGGGATGCGGCTCACCGTCGCGGCGGCGGCATGCCCGCCGGCCAGCATGGCGGCGAGGGTGGCGGTGACGTCATCGGGGGTGCGCAGCGGGCTGGTCGGCTGCAGCCAGACCGAGAGCTCGAAGCGGCGGCCCCAATGCGCCTCGGCCGCCTCCCAGGCGTGTTTCCAGGCCGGCGCCGCGGCGGCCGCGTCGCCGGCGAGTTCGGCCGGACGCAGGAAGGGCACGGCGAGCCCCACGGCGCGGCCCTCGGCGGCGATCTCGGCATCGTCGGTGGAGAGCACCGCGGCATCGAGCCAGGAGAGCGCGCGGACCACCGCGGCGGTGCGGGCGATGAGGCTCCGCCCGCCGACGACCGCCAGGTTCTTGCGCGGAATCCCCTTGCTGCCGCCCCGCGCGGGGATCACCGCCAGCACGCTCGCGCCCTCGAAAGCCAAGCCGCTACCCCCCTTCCGCCAGCAAGGCACGCACGCGGCGCACCGCCTCGGCCCGCGCCGCCGCCAGGATCGCTGCGCCCCCGCCCGGCGGCGGCAGCGAAGCCGTGCCCTCCTCCAGCCGGGCGACCGCGCCGGCACCGGCGAGGCCGGCCACCACCCGGCCGAGCTGGCGCGGGGCGCTCAGGATGCCGGTGTCGTTCAGCCGGCGCCAGCAGCGGCCGAGCAAGGAATGCGCCCGGGGCCCGCCATGGCCGAAGGCGGCATCGAAGCGCCACCACCACACCCGGGGCGGGCCGCAATCGGGCGGCTCGAACACCAGGACCGGCTTCCCCGTGCCGAGCGCGTCGGCGATCATCGAGGCGCTGTCGGCGGTGACCACCACCGCGTCGGCCATGCCGAGGAAACGCCGATAGGGATTCTCGCCCGTGCCGAAGCGCACGAAGCGGCCGGGGACGGCCATGTCCCCGGTGAGGATCGCCGCCGCCGCGGCCGGCGTGCGGCGCGAGGTGACGAGGAGGAGGGAGCCGCCGAGCCGGGCGGCCAGCCCTTCGGCCCGGGCCTTGAGGATGCCGGCGGCGGCAGCATCAAGCCGGTAGAAGCCGGAGGGGCCGCCCACCAGCACCGCGATGCGCGGCCGGGGCAGGGCGGCCAGTTCGGCATCGGCGCCGCCCGGCGGGGAGGCCGCCCCCATGCCGAAGGGCAGCGGCAGTTCGATCACGTTCGGCGCGCGGGCGAAGCGGTATTGCGGCGTGGTCAGAACCAGGTCGAAGTAGCGCGACGGCGCGCGTGGCCGGCCGATCTGAACCAGCCTGGCCCGGTCGCCCGAGGCCCGGCGGATGAAGCGGGCCGCCGGCACGCTGCGGCGGCCGACGGCGATGACGAGATCGGGCCAGGGCGGCGCGAGCGGCTCCGAGCGGCCGGCCGAGACGCTCGAGAGGCCGGCGCCGAGCAGGATGTTCCAGACCACCCGGCGGGCGTTGTAGCGCAGGGTGCGGGTTTCGAAGGGCAGGCCGAGCGCCTCGGCCAGCGCCACGGCCTGGGCGTTGTCGCCCGGCTTGTCGCCCAGCAGCACCCAGACGCGGGCCCCGGGCAGGGGCGCGGCGGCGGGGGGCTGGGGACGCGGCATGGCATTCACGGGAGCCGGTCTAGCCTCGGGCGGCGGCGGGCGCAATCGGTCTGGCGGCCGAGGTGGGCGGCTGCCTACCCGCCGCGCCGGTGGCGGACATTTTTGTCCGCCTCTCCGGTGGCGCACACCGGCGCCAGAGACCATACAGTACTGTCCGGACAAAATCGTCCGCTTGTCCGGTCGGCGCCATCGGCCAGTTCTGGCCACCGGGTTACGGCGCCGGGCTCGGCGGCGTCCCATACACACCTGTCCGGACAAATTTGTCCGCCTCGCCGATATGGCCGCCGGCCGGAACTGGTTACCGCCGGCTCAGTCGCGGGTGATAGCCCATCAATTACTGCATGGCCCCGCGCGCGGCGCCCGCGTGGCGCGTTTGAACCGTAACCGGCTGAAATTATTAGAGTAAGTCAAATTTCGCCGGCCTGAATGTGAGCCAAACTCAGCCAATTCGAGCCAATTCGAGCCAGAAAAGACCCGCTTTGCGCCCGCCTGAGCCAGCGCTGCGCCTGCATTCGCCAATTTGCGCCAGCATTTTTGCATTGATGCAAAATCTGCTGCTCGACAATGATAGGAGCAAGCATGCCGATTCTAGCCTATTCTGGTAATGCTATTGACGATATCCAAGAGCAGGCGGCGCTTCGCTCCCGAAGCGGGCCGGGTGAAGCATAGCAAATTTCAAGCGGTAGCGCCAGGATTTAAGCGTTTAGTACAAAATATTGTCTTTGCACAATCCTCCGGCATCAGCCCTCCCCACCCCCACCCGCCTTCGCCAGCCGTTCGGCCAGCCGCTCGCGGTCGGGGGGCAGGTGCCGGTCGTGGGGGAGGAGGACGCGGCGCTCGAGGAAGAAACCGGTGAGGGCGAGCCCCTCGGCCAGTTCGCGCGCGAGGTCGTTGCCGGGGGCGCCGCCGCGCCCCGGGGCGAGGAAGGCCGGCAGCGCCAGCAGCCGGTCGCGATAGGGGGCGGCGGCTTCCGCCGAGACCGCCCGGCCGGAGCGCGGCGAGACATGGGTGAGGTTCTCGCGGGCACCGGTGCGCGCGCAGGCCTCGAGGTCGAGGCCGTAGCCGAGTTCGGCGAGCAGGCCCAGTTCCCAGCGGATATAGGCGCGCGGCCAGTCCGGGGTGCAGGCCGCGAGCGCGTCGAACAGGAGTTCGGTCGCCTGGTGCAGCGCCGGATGCGCCTCGCGCTCCGGCAGGCTGGCCTCGATCAGCGCCGCGGCGCTGCGCAGGCAGGAGAGCCGGGCGGCATCCTGCATCACGTCGCCGGCACGGTCGCCGAGCGGCTCGAAGGTGAGCTGGCCCAGATGCGAATCGAGCCGGGCGCGCCAGCGCGCCCTGATCCGGTTGCCGAGAAGCGGCCAGCCGCCGCCCTTGGCCGGCCGGCCGCGCAGGTAGCCGGCATGCCGGCCGTGCTCGAGGGTGAAGAGCCCCACCACGGCCGAGCCCTCGCCATGCCGGCGCACCGAGAGCACGATGGCTTCGGCGGTCCATTCCATGGCTCAGGCGACGCTTTCGGTTCGGCTGCGTTCTGACAAGGTGACCTTCTGGCCGCTGCTGCTTCGGCCTCCTACCTTAGCCGGTGTCATGCGCTTCATCCCGCCTCCCCATCCCGAGACCTGGATCCGCCCCCTGCCGCGCGGTCTTTTCGTGGAACCGGGCGGTTTCTTCATCGACCCCCATGGCGGGGCGGAGCGCGCCGTCGTCACCCACGGCCATGGCGACCACGCCCGGCCCGGCCATGCCCATGTGCTGGCGACCAGGGAGACTCTCGCCATCATGCGGGCGCGGCTGGGCGAGGGCGCGGGCGGGACCCGGCAGGCGGCGGCCTATGGCGAGCGGGTGGAGGTGAACGGCGTCGGCGTCACGCTGTTCCCGGCCGGGCATGTGCTGGGCTCGGCCCAGGTGCTGCTCGACTGGCGGGGCGCCCGCGTGGTGGTGTCGGGCGATTACAAGCGCCGGGCGGACGCGACCTGCCCGCCCTTCGAGCCCGTGCCCTGCGATGTCTTCGTCACCGAGGCGACCTTCGCGCTCCCGGTGTTCCGGCATCCGCCCGACCATGAGGAGATCGCGAAGCTGCTGCGCTCGGTGGCGCTGTTCCCGGAGCGGACGCATGTGGTCGGCGTCTATGCGCTGGGGAAATGCCAGCGGGTGATCGCGCTGCTCCGCGCGGCGGGCTGGGACAGGCCGATCTGGGTGCATGGCGCGCTGATGACCATGTGCGAGCTGTACCGGTCCTTCGGGGTGGCGCTGGGCGAGCTTCGCCCCATGCTGCAGGCGAGCAAGGCCGCGCTCGCCGGCGGCATCGTGCTGGCGCCGCCGGGCGCCACGGTCGACCGCTGGTCGCGCCGCCTGCCCGATCCGGTGGTGGCGCTGGCCTCGGGCTGGATGCGGGTGAAGCAGCGGGCGAAGAGCCGCGGCGTCGAACTGCCGATGGTGATTTCCGATCATGCCGACTGGGACGAGCTGACGGCGACGCTGCGGGATGTCGGCGCGCCGGAAGTCTGGGTGACGCATGGGCGCGAGGAGGCGCTGGTGCATCACGCCGGCCTGCAGGGCATCAGGGCGCGGGCGCTGTCGATGGTGGGTTTCGAGGACGAGGGCGGGGCCGAGGACGGGGCCGCGGGAGCCGGCACCGGCGGGGGTGGGGCGTGAACCGCTTCGCCGCGCTGCTCGACGCGCTGCTGTTCGCGCCGGCGCGGAACGCCAAGCTGCGCCTGATGGACGAGTATTTCAGGACGCAACCCGATCCCGAGCGCGGCTTCGCGCTGGCGGCGCTGACCGGGCAGCTGTCCTTCGCCAATGCGAAGCCGGCGATGATCCGCGCGCTGGTGGCCGAGCGGGTCGACCCCGTGCTGTTCGGCTATTCCTACGACTTCGTCGGCGACCTGGCCGAGACGGTGGCCCTGATCTGGCCGGTCCGCGAGGGCGAGGCGGGGGAGCCGCTGCCCCTTTCCACCATCGTCCACACGCTGAGGACGGCGCCGCGGCGCGAGGTGCCGGGGCTGCTCGCCGGCTGGCTCGACCGGCTGGACGCGACCGGGCGCTGGGCCTTGATCAAGCTGATCACCGGGGGCTTGCGGGTGGGGGTGTCGGCGCGGCTCGCCAAGACCGCGCTGGTGCGGGACGGCGGGCCGGATGTCGAGGCGATCGAGGAGGTCTGGCACGGCCTCTCCGCGCCTTACGCCGAGCTGTTCAACTGGCTGGAGACGGGCGAGAGCCCGGCCAGGGCGAGCGCGCTCGGCTACCGGGCGCCCATGCTGGCGCATCCCTTGGAGGAGGCGGAAATCGCCGCCCTCGATCCGGCCGCCTGGCGGGCCGAATGGAAATGGGACGGCATCCGCGTGCAGCTGGCCGCCGGCGCGGATGGCGTCCGGCTGCATTCGCGCACCGGCGACGAGATCGGCGGCGCCTTCCCCGACATCGTCGAGGCGGCGCGGTTCGAGGCGGTGCTGGACGGGGAGCTGCTGGTCCGCCGGGGCGAGCAGGTGGCGCCGTTCAACGACCTGCAGCAGCGGCTGAACCGCAAGAGCGTCGATCCGAAAATGCTCGCCGCCTATCCGGCTTTCGTCAGGCTCTACGACCTGCTGTTCGAGGGGGTGGAGGATCTCAGGCCCTTGCCCTTCGACGCGCGGCGCGCGCGGCTGGAGGCCTGGTATGCGCGGACCGGTCCCGATCCGGAGCGCTTCGACCTGTCGCCGCTGGTGCCGTTTTCGAGCTTCGAGGAACTGGGGCGGCTCCGCGCCGAATCGGAGGCGCTCGGCTCCGAGGGGCTGATGCTGAAGCGGGGCGACAGCCCCTATCTGGCGGGCCGGCCGAAGGGCCACTGGTTCAAGTGGAAGCGCGATCCCGATACCGTGGACGCCGTGCTGATCTATGCCCAGCGCGGGCACGGCAAGCGCTCGTCCTTCTATTCGGATTTCACCTTCGGCTGCTGGCTGGAGGGGGATCCGCCGGAACTGGTGCCCGTGGGCAAGGCCTATTTCGGCTTCACCGACGCCGAACTGGTGGAGCTGGACCGGTTCGTGCGCAACCACACGATCCAGCGCTTCGGCCCGGTGCGGCAGGTGGAGCCGCTGCTGGTCTGCGAACTCGCCTTCGACGCGGTGAACCGCTCGAGCCGCCACAAATCGGGCCTGGCGCTCCGCTTCCCGCGCATCGCCCGCATCCGCTGGGACAAGCCGGCGGCGGAAGCGGACAGGGTGTCGAGCCTGGCGGCGCGGGTACGATAGGCGGGATCGAAT
>Ga0164290_1001311_pt1 | contig 40531 bp, 68 predicted proteins | sample Micstemetagenome_FD_108782 | JGI IMG/M metagenome (GOLD analysis project Ga0164290, IMG submission 108782) | Contaminated culture microbial community from soil near Moab, Utah, USA - Microcoleus steenstrupii SON62 (Illumina Assembly) | ecosystem: Environmental > Terrestrial > Soil > Soil crust...
ATCGGTAATGGGAACAGATGCGGGGTGCGAATTGGATGCGGTTCGAATTGATTTGGATGCAGGCAGTGCCTAACGCCATGAAATCGATACAGTTTTTTTGATCAGTGGTGCCCAAGGTCGGACGCATGAAAGCGCCCATTTTTTCAGCATAATCCTCCGTAAATGGATGCAACCGCCCATTAACAGAATCAATGACTTACAAGGATTTGGAAGCGCCCGATCCGCCTTGTCTCGGGCCAGTCTGACCGAATGTCGCTTCCTGCCGTTGCAATGCGGTTTTTGATTATTTGATCAAGAAACGGCCGTGCTATCAGGGCGCGACGGAAAAAAATGAAGTACGGAATCGTACTTAAACCCTGTGAGGCAAAATGGGCAGATCAACGCGGGTTCGATCAATCGAGGCTCTGGCAAGGGAACTTCAGGCGCAGATCACGGCAGGCGTTCTATCGGCCGAAATCGGCGATCAGATCGAGTTCAGCTTCGTCGTCCCTGCGTCCAAGACCTTCCCCAACGGCGGTGTGGTATGCAGCTTCAGAACGATGGCCGTATCCGCGCATCGACCGGGACAGGAAGGCAGCGATTTCCGGCTGACAATTTCTTAGCCCACCCACAGACATCGCCGCTTTGATAAAAGAGCCAGCGTTCCTGTCGTTGACTCTTTCATGGGTCGAGTTTCAGGTGGGCACAGGACACGTGGCGAGAGCGGCAAAATCTTCTGATGTTCGCGGACACTTCGAAGCCCTTGGCTACGATGTGAAGCTCTCCCGTGATGGGTTTGTCCAGATCCGACCAGCCGGTCAGGTGCGCTGGCAAAGCGGACAGTGGGTCCGCGACTACATGGTCACAGATCAAGGACAGGTGTTCCTGGTCAACGTGAACCCAAGCCATCAACCACCTCTGCGCGGATGGTCGGCCATTGTTCACGCTATCCTCAGCTGATCGATAGAATTCGTTCTGCTTGTCTGGGACTACGGAACAGCCTACGACCAACTGGTCCTTGAAACTGGAGCCAGCCATGGAACGCAGCCTGTCACACATCGCCTTGTTCGCCGCACTGATCGCGGTCCTGGGCTTCATTCCTCAGGTCATGCTCCCCTTTGGTGTACCGATCACCGCGCAGAGCCTTGGCATCATGCTCTGCGGCACCGTGCTTGGTGCAAAGCGCGGGGCCCTGGCGGTCATGCTGTTCCTTCTGCTTGTAGCCCTCGGGCTGCCGTTGCTGTCCGGTGGCCGCGGCGGTCTTGGCGTTTTTGCATCGCCGACCGTCGGCTTCTTGATTGGCTTTCCAGTGGCCGCGTTCATTGCGGGCATGATCACCGAGACTGTGGAGTTTCCCATCGGCTGGGCGGCAGGGATCGGCGCATTCGTCGGCGGGGTGGTCGTGCTCTATGCGTTTGGGGTTACGGGTTTGGCGTTCATGCTCGACAAGACACTTGGTGAAGCAGCGTTGCTGGTCATGGCTTTCGTGCCGGGGGATCTGATCAAGGTTGTCCTTGCCGGGCTCATCACGCAAACGCTGGCGAGGATGCGCCCCGGACTTCTTCCGTCTCGCAACTGACGAAAAGCAAGTCCCGGTCCCTCCAGGAGATGTGGGCCGGGCCGCTGCCGTCAATCTTCAAAGCACTCAACCAATCAGGGCGTGCGTGAAGCCTTGCGGCTCCGGCTCTGGGTTCACCCCCAGCCCAACCAGAGTGTTGCAAAGACCTCTTGTGTCGGCAAGAGCGCAAATTTGCACAGGTGGATGGCAGCGTCAGGCCTCAATGGAAGCTGGGACTATGACGTGCCATCAGGTCTGCACAGACTTGCCGCCTCTCCTCCTGGTCGTCCAGACAGACATACCCGACCTCGGCAGCCTCAGCGGCGATGAACGACCAAAAGCGGCGATGCCCGCCATGGCCAGAACCGATATCGCTGTCGATGTTGTCCGTTTCACTGACGAACAACATCTCCCCATATCCTCTGGCGGCCTGGGCATCAGTCCGTGGCTGGACCAGCACGACATATACCCCAGGCATCTTGGGTAACGACTGTCCGAACTTGCCGATCTTGAGATCGACGCTCCCGCTGTCGCCAATGGGCACGCGCCGGTAACGTGGCGTTGGGGTCAATCTCTTCTCCGAAAGGGCAGCAGGCAAAGAGGCGACACATTCGAAAACTATGATATGCTACAAAAGACGGCATTTAGCCGCAGAGCTTTAACGATTTGCTGCGCTACACAGACCCATCCCTATTGAGCTCAACACCCAGACTTTTGACCGCTAAGACTCTTCTGGGGCTATCCGTTATAGTTTGGTTAGCCGTCGATCGTCGACGTGGGTCCTGGCCGTCAGACATTGGCAGCCCGAGGAATGAAAATGCCGCGCCGTATCGTCTTGTTCGCTGGAATACTGCTGGCAACGGCGACTTCGGTCTATGCCGTGCGGCCGACTGCCAACCCCCTCAACGCCTTTGAAGTTGACATGGAGGCCGCCGACCTCTGTCACGGCCTGGCGACCGACGCTGTCCGCGGGAAGAGCGTGCTGCAGGTGGTTCGGGAAAAGGTGAAAACCTCCCGTAGCCGTGAGGCGGAGCGGACCGTTGGGTTGGTTGTCCAGACAGCGGATGGAGGAGGCGATCGGCAAGACTTCCGGGTAACGTGTCTTGCCACATGGACAGAGAGCGGGATGATGCTGATCGATCTCGACGTCGATCAACTGCCCGTCTTCCATCGAGGCGTGAAGCTCGACGCTGTTCGATAGGACGACGACACCCTACTTCCGCTCATCCTCCGGCAGCCGCTCCGGCACCTCGATGCCATGCGCGACCAACCACTCCCTGATCTCGCCCCACAGGTCCTGCGGGCCGAACTGGCGATAGCCCATGACGTTCTCAAGCTTGCGGCGAAGGTCGGGCGGAATGGTCTGGGGCCAGTTGGGCATGGGGCGGTTCCTGAGAACAAGCTTGACGAGTCGCGAGCGAATGGCGCAGGACCGGCATGTCAACACATTGTTGACGTAAGAAGTCTAGGATTCCGCCGTTAAGGGATTACTTTATGATTGAGGTCGAAGGTGTTTCTGATGTCATCCGAGAGTTGCGGATATGGTGGATAAACAAAGGTATTTCGGCTTACTCGCTTGCGTTCTTCATCATCGTCACCGCTGCGATATGGAAGGCACCAGAGATCATTCGCGCCCTCAATGAGCGAAAAAAGATCGATCAAGAGAACCTCAGGCGTGCTAGCCTGATAGCGAACAAGATTGAAAAAGAGCGGAGCCGGAGAGGAAGGAGGACGAAGGAATGATGTACTATCTCAGCGCCACTATCTTGTCTTTCCTCGCTGTACTCGGAGGCTTTTTGGCACTCCGGATAAAGTCGACCAACGACAAACTGTATGCGATCGGGGCAAAGCAGTTCTACGACAGTGTCGACAGCATTCTTCAAACACCACGAGAGCTGCCAGACGGGATGCTTGTGCTGATTGCAGACATGAACAGCTCGCTGAACTCAAGACTGAGCCCGTTTGCCTTCTACGGCGTTCTGAAAGGGGCAAACAAAAGAAAGCACGGCGAGCGACCCAAGTTGGCTTTCGAGAAAAGGGATCTGCGACCGGAGGTCGAGGCCCTTATGAATGAAGCCTTTGTCGGATGGATTACGGCATTGCGTTACAAGTCGGTCTTGGCTGGCATAGGCATAGAACAACAACTGCGCGCTACAAGAGTGAAGAGCGGAAGCATTTCTGAGCTTCCTGATCGGTCGGCAGCAATCGAGCTTCATACATATCTTAACTCGCGGGCGGCGGCTTAGTTTGGCCGGGCGGCGCCCGGCCTTTTTTGTGTGCGCCTGCCACCCCACCACCATCCGCGCCCGCGCCTGATCGGCCAGATCCTTTTCGATCGGCCGCCTACCCGTTCTCAGTGTCCAGAAAATTCATGATCCAGCCCTGCACGCAGCCCTTGGCTAACGCCCTGCTGCAGCATATCTGCGCATGGACCACGGGGACGACAACTGGACGGCTAAATGATTGAAGTGAAGGCCTTAATCTGGACAACGCGCAAGTTCGACAACGGCGCTGAAGTCTTCTACCTGACCTGCGCATACACCCCGTTCGGCGTGATCATCATTCACTCACTTGCTGGAGCGAAGTACGCGTTTTCCTACGGCCCATCGGAAAAGCCGATCGGACAATATCCGAATGAAGCGACGGCGATCGCTGCGGCTGAGGAAGATTACCGATCGAAGGTCATCTCGGCCGTGTCCAGCGTTAGCGAAAAAGCAACTCGGACCTGAGCGCTCCCCGCAGTGGCGAACAAGCAACGAGTCTAAGGTCGCTGGGCGCGAGACGCATTTATCATTTCGAGACGAGCTTGGCTGAGGCGCATGGTCTTGAGACTTTCTCACCGCGATTTGCTTGGACATGACATGGACATTGCACGTTGGTTTCTTGCATTCACTGAGGCCCGACTGCGTGCTCTGGAAAAGGAGCTTCTTTCAGCCAGTGCGTCCGATCTGCTTGTCCTAGCCATTGCCGGTGTTCTGGCCATGCTCATTTCTGTTTACCTGCAAGCTCCTCAATCATAGAGTTCCCGTGTTCACGCAGGAACCCGCAGGCTCCGCCGCACGGTGATGTTCCCCTCCCACACCGTGCGGGGAGCCTGCTCGGACATCGTGACCCTCACCTGCACGGTATAGACGCCCTCATCGAGGTCATCGGAGCCGAACTGCACCGCGATCTTGTCCGCGGCCGTGATGGCGCAGCTGTCGGCCTGCACGATGACGCCCGCCGCCTCTGCCAGAGCAACAGCCGTGCCGCCAACGATCGACGTGACCGGGCTACCTGCAGGGAAAACCACCGTCACCTCGAAGGGCGCGCCGTCCAGCTCGTATGTGTTCAGGTTGTCAGTCACGCCACCCTCCAGGTCGCCTCGATGTCAAAGTCCGGCCATTCACCGATGATGGTGAAGGCCCCATAGCTGCCAGATGCGGCCAGCACGGGCCAGCTGCCCTGCACGGTCATCGGGCCATAACTGCCGCTGGCGGCCAAGACGGGCCAGGCGCCCTCGACGGTGAACTGCGGGATGAAGGCGGCAGGATCGGCCACCGTGCCGGCCGCGCTGCCACCGATCGGCAGATCGCCATTCGCCGCGCCCGCGACCAGGACAGCCCCAGCCGCCGCGCCGGTGAGCAGCAGAACCCCAGAGGCCGCGCCAGAGACGCGCACGGCGCCCTGTGCTACCCCGGTGAGGTCAAGGGCGCCAGCCGCAGCGCCAGAGGCCCGCACAGCCCCGCTTGCGGCCCCGGTGATGGGCAGCGTCCCTGCGGCCTGCCCGGTGACCCTGACAGTGCCTTGCGCGGCCCCGGTGAGCGGCAAGGTGCCCGAGCCAGCCCCGGCAATCCGCACGGTGCCGCTTGCCGCGCCAGTGAGGGCCAGATCACCCGCTGCGCTGCCAGTGACCGGCAGAGTGCCCACCACGCCGCTCGCTTGGCCTGTGAGGTCGAGAGCGCCCGAGGCCTGACCCTGAACCCTGACGGTGCCCGTAGCTGCGCCCGTGAGAGGCAGCGTTCCCGCCGAGGCCCCGACCGCCGGGTTGTCAGCATCAGCGCTGCCAGTCAGCGGCAGGGAGCCGGACGCTTCGCCAGTCACCCGCACCGCGCCCGTGGCCGCGCCTGTCAGCGCCAGAGCCCCGGTCGCCGTGCCCGCAACCCTGACCGTGCCCGTCGCCGATCCTGTGAGGTCCAGCGTGCCCGATGCCGTGCCGGTGGCTGGCGCATTGCCAACCGTTCCGGCCGAAGATCCGGTCAGGGGCAGATCGCCCGCTGCGGCCCCGGCCACGCGGACCGTTCCAGTTGCCGCGCCCGTGAAGGCCAGGTCACCGCTGGCCTGACCAGCAACCCGCACCGTGCCTGTTGCCGACCCGGTGAGCGCAATGGTGCCCGTCGCGGTGCCTGCAACTCGGATTGCGCCAGCCGCCGCGCCGGTGATGTCCAGCGAGCCTGCTGCTGCGCCCGAGACACCGGAGGCCGCGCCATAGGGCACAAAGATGATGACCGTGCCGCGCCCGCCAGATGCGCCTGCGCCGTTCCGCGTGCCGCCGCCACCACCACCGAGGCCATCCGTGCCCGCTGTGGGCGCGGTCAGCGGGAACTCGCGCCCACCTGCCCCACCACCGCCTGCGCCACCCGCCCAGAGGTTGGAGCTGTCACCCGCACCGCCGCCACCGCCATAGGTGACAGAGGAACCCGTGATCGACCGAGCGACACCCGCTGCGCCGGTCTGGCCCGTTGCCGCGGCATTCGCGCCGCCGCCGCCCCCTGCGATGCCACCGGTGTTTCCCGGCCCGCCCGCATTGCCCTGCCCTGCGGTGCCCGTGCCGCCCGTGGTGACTTGCCCACCGCCACCGCCGCCGCCAGAGCCGCCTGCAAGGCCGTTGCCGGGAGTGGAGAAGTCCAGACCGCGCCCGCCGCCACCGCCGCCCACGGCAGCCGCCGGGGCATTGGTGCCCGTGATCGAGGAATTGCCGCCATTCGCGCCAGGCTGCGAAAAGTCGATGCCGTTGTTCTGGACGCCGCCCGCGCCGCCGAGACCGACCGCGACGGTATAGCTTGATGCCGTGCCGATGAATGTGGAAGAGGTCAGTCCGCCGAGGACACCGCCAGCACCACCGCCGCCGCCCGGACTGCCGAACTCACCACCACCGCCACCGCCACCGCCCGCGACAAGCAGGTAGTAGATCGTCGCCCCTGCGACGGGCGTGAATGTGCCCGCGCCAGACCATTGAAACACCTGCCCAAGCTGGCCGTCGAACGTGACGTTCTCGGTGATCGTCGGGCTGCCGGTGGTGGCCGTGATCTGGCTGGATGATCCGCCGCCGCCACCTGACGGCACTCCGAAGAACTCATCCCGCAGCAATGCTGCGACTGAGGTGGACCCAAGCCAGAGCGCGCTTCCCCCACGGATGCGGGGGAAATTGCGCAGGTATCTAGCCATGGGCGATCTTGCCCTGACCGCGAACCGTTCCGGTGCTGGTGGTGCTGCAGTTCATCAGCATGAAAAGGCAGCTATCGTTCGGAATTTCCGGCAGGCCAAGCTGCGACCAGTCGAATGTCTCCCCCTTGTTCGCCAGAAGCGTGGACACCATAGTCCGGGGCCGCGTGGCGACGATGCCGAAGTTCCCGGCTGTGCCGGTGGTGGCCGAGAGCGTCACGCTGTTGACCGCGCGGATGAACCGCCCGGCCACCGCCGAAACCAGCGGATAGAGGCGGCCCTGACGAGGGGTAGCGCCGAGGGCAATGGCCGCGAGGTTGCCCGTGGAGGCATCGTCATAGGTCACGTTCACCGTAGCGTTCACGCCAGTCGCGCCGAGGGCAATGAAGACCTCCAACCACCACTGAACATCCGAATAGTTTGCATCACCGCGCCGGGCCGCGCCGGGGTCGGTCGTGACCAGCGACAGCGCACCCTGCGCCGTGGTGACAGTCCCGGAGAGGCCACCCATATGGGCAAGCCGGTCATGGATTTCGACGTTGGTCGCGTTGTTGCCCGACATGACGGCGAGCCATGCGAGGTATGATGTGGCGGGAGCGGTCTGGTTAGCGAACCCGAAGGCTCCGAGCGTGGCGGAGGTCGGAACCGCCGCAGCGCCGGGGGCCACACCAGCGCCCGGAACCCCGGTCGCCATCCACAGGCTGAAGAACTGCCCCGCCGCTGCGTTGGCGAGGCTGGTCTTGTCTATCACGATGCGGCTGGAGTTGTTCCCCAGCGCGTCGAGCAAGAGGGATACGGCATCCGCGCCTTCAATAGCCATCAGACGGCCTCCACGAATTGCGGTGCAAACGCGCCAAGGTCACCGAGAACATAGGCGATCTGCCCGTCCTCGTGTTCGATGACCTCGGTGATTTCATGTTCGCCAGGGAAGCTCTCCGCGAAGGGCGGAAGCACCCGGACCAATTGCCCGACCGACAGCATCACGCGCCCCCGGCGGTGAGCGTGAAGCCGGTGATGGAAACCAGCTGGCCCACGCCGATGGAGACGTTATCGACGGTCAAGTCGCCGCCGCCGCCCGTCGCCGTCACCGTGCCTTGGATGTGGCAGGTCGCGCCTTGCTTCAGGCGGAAGTGGCCCGCGTTGCCGGCCGCATCCGCCGCCGTGTCTGTCCAAGGGCCGCCCGCGATGGCCTTCGAGCCGCCCGAGGCCGCAGCCAGCCAGTCCGCCGGAACGGAAACGGTGGCGAGGACGGTGCCGCTGTCAGCGGCGGCACAGTTGGCCGGGGCCGCGCCGGTGCGGATCTCCAGCGTGAGCGACGTGCTGCCGATCGCCGTCTCGATCGCGTCGAGCGCGGCGTTGCGGGAGGCCGTCGAGAATTGAAAGGCCATGAGGTTGTCTCCTGTGAAGGGTGGTTGTCAGATCACCAGCAGCCGCGCTCGCGGCCAAAGGTGTTGTGGGCGAGGATTTCGCGGGCGTCCTGATCGGTCAGGGCGTCGATGGTGGAGGGGGCCAGCCGGATCGGTTTCCAGCCCGCGCAGTTATTCGGACCAGTCGCGGCGCAGGCGCTCACGAGGGTCACGGTCAGCAGCAACGCGATTGTCGATTTCATTGCGATCCTCATGGGCTTGGATTTCCCGTTTCATGCCCGCAGCCTTCGCTTTCGCCGCCGCGAGACGGTTGGACAGGCTGGCCGAGTGGATGCCGACGATGCCGAGGAGGAAGGCCAGCGTGGCGATCAGGACGAGCTGCCAGTTGCGGAGGGCCCAGATCATTTGCGCCACCGCAGGCCGCGCACCGCAGCGTCGAGCATCAGCGACACGCGCCAATCAGGGATGAAACGGAAGATCATCGCCAGCCGTCCGCCCAGGCGCGCAGGCGCTGCCGGAAAATCACCAGCGAGGCGACGATGGCCACGCCCAAGAGGCTGACGACTGCCAGCTGCACCCACCGATCATCGAGGGCGGACAGCGCCGCCACACCTGCGCCTGCCTTGGCCGCCACGTCCACCACGGTCGCTTGCACGGTCGAGGATTCTGCGATGCTTTCGCGCGGCAGATCCTCGGCCTTCGATGGCACTTGCATGAATTTCAGGTCAGCCGTGGATTCCGGCTCGGTCGCCATCGCCAGAGCGGCTTCCTGCACGTCATTGACGCGCCGGGTCCAGCCGTTGCCGAAGGTCTTGAAGTGCTTCAGTCCGCGCAGGAACCGCATCCGGCGGGCGCAAAGGCGCTCGATCAGGCCATAGACATCCTCGCGATCGATGGCAGCCAGCGTCACCTGCCCGATGATGCCGTCCACCTGCTTCAACCCAAGCTCGCGCTGAATGTCCTGCGCGGCCCGGCGCGGCCCGGAGTTCACGGCATAGTCGAAGAGGGCATAGTCCAGCCCGGACGGCAGATCATCGCCCCGGATCGCGTCCCAATACTGGCGCTTGTAGATGTCCTCGACCTCGCCTGCGGTGATCGCCCGCACGCTGCGGCGCGGGTCACCTGCGCGATCGCGGTAGGCATCATAGACCCGCTGCGTCACGCCAAGGTTGGTTGCGCCGCCCGGGTCCTTCGGGTGGTTCACATAGCCGCCCTCGTGCTGAAGAACATGCTTCAGCGCGATGGAGATGTTCTCTCTCATCGTTCGGTCCTTTCGGAATGTCGGGAAGATCAGCCCCGGATCAGGGCTTTGCGTTGTTCTGCAGGATGTTCTGAATCGCGATCAGGCGCTCTTCGATGCGCCCAAAGCCGAGTTCCAGCGACCGCAGCCGGATCTCGGTGGCATCATCTTCGCGGCGCATTTCGGTGACGGCATCGCGCATGAACGACACCTCTGCCTGCAGCTTCGAGAACGCGATGAGGCCACCAACGCCCATCACGACGAGGGTGATGATGTTTCCCCAGTTCAGCACGTTCTCGAACCTCATTTCGTGATCTCCTCGACGATCGCGCCACACTGCGCCTCGGCAAGCGCCACGGCCTGCCGCAGATCGTCGCTCGTGACCGCAGCCGCGATGGCCTTCTCCGCCGCGCGCCGGATGCCTGCCATGCGCGAGGCGGCGAAGCGGTAAGCCTCAGCCGCCGCAATGATGCGCGCGGCCAGCTCGACCACGGTCTCGCCAGTGATGGATGCCTCGCCCGCCAGGAGCGCGGTGTCGGCGGGGCTGTCTGTCCCGCCCAGCACGGCGAGCGCCGCCTGTTCCTTGGTAGCCCAGGAGAGCTTTTCCGCCAGCGGCACGCCAGCGGTCAGCGTCTCCTCGACGGCCTCGATCGCGGCGATGACTGCGGCGTGGGCTGTGGTGGCGGTGAAGGTCGGCACCGGGATCTCGCCCGGCAGCGCGGGCCGGACGATCTTCTGATCGCCTTCCCAGACCACGATCATGGCTGCGTCGGTCATTGTGCCCCGCTATCCTTTCTGCGGTAGAGGTAGATCGCCGAGGACGCGCCCCCGGTGATGTTGCCCGTGGCGGCGGTGAGCTGCGCTCGGAGGATCTTCTGCGCGGTGCCGTGGTTCCAGCGGTTCCGCTGGACGGCAACTGCTGCAGAGGTCGAGTCTGCGCCGTTCTGGTCACCAAAGGTCAGCGCCGAATGGGTGCGACGTGTCTTGCGAACGTGCGGCAATTCAATGAAGCCAGAGCCAGACAGCGTCGAGCTGATTGAGAAAGTGCCCACCTGCAGCGCGCCGCCATAGGCCCCGCCGGTTTCACGCCAGAGGTTGATATTAAACGCCCCGGCGGCACCGCTGGAGAACACCTCATCGAAGAGGATCGCGTATTCCCAGCCGTTGGCGAAGTCCGGGGTGGTGACGGCGGCCACGGCACCATCAACCGAGAAGGACCAGATCCGGCCATTGTTGGCGTCGTTGTTGATGACCTTGTTATAGGGGTGCCAGGCTGCGGTGTTGACCGGCGCAGTCGGGTCGCCCTCGGCAATCGAGATCGGGTTGTCCCGAAGCGCCTGCATGGTCGTGGCGAACGGCTTTGCGCCAACCGCAACCAGCGCGTTCAGGATGTTGGTAAATGCGGTCATATCAGGTCAGATCCATCCATAGGGAATGACGTTTCCGGCGCCATCGGTGCCAGCGGCATCGACCCAGCAGCCGATTTCCGTCACCGGTCGCGCATCGGCATCAGCAACGAACTCCCAAAGGAGACCGCCGCTTTCATTGTCTTCGGCCACGAAGCGGTAAACGCCGCCCTGCTCCACCGTCTCGGCCGAGGTGATCAGCCAAGGCGCTAGGCGCTCTGCGCCCGTGAAATCGGTCAGCATAAAGTGCCGCACCTGCAAAACATCCCCGGTCCACACCTCGGCGATGTCTTTGGCGGTCAGGGTGAAGGTGATCTGCTTGCGGACATCACGGAAGCGCCGCAGGTATGCCTCGCCGAGCGTCCGCGCGATGACGTTGGTCGGCACCCAGCGACAGAAGATCTCCTTGACCTTTGTCTCGCCGTATTGCCGTTCCTTATCGACATCGATGAAGGCCTCGGCACTGGCAAAGCTGTTCTTGTCGGTAAGGCTCAGGATCGGGTTGCGAGGGTTGAAGTAGACATAGACCTGCGAAGCCCGGTCCTTTGGATGCTCCGTCACCGTGAAGCTGTCGGCGATGATGTCGCCTTCCTGCGTCAGCGTGCGAGGCGCGAAGTTCGGCCGCTGTGCCCGGAAGATGATCTCCTGGACGCGCTCGTCCCACCAGACATTGGCAAGGCCCTGCTGGCACAGTTCGCCCACCAGCCGGTCAACGTCGTTCGGCTCGGTCACATAGCCCGTGAAGCGGTAAAGCGCCCGCCATTCGTTATGCTCTGCGTCCCAGGCTGGCTTGTCGATGTAGGAGGTTGGGATGTCCCCCCAGACGGTCAGAAGATCGTAGATGATGTCGTGAAACGGCGTGTCGATGTAGGCCAACACACGCTGGACGCGGGAGTTGGCCGACTGCGCAGCGGCCGTCGTGTTGAGCGCTCCCCTCGTCAGACCACTGAACAGGATGTTCGTCCCTGAGGTGGCCCGAGAGGTATAGGCGATCAGCTCGGAGCCGATCCGCACCCATCCGGTCGCCGGGTAGTCGGCGAGCAACGCGCCGGCCACAGTCAGCGATGTGTCAGCGGCCCCTATCGCGGAGGCGAGGATGCCGCTGGAAAGCGCTGGAGCCTTCACACCGGTGTCGGTGATTTTCCGCAGGATGTCCTTGGCGGTGATGCGGACTGAGGACCGGCTGAGGTCGATCTTCTCGATGCTGTATTCCCGCTTGATCATCGCGGAAAGATCGTCACCGAAATAGCCGTCATAGATGTTCAGCGTGAAGCCCACATGGAAAGGGTTTCTCGCCAGCCATTTGGTCCAGAAGCTGCCTCGCTGCACCGGGTTCCATGAGCGAGTGGAAAGGTAGGGATCAAAGCCGACATCGTTGTACGGAAAGTCCTTGATCGCCACCGTCGCCACGGCGCGAGCCCCCAAGGGCGAAAGGTCATCGTTCCCGGCGCCCACGTTCAGGACAGTCGGGGCCGTGTCGACGGCCATCAGCGCAGGGATCGCCGTGCCGGGCTGGAAGCCAGAGGCAAGAACGCGGTTCGCCGCAGGCATGACAAAGCGCATGACGACCGATGCGGTGAGGTCGAGGGCAGTGGTGAACTTGCAGGTCGCGTCGGTGTTCCAGCATCGATCACCGGTCGCAAGGCATGGGGCCGTGCCGAAGACGCGCGAGCAGAGCGGCTGGATGATCTCGACCACCTGAAGCGGTTCGCGGACAAAGGTCATTCGAGGAAGCCCGTGATCGGGAGGGAAACGGACATCAGGTCAACGATGCCCATGTTCGTCGGTGTCGGCGCGGCGTCGGTCCAGCACCATGCCACCGATTCCGGCATCCGCAGCGGGTTCTGGATAAGGCCGAACGGCGACTGCGGCAAGGCCAGGGCAAAGGGTTGGAAGTTGGCGCGATACCATGCCGAGGTCAGGTGATCCCAAGGCATTTCAGTGCTGAGCGCCTGCCGCTGGATGGTGCGGCCAAGCCACTGCCCCGTCTCCGACTGCGATGCCCGGCTTTCGACCATGCGCGATAGGCCGATGGGCTGGATGCCACCGAAGACGGGCCGCTCCATCTGCAAGGCGACACCCCAGCGAATGATGCCGATCTGGACAGCAGTGGAGACACCGCTCAGCGTGATGCGGACGCGGCGGATCGTGTGCGGTGCCCCGGCCCCGGTGTTGAACATCACCGCGATGGTGGAATTGTCGGTCGGCACAATGGTCGCGCGGGTCGTGAAAGCGCCACCCGTGGTGCTCGATGTCTCGACTGTGACGGTCGTGCCGGTGCTGCCAAGATTGTGCGCCGCGATGAAAAGCGTGTCGACATCCGCGTTGGCTGCTGTTTCCAGCGTCCAGCTTTGGGGAAGCGCGCCCGGGGTCCAGCGCTGATTGGTATAGTCGTTCGCTGCGAGAGCGGCATTGGTCCCGCCGCCGGTGATCGTGCCAGTGAGCGGGTTCCAGAGGATCCGCGCGTGGTTCAGTGGCCGGTTGCTGCCGAGCGTGTAGCCGGAGGTGGAGAGCGTCATCAGGCGCTCCCGATCGTGCCACGGATGGAAGAACCATTCCGCTGCGCTTCGTTCAACTGCGTCACCAGCTGGCGCACGATCCGCTCCCCAAAGCCAAAGGGGTCGTTGGAGATCGTGAAGTTCATGGTCTGAATCGGCGCGGCAGCCTCAGTGGCGCCGCCAGATCCTCCGGCCGATGCGCTTGCAGAAACTCCGCCGCCGGTCTTTCCGGCACTCTTGATCGCGCCGACGAAGCCCATCCCTTTAGCAATGACAGCGGCCGCGCCCGCAAAGCCAAGCGTCCCCTTTTGCAGCTCCTTTGCCGCGCCCTGATATGTAGAGATAAGGGCCTGAGCTGCGCCGAAGATGGCTGCAATGCGCTGCTGCTTCTGCCCGCCTTGCTGAAGGATGGTTGCCATCCCTCCCATAAAGGCATTGGCCTGATCGAGAACAGTTCCGTAACGCATGACATCAATCTCAGCCATCTTGCCTTGGTGCTGCTCGTTCACCCCTTGCATCAGGGCCGCATATTCCTGCTGTGTAACGAGCTGCTGTTCGAGCGCCGCGGCGAGCATCTCTTGCCGCTTGGCATAGCTCTCCATCTCGATCTGCTCTTCAGTCATCATCTGCTGGCGAAGGGCTTCCAGCTGCGTCTGGATGGGGTTTGCACCGCCACCACCACCTCCACCGCCACTGGCGCCATCAGGCACCGCGAAGTTATCGACGCCGAACGTGTTCGACTGGCCAGCGTTCGCGCCAAACTGGCGAGGATCGCCACCGCGACCAGAATAGACCATGGAGGCTTGGGCGAACTCTCTTGCCTTGGAAAGCGCGGCGTCGATCCATCCTGTAACCGCCTGCCACGGCGAGGAGATGTCGGTATTGCCGATTGTGTTCATGATGGCCTGAAATTGTCGCGACAGGTCGTTCATGGTCTGCTGCATCTGCACGCGGGCTTTTTGGGCCTCGCGAGCAGCCGCCAGCTCGGCACGGATCGCCTTGTCGGCTGCCAGCTTTTCCCGTGCGGCATTGATCTGAAGCTGCAGCGCGTTGGCCTGGTCGATCATGTATTGCGCGACTACGCCTTCGGCCTGGACAGCCTCTTCGCGCAGTCGGGTCTGTTCGGCCACGAGAGCACCCAGCTCACGCGCGAGCTTGACCTGCTCCATCGTGTCGAGGCCCGTCTGCAGCATGAAGAGTTCGTCTTTTGCTGTCGCGGTGCTGGTGGCCAAGTCGTCCATCGCCTTCGTGAAAGCGGACGCCTGCTCGGACGCTGACAGGAACGCAATGCCAAGCGGGATCATGACCGCCGCAGCGGTGCCGATAATCGCACCCCATTTCCCAAAGCTCATCGCCAACTGCGGAAACTGCTGGGCGAAGGCTTGGGTCGCGGAAGTCCCCGCGCCTACCTGCACCGCAAAGTCCTGAATCTGAAAGCCGACATTCTGCAGCCCGCCGCCCATGCCGCGCATACCCATTGCGGCCATATCCGCCGCATTGTCAGCCCGCAGGTAGGCAGCGGCCAGACCGTCCATCATGGAAGCATGTTCGCGGGCCGAGATCGCGCCCATCTCCAGAGCGCTGTCCAGTTGGTGAAGCGCGGCCTCGTAGCGCTTCGACGCGGCGAAGAGCGGGTCGATCGATGCGCGCAGATTGTCCACTTGCGCGCGGGCTTTGTCGAAGGCCTCGAAGGCCGCCGCGCTGTCGCGGGCGCTCTTGCTGAACTCGGTCGTGACACCAGTCAGCTTGTTCATTTCGCGCTGGAACTGGACGCCCGCCTCGCCGATCTTGGCGATCTGCCGCTCAAGGGTCTTGGCGGCCTTCTCCATGTCGGCAAGCGACTGCTCACCAGCCTGCCCGGCGCGGGTCAGACCGGCGACATCGGCCCCGATCATGAAAACGATGTCGCCGTCCTGAGCCATCAGAGCTTGCCCTTCTTCGCGTCCTGAATCAGGCGCTTCATCTGCGCCCTGTCGTCTTCACTGAGCCCCTTGCGCTTCGTCGGTTCTTCCAGCGTCTCGCAGAGCCACCAGAAGTGCCTCGGGGGCATCCGCCAGAACTCCGAGGGAGCAACCCGGAGTCGCGCGACCGCGATCTGAAACGCGGTCTTTACGAAGCGTCCGTCTTTTCCGGCTCACCTGCCTTGCCTTGCGGCGCGCCATCCATCAGCACGGCAACCAGCGATGCCAGAACGCTGAAATAGGCAGCAGGGTTTCCCGCCTGAAAATCGGCCATCATCTGAGAATGCACGTCCTTGTCGGTCATGCGCCCACCGGCTGCGCGCAGGATCACCCCAATGCAGCGGGCCATCTTGAAGAATTTCGGGCTCTTCGCCCAGCCGATGACCTCAGGGAGCGAGGCGATGTCCTCGATCCGCTCCCCGATCTCGAAGGCACGGCTCTCAGGGATGACGTAATCCTCGCCCTGAAACGTGATCCGGATTTCCGCCATCAGGAAAGCGTCCAGGTGCCGGAGGACACAAACTCCGCCGAGAACTCGACGGCGTCGTCATGCGGGTTGCCTTCCTCATAGGAGGTCATGAAGAAGTTGCCGGCCAACTGGTCCGCCGCGGTGAGCGCATCGGCGAAGGTGAAGGTCAGGTCGGTGATCAGCGGCGAGCCAGCAGCCGAAAACGCGATGGTGCGAAGGACCGGGTCTTCATAGACACCTTCGACCGAAAGCGTGATCTGCTTGGTCGCGGCCTGCGTGAGCAGCTCGATCACGCCGTTGGAATCGCGGTCTGTCACGTCGATCGGTTCGTTCGCCACCGAAACGGTGGTCACGCGCACACCACCGATCGGGGTCGCAGCGCGCGAAAGGACGGCAAGCCGCCCGGGTGCCTTTGCCATGGTCAGTCTCCTTTATGGCTGCCGTTCCATCAGGCCGCGATACTCGCAGACCCCGTGAAATGACCCGTCCGGCGCGTCGAGAACTTCGCTCCGCTCGCGCTGGATCAGGATGTGGCGGTGACCGGTGATGGTCAGCGCGCCACGGTGAAGGCGGTCATAGATCGCGCCTTGGATTTCCTTTGCTTCCCGCATGCTCTCGGAGCGGGACCGCACATGGATGCGCGCGAGGTAGTCAGTGCCGGTCGCGCGCGCCGTGTCGAAGGGGTTCATGACGATGAACCCGATCTCAACGTATGGCCACTCGGCTGCCTGCTTGCCTCGATCGACGACTCTCAGTCCAAGCGCGCTCAGGGCGCTGAAGAGCGCCCCCTGAATTGCCACTTCGCCAGCCATTAGCGCCCTGCCACCTTGGCGATGCGCGCGGCCAGCCGCTTGACGAACTTCTGCGTGGCGATGGTGTCGATCTTGCTCATCACCTTCTCCTTGGACCGCAGAAAGAACGCATGTTCAATGCCGTCAGGACCGTCGCCATACTCCAGGAAGCGCCAGTAAAAGGCGCCCTTGACCCGAACCGAAGCGCGAGCCTCGCCGTCCTTGTCCCTTTCTGCCCGGCTACGCGTACCGGCCCGCATCTTGCCCTCATCCACCGGCATGATGGTCCGGGCCTCGTCCGCGATCGCTTCTGCCACGTCTTTGACAGTCTGGCGCGAGAGGAGCTTTGCCTCCTTGGGCATCACGTCTCGCAGAACGCGTCGGACATCATCGATGCCCCGGATCTCGACGCTCATTGGTTCACCCCGCGCTCGGCTTCGATGGTGAGCCGCATAGCCCGACCGCCTTCGTCGCGGATGCCACGGATGTTGTATGGCACGCCCTGCCACAGGATACGGTCTGTCGGTTCAATGTCGCGCCGGTTGTGGATGGTGAACAGGACGGTGAAGGTGGCGCTGATGCGGCCCTCATCCATGCCCTCTTTGCCCGCCTTGGCGCGGACGTTGGCCCAGATCTGCGGATGGGCTGCGAAGTTGGCCCATGTCCGCGTGACGCCGCCGATGCCGTCTGACGTCTCGGTAAAGCGTTGCAGCGTGATGAGCTGGTCCAGTTTGCCGGGCTGCATCAGATGGGCCTGATCCGCCAAGATTCCATCAGCGCCTGCGCCGACAGCGGCACCTCGGACATCGCCCCAGCCTCGGAGTTTGCACGGCGCTCGAACAGGTCAGCGGCCAGAAGCATCACCGCCGCGCGAAGATCGGCGGGCAGAGAGGCGAAACCTACCATGTAAACGACCTGCACCGGATACCCCTGTCCGGTCACCACAGGCCAATCCGAGGCGGGCAGAAGCAGCGCAGGGCTGTCACCTGCCACCGTGGCACCCGTAACCGCGACACCATCGACGGTGACGGAAGTCACTGCGCCGACCTCACCGCCCGGAAGCTCGACCGCTCCATTCCCGGCCGGAAGTCCCGGCAAACGAAGCGTGGCAGAGCGGCGGGTCAGAAGCCGCTGGATTCGGCGCTCGATCATCGTCTGCGCAGCGAGGGTGTAGCCGCTGATCAGGGTCGCTTCGCTGCCGTCGGTGACGCGCAGGTGATTTGCCATGTTGCCATAGGGCACGCATGGCGCGGCAATGGGGGCAGCCGACCAAACCCGGTTTCTGGGTGCGTAAGCCATGCTGCCCTCGCGCATTGTCACTCGGTGGGCTCTTCGGCGGCCGGCACATAAGCCGTCGCGGCACCGAGATCGATGAGGCGAGCCGCCTCTGCAGCGTCGGTCTCCAGCACGTCGCCGGGGTTGTAGGACAGCTCAAGGCCAGAATAGATGCACGACAGCACCACCTTGACCAATTCTGCCTTCTCAGCTTTTGCCATGACTTGTCTCCAATGGCTGACGTAACCGAGGGCGAGACCATCCCGCCCCCGTGCAGATCAGAACAGATCAGGTCGCGGCGTTCACGAAGACGCGGACCTTGTTCGCGTCGATCAGGTTGCCGCCGGTCCGCATCAGAGCGAGGAAGCCGACCTGCCCGTTGCGGGTGAAGGCCGAGTCCGTGAACCGGTACATCTCCAGCGCCATCACATCGCGGATGTAGTAGCCGCTGAAGTCGCCGAAGAGGATCGAGCGCGCGGATGCGGCCATGCTCGCCACGTCTTGGTTGATCGTGATCGGCGAGCCGAGCAGGCGATCCGGCGAGCCGCCGGGGTTGCCGCTTTCGTAGCCGGGCACGAAGATCGGGCGCTGCTGGCCGTCACGGATCTTGCGGATTTCCCGCAGGGTCGTGTCGTTGAACATCCAGCCCGCCATCGCCCGGTATGCCGGGTCAACCGAGTGCTGCAGGTTCACAAGGCTGTCATAGGTCACAGCCGTCACCTGCGACGTGCCGTTGGCAGCGGTCACGCCAACCGTGGCGGCGGTCGCGATACCGTTCGGCTGGCCCGTACCCGTCCCAGTGGTGAACATGCGATTGGTGACGCGACCGATGCGGGTCACAAGACGGCCCTGAACGAAGCCCTCAATGTCCACGTTGCTGTCTTGGATCAGTTCCAGCGGAACTGCCACGTCGAGCGACGAAAACTTGAAGACCGGCAGGCCGACCGTGCCGAAGGCAACGCTCTGACGGCCAACGGTCGCGTTCTCTGCGACGATCTCGCCCTCTTCCGTGGTGCCGTCCGAGGTCGGGAACGACATGCCGCCGAAGCCGGAAGTGGCGATCACGGTCGAAACCGCGCGCATGCCGCCGAACTCGCGCAGGCGGTCGATCACGCTCGTGGCGACCTCGGAGTCGACGCTGAACCCACCCTGCGACCCCGTGGTGGTCGACATGGTGTTGCGGATGGTGGCCCAATCTTCGGCGTTCAGCGCCGCATCGCCGCCGCGCAGCCATTTGGCATAGACCGACATGGCCTTGTTGCCCTTGTTCCGGGCGGCGCGGTCGGCACCTTCCGCCATGCTGGCCGTCGACGCTTCCTCAGCCAGCTTGGCGTTGGCATCGACGATCCGCTTGATGGCAGCATCGATCTTGTCGATCTCGGCCATCGAGTTGTCGTAGGTCGCCTGATCAACGACGGTGTCGAAGTCGGGCTTGTTGACCAGTTCCTGGAGCGCAGCCGCAATCGTGCCGCGCTTCTCGCGAAGAGCCTGAATGGACATGATGTCCCTTTCCTTGATGATTGCCGCGTCTGCGGCGGTGGTCTGGCGCGGCGCGCTCAGATCGGATTTGCCACCAAGCGGGCGGCAAGTTTTCGGGCGCGGGAGGCCGCGGCGAGCGCCGGGTCTTCCGCAGTTGGTTCAGGAGCCAGAGCGTCTTGCGTTGGCTCTGGCATGGCGGGCGCGTTGGCGAATGCGCTCAGGCTCCATTTAGCCTGCGGGCGCTGCGTGTTGCCTTCCTTCACCTCATCGGCGAGGCCCTCGGCAACTGCCTCCTCGGGCGTGAACCACGTCTCGGCGCGCATCAGGTCCTCATAGACCGGCGCGTCCTTGCCGCTCTTGCGGGCATAGGATGCAGCGATCTGTCCGTCGATCTTCTCAAGCAGGTCAGCGGTCTGGCGCAGGTCATCCTCGTTGCCGATGACCATGCCCCAAGCCTTATGGATCATCATCTGCGAACCCGGCACCATCACGCAGCGGGCGCATTCCACAGCGATCACCGAGGCTGCAGACGCGGCGATGGCATCGATCTGCGCCGTGATGGGATGCGGGAACTCCCGCATCGCCGCGATCATGGCCTGCGCTCCGAAGACAGACCCGCCCGGCGAATTGATGCGGAGCGTCACCGGCCCGTCGCAGGACTGCAACGCCGAGATGAAGCCCATCGGGGAAACGCCGCCGAACCAGTACGCCTCATCCTCGTCGGCCGCGACGGCGTCATAGAGCCAGATCACATTGGCCTCGGCGCGAAACTCGCCTTTGCCCTTGTTCTCCAGCCGCATCTTGAGTTGCGGTGTCATGGCGTCGGGTCCTCTTCGGTTTCTGCCGGTGGCGGGGCGGGCGACGGCTGCAGATTGCCGTTCACCTTGCGCGACAGGTTCAGCTTGTGCCGCACCTCTTCGACGCTCATGATCGGCTGCTCTCCCGCACGGCCCAGGGCGATGCGGAAGGTCTCGATCAGCGTCTTGAGGTCAGCGTTCTCCAACTCGCTCGTGTCGAACTTCGCCACGAAGCGGGTGGTGCGGAAAAACTTGCGGTTGATCTCATTCTCGAAGGCGTTCAGGTGATCGCGCAACGTGAACCGGACAAAGCCCGTGCCCATCGCTCCGACGCCTGCGCCCCAGCTGGTCGTCTTCTCAGTGTGGCCGATCATGAACGGTGGGACGCCGTAGATCCGCGCAATCTCCTCGACTTGAAAACGCCGCGTCTCCAGAAGCTGCATTTCTTCCATCGGCATGGTCAACGTCTTAACGTCGAGACCACCCTCAAGGATCATCGGGCGGCCCGCGTTCTGCGGACCCGTGTGATCAGAGATCCATTCCTTCAGTCGCGCGAACTGATCGTCGGTCAAGGACGCATCGGTCTTCAGCGCCATTTCAGGGCGGGCAGCGTTCTCCAGAAACTTCGCCGAGAATTGCTGAGCGTTCAGGGCTACGCCACCAGTCATGCGCAGAGCATAGCGCAGGGGCGACATGCCCCGGATGCCGTTGTACCCAACCCCCGGAATGTGGAGCATGTCGTCTTGGTCGATCACCCGCGTCTGCGATGCGGCCTCATCAGGGGTGCGGATCGTTGAATCCGGCCTAACCTCGTAGACCAGCCGCTCGCCGTCGCGCGTAGCGATGACCTCGACCCGGTTCTGATGGATCGGCACCAGCGCGCGGATGGCGCCGTTGGGTGACCTGCGGATCTCCACAAAGCTGTCACCGTGCAGAAGCTTGGACCCAGCGCTAAAGGACCACCCCGCAGCAGCGGGCCAGCGAGGCGCAAACTCCTCGTTCAGCACCCACCACAGCGGGTTGTTCTGGTCGCGCTCAAGGTCACCGTTCTGGTCACGGCGATAGATATGCACCGGCAGCGTCGAAATCGCCCCGGCAATCAGGTTGACGCAGCCGTAGACCGCCGAGACTGTCAGCGCGGAATGCTCCGACAGCACGGCATTTGGCGCGCCCGTGAATGCCTCGAACACCGCATCGCCACGACGCACGAGGCTCGAATCCACTGGCGCAGTGAGCGCCTTCGGGCCGAAAAATGCGGCGATCCGGGACAGAAAGCTCATAGCGTCCGCGCTCTGATCATCGGTGCCGGAGCATCAGGCTGCCACGTCCCCGCCACGCTCATCGCCATCGCAAGCGCCACCATCCCGTCGATCCGGCCATTGATTTCATCTTGGACAGCTTTCGGTTGCCTGCAGGATCGGCCTGCACGGTTGCGTTGCGGGCGCAGGTCTCCAGCACGGGATGCCCGCCATGCGCGATGCGCTTGTTCAGAATTGCGCTTTCCAGATCCCGAAGAGCGGGCGACATGGACTGGAAACCCTGCCCCATCGGCTCGAACAGGCCGCCCTCGTCCAATTGCGCGTCGGTGAATCCGGCCTTCTGCAGCCACGGTTTCAGATGCCGCCAGTTCCAACGGTCGAAAGCGATCTTCCGAACGTCATTGACCTCGCAGAAGTCCCAGAGGAACGCCGCGACATATTCATATTCGACCGTCGCTCCCGGCGTGGTCTGCAGGTGCCCCTGCCGGTGCCACAGGTCATAGGGAACCCGGTCAACCCTCGCCTTGTCCGCCAGCCCGCGCGAGGGCAGCCAGAAGGTCGGCTTGACGTGCCAGACCGCATCAACCGGCGCGACCGCAACGAAGGCCGTGAGGTCCGACACCTCCGACAGGTCGAGGCCCGCATAGACAGGCAAGCCGTCAAAGCTCTTCACCACCGGCGCGGCACAATCTGCCCATGCAGACCGACTGACGAACGGCGCGTTCATATCCACGCGCTGGTTCAGGATCAGGTTCCGGTACTCTGCCTCCCGCGAAGGCATCCGGCGGGCATCCTCGGCCATCGCCATCGTTTCCTGCGCGTTCTGGAAGTCTCCAAACGCCGGGTTGGCGGCCCGGATTGCTTCCTCACTGAACGGGTCCATCTCCTGCGGCGCGGTGTGGAGCGACACCACAACGCGCGGGTCTTTCCCGCTCAGCCCGTCCTCGATCAGCAGCGACAGCAGGTCCGCATCGGTCGGAGCCTGCGTCGAGATGATGATCGACAGCGGATTGTCCTGCGCACCCGTCGCCGTTTCCAGCGCCTCGTAAAGGTCCGACTTCGGCCCCTTCACTTGGCCCAGCTCGTCATGAATGATCAGCACCGGCGAAAGACCATATGCCGTCGATGCATCCGCCGACAGCGCCCGATAGAGCGTCCCAAGCTCCGTGCAGGCCAACTGCTTCGCCGTGTCCCTCACCACGACCACCGCCGCCAGCTCAGGCGACATGCGCACCACCTTTGCCGCCAGCGCGAACAGGATTGCCGCCTGATCCCGCGACTGCGCCGCGCTGAACAGCTGGCTATTCGGTCGCGCCTCGGGGCCGCAGAGGTGCAGAAGCGTGATGAACGACGACAGCGCCGTTTTTCCGTTCTTCCGCCCGAAGCTCAGGATTGCCCGGCGCGTCCCTGCCGGATTGTCGTAGATCCTCCGCAGTTCTTCCTTCTGCCATTCCCGCAGGCGCACCGGCTTGCCTACGTCCCGACCCTCGGGAATGCGGCAGAACCTCTCGATCCACCCGATGTTGCGTTCTCCGCGCGTCTCCGGCGCGGGCTTGCGCTTCACGCTTCCCAAGGCCGTTTCATCGGGCTGCGGCGCGACTTCTCACCGCCAGCCCCGCGCGCTGAGTAGCTTGCTTGCTGCGAGATGCGCATCGATGCCGCCAGCGCCTTCAGCGCCGAGGATTCCTTCGCCTGCATGCCGAGAAGGTCTTTCATCTCGGCCACATTGATCTCTTCGCGTGCCGATGCGGTGTCGATCATCTGCGCCACCCGACGCGCCGTGACCGTGTGGCGGCACCACTGCCGGAGAAGCGGCCATGTCTCCCGCTGGAACCAGTCTGCAGGCATCGCATCGACCGTCTCGACCCAAACATCAGCCTCCTCCGGCGTCAGATCGAGCGGCGCATCGGGGCGGCGAATGACCTGGACGGCCTGCACGCCGACGCCAGCGACTTCAAGTGCCGCCGAGGATGTTTTGCCGCGTTGGCCCATATCGAAACCTTGCCATTTGTGTGAAGGAAACCCCCACGCCGGTCCCCCGGCCCCGAGGCCTGCAAGAATGCATACCCCCCCTACCCTTCACTCCGGCCAGATCGGGCTGCCACCTTCATCGAACCCAAGCCGCTGCTTGATCGTCCGACCTTGTGCCTGTGCTGCCTCTGCCGTGGTCTTGGCCTTGTGGCAGTCGGCGCATGTCGCTTCGAGGTTGGATGGATCGTCGGTCCCGCCCATTGCCTTGGGCTTGATGTGGTCAACCGATGATGCGGGTGTCGGCCTGCCCTTGCGCCAGCAGGGTTGGCACAGGTGATTGTCGCGCTGCATGATCAGCGCCCTGAGCTTGACCCACTTGCTGCCGTAGCCTCGCGCATGTCGGCTGGTCTTGTGCCATCCTGACATGCTGCCTGTCCCAGAAATGCGGAAGGCGGCACCCTTTTCAGATCACCGCCTTCAGTCATGATACAGAAGTTGACGCAGTATCTTGCGGTTGTCAACGTCCTCGATACTCCACCTGCCTTCCGGCCAGCCCATCCGCTACACAGGCCAGCGCCAGCTTCACCCCGGCCCAGTCCGACACGCTGGCATCGTCCACCACGGCAGCGATGCAGGCAGACCGTGCGCGGCCATCGGCATAGCCCAGCCAGCCCTGCACGGCCATGAAGGCGCTGATGGCGCTGCGGTAGCGGTCGGCTTCTGGACGATCATCTGGCGCGGGGTCTGATGCGCTGGCGGTCATGGGGTCCACCGGGGCAAGGATGCGCAGGCAGACCGGGTGACGGTTCGGTGCGCCCAAAGCCCGATCATAGGCGGCCCAGACGCGGCGCATGTGCTTGACCGCGCCCCACAGGTCCGCCCGCTCGCATCCGGCCAGATCGTCCAGCAGCAGCGCGATGCCGACTTCACACCCGGCCATGTCCGACCGGGCGAGGATCGGGGCGGCTTGGCCCAGCGGTGCAAGCCTGCGGGTGCGGGCCTCGATGACGGTGGTGGTTTCGTCCAGCATGTCGGTTCTCCTGCCCTGCCCCGCCCGTTCCTTCATCGGCGCTGCCTCTCCGCCGGGAAGTGTGATCTTGCGCTTGCGGCGTCTGCGCTTGCGTTCGGCGATGGAGGTCATGCGTGGCTCCGATAGCGTTCATCGCTCTGGAAGGCGCGATAGGTCATCAGCGATGGGTTGAAGGTCAGCTTCGCGCCGCCTGGGTCGATGTCGTAGAGCTGGCGGTCGCGGACCTTCCAACACTCCACCATTACGAACTCATCGACCTCGCCGTCCTCCCGCGGCTTGCGGTCCTGAAACACGCTCCAGCCCAACGCTGGCTTGTTGAAGAACGCCGCCGAATCCGCGATGTCGTAGCCTGTCGGGGCGCGCGGCTTGCCGTCTGTCGGCATCTTCTTCGGGTGGGCGATGACGCAGACGTGAGTGTCGTATTGCTCAGCCCACTGCCTGATCTGCTGGAGGGCGAAGTTGATGTAGGCCGTCATGCTCTCGCCGGGCATCGGCATGTGCTCAAGCTCATTCCAAGGGTCAAGGATAATCAGCTTGCACCCATCGCGGACAGCCAGCGTGTAGATCATCGACTTGGCCCATTCGAGATGATGGGCGCCATCGTCGAACGTCCGATGCACGATCCGGACGCTGCGGTCCAGAGTGGCCCCGACCTCGGCTTGCTGGCGCGCCGAAAGGTCAGCCCAAGGCTTCCCGCATTCAAGCCTGCAAAGATGGTCACGGGTGCGGTGCGGGTGCGTCTCGAACGACATGAAGCCGACGCGGACGCCCTCATGCTTGGCGACGTGATATGCCGCAAAGGTGCTGAAGGTTGATTTGCCTGCGCCCGGCGTCCCGGTCCCGACCGACATTGCCCCGATCTCAAATGCCAGCACGAAGTCGAAAGGCTTCATGCCAAGGCGCAGGACGCGCCGATCTGCGGCCGGCGGAAGATCTGTGATGCCGGTGATGAACCCACCGGCGGGGTCGATCCGCTTTGCCTCCAAAAGGCACCGCGCCAACTCACCTTCGCCGAAACGGACCAGCACATCGTTCGCGTCCTTGCAGCCTGCAGGCCAAGCCACATAGCGCACATCGTGACCGGCCAGAATGTTCGCCACGGTCTTCGGCAGTGATGCCCCAGCCGCGTCGTTGTCGCCTGCCACGATCACCCACGGCGAGGCGCGCAAGGCTGCCTCTGCGGAGACCAGAACGTCTCGCTTTCCGCCGTCCTCGTTCCAACCGTCCGGCAGGGACACGGCGCGACTGTAGCCCGCCTGGATCACCGATAGCGCGTCGATCTCGCCTTCCGTGATAACCACCGGGCCATCCCCGGCTTTAAGCGCATCCTCGTTGAACAGGCCCCTCGTCACCCCTTGCGTCGAGCGCCAGTCCTTGCGATCAACGGCGCGGAACTTCGCCGCGTATCCCTGACCGTTGCGACGATACGGAAAGGCCACGGCTGCGCCCAAGCCGGGATGCTGGGTCAGCTTGACGCCCATATGAGCGATCAGATCGGCGTCCAGCTTTCGCACCTCTGTCAGCCATTTCATCCCGTCTGTCATCGTAAAATTCCCCACCCTTCCATCCGCAATGCCAGCAGTGCCACTGGACGCCATCAGGCTTGAACGTGACGCTGAGGCAGGGGTCGGTCTTGTTCCGCCGCTGTGCGCTGCATTCCGGGCATAGCGCCCTCACCGTGCCGGTCGTCCGCTTCACGCTGATGCCGTGGCGCTGGACGATCTCCCATGCCGTTGCCATTCCTCACCGCCTCCATCGCCTGCCACCTGGTCAGGCCTTGCGCTGCCGCCGCTTGTGTCTCCGCCTCGAACCGAGACAGGCCGCCGTCGAACTCCATGATCGCCGCCCGCTCCTCGAACCCATCCCGGTCAATGGACAATTTTCCACCCCATGAACTGATCGAACCGCCGCGTGGTGCCATCCGGGAAAACCCGCTCCTCGCCGTGCTCGGGCTGGCCCGCAGGGCGCGACGACCTCGGCTTGTCGTCCATCGCCTTCCGAACCCAGTTGCGCCACGTTGCCAGCCAGTCGGCCTTGGTGCCGTCCTTGCCGCTCCTGCCCAGCCAGTAATCCCGAAACCTGTCCGCCTGCCCCAGAACTGCCGATACCGACATGCCCTGCGAAACCGCCCATTCCCGCCACTCGTCGGGAAGCTGCCAATCAGCCGAAAGGCGACTGCCGATTTTCTTTGGAGAACCGTTAGGTTCTCTTTCTTTTAATGAGGGTGAGGGTGAGGGTGAGGGGGCATTGCGTTCGCATTGCGTCTCAGGCATTGCATCCGCATTGCGTTCGCTTGCCTCTTTTTGCTTATTCCACCGTGACTTAGCGGAAGCGATGTTCTTTTTGCGCTTCTCAAATGTGTATGACCATTCACGCTTAAGGCGTTTCTGCGTCAGAAAATTTCCGGTCGATTGGCAGAACTCTTTGACGATGGATTCGAGCGTTTCAGCCTCCCCATTCTCCACCCGCAGGCGGCGTCCGATCCATGCCATATCGTTCGGTATGCGGCATTCCGGCGACCGCCAAATCAGGATCAGCAGGTCCATGTAGAGGCCCCGTTCGGCGCGCGTCAGGTGCGCCGTGTCGGCAATCCACGAGTCCGTGAAAAGGGGGATGGCGGCAAACTCAGCCACGGTCACGCCTCCGCTCTGCCTGCCGCAGGCGCCACTCCACGCAGATCAGGTCGGTGTGCGCCTGCTCTGCGGTGAACTCGTCCCGCGCGGCTATGGCAGCGTTGACGCGATCCATGAACAGGTCACGGAACACAGCCAGGTGCTGCCAGTTGGTTTCTTCGGACCAGTGCTTCATGCGGCACCGATCCGCTCGACGATGAGGATCGTCTGGTCCTTGTCGCCCCAGAGCTTCTTGCAGCCCTCATATGCCGCGATCTGGCTGTCGTCCTCCCACGCGATACGATTCAGCCCGTCCTCGATCTCCTTGATGATGTTCGACAGGTCAGGCTTCTGCGTGTGCGGCCGCCACAGATGTGCCTCGCGGTCCTTCTTCGACCACGACTTCGGAATGGCGAAGATGGCCGTCACCGTGACGCGCAGAGGCCCCCGCATGGGCGTCGGGATGCTGCGCAGAACGATGGCCTGCAATGTCTCCCGATGCGCCTCGGTGGCCTTGTCCTTGAACCTGAACTTGCCGTTGGACCGCGCCCGCCGCCATGCAAAGGGCTTTCCTGGAATGGTAATGGCAACGCGGGAAATCTGTGCCGGAGAAGTTTCCTGTCCGTCCATCACGCCATCCCCAGCGCGGCCTTGTAGAGGTCCAGAATGGCCTCCTCCTCCGCCACCTCATCCGGCTTGCGCTTCCGCAGCGCGATGATCTTGCGGATGATCTTGGTGTCGTAGCCGCGCGCCTTGGCCTCAGCGAACACCTCCTTCACCTGATCGGCGATGTCTTTCTTCTCGGCCTCCATCTGCTCGGCCCGCTCGATGAACTGGCGCAGCTCGTCGGCGGTGACGGCAAAGGCCTTGTCGCGGACTTCGCGGTCGGCGTCGGTCTCCTTCATCCGGCTTTCGTCAAGCATGTCGGGGTGTCCTTGTGCTGAGGATCTGATGCGTCACGGCGCGCAGGTCGGCCTCACAACGGGAGGCTTCCCTGCTCCGCCGCAGGTTTTTCTGCCGCGCGGCCTCGGCCAGCAGCGCCTGCCGCCGGGCTTGCAGTTGCGCCAGCCCATCGGCGCTCGGCGTCGTCGCGGTGGGCAGCGCAGGCCCAGAGATAGGAGCGTTTGCGACCGGTGAGGGCTGATAGATGGCCGGGCCAGCGATACCCAAACGGCGCAGGAAGCGCGCCACAGATGCCACAAGCATGGTCATTCACGCGGCCCTCCCGTGCTGTCCCAGATGGTCCAGGCAATCGCCCTGCGGCGCGGTCATGGGCCCACTTGTGTTGCGCGTCTGCCGCCCGAGTTTAGCCGGTTCGCCCGTCATTCACGCGGCCTCCAGCTTCTTCATGATGCGGTGGACGGTGGACCAGTTGACCCCGATTACCGCAGCGATCTCGCGCACCGTCATCTTCCGCGCCCGCATCGCCTTGACCTGCCGAACGAAGGCGGGGTTCCCGACATGGCCGCGCGTGGAGTTGTTCAGGCCGAGCTGGAGGATGTCATCGGTGATCGTAGACGATCCGACACCCAGCGCCTCGGCGATCTGGCGCACGGTCTTGCCCTCGGCCCGCATGACCACGACCTTCGCCCGCCGCTCGGCCGCAATGGCCTTCATCTCCTCCAGCCGACGCTTCGGCGGCGGGTGGTTGCTCTTCTTCGGCGTCGTGATCAGTGCCGGGTAATCCGCGCGCTTGAGCCCCAGGCGCTTGAGGTCAACGTGGACCTCGTTCCGCGTTGACCCGACCTCCTGCTGAATGCGCGGTGCCGTCCAGCCCTGCTTGAATAGCTCGGCCACCTTCTCGCGCCGAGCGGCGAGGGCTTCGCGCTTCTGCGCTGCCTCGACCTTCTTCTGACGCCGAACCTGAGCAACCGCGCCCTTCTCCGGCACCCGATATGGAATCTGCCGCAACCGGCAATAGTTCTGGGCCGCGTTCCATGAAATGCCGAGGAAGTCGGCGATTTGCCTGACGGTCTTGTCACCCTTGCCGGCAAAGCCCATCGTGCGCTCCAGCCGCTCACGCGCAGCCACCATGCGAGGATCATCGGGCGACCGAGGCCCCAGCTTACGCTTGGGCTTGTAGGCTTTGACCGCAGGCGGCGCGTCAGCCTCTTCCTTGGCCTTCGCCACCGCCAGCCGCCGCTTCCGGGCCGCCTCGCGCACCCCGGCGCCGATCATCGCCTTGACGGTGTCCCGCCCGCTCTTGCCATCGACCTGCCGCAGGCCGATGCGCTCGACATATTCATATCCCGGCAGCCCGGACACCCCGCGCGGAACCACCTGCACCACGTCCGGCTTGCACTGGACGCCATACCGCGCGGCCACCTCTGCGGCGATGCGGGCCTTCTGATCTTCGCTGATTGTCTGCATGGGTCTCATCTCACCGGGGGCTTCTGGGGACTGGTGGGGCCGCCCGCGCCCCCAGCAATCGGGCGGCCCCGTGGGCGCAGCGGGAGGAGGTGCCGCGCCATTCGATGAAATACCCCGGCGGTGGTGGTCGCCGGGGTCAGTTGCCCGCGCTGGGGAACCGTAGAAACGGGCGCGCGGGGAGGCGTGTCATGCGGCCATCGCCTCCAGAAGGCGCTGCCGAAGATCGGGAAAGCGGAGGATCATCGCCACGGCGCGCGGGCCGCTGGGGCAGTTCAGCCCGGCCAGCCAGTTGCGGGCAGTCCTCTCGTCCGTGTCGAAGAAGAACGCGATGTGCTCCTTGTCGCGGAAGTGCTCCTTCAGCCACCGCGCGACGACCATCGGGAACAGCCGCTGCAGCTTCGGCACATCGGAGAGGATTCCGGCATCGGCCCCGGCTGAGATACCGGGCGACGTTTCCGGCCAGGCCATGTCATTGGCCGGGTTCGGAGGTGCCGAATATGCAATCACTCGATGACGGGGCATCAGGACGCCCTCGCCTGTTGTTCAACCCACGACGAAGCCGGAACGGCACCGTTCGTGGCGCGCTCGATCTTCGCGGCAAGCTCAAGGCTTGGCCGCTTCCCGCGCTTGAGACGCGAAACGGTGGCCTGCTTCACGCCGATCTCGGCGGCGAAGGCCTCCTGCGTCTTCTTGTGAGCTTCAAGGTAGGTTGCTAGGTTCATCATGTCGACAGATATACCCATAGAGTATATACCCGTCAAGTATTCACATTCCCCAGGCGTATTTGATCCGCCGGAGCAGTGCGGGCATCATGCCAGCATGAACAACGTCGCAAACCTCCGAGCAGCCCGGAAGCTCAAGCAGAACCAGCTCGCCGAGTTGGCCGATGTCGCGCAACCCCCCATCTCGCGCCTAGAGAACGGCGACGAGGGCGTGACGCTCAAGGTTGTGAACCGCGTGGCCACAGCCCTGAATGTTCCTGTGTGGGAGCTTTTCGCGGATCCTAGAACCGAGGCAGAGCGGCTACTGCTGGACGTGTTCCGCAGACTTCCGCCGGATCGTCAGGCGGGATGGATCGATCTCGCGCAATCAGTTCTAGATCAGCCCGAACCAGATCAAGGAAAGCCATGAGCTGCCGATCATTCATCGCGCGCAACTTGGCTTGGAAAACGGCTTCATTCATCAATCACCCCCATTGAGGCAATTCACTCATACCAGAACGCACCGTGAACACCAAGCCGCCAAGTCTTGTAGCAGAGCGGACTTATCCACAGAAGGTCACAAGATATTGAATCAAACCGATTCGAAATCAAGATTTGGGATGTTTTCGGCGCTGACAGTGATCGCCTTGGCCGCCTGCACCCCGACGCAGGACACGCAAGGCCAGGTGGTCGACATCACGGACCACATGGTGGTTATCAACGGCGCTTTCGACATGAATATTGCCAACGCTGGCCCGGCCAAGCCGACCGCCGCGATGGTGGCGCAGGCCGAGGCGATCTGCCCCGGCGCGCAATACCTGACCGCAGAGCCGAGCAACCGCAGCGAATATGACTGGACCTTCAACTACAAGTTCCGCTGCCCGACCGGGCCGAAGCGAGGATAGGACATGGCAACCTGCAAAACCTGCGGCAACAAAATCCCGATTTTCCAGCAGCATGGAGAGCTGTGTTACGACTGCTTCTACAAGGAGGATGCCGCGCGGTTGAAGGCAGAGCGTGAGGCCGAGGAAAGTGCCGCAAAAGAGACGCGCGCAGCCATAGACGCCGTGATGATCACCACAGAAACTGCAGCGCCGGACCTCAAGATCGCCGCACGGCTCGGCATCGTGACAGCCGAGTGCGCCTTCGGGATGAACCTGTTCAAAGACATCTTCGCCGTTGGCCGAGACATCTTCGGCGGGCGGGCGGCGTCGATCCAGAACGCCCTGAAGGACGCCCGCAACACCGCACTCGACGAGCTTCGGCTGGAGGCATCGAAGCTGGGCGCCAATGCCGTGATCGCCGTGGATCTCGACTATTCCGAGATCTCCGGCGGCGGGAAGTCGATGCTCTTCCTGGTGGCGACGGGGACGGCGGTGAGGTTGGGGTGAGATGGCGACCTGGCTTGAGCAGTGGCTGTCCGGCCTTGGCGCCGACAAGGCGGACTTGGCAATCACCATCTCCGTGTTTAGCCTTGCTGTTTCGGCTGCTTCCGCCTTCTACACTCGCGCTTTGGCCAAGATCGAACGCGAGAAACTCTACCGGAAACCTCTCGTGCTTGAGCCAAGATTCACGGAAATGAAGGACTGGCCCAACTGCTACGAATGTGGTTACCGAGTCAGGAACCTTGAGCCGGTTTCCGCCATCGTGCTTACAGCAAAATCAAAAAGGCGGCGGCTGCAGCTCGTCAGTTTCGATGACGCCCATGTCCCGGATGGCGCGGGCGGCCTGAAGCTGAAGGAAAAGTTTCCGAACGAACTGGCAGGCCAAGAAATCAAGATTGATCGGCCCGTGGGCGGATGCGACGACATGCAGTCAGTGGTCAGGGCCGGTCCAGTAATCTACATCCGCTTCTATGCAAACGGCTACGCTAAGCCGTCCGACATCAAGGTAGAGACGGTTTGGGCGGACGGCGCTAAGCGCTAGGACAGCGCGACAGCAACGCTGAGCAGAGCCAGCACCATACCGACGATGTTGAGCCACATGATGCGCCTGATGATGGTCAGCCGCGCCCGAGATTCAATCACGTTAGAAGCTTGCTGGCATCGGCAACATTGAACGTCACAAGCGCCGCCTCCGGGCGGCGTTTTCGTTTTTTCGCTTTCCATCCTCGCCAGATGTCCAAAGACCAGCCCGAGCAGATCGCCGGACGCATCCCGCCAGCGCGACCACACGTCATCATCTGCGATGACCGCCGCAACGCGCTTGCCCAGCTCGGTGACCGAATAGACGCCCTCGTCCTCCGACAGCAGGGCGAGGTCATTCAGGAGCAGCATGTGATGATGCCGCTCCGTATCGCGCTCAATGCTCTCGGTGCCAGGCTGACCATCAGCCGCCAGTAGCAGCAGCTCGCGCATCAAATCCGGGTTTTGCTTCATCCCCACACCCTCCATCCGCCCCATGCGGCTGAGGTGATTCTTACCCGTGCCGCTCGCATATACCCATAGCGCATTTTAATACTTGACGGGTATATACCTGTAGCGTATATCTCTCCCCATCAACCGGGAGAACCGCAATGACGAAACTGCCCCCGATCCTCTACTTCGCGCTTGGCAACTACGGGGCCGCGCTCAACACCACCGCCTGCGACATCGGCGCACTCGATCCGGTCGAGAACCTGGACGACGCAGCCGACGCGCTGATCGAGGTTGAGACCAGCACGGGCCTCAACGGTCGCGTTCTGGCGATCACCTTCTGCCTCACCAGCAACATGCCCGAGGCGGTCAGCGACGTGACCGAGGAATGCGTGGCCATCGTCCAGCGCCGCATGCAGGCGCGCGGCATCGCTGCGGAGTGATGCCGATGACCGCCCCCGCCGCCATCCATTGCCTCACCCCCGACGCAGCCTTTGCCCTTGCCCGCCGTGTGCTGGAATCCGGCGCATATGACGCCGAGGCCATTGCTGCCGCGCTCGACGTTCTGGACGCCAGCACCAACCCGACCGACCGCGCCACCGTGCGCTGGTGCCGCGCCTATGTGCAGCCGGTGGCCGATATGGCTCAGGTCGATCAGGACGATCTGGTCGCGGCCACGGTCAAGAAGCTGCACTTCACGCTCTACAGCCTTGCGGTGATCGGCGGGATTTTCGGCGGCGTCTTCATGGAGGCGGTGATCACCGCTTGGAATGGGGGTGCGATGTGAACGCGCCCTACCTGATCATCGCCCCCGGCCTGCACAGCATCAGCGCCGATGCATATCACTCCGATCCGGCCCCGCAGCCCTCGCTGTCCTCCAGCCTCGCGCGGCTGATCCTGAACCGCAGCCCGCTGCATGCCTGGACGGCCCACCCGCGGCTGAACCCGGCATGGGAACCGACCGAGAAGAAGACCTTCGACATCGGGCGGGCGGCTCACCGGGCGGTGCTGGGCGCGGGCGCGGATTTCGTGGCGATCCCCGGCGAGCTTTTGTCCGAGGACGGTGGTGTCCGCACCAAGGCTGCGAAGGAGTGGGTGGCCGACGCCCGCGCGTCCGGCCTGACCCCGCTCAAGGCCGAGGAGGTCGACCAGATCGGCGCGATTGCCGACGCCACGCGGTCGCACCTTGAGGCTTGCGGGATCACCTTCGACCCGGCCCGATCCGAGATGACCGCGCTTGCGCAGATCGAGGGCGTCTGGTGCCGCGCGATGGTGGACAACGCGCCCGCTGACCGCGCGGTGATCTATGACCTCAAGACCACCACGGATGCCTCGCCCGAGGCGGTGATCAAGGCCGTGGCGACCTATGGCTACGATCAGCAGCTCGCTTTTTACCGGGCTGTCTGGGAGGCCGCCACGGGCGAGCGCCGCAAGGTCCGGCTGGTGATGGTCGAGAAGGACGCGCCCTACGCCTGCTCGGTGGTCGAGCTCTACGACAAGCCCGGCGACGAGGCCGACTGGTTTGACCACGCGATGGGCGCGAACCGCGAGGCGATCCGCATGTGGGGCGAATGCCTCGCGTCGGGCAACTGGCCCGCCTACCCCACCCGCGTTGCCGTGATCGGCGCGCCCAGCTGGCACACCGGAAAGATGCAGGACCGCATTGACCGCGCCGTGTCGAAATCCCCCACCGCCCAGACCATCGCCCGCGCTTCCGCGGGGCAAGCTCCGGAGACTGCACAATGAACGCGAACGCCCTCAGCACCGAAACCCGCGCCAATCCCAAGCCCCCGGTCGAAGCCGGCGGCGCGCTGGCGGCTCTTGTGCCGCAGAACATCGACCAAGCCTTCCGGCTAGCGCAGGCGCTGTCCAGCGCGGGCGACATGGTGCCGAAGCACTATCAGGGGAAACCCAACGACACGATGGCGGCCATCCTGCGCGGCATGGAGATCGGCCTGAACCCGATGCAAGCGCTGTCCTCCATCGCGGTGATCAATGGCCGCGCCTCGCTCTGGGGTGACGCCATGCCCGCTCTGGTGCAGCGCGCTGGCCATCACATCGATGTCGAATACGAAGGCCAGGGCGACAACCTGACCGCCGTGGCCACGCTGACGCGGGGCGATACGGGCAAGGTGGTGCGCCGGACCTTTTCCTTGGCCGATGCCAAGCGGGCTGGCCTGCTGGGTAAGCAAGGCCCGTGGCAGCAATACCCGCAGCGCATGATCGCCCACCGCGCCCGTGCATGGGCCATCCGCGACGGCGCCGCCGATGCCCTGATGGGCATGCAGGTTGCCGAGGAAACCAGCGACTACGGCCCCGATGCGGCGCGCGACGTGACCCCGCAGGCAGCGCCCCGGCGCGGCGGCGTGGTCTATGCCGACCCCGATCCGGTGGTGGACGAGATCATCGACGCCCCGGCGCTTGACCGGACCGCCGCGAATGACAGCGAGATCGAGGACGCCATCCAGCGCGAGGCCTTCGCCGAGACAGAGCGCGGCTTGTTCGAAGAGACGCGCACCTCCTGACCCCATCCCGAGCGCGGGCGGGTCAGCCCCGCGCATTTGCTCCCATCCCGAAAGGACACTGCCATGAAGACCATGATGACTCTGGCCGCGCTTTTGCTCGGCACCACCGCCGCCCTCGCTGGCCCGTTCGGCCTGCCCGACCACCAGCAGGACGGCTACCGCGACACCGGCTGCGAAGAGACCGCCTTTGTCGACTTCACCAACGATGATGGCGAACAGCTCTACCGCAACAACGCGACCTGCCCCGGCGTGGGCGGTGGCTCCAATGCCGACGCGCTGGCGGGCATGCGTTCGCTCTACCCGACGCCCGAGGTCGAGGACGAGGAAGAAGTCGCCACGAAGTGACGTGGCGCTTCGGTGTCCAGCCCCGCGCGGGCTGGCATCCCAAGCGCCAAAGAGAGGAATGGACATGAAGATCACCGTCACCGTCACCGATGCACCCGAGGACTTCGATCCGCACAACATGCTGCGGAACCTTTCGCGTGACCTGATGTATGGCCTCAAGCGCCTTTCGACCGTCGCCATCACGCACAGCGAAATGGTCATCGTGGGCGATCCTCCGACGAAAGAGGACCGCGAAATCGAAAGCCTCAACCCCTTCTGACCCCATCCCGGCCGGGCGGGTAATCCCGGTTCCCTGTTGGACTTGCCCGCCGTGGCCTTTGTCATGGCGGGCATCTTTCCTCAAAAGGATTGGACTCGTGGCAACGCTCTCCGAACTCAACGCCCATTTGTTTGCCCAGCTTGACCGCCTCGATGTGGAGAACCTGACTCCGGAACAGATCGAGGCCGAGGCAAAGCGCGCCGAGGCGATTGTCCAGGTCGCGGATCGCATCACCGAGAACGCCAAGGTGCAGCTCACGGCCGCTCGCCTCTTCGCAGAGCATGGGCAGGGGGTGGTCAGCTATCTGCCGCAGATTGGGAAGGTCGCGCCGGCCAAAGACGAGGCGCAGAAATGAGGGTGCGGCGCATCGCATACATGCCGGAAGAGCTGGCGTGGATCGAGGCGCGCAAGACGTGGCCCCGGTCACAGCTGCATAGCGCCTTCTGCTTCATGTTTGACCGGACTGACGTGACCGAGGATCACATCAGGGGCCTTTGCAAGCGCAAGGGTTGGTCAGCTGGGCCGGAGGGGCGCGGGCGGAACAAGGGCAAGTCGCGGGTGTTTAACCGGGAGGAGATTGCATGGCTTCACGCCAATGCCACTTTGCCAATCAAGGACACAGGGGCCGCATTCCGTGCCGCTTTCCCGGGTCGAGACATCACCGATGCGCAGCTCACGTCGTTCCGCAAGAACCACAAGCTGCGCACCGGCCGCACGGGTCGGTTCGAGAAGGGGCAACCGTCGCACAACGCGGGCAAGAAAGGCTTCTACGCTCCCGGCTGCGAAAAGGGCTGGTTCAAGAAGGGCGGCGAACCGCACAACACCAAGCACCTCGGCTACGAGAGGGTCAACAAGGACGGTTACGTCGAAATCAGCGTTGACGAGCCGAACCCGCACACGGGCTACGAGCGGCGCTTTGTCCACAAGCACCGCTGGCTTTGGGAGAAGGCCAACGGTCCTGTGCCGGAAGGCTATGCGCTCAAGTGCCTCGATGGCGACCGGACCAACTGCGACCCGTCGAACTGGGAAGCGGTCAAGCGTGGCGTTCTGTCGAGGCTGAACGGCGGCCGTCACAAGAAGCGCATGGCTTATGACGCCGCGCCCGACGAACTGAAGCCCACCGTCATGGCCATCGCCAAGGTGCAGCAGGCCGTGCATGAGCTGCGGAAGCGGGGAGACCAGACATGACGCAGAACCGCTCCACCGCCGTCATGCAGCGCCGCGTCGAACCGCACGACAGTCTCGACGATTTCACGACGCCGCCGTGGGCCACCCGGGCGCTGCTGCATCGGCTATTCGGTCGTGCACCAACCTTGCATATGTCAGCCCGCGAACCCGCCGCAAACCGTGGCCACATGGTGCGCCCAATGCAGGAATGGTTCGGCACCGTCGAGGCCTCCGACATCTTCGACTACGGCGCCGGATTCCCACAGGCGGACTATCTCTTCGGGCCAGATCGCGAAACGGTGGACTGGACCATCACGAATCCCCCATTCCGGTTGGCCGAGCAGTTCATCGAGCGGATGCACCGGACCAGCCGCCAAGGCTGCGCTGTGATCGTCCGAAGCGCGTTCCTTGAAGGAGTCGGCCGGTTCGAGCGTCTTTTTCAGATCATGCCGCCGTCGCAGATCCTGCAGTTCTCCGAACGTGTGGTTATGCACAAAGGCAAGCTGTCCCCCAACGGCAGCACGGCCACGGCCTATTGCTGGATTGTCTGGGAGAAGCGCCGCCCGGAACTTGCCGGATCGACGATGTTCGACTGGATCGGACCGTGCCGGAAGATGCTGGAACGGCCCGAGGACTATGAGGAGCATCACGCATGACCATCCGCTTCATTCCACCGAAGTACCAAGGCGGACGCATCCTGCTGATGTGCGGCGATGTCGACGCCGGGGCGGTATTCCCGCCGGTCGGCAACAACCCCGGCAAGAACCCTTGGGTGTGGCGCTTCTGGCTGGGCGGGATCGATGCCCGCAACGACCGCGAGGGGCGCGCCAGCACTGAGGAGAAGGCCAAGGCAGCGCTGATGGAGGCGCTGGCTCAGTGGCTGGCCAAGGCAGGACTGGAGCCGGTCGCATGACCATCCTCGCCCTCGCCCGCAAGCATGCAGCCGCCCGCACCGAGATCCGCTTCCGTGCGGGCTGGTGGCTCCTGCCTGCGGTGATCGGAGGGGCTGCGGGTTGGGTGGCGCTGATCTGGGCGGTGATGTGATGCCGGACCACACCCTGCACGGCAACAACGAGCGGTGTCCGGCCTGCGAGCTGCGGCAGGAGGCGGTGGATCGATCGATGATCCTGCGCCCAAAGATAGAATGCCAGGTCTGCGACGGCACCGGGCTTCTGCCCCTTCCCACCGCCGAGATCGTCCGGCGCACATGCGACGAAGCCCGCCGGACCTACTGGTCCCAGTTCGAGGCGCGGATCGCCGCGCAGATTGGAGAGAGAGGATGAAGCTGATCGACACATCCATCGTCACCCACGAGATCGAGGTGGGCGAGGACGAGCTGCGCGCCCGGCTTCTGTCGGAGGTGTGCGAGGCGCTGGGATGCTTCGGCCCGGACGGAAAGCTTCGACCGGGCATCACGACGCAAGTTCTTCGCGGCGAGAACCGGAAGGGCGGATACCGGGTGCGGATTCGGCGCGACATGTCGAAGGACAACACGCCGAGGATCGAGGGGCCGAAATGACCCATATCGACAAGGCCGCAGTGCTGGCAATCCTCGCCCCCGCGCCGAACTCAAAGGGCGGGCTGTGGGCAAAGCGGAAGCAGGCGCTTTATGACGCCATCATTTCCCTGCCCGCAGTCAGCCCGCAGGTGAAGGCGCTGGTGTGGAAGGAATATGCCGATGAACGGGCGGTAAGAGCTGTTGGGTTTAACGCAGACTACACCATCAGGATTTCCATGCTGGGACAAGTAGCGTGGCAGTCTCGGCATATGGCACCGTGGCACCCGGCAGATACTGTTGAAGCCGCCAAAGCCGCAGCGCAGGCCGATTACGAGGCCCGCATCCTCGCCGCCCTCGCCCCCGCGCCGTCCGATGACGCGGTGAAGGCGCGGGAGGCGGCGCTGAAAGAGGCGGCGGCGGTATGCGCTGAAATGGCCGAGCAGGTGTCCGACGCCGCGCTGACCGGGCTTCCCGAGCAAGCGCGCGCCCGTGAGGCTATGGAAGCCGCCCTCACACAAGCGCGGTATCGCATCCTCGCCCTTCTCACCAAGGAGGCGCAGCGATGACACTGGCGAAGCTGATTGAGGCGGTGGAGGCGGGGACGTTCCTGATGAATGTCCTGCCAGAACACGAGGCTACGGCATACCAAGCCTTTTCCGGCTCCCTCGACGCCGCCAAGCGCCTGCATGACGCACTGTTGCCGGGGAGTGTGACGGTTTGCATCACTCAGCGGTACGGCGGCGGGTTCCATGCTCGGCTGTTCGATTGGGTTGAGCGCGTCCGTGAGGACGGGAGCAGATGGTGGATGGAGGCAAGCGCATGGAGTGACAACCCCGCCCGCGCTTGGTTGCTGGCCATCCTCCGCGCGCTGGAACAGGAGGGGCCAAAGGATGGGTAAGCGCACGGCCTCCCTCACCGATCTTCGCCGCGCCGCTCGTCTCGCGGCCGAGACAGGCCTTCCCGTGACGGTCGAAGGCCCGGACGGAACGGTTTACAGAATCGGAGCCGGTGCAGCACCGTCGCCAATGGGCGCGACGGAAAAGGAAACGGATGAATGCGACAAGGCGTTCGGGTTATCAGAATGAAAGGCCTTTGGGTCCAGCCACGCGATGGCCGCGCCTTCTACCGCACACGAAAGGGCGGCAAGTTAAAGCTGGTGCCACTTCCCGACCTGCCCCACGATCACCCGGATTTCATCGCCGCATGGGCCGAGGCAGCTCGCGAAGGCGCGCCGCGCGATAAGCCTAAGGATGGAACCATTGCCAGCACATGGAACGCCATGCAAGCCTCGGACCTGTTCCACAGCTGGACGCCTATCTATCGGGACAAGATCGTCCGCCAGTTCAAGGCCATCACCGCAAAGGCCGGTCACGTCGCCGCCCGGGTGGTGAAGGATGCCCACATCACCAAGGACGTGGCAGACGCGGCATCGCCAGGCGACAGGCTGCGCGCATGGCGTGCATGGGGCGCATGGTGCAAGGAGCGCGGCCTGATAGCCGAAGATCCAGCTCGGACAGTTCGAATGCCGCGCCGGGCAAAGGCCAAAGGCGAGATTGGTCATCGCCGCTGGACCGCAGAGGAGATCGCGCGCTTCCGGGCTCGCTGGCCCATAGGCACCGTCCCGCGCGGCATGTTCGAGGTGCTTCACTATACCGGATGCCGGATCAGCGATGCGGTCAGGATCGGACCGCAGAACGTGGACAGCGACGGCGTCCTGGTCATTCGGCAAGGCAAGACGGCCGAGCGTGCCTACGTGCCATGGGACTGTTCTTTGCCGTCCTTTGTCGATCCTACAGATCTCGCTGGGGTGAAAGCCGCCATCGCACCCTTCGCCGGACAGATGCTGTTCCTGCCGGCGCGCGACGGCCGCACTCGATCGGTGAAGGCTGCGACGCAGATGATGCTGAAGGCATGCACAGAGGCTGAGGTCGCAGCCACATCGCATGGCCTTCGCAAACACCGCGCCGCGTCGATCATCGAAAATGGAGGATCATCGTCCCAATCTGCAGCCTGGACGGGCCACATCAGCCGCAAGATCGCCGAGCATTACCAGCGGGAATTCGACCGCAAGGCATCGGTAATGGGAACAGATGCGGGGTGCGAATTGGATGCGGTTCGAATTGATTTGGATGCAGGCAGTGCCTAACGCCATGAAATCGATACAGTTTTTTTGATCAGTGGTGCCCAAGGTCGGAC